>Ga0126312_10002624_pt1 | contig 12029 bp, 18 predicted proteins | sample Plot104A_FD_92537 | JGI IMG/M metagenome (GOLD analysis project Ga0126312, IMG submission 92537) | Serpentine soil microbial communities from UC McLaughlin Reserve, CA, USA - Plot104A | ecosystem: Environmental > Terrestrial > Soil > Grasslands | place: USA: UC McLaughlin Reserve, Lake County... | reverse complement strand
TGGGGGCCGGCTTATACGGGGCCGGGGTTTTCTGTTAACGGTTCTGGTCCTTCCCCTAGGCGACGCTCCGTCGGCCGGGAGAGGTTCGGGTGGAAACGTCCCTGCGTCAAGTAAATAATCTCCCACTTGACTATGCGCTGTTGTCAGGGTCTTGCGTAGCTTTCTTTTCACGCGGTTACAGGCTGGTCTCGCGACAGCATCGTTTGTAGATGCTGAAGGCGTTTCGTCAGGGTTGAAGCGCTTACACTAATTCGATTATCGGCAAGCTGACCTTGCTTACTAGAGGTAGGCACGCTGACATACTCTAAAAGGACTCTCCAAGAAACCGCACAGTTGGCTGCCCGCAACCTTGTCGTTGATGGGGGGCGCGCTCGTCGCCACGTGGAGGGCAAGCACGACCGGGCGATACTGTGTCGCCGACACCGGTGCCGCTCACCTTTATGCTGGTCGGCCCGCAGTCGGCGCGTTGCTCGCGCCACAACCGCTCGCTCGAGCATCAGCATACTCGTTTTGTTGGGCGCGTGCGCGGCTTGGACGCTCGCCTCCATCCAAGGGTTATCGAAGCAGGGCGACGTGGGGCTCGGCACAGGTTTGAGGAGATCCAGCCGCAGCACACTCGGCAGAGTGATGCCGACGGCGTGACTTACTGACCACCGTATGAGCCGACTTACTACAGCCTCCTCTGGAGTGCTGATCGATCGAAGGTTGTGGCCGCCGAGGGCTGTGGTGTGCACCGTCAGCATGCTTGTAGCGCTGGCGGAGCAGAGGTGGGAAGCCTTCAAGATCAACGAAGTGGCTTTTTTCTTATCCCGTCCTCGGTCGGCCGGACCCACAACTACAAAGTCACGTGCTACAGCGGGGCGAGCAAACGGGCGCTAGCCTGTTCGCCAGCAGCCGTACGCGCTACCACTCAGAGTACTGAGTGCCTGCGGCATCGTCGCCCGACATTCCGTTCTTCGGGTTTCTGGCCACCCGCGTGAGCGACGGCTTGCGGGAGAGGTTCGAGTCCCTCACCTCGAGGGCAGCGCGCAGATGTACGCTTTGGTCGTGCGGTCGCCAACTAATTTTCACTCCAGATAGGGATCGTCCTGGTAGATTCCGGCCATCATAGCAGAGGGTGTCCTGCTCGTTTCAGAGGTGCAGGAACCTATAACAGCGGTGTTCATGGTCCTTGAGCTTGGGCTCCATAGTCACAGGCGGCGAACCATCCTCGCACGTCTTGGGGCGTGACAGCCGAGAGCGCCCCGACTATGGCCTCTAAAAGCGCCTCGCGCGTGCGCGCCGCCGCCTTCTATCAAGAGCGCCTTAACCTTAGAGAAAGCGAACGCCTCCTCGATGCGGTTGAGGTCCGGCGAGTAGGAAGGCAGAAACCACAGCTTTGCGGCCCCCCTCTCTTCGATGAGCCGACGCACCCTCTGCGCACGGTGCGCCCCGAGCCAATCCATCATCACGATTTGGCCCCGCTTGAGGGTGGGCGTGAGGAAGTGCTCCACGTAGGCCTCGAAGGCCTCCTTGTCGGTGCCCCCCTTGAAAGCCATCGCCGCGCCCATCGCCCCTTTGAGCATCATGCTCGCGAATCAGCATCGTGTGTTACGCCCGGGTTGCGCGGAACCCTACCATAGAGGTCCGCTTGCCTTTGGGAGCCCTGGCGTGAAGGCGTGTCATGGAGGTGTGCGTGCCGGACTCGTCCACCAACCCAAACAGTTCGGGGGCGAGCCCTCCGCCCTCCCTTCGCCAAGCCACCCTGGCCTCCTCGTCGCGCTCCTGAGCTGTGGGGGATTTTTTGAGCGGCCACACTAAGAGCTTCCGCCAATAGGGAGAGCTTCTGTATGTAAAGCGGGCACAGATGCTCCATCATTCGGGGAGTTCCTCACGCTTCCCGAACGGAAGGAGTACGCTCCGTGCCCGCACTTCCACCATACATCATCGAGCCCATCTTCGAGCAGTTCTGTGCCCTCTTGCCCGAGCACGAGACCGACCATCCGCTCGGTTGCTACAGGCGGCGCATCCCATGACAGGGTTGTCTTCGAGAAATTGGTCCAGATCCTGGTGTTCGGGTGCGCCTACGAAAGGTTCGCCGACGGGTCTTGCTCTGAGAGCACCCTGCGGCGTAGGCGCGACGAGTGGATCGAGTTCGGAGTGATGGAGCGCCTTAGGGAGATCTCCCTCGATGCCTACGACCGTCTCATTGGCCTCGAGCTAGCCGATCTGGCGGTGGACGGGCGCGTCACCAAGGCCCCTTGTGGTGGGGAGAAAGCGGGAAAAAGTCCGGTGGACAGGGGCAAAGGGGGCATCAAGCGCTCGACGGTGGTGGATGCTAAAGGCGTCCCTCTGGGGACCATCACCGCCCCGGCCAACCATCACGACTCGCCACTGTTGGAGGCGACCCTCGACACCTTGGAGCCGCTCGGAGAGCTGCCGGATCGGGCAAGGGTGCATCTGGATCGCGCCTACGACTCGGCCACCACTCACCGTAAGCTGGCGGCTCGTTGGTTGGTAGGGGAGATCTCCGAGAAGGGCAAACCTGCTCCGCTCAAGGCCGGGATGCGGTGGGTTGTAGAACGAACCAATTCCTGGAGCAATGCCCATAAGAAGCTTGTGTGGTGTACGGAGAGGTGCGGGCGGGTCATCGACTTCTGGGTGGCCTTTTCGGAGGTGGTCATCGTAGTGCGGAGGCTCGTCAGAGAAGGTTGGATCCGCTACCGCTGGGAGGGCCGACCTTCCCGACGACCATGACCTATTGACGGAAGCTCTAAGCTTGCGTTTTAACCACGGGGAGTTTTGCGATGGACATAAAGCTCATCGCAAAACTCCCCCGCTGACTATCTTCGTGGGTTCTCAGGCTGCCTTCTTTACCGTCGGGTAGCGTTTTGCCCGGCCCGACAGGCGCCCTTTGGGCCGCACCGGGGAGCGTCCGCAGGGTTTTGGCGGCTCGGCGGGCGTGCCCAGTTCCACCAAAAGCGTCGAAACGGCGCGATGGACCCGAACCGGCGTCAGGCGACCCGCATCGTAGCGGCGCTCCCACGGAAGCCTAAGGTCGGCAACACGGGCGCGCCAACCTAAGCTGCGTGTACGCGGCCAACACCAGCCAAGTCCACCGGTCGGCCTGCTCGGGGCGGCGCACCCTGGGCGTCGTCCATCCCATACTCTGCTTGAGAAAGCGGAAGGTGTGCTCCAGATCGAAACGCCTGACGTAGGAGCGCCAGATGAGGTCCAGGTCCGGCGCCGTCCCCTTCGGGCCGTGCCACCATAGCCACAGCACGCAGGGCTCTCGGCGCCTCTGGCCGCGGGGCAGGCGCTCGACCTCGACCAGGACGAGCGTGCCGACCACGATGGGCAGGGGCCCGCGGCTGCCCCGCCTCTCGTGGTTCTGGACCTTAGGGTGCATCTTGGCCCACGCCCGAACGCGCACGGATCCGTAACCGGCGTCCTCGCAGGCGTGCTCGGCTAATGGCTCGGGCCAGGTGCCGGGGTCCGAGCACTTCATCTTCGGCCCGTGGCGACGGGGGCGTCCGACGTGCGCGGGCGCATCGCAGAGGCCAGGGTCGCCGTAGAAGCGACGCCCCGCCCGCAAGCGGACGAGGATCTGGCACGCGCTCCCTTCGAGCCCCCGCTGCAGCTTCGCGGGGTCGTAGCCCGCGTCGAAGGCCAACAGGGGGATGGTCCCTCCTGCTTCGAGTCGACCCAGCAAAGCCCCGACCTGCTCCGGGGCGACCGCATTCGCTTCCTGGTCTGGCCGGACGCGCTCCACGCATACTGGGGCGGTCCAGCTCTCGCGGGCGAAGCCGAGCTGCGCGACGAACTGGTAGGCCCACCCGGCGACGATAGGCAGGCCGGCGGAGTGGCGTGACGGGGATGGTAGTAGTAGCCGCGCTGAGGGCTCGTCTCGGCATCGCAGCGTGCCCACACGCTCGCGTCCACGGCAAAGACGAGCGGTTCATCCGCGCCGCCCAAGGCGAGCGGATGACGGGCGAAGAGCCTTCGCAGGGCTTCGTCGTCGATCCGTCCACGATCCAAGGCGGCGTAGAGGCTTCCCCAGCCACGACGATGCGACGCCTGGAGGCTCAGGTGAGCGGGAGAAGGGGCGGCACCGTCCGCGGAGAGGATGGCGTCGGCGAGCTCGAAGAGGGCGTCTCCCCTGCGGTGGAGGCATTCGTAGAACGAACGGCGGAAGGTGCGTAGAGTATCGGGAGGTTCCATGATGCGCCCATCATGCGCTCGCTGAGGGTTTCCCGCACTCCTTACCCGGCACCTCAGTTAAAACGCAAGCTAAGAACTCGTTTCAAAACCTATTTTGGCAACCTTCAAGTTGCGGGCACTGACTGGACAACCTTGCTTCCTGAGGGGGCTAGCTGTGGTTAGCTGCTTCGATGCCTGCTCCCCACGAAGGGGTTTTGAAACACGCTCTAAGAAACTGTTTGGTAAACGGAAAAAACTGCGCAAACGCTGCGTCTTAGCCATGGCGTGACCCCCCAAACGGGCCAAAGACTGCCGTTTCGGTGACTTGTAGAGTCCTCTTGTAGAGTCCTCTTCGGCGCCTATCGGGGGTTTGCAAAACAGTTTCTAAGCTACCTACCCCAGTTCAAGCGAGAAGCCGTGCGCCTTGTCCGCTCCTCGCCGGACAAAACCGTTACCCAGATCGCCAAGGAGCTTGGCGTCTTAAGGACATCTCACTACGTAGCTGGATGAAGCGCAGGCAGAGATCGATGGAGGAGAGCGGGAGGGATTAACCACCGAGGAGCGCGAGGAGCTCTGCAGGCTCCGCAAAGAGGTGAAGGTCCTCCATCAGGAGAAAGAAATCCTAAGAAAAGCCACGGCCCCTTTCATCAGGGAGGACGGGATCCGGTGAAGCTCTTCGGGCTCACCAAATAAAGGAGAAGGCAAATTACTCGATCTCGCTAATGTGCAGGGTGCTCTGAAGGTGTGAAGGAGTGGTTACTACGACTGAAAGGATCGTCCGTCCTCAAAGAGGAACAGAGAAGACACGGCGCTTGCCCGCCGAATCATGGAGATCTACGCACGTAGCCGAAGGACCAATGGTTACCCGCGAGTACACGCCGAGCTTAGAGTTCTGGGAGTGTGTTGCTCTCGCAAGCGTGTTGCCCGACTGATGCGAAAAGTCGGCTTGCGAGGCTGCCTGCACAGTAGAAAGAAGCGCGAACTACCCGCCCGCACAAACACGTTGTTCCCGCTCCGGACCTCGTGAAGAGGAACTTCGCAGTCCCCGTACCAGATCTACTCTGGACGGCGGACATCACATACCTTTACACGGACGAGGGATTCCTCTACCTAGCTTTCATGTTAGACGTCTACTCTCGCAAGGTCGTGGGCTGGTCGATGGCCTCTCACCTGCGCACTGAGCTGGTGATCGACGTTCTTGAGATGGCGGTGTGGAGAAAAAAGTCGGCTGCCGGGCTCGTTCGCCATTCGGACAGGGGCGTGCAGTAAACGGCGCTGTCGTTTGGCAAGCGCCTGGAGGAGGCAGGCACCATCCCTTCGATGGGCCAGGCGGGATCTCTCCTGGACAACGCGATCTCCGAGAGTTTTGTGTTCATACTGGAATGTGATGAGCTTGTCCACCGTCGCCACTTCTACACCCGGGAGGCGGCCAGGAGCGCGATTTTCGAGTATCTGGAGTCTTCTACAATCAGGTGAGGTGCCACTCGTCGTTGGGCTACTTGAGTCCTTGAGACTACGAGCAAGCCAAAAATGGAGGAAATTGCGGTGGCGCAGCCAAAAATTGTCTGTCACCTCGGGGAAATTCCACCGACTGAAATGATGTTCGGACGGCAATACAATGTCTCTGCCTTTAATTCATCGAGATTGCGTCAGATCCAGAAGACCGGATCGCGTCAGAGCTTTATCCAACATGGACTTCGACACTGTTGAGCTACTGCAAGAGGAGCCCACCAAAGCACTCGAGCTTACTGGAACAACCCTGCTCTATTACAATGGCTTGTTGGTTTCTTCAGGTGGACAGAAGCCGTCAGTGCATTATGACATCAATGATCTCGATCGGTATTACTTCGAATACTGCAGAGGAAGCAGTTGGCGATCGGCGCCGCTCCTCATTACGTTTCACCACAGCCGAGCGTTCTCGCCGACAGCACATACAGCAGTTTGCAATAGCATTGGCCCGACCCGACTCTAGGAAATAGTTGCCGAGTGAGGCGGCTCATTCCAGCCACGTCGAGAGGTCCCGCCGGGTAAGCTCTTGTAGCTTGAGAACGTCTTCGCGGTATGCCTCTGCGAGTTCCTTGCGCGCCTTCGGTGGCAGCTGCGGGAGTTGGCGGAGGTTCCGGTTGCTTAAGCGGGTCTTGATGCGCGAACGGAGCTGCTTGCGCACGAAGGGTTTGAACACGGATTTGATCGGGTTAGGCCGCCTTAAGAACACGTGCAAAGCTTGGCTTTTAGGGATGCCCGACACATTGTGCCGTAAGGATATATCCGGGATGAAGGCGTCGTCCACGCCGAGAAATCGGAAGGTCTCTTGCAGCACGCCAACAGGGTTGGCTTGCAGGTCCTCGTAGAGGTAGATCTTGATCTGATCCCGGTGAAACCTGTCGAAATAGCGCTCAAGCTGTGTATGGTAAAAGCCCCTTCGTTTGTAATGCCAGCCGGGTGCCCAGTTTTCCCGTATGCGCCTCTCCTCCGCTCCAAGCGCCTGGGAAAAATCGCCAAGCGGCTCGCGCCCCTCCCGAACCATTTGTGAGAAAGACGAGTACGCTCTCTCGATCGGGTTGCGAAGGATGGCGATTAGCTTCGCCTCGGGAATGTGGTGCTGTATGCGCTCCGGGGCTTTAGGGGCATAGAGGTACAAAGGGGATGCTTCGCCGACAGCCGTCTCGTTGGACACCTTCGCGAACAAAGCACGATAGGCGTCGATGTCGGTGACCACGCTGGTGTTAGCCTCTCGATCCCCCGGCCCGCGAAAGTCCAGCTTTTCGCCCTCGTAGGCGAAAAACTTGGGCTCCTTCACGGGGCTCATGTAGATCCGCGGATGTTGCTTCAGGTAGTTGTACAGCGCAGTCGTGCCCGCCTTCGCCGTACCGATGATGAGGAAGTTTGGTATCGTCACAGGCTATCTCCTCAGCTGCAGTTAGCCTAATAACAGTATAGTAACAGTATAGTCTAGCGCAACGGCAGGAACAACTGATGTACGAGGTTGTGTGAGAAAGATGCGTGTCTTGAGGAGGTTAATTCGTCTGCTCGGGTCTTGGTAGAACGAGCTGCTGAGCTGTATCCTCCAGAGGCGAGAGCACAGGGTGCGAGGAAGCAACTATCTTCATAGTCAAAAGGAAAGATAGTGAGCCCAGATTATCCACGAAGTCGAGTTTAGCTGATGAATAAGAGAGGCTCGTTTTTGTACGTTTGGAGGCCTGTGTCCGTAAAGTTCTGTAAATCGGTGGCCCGCTACAAAGTAGGGCTATCGTCCTCCAAGATGGTTGGTGTCTTAGGTCAACCCCGATCGGAACGGTGTAACGATGGCTAAAGATCATCGTAGGCTGAGAGAGGAACCGGCGCAAGGAGTACTACTGCTGGACGACCCTAGCTTTCTACGGGAAGTGGTCGAGAGGATGATCCAAGAACTGCTGGAAGCGGAGAGGGCCGACCACATAGGCACTCAGCCCCCTACAAGCGCAGTGGCTCTCGCACGGGGCATCGCAAAGGCCACAGGCTGAGGGTATTGCGCACCAGGGTGAGCACCCTGAACCTTCTGGTGCCTCAGGATAGCGAAGGATTTCCTGTTGGAGGAAGTACAGAAACATCGGGACTTGACCAGACAAAGGATCCGATTGCGCCTCGGGAGAACCCGATTTATGGTTGAATTCAGCATACATGTTACCCCGACAAACTACTGCTAGGCTTGCTCCGCCGAGTATCCTTCTTCGGTGCACCTCGCCACCGACTACACCCATCCTACACCAAAAGGCGGATGTAGCCGCGTGCGAAGGTGTTCTTAATGGTAGGTTGTTATGCTCCTGCGCGGGTCCAGGTCCGGAGGCATCTGCCGAGCAGCTGGGAAGCGCTAGGACACCGGCAACATGCGGGCAGACGTGTTGTGCCTTCTGCCGTCACATCAGTGAGGTTGAAGATGCGCCGCGCGAACAGCGTAGCCAAGCCCTATCGAGGCTCCCCGGTCCGATCGCAGAGACCTTCTCCGCTGAAACCCTTGGTTCGCCCTCCGGGAGAGCGGTACTATTTCAACTGCTTGTGGCTACACGCAGAAGCGGCTACCATGTCTGTATGGATGCACCCGCCGGTAACAGAGCATACGCATATTTGCCAGGGCAGGACGCGCAGTTGAGAGAGCGGTTGGTGCATATAGACAGGAGAAAAGGGCTTGTGCTCGCGGACAGATCCGCCACCCGCCTCTGCCCGCTGACCCTCGCGGTCGGCAAGTCGATGGTCTATCATCGCTCTCTACGTTGATGCTCGCCGGCATCCGAGAGATACTCGTGATCTCGACCCCCACCGACCTGCCCCGCTCCGAGGTGCTGCTCGGAGATGGCTCCCAGTGGGCCGTCAACTTCAAGTATGCCGAGCAGCTGATGCCCGAGGGTCTGGCGCAGGCCTTCATAATCGGGCGGGAGTTCGTGGGACCGGAGAACGTTTCGCTCGTTTTGGAGGACAACATCTTCTACGGGCAGGGCTTCCCCGGGCCTCCCGGAGAGTGCGGCTCGGGAGGAGGGGGCCGCGGTCTCCGACTACCATGTCCGGAATCCCGAACGCTACAGGGTCGTCAAGTTCGACCGGGACGGCACGGTTTTGAGTGTCGAGAGGCATGAAGATCCGACTTTGTCTTCCAGTCTGGAGGGGAGTGCGCCTTCGCACGAAATGCTCCGGGAGAGAGGCGTTGGTAAAATTGATTCGGTCTGCGTCCCTCAGCGATGAGGTAATCGTGGGCATACACGCCACAGGCTTCCATTCGAAGCGGGTGAAGGCGGGCGATAATCCGAGGGATGTCGCGGGCAAGAAACCTCGACAGGATATCTGCGCGATCCGTCTAGTGATAATCGAACTCCGCGGACGCTATCTGCCCGATACGGCTCCGCCTCAGCGCAGCGTGTACCAGTTCACCGGAGCCACATAAGCTATGCGCCTCATCGAACGGCTTCTAGCACAGGGTCTGGTCCTTGTAAGCCTTGCCGGCGGTCTCGGTGTCTTCACCTACGAGAATATCCTGCTCCTTGACAGACTCGCACAGCTCTGTCCCCTGGCGCTGTTTAGCTGGCTCGTCCTCTCGACGAGGATCAATTTCAGGTGGATACGTTATGTCTTGCTGCCCGTTGCCGGCTTGGCGCTCTTTGTACTGTTATACTCCTACGTCTTCACCCTCAGAACGGACGCCTCCCTGCTCCCCAGCATATTCGCCGCGCGGAGTTACAGCTACCTGCTGCTAGGACCGGTGATCTTGATGCTCTACCTGCGGGGCTGGAGGCTAATAGACTTTCAGCGGATCTTTCTCGCGGCTGCGCTCCTGGCTGTGGTGAGCCTGCTCGTGTACGACCTAGCGTTCGCCCCCAGGTCGCTGCTACTCTCCGGTAGCTTCTTCTCGGTACATATAGGCCAGCTCACCGACGAGGGCAGCACGATCAAGGCCACGAACACATCACTGGTGTTCCTGGTGCTGTACTTCGGAAGAAGGATCTTTCAGGTCAGAGATGTGCCGCGGTTCGCCCTCATGCTCATGGTGCTGGCGCTGTCGGCCGTGATGCTGGCGATCCCCCTACCGCGCGGGTTGCTGGCATCTACCGGCGGAGCGCTGATCTTGTACGCTGCGCTACTGGCGCGCCCCCAGCGAGCCAAGTTGTCAGCGCTCCTGCTACCGCTGTACGCCCTAATCATCGCACTCTCCTTCCCCTTGCTTAGAGACCCGTTCGTGAGCATGTTGCGCTTCGACCAGAACTACTGGTCCAGGATCGCTGAGAGCCAGATAGCTCTGTCATCCTTCTCGGAGTACCCACTGTTTGGTTTCGGGCAGGACAGTGTGTACTCGCTGACCTACCAGGATATCTTCGGGCATTTTTACCCTTCGGATATAGGCATGCTCGGTTTGGCTTTCCAGTTCGGGCTGGTGGGCGTAGTCTTGTACTTCTACCTTGCCGGCTGGCTCTGTGCGAGCCTGCTTGGGATGGTGTGGGATTATACCGGCAGGGCAGATCCTAAAGAGAGCACATTCGTATGGGCTTTGTTCATAGTATGCCTGGCCTTCCTGGTCGCTTCCCCGCTGCAGGCAAAGTTCATATACGGCACCGGATTACCCGTCGGCGCGTTTGCCTGGGGTTTGCTTTTGGCAAGGAGACACAGCAGCTCCGGCGTGCCGGTCGCGGAACCCTCCGAACGCCGGACTACTCCGGCGATCTCCTCCCCTGGGAGTCGGCAACCCCTAGGGTAGGACCCTATGATCCGCTCAGCTCCTACTTCGATAGTCGCCTGGGTCGCGATCCTTTCGCACGCCACACTGTGGAGCGTGGCGTGCGATTCTCGGAAAGAAGCTCAAATCTTGTACCTTCCATTGTCTGGGGCAGCAGCGTTCCCCGGCTAGCGGGGGTGAATACCGATTCTTCAAGGCGCCAGAGAAGATCGACGACGAGGAGCTTTGGGAATCCGTGGCCGAGGTGAGGATCGATGTAATGCGCTTCCCTGGCGGCAGGGGAATCGGTACAACTAGAAAACCGGCACCGTCCGTCCGAACGAAAGGAAGCATCCTCCGGCTCTGCGGAGAAGCATGAGGGCAACATCGTGCCGGTTGACGATTTTTGTCGCGCGCTCACAGCAAGGGCATCTCGGTGTCTTACATCCTCAACATAGCGGACCGCCGCTGGAGACTAAACGAGCTCCAGTTCGCTGGGTGAAACTGGCCAATGAATACCACCTGCCCAAGCTGGTGGTCGACATCGGGAGACCTACAGGGTATATTCGGCATGCTCGACGGGCGACAGGTGCTCTCCGCGAGGGTGGCTATCGGGGTCTCGTGAACCTCGCCGCACCGCGGAACCGGAAGCCGAGAGGAGGCGGGGCTCTGGAGGCGGTGCGGGCATGGAACGAACGACTAGTTGCCGCAGATACCTCGGATTTCGATGCGGTCATCCTGCACCACTACTACCCGTCGCTCGAGACGACGAATCTCGACATAGTATACAAAGAAAGCCTGACCGAGCTGGCCGCCGACGTCGAGGAGCTGCGGGCGTTGTTTCCACTAAAGCAGCTTTGGATCACCGAGTGAAACATGGGGCGCTCGCCGGCCGCCCTGGAGTTCAGCGCTCTCGGGCACGCGATGCTCGGTCTGCAAACCCTCAGAGTCATGATCGATTCCCGGGTGGATCTGGCCTGCTACCACGTCCTGACACGCCAGGGTGGGAGCTGCTGGGGCCGAACCGATTTGTTCCGGCCAACGAGAGCGAGAGGGCCTTCGTCAGCAGGCGGATACCGTACTTTGCGTTCGAGATGATCAACAAAGCCCTGGGCGGCATGGCGGTTTACGCGTCATGAGGATCCGCGGGCAAATGAGACAAAAAACAATTACTCGCCGTGCGTTTCTTACTGTCTTGGGAGCTTCGGCGGCTCTCAGCATTCCGCTCGCTGCGTGCACAGCAGCTTGTGCGCATCTGTGTGATGCGAACCACGGCGGCTGGCCCGACGCGCTGATCCACAACGCGATGGACAGGCTGGAGAACTTCATAAGCTGGCTCGGGACGAGTCGTGGCTATATCGGGGAGATCGGTATCCCCTCCAACCTCGGCTCCGCACGTGACCAGTTCTACCCAGATCAACAGCAGTGGAAGACCCTCGGGGAATACTACCTGGACCGCTGCGATGCCGTTGCGCTCGCCTACACCCTCCAAGAGGTCTCCGAGCAGTACTACAAGAACAAGAACGGCGGCTACTACGCGAGCGTCTACCTGGCTCCCGGCGACGATGTGCACAAGGTCATAAGCCGCCCCGCCTTCCAAGCTGCCCAGCTCGAGGCGCACAACAGAAGTGGTGTGGGCGTGAACTTCTCGGGTGGGCAGAAGTGGACTAGT
>Ga0126312_10002623_pt1 | contig 12032 bp, 13 predicted proteins | sample Plot104A_FD_92537 | JGI IMG/M metagenome (GOLD analysis project Ga0126312, IMG submission 92537) | Serpentine soil microbial communities from UC McLaughlin Reserve, CA, USA - Plot104A | ecosystem: Environmental > Terrestrial > Soil > Grasslands | place: USA: UC McLaughlin Reserve, Lake County... | reverse complement strand
TCGTCTTCGCCGCGATCGACAACCTCTGGAAGGGGGCGGCCGGCCAGGCGATCCAGAACCTGAACCTGGTGCTCGGCCTTCCGGAGACGGAAGGGCTGCTTTGAGGGTGGCCGCGCCGGCCTTCTTCCGGTCGCGCTGGGTCGAGCCCCCCGAGGGCGTGCAGGAGCTGGACTCCGCGAGTCTGGCCCCGGGGTTTCGCGCGGCCGCAGTGTCCTGCGGCCTCAAGGCCGACGGGGGGCTGGACGTCGGGCTGCTCGCCTGCGAATCGCGGGTGGTTCGCTCCGCGCTCCTGCTGACCCGCAACGCGGCCGCCGCCGCGCCCGTGCGCGTCTGCCGCGAGGAATGCGACGGAGAAGCCATCAGGGGCACGGTCGTGACCTCCGGGAACGCGAACGCCGCCACCGGCGAGCGGGGCCGGCGCGACGCGATCGCCGTGCGCGACGCGGCCGCGGCCGAGCTGGGCCTCGACCCGCCGGCGGTCGCCATCGCCCAGACGGGAACGATCGGCGTCCCACTGCCGCTGGATGACGTCCTCGCCGGGATCGCGCAGGCCGTGGGCGAGCTGACGGCCGATGGTGGCGGGGCCTTCAGCGAGGCGATCATGACCACGGACCGTGGCCCGAAGCGCTGTACGGTGAGCGCTGGCGGGGTGACGCTCTCGGCTCAGGCGAAGGGCGCCGGGATGATCGAGCCGGGCTTCGCGACGATGCTGTGCTTCGTCCAGACCGACGCGGTCGTCGCCGACGCCGCCGGCGCGCTACGCGAGGCCGTGGCCGGATCGTTCGAGCGGATCACCGTCGACGGCCAGATGAGCACCAACGACACCGTTCTGCTCCAGGCGACGGGGACCGCCGGCGTACCGCTTCGCGATGGCCTGCTCGACGCCGTCCTGCTTCAGCTGGCGCTCGAGATCGTCGCCGACGGCGAGGGCGCCACCCGCGTCGGGCGCATCGAGGTCGCCGAGGCCGCGACGGACGCCGAGGCCGAGCGCGTCGCCCGGGCGATCGCGAACTCGCCTCTGGTGAAGACCGCCCTTCACGGCCGCGACCCGAACTGGGGGAGGGTCGCGCAGGCCGCCGGCATGGCCCTGGCCGGCGAGCGGATCCCCCAGCTGGACGCCGACGCGATCGACGCGGCCCAGCTCGCCGGCGACGACGCCGAGGCCGACCTGCTCGTCCGCCTCGCGCGCGGCGACGCCGGAACGACCGTGTACTTCAGCGACCTCAGCCCGGAGTACGTCGAGCTGAACTCGGAGTACACGACGTGAACACGCCCGACCTCAGTTCGCCGGCCACGGGCCAGCCGCCCGCGGTCGGGACGCTGCTCGAGGCGCTCCCGTACATCCGCGAGTTCCACGGCCGCACCGTCGTCATCAAGTACGGCGGCGCCGCGATGCGCGAGGAGCAGCTGCGCGAGGACTTCGCGACGGACGTCGTGCTGCTCAAGTACGTCGGCCTGCGGCCGGTGATCGTCCACGGCGGCGGCCCCGACATCACCAGCTACATGGAGAGGCTGGGGATGGAGGTCCGTTTCCACGAGGGCGTGCGCGTGTCCAACCCCGAGACCGTCGAGATCGCGAAGATGGTCCTTCTCGGCAAGGTCAACTCCGACATCGTCAGCCGGCTCAACCGCCACGGCCAGCCCGCGGTGGGGCTCTCGGGCGAGGACGGCACGCTGTTCGAGGTCCGGCCGCATGCGAAGTCGGCCGACGTCGGATTCGTCGGGGAGATCGAGCGCGTGGACGTCGACGTGCTCAACCACATCGCCGAGGACTACATCCCGGTGATCGCCTCCGCCGGCGCCGATCGCGACGGCAACTCCTACAACGTCAACGCCGATACCGCCGCGGGCAGGGTCGCGGCGGCCCTCCACGCCTTCAAGGTCCTGTTCATCACCGACGTCACCGGCTGGCTCGCCGATCCCGGCGACGACGGGTCGCTGATCTCGCGGGCGACCGTCGACGAGGTCTCGTCACGGCTGGACACCGTGGGCGGAGGCATGCGCCCGAAGCTCGAGGCGTGCGTGGACGCGATCCGCGCCGACGTCGGCTCGGCGCACATCGTCGACGGACGCCGGCCCCACTCGCTGCTGCTGGAGCTGTTCACCGACGCCGGCATCGGCACGATGGTCACGCCGTAGGGCGAGCCGTGTCCGTCGAGGAGCTGAAGGCATTGGAGGAGCGCTACGCGATGCCCACCTACGGGCGGGCGCCGGTCGAGTTCGTCCGCGGCGAGGGCGTGCGGCTGTGGGACTCCGAAGGCCGCGAGTACCTCGACTTCTTCGCCGGGCTCGCGGTTCACAACGCCGGGCACTGCCACCCGCGGATCGTCGCCGCGATCCGCGACCAGGCCGAGCTCCTGGGCGGCACGTCGAACCTCTTCTACAGCGAGCCGGCCATGCGGCTGTGCGAGCGGCTGGCGCAGTCCAGCCTCGGCGGCAGGGTGTTCCTGTGCAACTCCGGCGCCGAGGCGAACGAGTGCGCGATCAAGCTCGTTCGCAAGCACGCGCACGCCCGGGGTGTCGAGCGGCCCGAGATCGTCGTCCTCGACGGCGCCTTCCACGGACGCACGCTCGCGGCGCTGGCCGCCACGCCACGGCTCGCGCGCGAGGACCTGTTCGGGCCGCTGCCCGCCGGCTTCGTGGCCGTGGCGAGGGACGACCCGGAGGCCATGACGGCGGCGGTGGGGGAGTCGACCGCCGCCGTGCTGCTCGAGCCGATCCAGGGGGAGGCCGGCGTCTTCTGCGTTCCCGACGAGGTGCTGGCCGCGGCGCGCGAGGCGTGCGACGCCAACGGCGCGCTGCTGGTCTTCGACGAGGTGCAGACGGGAATGGGGCGGACCGGATCGCTGTGGGCCTACGAGCAGCTGCCCGTGCGGCCGGACCTGATGACGGCGGCGAAGGCGCTCGGAGGCGGGCTGCCGGTGGGCGCGTGCGTGACTTCACTCGATCTCGGCGAGACGCTCGAGCGCGGTGAGCACGGCTCGACGTTCGCCGGCGGCGCGGTGGCCGCGTCGGCGGCGCTGGCGGCGATCGAGATCGTGGACGATCCGGCCTCCCTGCGGTCGGCGCGGGAGCTGGGCGGCCGGCTGGTTGGCGAGCTGGAGGCGCTCGATGGCGTCGCCGATGTTCGCGGCCGGGGGCTGATGGTGGGCGCGACGCTGGACCACGGCCTGGACGCGGCCGGCGTGGCGGCGCGCTGCCTGGAGGCGGGACTCGTGATCAATGTGCCAGGCGAGGGCATGCTGCGCTTCCTTCCTCCCCTTGTGATCGATGAGCGTGATCTGGGTAGGGCCATCGAGACCGTCCGTGACGCCCTCCGCTGAAAACCCGCCGCCGTCTCCCGACCCGCGCCGCGTGCTGCGCGAGCACGATGAGTTCCCGCCGCCGTCGGGCGCCGCAGCCCCCGATTCGCCGCCACCGGGCGAGGGCAATGGCCGTGGGCGCCTGGCGCTGATCATCCTCGGCGCGATCGCCCTCGGGCTGGGGGTGGCGACCGCGGTGCTCGCCGCCAGCGGCCCGCGGGAGGTGACCGTCACCAAGACCACCACCGACACCAAGACCTTGAAGCCGACGACGACCACGAGCACGCTGGTGACGACCGTCGTCACCACCACGACCAGCACCACCGTCGACGAGACCGTCACCGAGACCGAGACCGAGACCGAGACCGCGGAGGCGCCGGCCGAAAAGCCGCCGAAGCCGAAGGAGGGGGAGGGCTAGCGGCTGGTCACAGCTGGCCCGCGGGCCGGCAATCCGCCCGTTGACGCCGGGCGCATGCCTAGACTCGCGCCATGCACGAGGACCCCACTCGGCGCGTGGGAGGACAGAATCCGGCCGCTGGGCCACCGCCACCCGGATACCAGCCGCCGCCCGCGCCCGGCATGAGCGGAGCCCACAAGGCGCTCCTGGCGCTCCTCGCTGCCATCGCGATCGGCCTTGGGGTGGCGCTGGCCGTGGTCGCGTCCAACGACGACGGATCAGGCCAGACCACCAGCTCCAGCCAGAGCACCGTCACGGAGACGACGACGGGCGAGCCTACGACGACGACTCAGACGACCACGGCTACGGAGACCACGACCAGCACGACAACCGGCGCTGCGGACGAGTCGCCGTGACCGCTTAGCCCGCGCACTCCCACGCGGAAGCCCCTGAGTCGGCCCAGATGAGCGCCGCGATGCGGTTCTGCTCGGCGGGCGAGGCGTTCTGCGGGAGCCCAGAGCCGCCATAAAGCTGCCACGTCGAGGGCAGGATCTGGTAGGCGCCACCGGCCCCCGAGCCAGGGTTGACCGCGCCGTAGTTGCCGCCCGATTCGCACATCACGATCGCGCTGGGGATGGCCCAGTCGCCGACCCATCCGGCGACCGTTTCCTGCGCTTCGGCTGCCGGGGCGGTCTGCGCCTCGGCGGCCGCGGCGGCCTGGGCCTCCTGGGCCTCCTGGACCTGTTGCTCCCAGCCGTCGACCTGCGACTGCAGGCTCGACATCGCGGCGGCCTGTTCGTCGCGGGCCGCGGTCAGAGCGGCGGCACGGGACTCGGCCTGCGCGCGGGCCGCGGCGATCTGGTCGCGCGCGGCGGCGACCTCGTCGTTGTGGGCGGCCTGGGCGTCGCGGGCCTCTTCGACGTCGGCCAGGCGGTCGGCAACGTCGGTGCGCAGCTCACGCACCCGGACGGCAAGGTCGGTGTCGGACTCCTGAATCCGGCGCAGAAGCGTGGCGCGCGTGGTGAGGTCGTCGTAGCCCTGGGCGTTGAGCAGAAGCTGGGTCTCGTCGGGCGTGCTGCCCTTGTAGATCGCCACCAGGCGGTCGGCGAGGGCGTCCTGGGCCCGCTGAAGGCGGGCGCGCGCCTCGGCGAGCCGCTGCGTGGCCTCCTCGACCTCGGCCTGGAGCTGCGCCTCGCGCTCCTCGCCATCGGCGAGCACGGCGCTGAGCTGCGCCTCGCGGATCGAGGCGCTCACGGCCTGCTGGCGGGCGGTGGCGAGCTGAGCGCTGCCGAGCTCGATCTGCGAGGCGAGGTTCTGGGCGTCGCTCTGCGCGGCGTCGATCCTCGACTGGAGCTCGCCGACCGACTGGGCGTCGGCGCTGGTCGCGGACAGGCCGACGAAGCCCGCGATCGCAAGGGCGGCGGCCGCGGCGGCCCAGCGCAGGCTTTGCACGGGGCTCGCGGTCGCATCGCGACGGTTGGGCGGGGTGTCAGGGCGGGTGTCCATCCTTCGGCGGCCTACGGGGTTAGCTGACGGGCTCGGGCCGAAGGACTGGCCCTACGCGGCCTGGGCCGCGATTCGCCCCTTGGGAGATGGGGGAGAGTTGCTCCCGGCTCCCAGCGGTTCCCCCGCTTCCCCGGGAAGGCCCCGGGGAACTCGGCGGTTATGAAGCGCAGAATCCTAGCGAATCATTAGGACAAGGCGAACGGTTGCTAGTCGAGTTGACATAAGAGCGCGCCTGGCAGCCTGCGTGAGCAGGCACGAGCCGCTAGCCCTCGGGGGGCTCGCGCGTGGCGGCCAGGTAGCCCGCGACGCCGATCCCGACGAGCGCGAGCGCGCCGGCGACGCGGATCTGCGTGCCGAAGCGCCACCAGGCGAGGCGGACAACGATGCGGCCGATGAGCTCGTAGATCGCGCTCACGGCGTGAGCCTACCCATCTGTGTCGCGCCTACGCGCGCGGTGGCCCATCCGGCTCTGGAGCGTGAACAGCTCGATGAAGCCGGGGCTGGCCGCCTGTGAGAACTCGCCGCCGCTCTCGCCGAACCCGGCGAGCGAGCGGTCATAGAGGGCGAAGGGGGAGGAGCGGGCGACCGGCGTCGCCCGGCCCTTGAACAGCCGCATCGTGATCTCGCCGGTGACGTGCTCGTTCGCCGAGTCCATGTATGCGTCGAGGTCGGCCCGCAGGGGGTCGAGCCAGAGCCCGGCGTAGGCGAGGTAGGCCCACTTGCGGTCGAGCGTGTGCTTGAACTCGACCTGGTGGACGGTCGAGACCAGCTTCTCGAGGTCGGCGTGCGCGGTCATCAGGATCGCCGCGGCCGGCACCTCGTAGAGGTCACGTACCTTGAGGCCGACGACGCGGTCCTCGATGTGGTCGAGGACGCCGATCCCGTGTCGTGCCCCCGCCTCGGTCGCGCGGTCGATCAGCTCGACGAGCCCCAGGCGCTCGCCGTCGAGTGACACCGGAACCCCGCGCTCGAAGCCCACGCGGATGTCCTCGGACTCGTCGGGCGCCTCTTCGGGCGGAGTGACGAGGCGGAAGACGTCGTTGGGCGGCGGCGCCTCGAGGTCCTCGATCCCGCGGCCTTCGGAGCTGCGGCCCCAGAGGTTGTCGTCGACGGAATACGGGCTGATCTCGGTGCCGCCCTTGAGCGGGATCCCGTGTTCGCGTGCGTACTCGAGTTCCTCCTCGCGGCCCATCTCCCAGTCACGGACCGGGGCCAGGACGCCCAGCTCCGGGCCGAGCGCCGCGATCGTGCCCTCGATCCGGACCTGGTCGTTCCCCTTGCCGGTGCATCCGTGGGCGATCGTGTCGCAGTCCGTCGCGCGCGCGTGCTCGACCGCGAGCTTCGCGATCAGGGGGCGGGCCAGAGCGGTGAACAGCGGGTAGCCGGCGCCGTAGAGGGCGTTGGCCTTGATCGCGGGGAGGACGTACTCGGCGGCGAACTCCTCGCGCGCGTCGACCACCAGCGTCTCCACGGCGCCGAGCTGCTTCGCCTTTGCGACGACGGCGTCCCAGTCCTCGCCGGGCTGACCGAGGTTCACGGCGAGGGCCGCCACCTCCACCTCGTAGCGCGCCTGGATCCAGTGCAGCATGACCGAGGTGTCGAGGCCCCCGGAGTAGAGCAGCAGCACGCGGCCCACCCGCTCGGGATCGGCAAGATAGGAGGCGATGCGCGGCGCCGGCTCGGGCACGGCGGGGAGTGTCGCAGGAGGAGCGCCGGCGGTGGGTCAGGCGCGTAGACCATCATTACGCGGGTGCACCGCTTTCTGCGCATCCTCTCGATCGCGCTGATCACCGCCGGGCTGGTCGTGATGGTCGACGTCGGCCTGACCCTGGCGTGGAAGGAGCCGCTGTCCTCGATCTATGGCTCGCTGCAGCAGGGCAAGGCCGAGGACTCGTTGAAGAAGCTCGAGGACGAGTTCCCGAGCGACGACGTCCTGCAGCGCGCGCTGAGCGCCGACCAGATCTCCAAGCGGGTGAAGATCCTGGCCGACGCCTTCGAGGAGGAGGTGGAGCGGGGCCAGGGGATCGGGCGGGTCGTGATCCCCGGCATCGACCTCGACATAGTCCTGGTGGAGGGCACCGACACCGCGAGCCTCCAGAAGGGGCCGGGCCATTACACGCTCGCCACGACGCCGGAGCTCAGCGCGCAGGGCGACGGCTCGGCGTTCCCCGGCCAGGGCTCGACGATGGGCATCGCGGGCCACCGCACCACCTACCTGGCGCCGTTCCGGCGCATCGACGAGATCCAGCCGCGCGACGAGATCCTGCTCGAGATGCCGTACGGCAACTTCACCTACACCGTCGAGAAGTCCGAGATCGTCGACCCCGACGACGTCTCGATCGTCCGCGACGTCGGCTACGACCGCATCGTGCTGACGGCGTGTAACCCGCTCTACAGCGCCGCCGAGCGCTACGCGCAGTTCGCGAAGCTCACCGACGTCAGCCTGTTCGCTGCCGGAGAGCGGCGCTGGCAGGACCCCTAGCGCTCCGGGTCAGGAGAGGTCGTCGCCGAGGACCGAGTCGGGATCCTCGATGCCGAAGTCGTCGCGCAAGCGCTGCTCGATCTGGTCGGGGCTTGCGCCCGCGACCGCCATCTGCGTGGCGAGCAGGATCGCGCCCTCGGGTGCCTTGACGTCGGGGGGGGACGCGGGGCCGGGCCCGGCCGGGGCGCGCGACGGGTCCTGCGGACCGAGGCCCTCCGTGGCGTCCTCTAGCTCGCGAAGAAGCACTTCGGCTCGCCTGAGGAGGGCGTCGGCCGCCTCGAGACGTCGTTTCGCCTCCGCCTCCGCCTCCGCCAGGATCTGCTCGGCAGCGTCCTCGACCTCGTCCAGCACCCGCTCGATGGGGCCTGCGCCACCGGCGCCGGACAGCACCGAGCTCGCCCGCTCGGCGCCGCTGGAACCCGTTGTGCCCGTGGCCTGGATGACGATCACACAGCCTAGTGCGAGGGCAGCGCCCCACTCGGAGGGGTGCGTGGCGATGGCGCCGACGGCTCGCCCCCGGCGTCGTTGGAGTCCGCCTCGCGCTCGGCTGCCACCTCGTCCGCCGCAGCGCGCCAGTCGGCGTGCCGCAGCATCGAGACCGCCCATACCAACACCGCGAGCACGCCGGCCCCCGCGACCGCGAACGCGGCCCTGGGCTCGAGCAGGCTCGTGATGGCCCCTCCGATCACGAAGCCCACCCCCGGCATCGCCGACCCGATCGCCTCGAGCATCGCCAGCACTCGTGCCTGGTAGGCGGTCGAGGTGACCGCTTGCACGGACGTGATGAGGGCCACCCACTGGACGCCGTTGCCCGTGCCTCCTACCGCCGCGGCTGTGCACGCGACGAGCAGCGTGGGGGCCGCCGCCATGCCGATGTAAGCGACTCCGATCGCCATCGTCGAGAGGGCCAGCAACGCAGGCAGCGAGACCCGGTCGAGGCCGGCGAAGGCGAAGCTGCCGAGCACCATCCCGACGCCCCAGCTCGTCAGCAGCGCCCCGTAGCCGGCGTCGCCGGCGTCGAGGCTCTCCTTCGCGAACACGACCTCGATCGGGATCACCACGGCGAAGAACACGAACGCCACCGCCTGGGCGCCGAGCAGCCTTCGCAGCAGAGGGTTTTTTCTCACGTAGCGAAACCCCTGGCGGAGGCGGGCCAGCACGCCGGAGCTCTCGGGCGTCGCGCGGGGAAGGGCCCGGGCCGTTGCCAGCATCGCCGCGACGACGAGAAAGGAGATGGCGTCCGCGGCCAGCGCCGTCTGCACTCCGGACCCGGCTACCACGAACCCCGCCAGAGCGGGCCCGGCCGCGGCAGCGGCGGTGAAGCCGATGTTGAGGATCGCGTTGCCCTGTCGCAGCAGCCCGGCCGGCTTCAGGGCCGCCGCGGCGGTCGCTCTGGTGAGCGCCCGCGTCGCGGCCGCAAGCGACCCGTCGATCGCGGCGAGCACGAGGACTGCGACCAGCAGGAAGTCCGCGGCGAGCATCGCGAGCGCGCCGAAGGCCGCCGCCTCAAGGGCGTAAAGCACGGGCAGGCTTGCGCGAGCAGGTAGGCGCTCCAGCCGTGTGACGAGCGGGGGGGCGGCGAGCGCGGGCAGGAAGTGGATGCCTATGAACAGCGCGGCAGTGGCCAGCGGACTGCCCGTCTGGTCGAAGACGAGGATCGCGAGGGCGATCTCGCCGAGCCAGTTGCCGAGCTCGTTGACCAGGCTCGCCACCGCCAATCGCGGGAAAGCCGGAATTCGGAGGGGACGAAGGGCGCTCGCCATCCGCGGGCGACGCTACTCCGGGCACCGACGGGTAAATGCAAGTTTGCCGCCGGGGTTGCAAGTTTGGTCAACTTCTGGCAAGATTGGCCATAGTTCTCTTAGGAAAACGAAGGACTCGAAAGGGATTTTCGAATGGGTTACCGGCGCGGATAGCACCCCTCAAGTAGGACCAAGTTCTCTTCTCAGCGGGTTTGCCTGCAGAACTGGCGGCCCGCTTTGCCATTTCGCAGAGCGTATCCCGCAGGCCGAAGCGGCCCGCCGCCGGCACTAGCTCCGCAGGTGCAGCGAGCCGAGGATTCCTCGCCGCTCGGTGGCGCCCACGTAATCGTGGATCCTGCGGTCGAGCGACAGCTCGCGCTCGAAGTCGGCGTCCTCGCCGTGGCGGTAAGCGATGTCCTTGTCCGACAGGGTCTCGATGAACAGATCCACGTACCGCTTGTCGAGCTGCGTGCCCGAGATGCGCCGCAGCTCGGCGATGGCGTCGTAGGAGCTCACCGGGTCGCGGTAGGAGTCGCGGGCGGTCATGACGTCGTACGTGTCGCAGACCGCGATGACCTTGGCCAGCTCCGGAATCTCGTCGCTCTCCAGCTGCCGGGGGTATCCGAGGCCGTCGATCCGCTCGTGGTGGCAGAGGATGATCTCGCCAACCGGGCGGTAGCCGTCGATCTGGGAGACGATCCGCGCGCCCTCCTCCGGATGGGTGCGGATCTGCTCCCAGTCGGCCTCTGTGAGCGTGGTCCGCCCCTTGAGGATGCGATCGGGAAGAACGAACTTGCCGATGTCATGGAGGAGCCCGGCCGTGTGCGCGAGGTCCTGGTCCTCCTTGGAAAAGCCGGCCGCGGCGGTGACCTCGCGGGCGTAGCGGGCGACGGCCGCGCTGTGGCGCGCCGTCATCCGGTCCCGAAGGTCGAGGGTCCGGAGAAGCGCGCTCATCAGCGCCACTTGGAAGCCGGCGAGCTGCTTGGCACGCAACTCCAGCTCGTCGGCGCGCTCCTGAGAGAGCAGCAGCGCCCCGATCAGGTTCTGGAAGGCGACCAGGACGACACCGAAGAGGGCAACCGATGCGACGCCCACTTGCTGGTAGGCATAGGCGATTCCGAGGGCGAGCAGCGTCGAGACGAGCTCCGACGGGATCAGGGGCACCAGGGCGCGGGTGAACTTGGTTCCGAGTCTGCTCCCCTCCACGTAGGCTGAATAGCCCGCGATCAGCAGGAAGTCGATCATCAGGGCGACCGCGAACAGCCCGATGATCAACAGGTAGAAGCTGGGGTCCATGTCGCCGATCCCGGTCGCTGCGACGACCTCGTGGAACAGGGTGCCGGCGGCAAGTGGGAACCAGGCGTAGGTCACCAGGTTGATCAGCAGGTCGTGGCGGGCGTAGCGGGCGCGGAGCCAGCCCGCGCAGATCGTGACGACGCCGATCACGGCGGCCGGCGTCTCGCCCAGAAACACGATCGCGATGACGATCGCCAGGAAGCTGGAGCTGAGCTTGACGCGACTGGCGGGAGTGTCGACGGCGGTCAGGTCGCCCGCGATGGACACGGCAAGCAGCGTCGCGAACAACACGGGGTCCCAATTGGCCCCGCCGGCGCGTGCGGCCGCCAGCGCCGCAGCAAGCGCAAGGGCGCAGAGCTCGAGCGCGACAACGGCGCGTGTCGGACGTCCGGGCATCGGTGGTCCGTTCCCCCCGAGTGCGTTCTGGTGCGGGCTAGCTCCCGATCATGCTGCCGCGGCCGACCCGGGGGACCGGGTGCCGGCCAGGCTCGCGCATCGAGCGCATGAAGTCGTCGAGGTCCTGGACCGCGAAGCGACGCTGGCCGCCCGGCGTCCGGTAGACGGGGACGACCCCGTCGTTTGACCATTTGCGCAGCGAGGCGGCGCTGACGCCCAGGTAGGCCGCCGCCCGGCCGACGTTGAGGAGCTTGATGTCGTCTTTCATTACTCGCTTTCCAGTATTCATCTCGGCCGAAAGCGGCCGAAACTTGACAAGGGCTGCGAGTGTCGGGGCGAAGCCGACGGTACGTCAAGGCGCCGCAGCGGCGCGATGAAGAAGTGCGCAGGTTTGCCTGCCGGAACCTGCGCACAGGCCGCAGGGCGAGAAAGATCCTGCAGCTAGCCGACGACCGCGATCAGCGCCTCGGTCGCCTCGCCCGGGTGCGAGCCGATGCCGGTGACGCCGGCGCTGCCGGAGACCAGGCGAGCCGCCCGGTAGCCGTAGATCTGGGTGCCCGCGCCCTCCTTGAGGACACGGCGCAGATGCGCTCCGAGCACGTCGAGGCGAGCCTCGGTCCCGCAGAGGACCGCCGCGCGGGGATCGAGCGCCCGCAGCGCGTGGCCGAAGCGCGCGGGCTCGAGGGCGGCGGAGAGGAGCAGGACCCGTAGGCCGGCACGTCGCAGAAAGAGCTCGAGCGCGAGCGTCTCTGCGGCTTCGGGACCGATCCCAGAGCCTGAGTCGAGCAGCAGGATGCCTTCCTCACGGGTCGCCGGCGGCGCCAGTCGTCGGGCCGAGTGCAGCCAGCCGATCGCCCAGCGCGAAGCGTGCTCCAGCTCGGCCTCGTGACCGGGCCGAGCTGCCCCCAGCT
>Ga0126312_10002622_pt1 | contig 12033 bp, 14 predicted proteins | sample Plot104A_FD_92537 | JGI IMG/M metagenome (GOLD analysis project Ga0126312, IMG submission 92537) | Serpentine soil microbial communities from UC McLaughlin Reserve, CA, USA - Plot104A | ecosystem: Environmental > Terrestrial > Soil > Grasslands | place: USA: UC McLaughlin Reserve, Lake County... | reverse complement strand
TGCGCGCTTGATGTTTTTCCGATCCGTTGCAACTATTGAAAGCACTGCGGCAATATGGTCTGCTTCCATTGAATGGCGCAAGCCTGTCACAAGACCGAAAATAAGGATACCTGCCGGGGCGGCTACATTGACGTTGCCTTCTACGACGTCGAAAACAGAAAAGAGAGGATCTAGAAGGGAGTTAATTGTTTCTACTACCAAAGCGTGAATGGTTGACGGGCATTTTTACATTAATCTTTAATTCGAAAATCCTTTTAATAAAACAGCAGGAAATCTGGCAGGTGCACTTCTTTTTGCATTGTATTTATTGTCTTGAGATCGCTCTTGCCTTGCCGCTGCGGTCATATGTTGTTGTGCCGACATCGGCTAAATTTTTGTTTGCAACTTGTTTAAAAAACAATTGTTGTGTAAGCTGCTGTGTGTGTGTGTGCTCGTACCGTTCGTCTGTTAATAAATTCGCGTCTTCTACAAATTGTTAAACTGTACTCTCTTAAAATTCAAGTCTAATGGCCATTCCAACTTTCACTACAGGAAATCCCGCGCTAGACTTCTTTTACATTCTGTTTAACGGCATATCTGAAGTGCCTCTTTTCAGCTCACCTGTCACGGGAATACTGATCGTGGCGGGAGTGTTCCTTGCGTCAAGAAAGGCCGGCGCGATGATGGTACTATCAGGTTTGATAGGCGCAGGCATCGCTATCATAGCAGGCGCGCCATACGATCTGGTGACCTTTGGGCTTTTTGGCTACAACTCGATCCTGACAGGCATGGCATTCTGGTCAGGCCCGTTCGTCAAGGCAAACAAGGCTACCTTCTTTATCTCAGTCTTTGGAGCAGCCATAACAGCATTTGTGTGGATGGCATTTTCGCACCTGATGGGCGATATGTTTGTGGAAGGCGGGGGAGGATGGGCCATACCCGGCTTTACCTCTTCATTCATCTTTACCACGTGGGCCATGATGTTTGCCAGCAAGAGGTTTGGACATGACATATGGCCTGCACCAGTGCCTGCTCCCAAGGAAGAGCTGATAACCGGAAGTGGAAACCCAGCACAAGAACTAATGGAGTTTAAGTGGACTGCAAAGGAGTTCATGATAGCAACTCTCAATGGTGTCTCCCAAGTCACTTTCGTGCAGAACTGGAAGACAGGCGTATTCTGGGTGGTAGGCCTTACGCTTGCGTTCGAGCTTGCTCCCTTCATACCGGGGGTGCAGGACAGGGCTTGGTGGACTAACGGCTACACGTCGCAATGGGACGAGTTCTCGCCTCTCTACTTGGCTGGCTTGATGGCACTGTTGGGGTCAGGAATTGGAGCTGCAATGGGCATACTTACAAAGCTGCCCACTGCTGAAATAAGAATTGGACTGCATGGCTTTAACCAAGTGCTGGTGATGATAGCGCTGACAAGCTTTGTGCCTCTTACGCCGCAGTCGTTCATGATGGCAGTGTTTGCCGCCATTGGCTGCTCGTTCCTGATGCCCGCCCTTCAGCGATTCTTTGGGCAATGGGGACTGCCTGCCCTCACTGGTCCGTTCGTGTTCACTGCTTGGATCTTTCTGCTAGCAACCTCTGGCTTCCAGAACATCCCTGCCGGGATAGGGTGGTCAAGGCCTTAACAACAGTAGTAATTGCCGGTGCCGGCGTCCGGCCACCCCATTATTTGCAAAAATAGAAAAAGAGCGAGAGAGAGGCGCGGTGCATGCGATGAATCCCCCTTTGTTTGAAAAATTCCTCCGTGAGTCAAAGAAAAGGCTACGCGATAGATCTGACTCTGAAAAGGTCAGGATGTTTATCGACTGGTGCAACAAAAACAACACTGAAGAAATCATATTGCGGTTAAGCTCTGAGGAAAAAGGTGGCTGGTCAAGAAACTACTCTTTGGATTTCACGACAACCCGAGTCATAGTCAGCAAAAAAGGTCTACTGACGAAATTTGCTGATCTTGGGTACGTCGCCGGCCTTGCACCGTATCCTTACCTTGTTTTGCTAAAGGACCTTGACACTTCGAAAATAAGAAAGCAGGCTGCCATGACGCCAGACGATCTTGTAAAAAAAGAAGGCTTTTGCTATCACATCCCGTATTCAGACGTTGAAGATCTGGTGCTGAGAAAAGGGATGGAGACAATGGTTGCAAACATGTTTGGCAGGGCGATTGTCTCAAATTTCCTTTCAATCAAGGTGGCAAGCTCGGGAAAAATACATGACTTTGTCCTGCCAGTGAACAAGAACGGCGCCTACGAACAGGTCTTTTCCTGGGTGAGTGTGGTCCTTCCCACCAAGTGTAGACCTTACTATGACGAAGGCCAGTAACGATGAGACAATTATTAGCCGACGTCGGCTAAAGCGATAAAATATCACCAAGAATTGAGACATCAAAAATTCCTATTGAATTGTTTTCATTTTCTAAATTTAAAATAGTTCACTCAATCATGAACACACAAGAGGTATCATGCAAAAATGATGCTTGCACCAAGAGAAATGGAAAAAATGTGGATCTGGACAGCAGCTCAGATAGCTGAAGGCCGGAAAAAACGGGGCGTAAAACTGAACTACCCGGAAACTGTGGCATACATAGCCAGTTACGTGGTTGAAGGAGCACGAGAAGGCAAAGGTGTTGCCGATCTTATGCAGTCTGCAAGGTCGATATTAAGTAAAAGTGACGTTATGCCCGGCGTTCCCGAGCTTATCCATACAGTTCAGGTAGAAGCCACTTTTCCTGACGGAACCAAACTAGTCACCGTGCATGATCCCGTCCAGTAGATGAGAATAATATGGCAAAAAAGAAAACCCAAGTTTTAAAAAAAAGAAAAGGAAGGAGGTCAGTAGAAAAACAATGATCCCCGGAGAATATGTTCTAGCATCAGACCCGGTGATGTGCAATCCGGATAGAAAGACGATCAAGATAACAGTGAAAAACAGAGGTGATAGACCCTGCCAAATAGGTTCGCACACGCACTTTTTTGAAGTCAACAGGGTGCTTGATTTCCCGAGAGAAAAGACGTTTGGATACAGGCTGAACATCCCTGCAGGAACTTCAGTAAGGTTTGAGCCAGGAGACACTAAAGAAGTGGAGCTATGCGAAATAGGCGGAAAAAGGATCAGCTATGGATTCAATGGCCTGACTATGGGCAGCATGGATTCAAGTGTGATAATGCGCGCAGCTGTCGAAAAAGCCAAGAAGCTTGGCTTTAGTGGAGCATAGGAGGAAGAGAAAGAAGATGGTTCTCAAGTTAACCCGCAAGCAATACAGCGACCTCTTTGGTCCAACGACAGGGGACAAAGTGAGGTGTGGAGATACCGACCTGTTCATCCAGATAGAAAAAGACCTAATTACACCGGGAGACGAATGTGTGTTTGGTGGTGGTAAGACGCTAAGGGACGGCCTAGCTCAAACGCCGGGCGTTACCAACAAGAACGGAGCCTTGGACTTTTTGATCACAAATGCGGTGATACTCGATCCGGTGCTTGGCATAGTAAAAGCTGACATTGGCATCAAAGATGGCAAGATAGCTGGCATTGGCAAGGCAGGCAACCCATACACGATGGACAAGGTAAACCCGCACATGGTAGTTTCTGCATGCACCGAGGCCACAGCTGGAGAGCACACGATATGCACACCAGGCCATTTTGATACGCACATACACATGATCTCCCCGCAACAGTACATTGACGGCATCAGCAACGGCATATGCAACATGATAGGTGGTGGAACAGGGCCGGCAGACGGCACCAATGCAACAACCTGTACCCCTGGCGTGTTCAACATAAGCAGAATGCTTGAGTCCGTAGAAGACACCCCAATGAACTATGGCTTTTTGGGTAAGGGCAACGACTCGCATCCATCGCTTGCACCAAGCTTGGAGCAGATAGAGGCGGGAGCGTGCGGTCTCAAGGATCATGAAGACTGGGGAACAACCGCCGCAGTGCTCGATGCATCTTTAAAGGCAGCGGATCTTACTGATACACAGGTGGCCATCCATACAGACTCGATCAATGAGTGCGCGTACGTCGAAGACACAATAAATGCGATCGACGGCAGGGTTGTGCACACGTACCACACAGAAGGTGCAGGAGGAGGGCATGCGCCAGACATCATGAAGATAGCAGGCGAAAAGTTCGCACTTCCCTCTTCAACAAACCCTACTAGGCCATACACCAAGAACACGGTTGACGAGCACCTCGACATGCTCATGTTCTGTCACCACCTAAACCCGGCAGTCGCAGAAGATGTTGCGTTTGCAGAGTCAAGGATCAGGGCAGAGACAATAGCAGCGGAGGACGTGCTGCATGACGAAGGCGTGTTAAGCATGTATTCCTCAGACAGCCAAGCAATGGGCAGGATCGGCGAAGTGGTGATAAGGGCATGGCAGACGGCAGACAAGATGAAGAAGATGAAGGGCAAGCTTCCGCAGGATACAGGCGACAATGACAACTTTAGGGCAAAGAGGTACATTGCAAAGACGACTATCAACTGCGCAATCACGCACGGAGTATCAGACTACCTTGGGTCGCTTGAAGTGGGCAAGTACGCCGACATTGCGATGTATCCAACGTCCTTCTTCCCTGCAAAGCCAAAGATGGTAATGAAGGGAGGGTTCATTGCCTGGTCAATAATGGGAGATCCTAACGCGTCGCTTCCAACGCCGGAGCCGGTGTACTACAGGCCGATGTTTGGAGCCATGGGCAAAGCTGTCAAGAGGACATCGTATACCTTCACGTCTAAGCGCGCAATCGAGCTCGGAGTCCCGGAGAAGCTCGGGCTTGAAAAGATTGTGCTGCCGGTTAAGAACTGCAGGAACATCAGCAAGGAGGACATGATGTGGAACGACGCCACCCCCAAGATCGATATCGATCCTGAGACCTATGAGGTAAAGCTGGACGGCAAGATTGCCACAGTAGATCCAGCAAACGAGCTATCGCTGGCGCAAAGGTACTTTATGGCATAGCACAGGCTTGGACGAGCCCTGCTTTTGCCTACACCCTTTCTTTTTCGCTCGGGCCATTGAAGAAATATCTTTATCTTCATCTTTTCTGAACCACTATCTATATGTCGAACCCTAATTTTGGCGTGTGGCGGCCTATGGCCGAGAATGTTGAATACAATGCGCTAGAGTCAAATTCTAATGCTGTGATGGCCGTAGCTGACACTGTGCGAACAACGCTCGGGCCCAAGGGGCTTGACAAGCTGCTAATAGACCAGGCCATGAATAGGCATGTGTCAAATGACGGAGTGACAATACTTCTTTCTCTTCGGGCCATTCACCCTGTTGCAAGAATGATAGTCGAGATAGCCGAGCGGCAGGAGCAGCTGGTCGGGGATGGGACGACAACCGCGGTAGTCATGTCGGCCGAGATGATAAAGGAGGGGAAGCGGTTGATAAAAGAGCTTGGAGTTCACCCGACAAAGGTCGTGGAAGGAATTGAAAGCGGAGTAAGGCATGCCTGCCAGCTCCTGGAGAAGGAGGCAAAGCGCATTTCAATAAACGATGTCGAGCTCGAACACATCATCAGGACTTCACTGGCGTCTAAGCTGGATGGGGAGAGGCTCGCAAGCCTTGTCATCACTGCATTGAGAACGGTCGGGGAAAATGCAAAGTACACCAACGGCGAGTACGACTTTAACAAAGCTATAATGATCATACGCAAGACCAGCATGGAAGATCAGGTTGTCAACGGCATAGTGCTTGAAAGAAAAAGGGTCGATCCTGAACTTCCACTTGAAGTAAAGAAAGCCCGCGTTATGATAACAAAGCTCGACCTTAAACCTGTCAAAGAATCCTGGATAAAGGAGAACAACAAGTACCAGGAGATACTATTGATGGAAAACGACAGGATCTCAAAATCGAGGGAAATAGTTGATGCTATGCTGGCGACGGGCGCCAATACTATCCTCATCGCTTCGCCAGAAGTGGATCAGGCAGTGGAGGACATGCTGGTCGCAAGAAGGGTCTTTGCGGTAAGGATATCGACCGAAGAGATCGAGCACCTGTCGCGCTACACTGGCGCAAAGCCTGTGCGGGTGATGGAAGACCTCAAGAGGCCGGACATACTTGGCAATGTTGAGCGCGTCTACGAAGATGAGGATAACAGCATGATCTACCTTGAAGGGGGATCCGGCCGCAACATGGTTATGATATTAGTGTCCGGAACAACTAAAGAGACGTCGCTTGAGCGTTGGAGGGCTGCAATTGATGGCGTCAACGCAGCAGAGGCTGCTCTGAACAAAGGAATCGTGCCAGGCGGCGGCGCAGCAGAACTGCACATAATCGACAAGGTAAAGGGCCTCCGGCTCAAAGGGCTGGAGCAGGTGGGGCTTGAAGTCGTGACCGCTGCCCTTGAGAGCATCATGCGCCAGATACTCACCAACGCCGGCTTTAACGGCCTTGAAAAGGTGATGGCAGCAAAGGCGTCTCCGCCGGGATATGGCATAGACCTCAATACCGGCGATCCGGTCGACATGTGGAAGATGGGAGTGATAGACCCGCTGATGGTCAAGACTATGGCTCTGCAAGCGGCTGGCGAAATTGCCAAATCCGTCCTGAGGATAGACAGGAACCTTGCGGCAGAGGACCTGAGCCAGCAGGCGCTTTCAGAGTCAAAAAGGTGAGATGATTTTTCTGATGATCCGGCACTGTGTCGAGGAAGCAAACGTTGACGATGAGTCGAACGTGATTGACCCGACAAAGATAAGGCATGTGACCATAGTTGGGGGCAAGATCGAATCTATGTCCGGCCTCATAGACCCGGCGTCGCACCTTAATCTTGATTACCCGGACCACAGGGTGACAGTCTGCGTCATTGCGGACAAGTTTGAAAATGGTGCTAAAGCAAAAATGGACAGTGACGGTCTTATCTTTGCCGCTGTGCAGAGGTCTGCATACAGCCACTACGGCCAGGTCGACTATACCCAGAGGTTGACAAATATGATAAAAGCAGTGAAGAAGAATCAAGAACTTAGAAAAGCAGCAAAGGAAGAAGCATAACATGATGATGATCACTATCGATTCAGTAATTGGAAATATCTATCGGGATCAGCACTTCAAGAAAAAGTACGACGAGATGCTGTCGCGCTCACTCTGCGAAGCCATAAGGATAAACAGGATCGAATCACAGCGCGTTAGGATGCGCAAGACCTCAAACAAGGGAACCGATGTCGGCCTTACCTTGCCATCAGGCACAAAGCTTCGGCATGGCGACATCCTTTTGCTTACTGGTGACAAGATGATAACTGTAGAGCTCGAGCCGGAAAATGTCGCGCTGGTAGAGATCAAGGACAATATACATGAAGATGATGTCGTAGAGTTGCCAGTGAAGGTTGGACACGCTATTGGCAACCTGCACAGGCCCATCAGGCTGGAGGGGAGAAAGATCTACTTTCCAATACAGGCGGACTCTGAAATTGAAATGTTCAAAAAGATGTTCGGGGCGGTGATGGATCACCTGAAGATAAGCAGCACAAAGATGGTCTTTGAGCCGGAAGAAGGGATGGATGTGCATGAGCACTGACAAAGATACGGACGCAACAACAGCAACAGCAGCTGATCTCAGCATGCTGCAGCTTTCTGACTCTTTTTTCCCGACAGGCATGTATTCCATGTCCAGCGGGCTGGAGGCAATATTTTACAGTGGCAAAAAAATGAAGGCGGGAGAGCTGCGCGACCTTGTAGTGGCTTTTCTTGAATATCAGATAGGACCGGCAGATTGCACTGCACTTGGAAATGCCTATGAATGTGCGGCAAAATCTGACCTGCAAAAGTTACTTGAAGTGGACAGGACAATATTTTCAATGAAGCTTATCCAAGAAATCAGAAACGCGTCGACTAGGTCCGGCACGCAGCTGTTGCGCTGCATACGTTCATTTGTGAATGATGATGATAGCAAAATTCTTGGCGAATACGAGGACGCGATAAAGGGTGGTCGGGCTTTTGGCCCGTACCCTGTGGCGCTGGCAGTAGCCGCTAGCGTATTTTCAATTCCAAAGAGAAGGGCGGGGCTCATGATGCTCTACTCATTTTCGATAAGCATAGTTGGCGCCGCGCTAAGACTTGGGATGCTCCAGCATTTTGATGGCCAAAAAGTAATTGACGAGCTCAAGCCCACTATGATCAAAGTAGTCAACACAAACATCGACAGGCCGCTTGAAGGTATCTGGCAGTTTGCTCCACAGATCGACTTGATAGAGATATCTCATGAGAAAATGAGCTCTAAAATGTTTATTACATAATCAAAGGATGGTAAAAGCATATACATAGATAAAGAGTAATAAAAGATGCATATGAGTACAAAACGAATTCCAAGATTGGGAGTCGGAGGCCCAGTAGGATCGGGCAAGACGATGCTCATTGAAATGATCGTTCCCCTTTTGGCTGCTAAAGGTTACAAGGCAGGCATCATTTCAAACGATGTCGTTTCAAAGGAAGACGCTGAGAGGATGAGACGCACCTTGGCAAAGGAGCAGGGACTGATCCCAGAGGATCTCGTTATTGGTCTTGCAACAGGTGGTTGTCCACACACGGCTGTGCGCGAGGATCCGTCCATGAATATCTCTGTCATTGAGGAGATGGAGTCAAAGCACGACTACCTTGACCTGATTATAATTGAAAGCGGAGGCGACAACATTACCACTACCTTTAGCCCTGCATTGGCAGACTACTTCATATACATAATAGACGTGTCAGGCGGCGACAAGTATCCAAGAAAGAGAGGCCTTGGCATAGAGACGTGCGACCTTTTGGCGATAAACAAGATCGACCTTGCCCCTTACGTCGGCGCAGACCTTGCCATCATGGAAAGAGACGCCAAAGCAGTTAGAGGTGGCAAGCCGTACGTTTTTGTCAACTGCAAGACCGGCCAAGGCATTGCAAAGGTGACGGAACACATCATAAGGGATGTCTTGTTTGAATCGCCACCAAAAACAACCACTATTGCTAAGCGCTGAAAATGGTATGAAAAATGACAAGCTGGAGTACTACATCCCAAGAGACATTCCTCCAGAGGTGCTGGCATACGGCTCGGACCTGGACCAGCTGGGGGTAGGAAAAGCAGGCAAGCTGGGCGCGCTTGTCCTGAAGTTTGAGAAGGATAAAGACAGCGGCAAGACCTCTGTGAAGGATCAATATTCGCGCGTTCCGCTTTACGCCCAGCGAGCCCTGTACCTTGAAGAGGCGCTGCCTTCCATGGCATATATGTACATCATCTCGCCTTCAGGCGGAATACTGCAGGGCGATAGATATAGAATAGACATCACATTGAAAAATCATGCATTTGCTCACATAACAACGCAGGGTGCGACTAGGATATACAGGATGGAAAAAAACTATGCCACCCAGATAGTGAACATAGATGTCGGCGAAGGCTGCTACTTTGAATACATACCGGATCAGGTTATTCCCTACCGTGACTCCCGGTTCTACCAAGAAGCCAGCCTGCGCGTCCACGACAATGCAACTCTGCTCTACTCTGAGATGATAACGCCCGGCCGGGTAGCCAGCGGAGAGCACTTTGATTATGACATATGCTACATGAAGGCTGTAGCGAAAAACCAGAAAGATGACCTGAGGCTCATAGACGTGGCGATGCTAGAGCCAAAGAAGCGAGACATGAAGCTGTTCGGGGTGCTGGAGGGTTACGAAGTAATTGGAAGCATGTACGTGCTTACAAACAGCGGCAAGGCACAGGAAATTAACAACGAGATAAGCTCCAACCTTCAGGCTATATCTAACGTATACTCGGGAGCAACAATCTTGCCCAACAACTGTGGAGTCATGGTTAGAATGCTTGGAAGCACTGCAAGTGATCTGAGAGCAGCAATATATGAAGTTGTAAGAACCGTTAGAAAGATCGCCCTAGGCGCACCTTTCAGCGGCATCCGAAAAGGATAACTTGTATATTCTTATCTTCTTCCAGTTATCCAGAATTCCGTGATTTTTACCTTGTGACTTTTTTCTTCTCTGTGTAGGTCAGCGTCCCATTTTGTGTCAAAAACACTTTCGCAGTCTTCGCACCAAGCAGTAACGCTCTTACGATGCTTATCGAACGCATTCATTTGCTCTTCTAGTGGAATTAGCAGTCTTTTCTTAAATAAACATTTACACAAGCCGGCTCCTGATCTTGGTCGCGCTTGTCGCAGAATGGTCTGCATCTACGCGCGTTCAACGACTGACAATTATCGTTGCATGGATCATATTCTCATCAGCAAACGATTGCTTTAGAAAATTAAGCAAATGCAAATAGCAATCAGGACCATCAAAGGTCTTTGTTGTAAGCACGCCATCAAATAATGACATGTTTAATGTGATTGAATCTTCGGCAAACGATAGTTGGACATTATTATTATTATTATTATTTTTTGATTCCATCCTCCACCCATCTGCATCATAACCAGAATCTATTTAGGTTATCTATCTATCTGGGCATGACAAAAGGTTGGGTGGTTGAATGGAGGAGAGTTTTTTATGTCATTCGATTCTAAATACATATAAATAAATACTGATGCCCATCACTGTTCTAAATTATTTTCGAAAACACCTGTTTCCTCTACCTCAAGAGAAATCCTGTACCACTTTTGATTGTATTTGTATACATATGATAAATTTACTATACCATATTACCGTTTAACTTAAGAGCTATGATCTCTTCTCAAACCGCGGTGATCTAAGCAATGATGGGAAATACAGGTCAAACAAACGACCGATTTTCCAGCAAAAGCTATTTGTCTTCGTTACAGCAAACAATTTACATATTAAAAAGGTTGACTCAAACCAGCAGCTTGGAACAGATAATAGTAGCTGCATCTGGTAATGATGATGAACAGCTGATCAAACGATTCCTTAAATTCCTGCAAGATATGAATTGGGTTGAAAAAGATGAACGTCAATTATGGGTGATTACAGAAAAAGGTGGCATATGGCTTAAGGAAATTGAAGATGCAATGGAGACCCAAAGGCGGGCATAATAGAATCTCAATTTTCCCTCTGCAACAATAATAAGATATATGCGTTAATTAACCATGAATACCAGAGACCACATTAGTTATTTTAACAACACAAGTGATCTTGATGACAACACAGGATGCGACCCTGCTAGGGGTAATCGTATTTGGATTGCTCCATGGGATAAGTCCTTCGCACGGTTGGACCGTGGCAGTGCTGTATTCTATACGTAATAAAAGAAGCCCGCTGCTTGGCAGTATTGTAAGTTCTGGGATAATCGCTGGTGCACATTTCCTATCTTCAATTATCGTTATAATAGCATACATTTTAGTCAGCACATTCATTATACAGATACCGCAACTCTACCTAAACTATGCTGTTGCCATTGCATTAGGGATATTGGCTGTCACTTGCTAGGCTGTTCAACGTACTCTAGTTCGACAGTCGAAAACCACTATCTTTTTATAGATACTAAATATATGAATAAACATGGCCCCAATAAAAACAAGAGTCGAGATTGAGAAAGCCTCGAGAAAGGCCACGGAGGCGCTTTATGGAACCGACATCCGCGATTTCAAGATAAGAGTGCTGTCCCCATTTCCAAGCGAGCACAAGCACGACTCGTGGGACGTACAGGTAACGTTCCTGCAGGGCAAGCTGCAGTACACCGTGGACCTGATAATACAGGAAAATGACGGCAAGGTCACAGACGCTAGGCTCATAGACACGATGGTCCCGCTATAAGCGCAGCAAAAGGGTTATATTATTACCTTTTTTATCATACGGACTGCCGCGCTTGGAATTATTATTATTGCATGATGTTCTTTCGTATTCGCTTGCTGCCGGCCGGCAGGCCGCAAAGTTATTGAAGGAGAGTTTCGGCAAGTCGCTTTCCTTTTCGCTCAAGCACGATAATTCGCTTGTCACGCGGGTGGACAACGAGTCGCAGGAGCTGCTGATGTCCTATCTCAAAAAGCAGTTCCCAAGCGTCCCATCGTAAAAGCCGCTGTTGACAAGATTGATATAGTTGTCGACGTGGTTTGGAGCCGCGTTAATGAAGAACTCCATCTTGATCGTTCCTTGCGCGGTTTCAATGACTCTG
>Ga0126312_10002620_pt1 | contig 12035 bp, 14 predicted proteins | sample Plot104A_FD_92537 | JGI IMG/M metagenome (GOLD analysis project Ga0126312, IMG submission 92537) | Serpentine soil microbial communities from UC McLaughlin Reserve, CA, USA - Plot104A | ecosystem: Environmental > Terrestrial > Soil > Grasslands | place: USA: UC McLaughlin Reserve, Lake County... | reverse complement strand
GCACGCTCCCAAGTATTCCTCTAGGTTCTGTTCCATCAGCGGCTCGAGTAATCGTCTAAAGCGTCGCGCGAACGCCAAGGGATTACTGCCCTCCTCAAGGAGCCCTGCAACAAGCCGGAAAGGTTCGCCCGAAATTGAACTGAACTCTAAGCCTCTAGCGCGGACAAATCCTTCGAAATGTCCTTGGGCCGCGATGCGGACTTCGTGACCGGCGGCTTTGAGTCCTGAGCCTAGGGCGACGTACGGCTGTACGGCACCCCGAGAACCGCTCGTCGTGATGGTCACCTGCATTCTTTGTGCTCCAATCGGATCGCTCCTATGCGTGCGGAGGAGCGGGAGTAAGCAGTGGGCTGAGCGCGGCCGAGTGCAGCGCGAAGTAGCCGACCAGCCTCCAGCCTGAGCTCCTCGGGCCGCTCCTCAGCAGTGCCTTGCCCAGGTATACGTCGGGCACGACCTGCACAAGTTCGTCCAGGATGTTGCGGATCAAGAGGCTCGGGTTCTCGTCCCAGTCGTAATCGATCTTGAGTACCCGGCGCTCTTGGTCAAGCGCACCCGCGCCCGAGTAGGTTCGGAAGCGGAAGGCGGCGTAGCAGCCATCACTCAACCTTCGAAACCGGTAGCTAGGCCAGAATAGCTTGGAGGGCAAGCGCGCGCTCGGCAGCATCACGTTGTCGCCGGTCTGTGTTTCGGCGTCGAAGCGCTTTCCGAGCCAAGGCATCCAGAGAGAAGCGAGCGCCCGCAGAGCCGGGTCGGCGCTAGCGAAGGTCGTGGGCGTTATGGCAACCCCGTCAAAGCGGCCATCGAGCATCGATTCCGGTACAGTGCCGAGTCGGAATATGTAGTTTAGACTGTCGTGAGCCTCTGCGCGGCGCCGACCCGCACGCATACCTGCACGTCTGATCTGGTTCCAGGTTTGGCTCCGCGCGAGATCGGGATCGGTCTCGGCCAGCACCTGCAGTGCTTCGACGTAACGCTCCACCTCCCCAGCGCGAGGTTCAAGCGGGTCGGGTTGTAGCGTGAGCAGCTCTTGTAGACTGTAGTTCGTTCTCATTATGCTATTCCTTTACGGAGCGTATGACATCAATTCAACTTCCTGATAACGCCATCAACACATAGACGCTCGGGTGAGCACAGTAGACTACGGTTCCATACTTTCGACCCACTGCGCTCGCCACTCCGGTGCTTCGAGGGGCTCGGCAAAATACGCCCTCACCCTTTTTACCTTGCCGTCCTCAAAGTCGACTATCTCGCAGGCATAGACGCGGTTGCCATCGTAGTCGGGGGTCATCTTCATGACCCCGAGGTCGCCGCTTAGCACGTAGCTGCGCTCGATCGCGCTCGGTAGCCCCGGATAGTTCTCGGCGATCTTTCGCCAATTGTCCTTATCACGGATCCTCTCTCCCGACTGGGGATACTCCTCGATGTAATCGTCGTGCAGCAGTTCCTCCATGGCATCTATGTCCCGCTGCTCAAACGCTTGAAAGTAGCGCTCCAGAGTCTCGCGGTTCTGTTGCTCTGACATGTGTGGTCGCTCTCCTTTCTGACCTGCTTAAGGAGAGGAACTCTCAGCCGGTCATAACCCTTTCCACCGTGAGCATGATGCCACCGACCCAAGCTCGGCGCGAACTTCGAAGAACGCACCTTTGCACACAGCTCCATGAGCAAGACACGAGTGCGCAAGAGCTAGACCAAGCCCAACTCGATCTTCGGCTCCTCGAGACCTAGGCTAGCGCACCGCTGGTAGTCTCGATCAGACGGGGACGGCCTCCACGACGCTCGGCCCGGGCGGCGTCGGTACGACGCGCGCCAGCTTGAATCCCGCAGCCCGGAAAAGCGTGTCGTACTCGGCAGCCGTCCGTTCGCGGCCACCGAGTAGCACGAGCATGTGCAGATCTAGCCACTTCCCCAAGGAGGGCTCGTCTCCTGGCGGCAGCACGAGCTCGACGACCAGCAGTTTGCCGTGGTCAGGCATCGCCCGGCGGCACTGCTCGAGGATCGCCACGCAGCGCTCGTCGTCCCAGTCGTGCAGGATCTGCGAGAGCACGTACGCGTCTCCGCCAGCCGGCACCGCCACAAAGAAGTCGCCGCCGACGAACGTGCAGCGGTCCGCGACCCCGGCAGCCACAAGCTCTTCCTCGGCGCTGGCGATAACGTGGGGCTGCTCGAACAAGATCCCCCGCGTACCGGGGTTGCTCTGCAGGATGGCCGCCAATAATGCCCCGTAGCCACCCCCTACATCCACGACGGTCCTGAACGGCGAGAAATCATACGTGTCCACCACCGCGCCCACGAGCTGATGGGTCCAGCCGGTCATCGCCTCATTGAACACGCGGTCGGCCTCAGGGTGTTGGGCAAGGTACTCGAAATAGCCCATCCCAAACTGGTAATCGAAGGCCATCTCGCCGGTCCGCACGCTGTGGAGCAGCTCACCCCAAGCACGGTACTGCTCCTCAGCATACATGATGGCCAGCGCGCGCATCGAGCCGGGTGTGTCAGTCCGGAGCAGTTCTGCGAGCGGGGTGAGCGCGAAGGAGCCGGGGGACACCTCAGTAAAGACGCCGACGCTGGCGAGCGCTCGCAGCACGCGTTGGAGCGATGGGGCATGGGTATCGGTCGCCGCTGCCAGATCCTTGCAGCTGAGTGGCCCGTCGGCTAGCAGGTCGGCGATGCCCAGCTTGGCGGCGACATAGAGGGCCTGCGAGACCCAGTAGCTCGTCATCATCTGGAGTAGAGACGCAGACGGCGGGCTGGCCCCGGTACCCCTCCTTACGTCCTCCGACATGCCCCTCTCCTCTAAGCAGTGCTCGCGTTCGCGTGCGCCGCAGTATACAGCGACAAGTTAGCGGGGGCACCCTTACGACGGGTGCCGTCGCGTGGCGCAGTAGACTGCGCTCAAAGACGACATGCGCACTATAAGGACCGGGGCCAAAGAGCTGTCGGCCTTCTCAGTGTCCTTTCGGCAACGAACGCTCCACACTTCACGCAGTTGCGCGAGCAGGGCATGAGCGCGTATAACTGCTAGTCCAGCGCCAGCTCTAACTCAGGCGCTCCTTCGGTCAGCAAGGCGCGGAACCTTGGCTCAGATTGTGTGTAGTTTCGGAACGTTAATGACCATTCAAGGCCTCGTGTAGCAGCGGTTCGCCATGTAGTCCTCCTCTCCCCCCTCGGCGTCGCCTCCCCAGCAGGACGCGCACCATGCCGAAGCTAAGGAGGATGGCTACCGAGTTGGCGTTGGTCTCGCTGAAGAGCTCACCGGGCGGCGGGGCGATAACGTACGCTAGCGCGCCACCCGCTCGAAGCACATCTCTGCTACCATCGCCGCCCAGCTGGGCGCGGAAGCGCGTTAGGGAGCGTGCCTGTTCTGGTAGGTGTCCAGCTCCTCGCTTATCTCCACGCTTAGGGTCTGCAGGCGCTCCAGGGGCCTCGCGCACCTCGATAGCTTCCGCCAACCCCTCCAGGTCCTCATCCTCGATTCTGGCATCCAGCGACTCGGCGACGTCCTGGGCGAGCCGAGCCACGCGCCATAGCCCCTCGCTGATAGAGCGGGCGTCCTCCAGCATAAGATCGGGATCGGGCTGCACTGCATCCTCCTTCGTCTGCTACACATCGCGGCCACTTCTCGCCGCACCGGACGGCCAGCCGAGCATTCGTTCCCTCGCACCTCTATTTACTGTTCCATATCTTGTGGTGGTGCCGCTATCAAGAGTTCACCGCGCAAAGGTCGCGCGAAGAGCGGGGCGGAGCCGTGTGGCCCCGCCCCCTTGATCGCCTGCGTGGGAGAACTAGCGTTAGAGGCTGGTCCTCCTCAGGAAGTTGTCCTGCTGGGGAACTGGCACCCCTTCGTTCAGCAGTTGGATCCGGCGGTAGTTGGCGTTGTAGTGCACAAGCGCCTTGCCTCCAGTGGCGAACACCTCTATGTAGTCGCCTATGAACAGGCCACCCAGTAAGGGGTCGGACTCCGACTCGTTCGAGAGGGAGGTGAGCCGCTGCCGAGCGCTCACCGCAGACGTCTCCGAGTTTAGCGTAACCAGTTCGACATCCTGACGATTGTGGAAGACGGGATCGAACCTGTTAGTGTAGTAAGCAATGGCGACTTGTTGAGTCCTCCGGTCCGCTGAGATAGTTGGGAAGTAGTTGTCCCCTCCCGCCGAGACGACCTTGGGGTCACTCCACGTCTCACCCAGGTCGTCGGAGGAGACGACCTTGATCTGCGGCTCCTCGCAGACCGAGTCGCCAGCCGGGCGCGCCTTACACCCGTCCCAGGTGACGAACACGCGCGGCTCGCCGTCCACCATCGCGACATCGTTCTTGGGGTAGGTCGCGACGCGGAAGTCGTTAGCGTGTAGCGGCGCGATGCCCATGTTGAGGGGTTCCCGCGCCACGAGGTGCATCGGCCCGAACTGCGTGCTCCCAGGTTCGGCCACTCGTATCCAGAACTTCATGTGCTCAGGCGGTTCGAAGTTTGTCTCCAGGTCGTTGTCCTGCTCCCAGGTGATGTAGGTACGTCCGTCCGGACCGATCGTCACGTCTCCGAACTGGATGCTCGGTTGGTTGCCGCTGATCAGGATGGGGGATGTGCAGTTGTCGAGGTCGGCGTCGCAGCGGACGGCCTTGATGCTGTTGGAGTTGTAGTCACCAGAGGCGCAACCGACGTCCGGACATCTAAACTCTGTGTAGACGGTCCACACTACGGTCTCGCCGCCGCTTTGTCCCACGTACATCCAGGGCTTGTCCAGAAAGACGTTGTCGTTAGAGTTGACGGCGACGGCCTTTCGCACCGGCCAGCACGAGGGGTCTGCCCCGCCCGGGCAGCTCGCCAGGGTTTCGGGATCGCTCTTGTAGACGCCGATGCCGTTAGGAACAAAGTCCTCATCGGGGACGAAGTCGTAGTTTAGGTCCGCCATGTAGAGCGAGCACCCAGGCCCCGCCTTGACCACCGGGTCCCCGCCCGACTCGACGGGTTGCCCTTTCTCCTGAACCGGCGGCAGGAGACCCTCGTTTTCCACCGACTGCCCGCCGTTGGTCGAGAAGTGCCAGCCGGTGAAGTTGCCCTGCGGATCGACCAGCCCGCGGTAGTCGTTTGTTCCACCGAGCACCGTGCCCTGGCCGCATGCCGTGATTGACTCCTCGTTTTGGGGCAGTCCCAGGTTGTCACGGTTGAAGCGCACGCCCACACCGGCCGGGACGCTTCCCTGTTGGCCCGCCTCTAGCAACGCCGCCCTGTTCTGCGAAGCGATGCTGCGCCGCATCGAGGCGCTCCGAGAACTGTGGAGGAGCCTGCTCAGGGTGTGCCAGGAGGTAGCGGACGGCCGCCCCCTGCGATAGGTGGGTGAGCAAGCCGTCGGTGGAGCCTCGACCGTTCGCCTCCTGCGCCTGCGCGGCGGGAAGCGAGACGACGATAGCCGCCAAGACAAGCAAGACCAACCTCCTAGCGTGCCAAAGCCCTCTCGAAGGGGTGTTCATCTCGACCTTGCCTCCTTTCCCTAAGCTCACGTTAGCGAGCCTTTCCCCAAGAGCAAAACCGGCCACCAATATCGATAGTCGATTGCGCCACTAACTTCGCCCGCCCTTCAGGCGTCCACCGCTGAGACGGGGTTCTCAGCCTTTACCTAGCAGCCTGGTTTTGCGACGAAGGAAGCATACATGTAGAACGAAGCCCCGCGCAACCCGGGTCCTTGAGCTTACCGAACAAGCCGTCTCTGAGCGCACAGCGCGCCCTCCGGGCACGAAGGCGCTCGCGAGGGTCTTCGGTAGTATCATAGCGACGGGAAATGCGCCCGAAGGAGGACCCGTCCGTCTGGGCGCGAAACCACTTATCTTGATCGCCGCGATCTCGGCTTGTGCCCTGCTCTTGGTGGCCTTCTTGGTGGTCCATGGCGGACAAGGCGCTGGCAGGGAGCTGCTTGGTATCGAGACGGCGACGAGACAGGAGACGAGCGGGACTCCAGGAGCCTCAGAGGGCGACGCGCCACTGCCGGTAGCGCGCCCCGACCGCTGCCTCGTCCGGTTTTCCGAACTCAAACCTAAGCGGTGCGACGAGGTGCCGCAGGCCATCCAAGGGCACATGCGCTGAAGGCGGATCTTGCCACGAACTTCCGAGAATCCGGTTACTCGGTGATCGGAAGGGTAGGTTCTAAGGCCTCGCCTAGCCCAGCGCCGGCCGTACCTCGGAAGCTTCCCCAGTCAGCAGTGCGCGGAATCTTAGGTCAGGACGTTTTGTACTTTCAAACCTTGATAACCGTTTAAGGCCTCATGCAGGGACCGATCGCCGTGTACCCTTCCCCTACCTCGGCATCGCCGTCCAAGACGACGCAGGCCGTGGCGTAGGTCAGGAGGATGGCCACCGAGTTGTCGCCTCGCTAAGGAGTCCGCCAAGTGGCGGGGCGACGACGTCGTCTGACCGCCGCCCCTGAGTGTCCTCACTGTGCATCTTTATCTGTCCTACAACATGTAGACGCCAGCGTCCTGGCCCTGAGGCTCTCCGATCGTCCCCTCGCGCCTTCAATGAGGCGACCCATGCAGGATGCTGGAGCGACCTACTAGAACACCACATACTTCGCGGACATTGGGTGAATAAGCGATCTCACAAGCGCGGAACGGCGTCTTGCCTAAAACGCCGTTCCGTCCAGGGCACGGTTGGGATGACTGCTTCACGTGCCTCTCTCTAGACTGCTGGTGCTTCGCCGCTCGGCCGTGGAACGGTGGGACCGGTCCCAATGCTGCGTCTCACTCTACGGCCCAACCACACCGCCGCGACCGCGACACCAACCAGGATCAGGACTCCGTTATCCCCCACTAGGTACTGGTTGACCACTACAGGATTGGAGGTCACCGTGAACGCCGCAAGGGTCCCCCAGGCAACGTTGTGCGAAGAGTGCGCGATGGAGGCTGGGCAAACGCTGTCCGTCCAGATCCTCAAGTAGCCGAAGAAGAAGCTCCCCGCCACGATGCTTCCGACAAAGAGTGGCAGGACTATGAGCCTGTTACCCGTCGAATGGTAGAGCGGGGTGAGGAAGATCAGGGGCATGTGCCACGCGGCCCAGATAAGACCGACCAGTACCAGAGCCCGCCTACGGCCCGTGGATAACAGTTGGGGGAGCAGGTAGCCCCGCCATCCTAACTCTTCGCCTAAAGACAACGTGAGCGTGGCAAGGACGGTGCCTATGAAGAAGCCAAGTATCTGGCTGACGGCATCGTCGAGCATAACGAACTTAGCCAAGGGTGTGGCCCAGACGATAGCTGTCGCGACCACGCCAACGAGCAGGGGAGCAAGGAAGGCGGCCAACCAGGCCTTTAGGCCCAGCCTGTGGAGTCCCAGCACCTTCCAACCTTCCCCGGAGTAGTCGTCCCGGGTGACCACAAGCATCATAATGAGTGCCGTTAGGGCAGGGGTGAACATATAAAGGGCCGTGGAGAGGAACTCCGAAGTGATGGAGAACAGGCTGATCGACGCAGCCATCGTTACGGCCAAGAGTAGCACGATGACCGTGAAGATGGCCGCCTTGCTATTGTCGGTTAGCGTCGTGAACATGATGAACCTCCTCGTGTCACTCTGTGCAGTAAGCCGTCTGGCCGGATAGCTATCGGCGTGGTGCATGGTCGCCTCATAAGCGGGCGCCATTTCGTGCCGCTTCCACGACTTGGCGAATGGCATCCGTCACAAGGCCGGGTTGCTCCACGTGGATGTAATGCCCGCTATCATCTACGATGATCTGCTTCGAGTTTTCCGAGCGCCGCGTCAGGGCCGCTTGAGACTTGCTGTGAAGCTTGTCAATCAGGTTCATCTGCTCTTGTGAGAGACCTGTGCCCTTCAGTTGGACAGATCCCGCGGTCAAGACCATCAATGGTTTATCCCCCAACGACATCGGGTCCGTGCGGTTCTCGTCGAAGCTCTCCTCGAGGGAAGACGTCTCATCTGCAACCGCGAAGACATGCCTACGGTGGGAAGAGATGGCGGCTTGCTCGTCCTCGAACCCCGGCGTTACCAAGCAAAGTATGTAGCTCCTTGACGATCTGCCGGCTCGTTCGTGGTTGATTGCCCGAGTCACTCCAACCCATTCCAGCCCGGTCGTAAGTGCATACGCGCGTGGATTTGGCGAGCTCCGGCTGAACCAGCTGCCAATCCAGCACGGTGCCGCCGAGCCCGGAATCCATCACGACGGTCGGTGCTCCTCCTGCTTCTCCCGTGCAATTGAGGTGCAAGTTATGGCCGCCTGCATCGACCATATCCCCAAGCGCCGGATATCTGCGCTCGTCGATCTTGGTGATGACGAACTGGAAAACTACGCCCGCGAGCAGCAGGACGAGAACCAACCCGCCCACCCCGACGAGAACGCGCTTCGTCCACTGCCAGAGCCGACTTCCCTTTGTCTTCATCAGTACCACTCCTTTCTCCGGCGTTGTGCCGGAAGACATCTGACCTTTCTTTGGGGACAGCGTCCCTCGGTGATAGGGAGGGACGCCGTTCGGCCCAAAACCCTCTCTCAGCGCACCCAGTCTCGCCACGTGCCATCAAGCTTGGGATGGATAAAGCGCTCTGGATCTTTCACGTGCACCGAACGCCTGAAGACCCTGTACACGACGACCACCAGGGCCATTATCAGGACAGCGCTAATGAGGCTCGGCGCAAATGGGTTCGCCCCCGTGAGAAGCGGCGGCACCCAATAGGTGTCAGAGAATTGGTTGGTGCTCGCATGGAATACCGCAGCGATCAGTACGCTGCCGCTTGAGGCGACGTAGAACCAGGTGTAGGTGAAGGAGAGCGCCACTGTCACGAAGGTAAAGATGATGATGGCCAACCAGACGTTTACACCCGGATAGTTGAGGCCGGCCAAGAGCAGCGGCAGGTGCCACACCCCCCAGATCACCCCCAACAGCACCGACGCCCTGATCTCACCCAGCGGCAGCAGCCGCGGCAGGAGGTAGCCCCGCCAGCCGTACTCCTCCCCGAAAGTGAACAGGGTGACTGGCAGCGCAATGACCAAGAGCATCAGATAGACAGACCAGGTAGCCTCCGACCATCTGAAGTCGCCCAAGCCCAGCGCCTGCACGATAAGAACCACCGCCGTGACGAAGACGGCCGGCACAATTAGCGCTGCCAGATAGTATTTCGGGGAGCGCAAGAGGCCAAGGGAGCCTTTCAACCCTTCCTTGCTGACGAAGATGCGCATGATGAGGGCGGCGATCATCGGGGTGAGCATGGTCGGCAGGGTCGTCACAGCGCCGAGCCGCCCTAACATATCGGTAGGCGTCGTGGATTGGGTGAGCAGGTCACCCAGGTAGGGGAGGACAAAGTAGCCGCTCCACGCCCAGGCCAGGCCATAGGCCAGCAGCCCGAAGAGGATAACTTCCCTCCAGTTGACGTGGGCGCGCACCGGAGCTTGCGCCGCCGTTCCGGCTGTATCGCCAATTGTTGGGGACTTCATTCGTGTTTCTCCTTTCTCCGGCGTCCTTGCGCCGGGAGGTATTTGTCTTCGATCTGCGAAAGCCAAGGTCGTGCGGGGTAGCCTGTAGCTGGCCCCGCACAGTAGCTTCTTAAGCGGGGGCCCCTTACCTTGGCTTTCTTCGGTGTGCCGGTATCTCCGGGAACGCCCTTTCTGCGAAGAGCAAAGAGCGCCAGCACAGGTCTGAGAACGATGCCCCACACCAGCGCGAGTCCTCCGCTCAGCAGCACAACCCAGCCAACGTCAAGAAACACCAAGGTCTGTAGCGGCATGCTAAGAAAAGGCGGCAGGACGACCAACAAGATCACCGCCCAGAAGAGGTTGAGCACGAACGGCAGCCCTACGCGCAGCCCCATTCCCACGACGCCGTGTGGGCGCCGTGCCTGCTCTGCTCGCCAACGACGCACCAGCACCACCGACCGGACGATCCCGAATACCTGGAGCACTCTGATCGCCAGAATCGCCAAGAGTATAATCACGATCGGCTCCTGGAACGGCCCAGGTGACGGTGGCGGTTCAATCCCCAAGAGCTTGGCTACTACGCCGTTGGCGATCTTGTCCAAGCTCCCTTGCCGCAGGTCGTTGGACCCGTTCATGAGCACCACCACACCCCACTTACTCTTTGGTACCAGGATCATGGTGGAGTGGAAGTCGCCCGGGTCGCCGTTTTGCGTCACAACGGGCACGCCGTCCATCTCACTGTCTACCCAGCCCTTAGCATAGGAGAATCCTCCGCCCATGTCGGCCGTTCCCCGGTGCAACTCTGCGATGCCTTCTGGCGAGAGTACCTGGGTGCCTTCGTAGCGGCCCCCGTTTAGCTGGGCGATGAGGTAGTGGGAGATATCCCGGGCGTCGGGGGTTATCAAGCCAGCCGGGGTGATGGCGCGGTTGTAGTGCAGCCCGCCCCCGGGGAAGGGTCGCCCGAACCAGAATTGGTGGCCTGTGGCAAGCCCGTGGCGTTGTGCCTCCGGGACGAACATGTACGAGTTGCCCATGTCAAGAGGAGTAAGGATATGCTCTTTGACTTATCGTTCGTAAGGCTCGCCGGAGACCATCTGGACGATGAGGCCAAGCGTCGTGTAGTTCAGATTGGAGTATTGGTAGACCTTGCCGGGCGGATGCGTGAGCTCGACATAGCGCGTCGCGCGCACCTCTTTCTCTAGCGCGTCCTTACTGCTGTCTTCCTCGTACACGAACGTTAGCCCCGCCGCTTTCGGTATTCCACTAGTCTGGTTCAGGAGGTGGCGCACGGTGATGCGCTTGGAAGCCTCGAGGTCTGCGACCCGGAACCAGGGTATGTAGTGTTGCACAGGGGCGTCGAGATCGATCTTGCCGTCTTCGACGAGCTGCATGATCGCAAGAGCGGTGAACGACTTGCTCATCGAGCCGATCTTGAACGGAGTATGCGGAGTAACTTCTCGTCCGGAGTCGTCGGCATCCCCGAAGCCCTCAAGGTGGACGATCTTATCTCCCTTGACGATGCCAAGCGCTGCACCCGGCATGCGCATCTCTTGCATCTGCTCCTGGACGTAGGCGTCGATGGCGTCGAAGTCCGGGCCGATCGCCTGCGAAGGGCTGTTTCCGGTAGCCAGGGCTTGCGTCATCCCCAGTACCACGAGTGCGAACAGCGCGCCAAGCGCCAACGTCACACTACGACGGACAGTTCTGGTGCTCATCGTTGTTCTCCTTTCGGGATCGTTACTCATGTGGCGGTCTCCTATCAAGCTGCCTCCTTTCGGCTGGGCACTTCGGTGACGAAGAAAGCCTCGGCTTCTATCGGGAAGACGAGACGCACCCTGCGGCCAGGCTTCCCTCCCCCTACGACCTTGAGCGCACGCTCGATGGAAGGGGCGGTGACCCGCGTCCGGTGTGTGAGGGCGCCCTCGCGGATCTCGATGGTAACGCGTATCATCTTCGTGCTCTCCTTTCTCTCGCGGTCGCTCACGCGGCCAGCCACTCGGGCATGAAATCTGGAATAGGATCCTCGGGGACACCAACGTCGCGATAATGCCGCTCGTCTATCCACTCGCGGAGGCGGAGCCGGACCGGGACGACCGGGTTCTTGATGTCCACCACGCGCAGGACCTCCAGCAGGGTGCCCTCGGCGGTGAACTCTGCTTCTTGGGTGATTATCTCCAACATCTCTCCTCCTTTAGAACGGGGCGGATCTTCCAACCCACGTTTGATCTTCTGGAGAGAAGCCTAGTTCTGGGGAAGAGGACTGCCATCAGTCCGCTGTCCCGTTTTTCGCTAGGAGGTTTGCTCTATGCGAACCGAAGAGTGCCCTAAGGGTATAGACTCCGCGGTACTCAAAGCTTGGATCAGAACCGCGATTAACGGTCGGGAGGCGCGACCTCTCGCCTCAATAGGTCGGTGAAGCGTCATATCGCTTCGCCTGCCCGACGACACCGTTTTGTGCGCCGGTGCTTCGTGAACACCAGGCATGGGGCTTCGGCCATGCGACCGAGACTCTATGTTGAAAGGTGGACTTCTACGTTGTGGGCACAAGACAATCGATGCCTAAGGGTCGGATGCAATCCGACAGGGTGTTCGCGCTGAGACCGGTGCTGCGGGTCCGGCTTGGGCGCTTAG
>Ga0126312_10002619_pt1 | contig 12039 bp, 15 predicted proteins | sample Plot104A_FD_92537 | JGI IMG/M metagenome (GOLD analysis project Ga0126312, IMG submission 92537) | Serpentine soil microbial communities from UC McLaughlin Reserve, CA, USA - Plot104A | ecosystem: Environmental > Terrestrial > Soil > Grasslands | place: USA: UC McLaughlin Reserve, Lake County... | reverse complement strand
GAGGCCGAGCGTGAGCAGGAAGAAGACGCCCGAGGCGACGCGGAACGCCTCCCGGCGGCTCCCCTTCTCGAGCAGCTCGGTGAACACCGGCACGAACGCGCCCTGGAGCGCGGCGTCGGCGAACAGGGCGCGCACCAGGTTCGGCACCTGAAAGGCGATCGTGAACGCCGACATCGCCCCCGATACGCCGAACAGGCCGGCCGCCAGGATCTCGCGCGCGAGCCCTGCGACACGCGAGAGCCCGGTGGCGAACGAGAAAAAGGCCGTGCTGAGCGCGAGCCGGCGGCCGCGCGCGGCGGGCGCCTCGGTGCTCCCGTGGGCGCCCGCCTCCGGCGGATCCTCGACGGGCGGAAATGCCCCTGCCCCCGGGGAGCCTTCGGCGGTCACGTCCGCCGGCGGGCGCCCGGCGGCTGACTCCTCGGCCGCGGGCCCCGCGGGACTCGAGTGGCGGTCTTCGGGCCGCACGGCGACGCTATAGTACGCGCGCCGCGACCGGGCGACCGGGACGCGACTCGCCCGCGCCTATGGCCAACATCGCGTCACAGCTCAAGCGAATCCAGCGCTCGGAGCGCGAGCGCCAGCAGAACCGCCTCTACACCTCTCAGGTCAAGACCTGCTTCCGCCGCCTGCGGGCGGCGGCCGAGGCCGGCGATCGTGAGGCGGTCGAGGCCGAGCACCGCATGCTCACCTCGCGCATCGACCGCGCGGTGCAGGTCGGCGCGCTTCACCGCAACAACGGCGCGCGCAAGAAGGCGCGCGCCGCGCGGATCCGCCCGGGCTGAGCCGAGCCCGCCGCGCCGGGCCTCACGCGGTCACGCGCGCCAGCGCGAGCGAGAGCTCCGCACCCTCGTCGAGCCCCTCGCCGCTGCGCGTCCGCCGCTCGAACTCGGCTAGCGCGCGCAGCGCGTCCTCGAGCGACGCGAGGTCGGCGTCCCGGGCCTGCGCGACTGCCCGCTTGGCCGCCCACCGCCGCATCGACAGCGCGTCGGTGACCTTCTGCTCGGCGACGCCCGCGTCGAGCAACCTGCTCGCCCGGTGCACGTCGCGCAGGCGCTTGACGAGCGGGTAGACCAGTCCGGACGGCCGCGGCTCGCGAGCGAGCAGCCGTTCGACGAGCGCCATCGCCCGGGTCCGATCGCGGGCGACCACCGCGTCGGCGAGGTCGTAGACGTCCCCGCGCGCCTCGCCCGAGACCAGCCGCTCGATCTGCTCGGCGGTGAGACGCGTGGCGGGGTGGGCGGCGGCGGTCAGCCTCTCGAGCTCGCGCAAGAGGCGAGCCGGGCGGGTGCCGGCGGCCGCGACGAGCGCCTTGGCCGCCCCGGTGTCGAGCTGAAGGCCCAGTTCGCGCGCGCGCTCGACGACCCAGCCCGGCAGCTTCCACGGCTTCGGCGCGGTGTACTCGCGAACCTCGCCGCCCGCCTCCTCGACGGCCTTGCACAGCTGCGCGGGCGGCTTGCCCCGCACGACGAGCACGAGCACCATGTCGGGCGCGGGCGCGGCGAGCGCCGCCTCGAGCGGCTCGAGATCACCCGCCTTCCACGCGCCGGCGTCGTCGACCAGGAGGTACCGCCTCCCGCCGGCGAGCGTGAGCATGCCCGCGGCAGCGGCGACCTCGCCGGGGCTCGCCTCGCGCGCGTCGAAGCGCTCGAGCGCGCCGGGCCCGCCGTCGGCCTCGGCGCGCGCGCGGACGCGCGACCGCCAGGCGTCGATCTGGACGTCGTCGTCGCCTGCGACCAGGTAGGCGGGCCTGAGCTCGGCCACGACCGCGAGTCTAGGTGGGCGCTCGGCCGGTGGGGCCGGCCCGGCTCGGCCGCGCCGGCTCGAGGGCCCGTGGCACGCGACTCACTTCTCGGTGTCGATGGCCAGGCCGCCCTCGGCGGCGCTGACCGCGCTCGTCCCGTCGCGGTCGGTGCGGAGTACCCGTACCCGCGCGGCGTGCAGCGCGGCGAGCGTCTGCGGCGCGGGGTGGCCGTAGCCGTTGCCCTCCCCCACCTCGATCCCGGCGACTGCGGGCGCAGGCGTCCGAGCACCACGGGCAGCCCCGGATCGCGGCTGCCGTGATGGGAGACCTTCATGACCTCGACGTCCGGGAGCGGCAGGGGCACGAGCGACGCGCTCTCCGCGTCGCCCGACAGGAAGACGTCGAAGCCGCGCGAGCTCACGACGGTCACGACCGGCGCGCGGGTTCGGGTCCTCGGGAGCCGGTCCCGGCGGCCGTGGCGGCGGGCCGAGCACCCTGATGGAGAGCCCGGGTACGCGCACCACGTCGCCCGGGCGCGGCACCGCGCGGTACGCCCCGCCGCGCCGCGGTGCGCGCGATGGCGAGAAGGCGGGGTCGGTGTTGCCGTCGCCCCCGTCGACGTACAGGTCGGTGGGGATCCGCTCGAGGACCTCGGCGAGCCCCCTGGTGATCGCGCGACTGGTGCGTGGCGACCACCGCGCTCAGGTGACGGACGCCGCGGCGGCGCAGGAGCCGGGCGACGCCGGCCTCGGGCGGCCCGCCGTCGAACAATACGGCGCCGCCCTCGGGCGACTGCACGAGCGTGGCATCGCCCTGACCGACGTCGAGAAACGACACCGTGGGCTCCGAGGGCGGGCCGGGCGGAGCGAGCGCCGCCATCGAGGCGAGCGCGACGAGCGCCGCGCCGAGCGCCATGAGCGGCCGACGCCGAGCCGCGGGCAGGCGGCGGAATGCCGCACGGGCGCTCGTCACCCACGGCTCGACGCGCGGCGCACCACGCAGCGCGACGGCGGCGACCGCGGCGATCGCCGCGTAGGCGGCCGCGACCGCGCCCGGATGCTCGAGCGGCAGCTCGACCGCCGCGCCCGGCGCGGCGGCGAAGCGCTCGGCGACCGCCTCGACGAAGGCAAGGCACAGGCCGTTGAGCTTGCCGAGCAGGCGGCGAGCGCGAGCGCGAGCGGATCTAGGACCGGGGCGGCGGCGAGCTGCCCGCCCGCGGCGGCGAGCATCCCGAGCCACATCGTCGCGGCGACGGCCGGCATCGCCGCCACGTTGGCCGGGAGGCCCGAGAGCGAGACCGTGCCGAAGTGGTGTGCGAGCAGCGGCGCCGTCCCGATCGTCGCCGCGACGGTGATGGCGATGCCCTCCGCGAGCGGCCCGGGCAGACCTTCTAGCGCCGAGCGAAGCGGCCGCCCGAGCGCGAGGATCGCGATGACCGCGGCGAACGAGAGCTGCCACCCGGGGTCGGCAAGCACCCGCGGGTTGAGCGCAAGCGTCGCCGTGGCCGCCAGCAGCAGCGCGTACCACCGCGACCCGGGCCGCGACGCGCCCAGGGCCACGAGGCCGGCCGCACCCATGACCCCGGCCCGCTGGAACCCACGGCGGCGAGAAAGGGAGCGGCGAGCGCGCACAGCAGCATGATGTTCTGGCCCGAGACGGCGAGTGCGACTGGACGGATACATCCGCGTCTCGCAGGTGCGCGGAAGAGAGGGCGCGTCGTTCATCAGCCCCGCCAAGCAACGCGAGCAGATCGAGCGGTGGGCCAAACTCCGCGACGTCGAGATCGCCGAGTGGCACACCGACCTCGACGAGTCGGGTGCGAAGAAGAAGCGACCTGAACTCATGCGCGCGCTCAGCCGCGTCGAGGATGGCGCCACGGGTGGGATTGTCGTCGCCAAGCTCGACAGATTCGCGCGGTCGCTTCGCCACGCCCTCGAGGCCATCCAGCGCATCCACGACGCTGGCGGTGTCTTCTCTTCCGTGGTCGACGCCATCGACCCCGCTTCGCCCTGGGGCAAGATGCAGATGAACGTCATGCTCTCGTTCGCGGAGTTTGAGCTCGACCGCTACCGCGAGAACTGGTGGATCGCACGAGAGGATGCCGTGGTCAATCGGGGCATCCACATCGCCTCTCGGACACCTACCGGGTACGAGCGGCGCGAGGACCGAGTACTCGTGCCGCACCCAGAGTTCGGCCCCGTCATCGCGGAGGTCTTCCGCCGCCGAGCCAACGGGGCATCGTGGCGCGAGCTCTGCGCCCTGCTCGACGAGCGCGGTGTCGTCGGTCCCTACAACGGCAAGCGGTGGTCGACGCGCGCGGTCCAGCACCTCCTCGAGAACCGCGTCTACTTGGGCGAGGCTCGCCACGGCGCGTTCTCGAACGTCGAGGCTCACGAGGCCCTCACCGATCGGTCGACGTGGGAGCGGGCGCAGTCGGCGCGCGCGGCGCCCACAGCGCGGTCGGACGACCCGGCACTCCTGGCCGGGCTCCTCCGTTGCGGGGGCTGCCGGTACGTGATGAAGCCCGACAGCCAGCGACTCCGCTCGGGCGAGAAGGTGCGGCTGTACCGCTGCCGCGGTGACCACGCCGCTGAGCGCTGCGAGGACCGCGCGGCCGTGCTGGGCACGGTCATCAAGCCGTTCGTCGAGGAGCTGTTCTTCGCCCACGCCGGTGAGCGGACGGCCACCGCCGAGGAGCGCGACGCTCGCGTCGACGATCTTGAGCGCGAACTAGTCGACGCCGAGGCGCAGCTGCGCGCGTACCGCGACGACACGCGCATCGCCGACGTCCTCGGGCGCGAGCGGTACGTCGAGGGCCTCAAGGTCCGCGCCGATGCCGTGGACGACGCCACTCGCTCGCTGGCCGAGGCACAGACCACTGCCCCACGAGGCGTCGGTCGCGCCGAGATGACCCAGCTGTCGCCGGACCCAGAGGTACGCGATCGCCAAGCGCTGCTAGCCAGCTTCATCGATGCCGTCTTCCTCCGGAGTGGAAAGGGACTGCCGATCGACAGGCGCGCCCTCATCCTCTGGCGCGGCCAGGCGCCGGACGACCTCCCGACCCGCGGCCGGCGTGTCCCGCTCGAGCCCTTCGTCTGGCCGGTGGAGTCGCCAGACGACGCTCGGGTCGCGTCGGCGTAGGACCGCAAGGAAGGCCGCGTCGAGCGCGGCGTGCGCGAGCCGGTCGGGGTCGTTCACGCCGACCCCCGACTCGCGCGCTTCCGGCACGTCACGCCGCAGTACCTCGCGGTCGACCTGACGGCCGCGAACTCGCGCCCGCACTCGACGCACGTAGCGGCCCTCTGAGCGCCGTACCTGCCCGGTCCAACCCTTCGGTCGGGATCGGCGTTGGTCACGCTATGAACCCGCTCGACATGCGGGCTCAGAGGGCGGCAGCCGGAGGTCGCGGCCGCCTCGAGGATCGGCGGCAAAAGTTCGCCGGTGAACTTTTTAGAAAGCGAGCGCGCCTGCTCGATCCGGGCCTGCTCGGCCTTCGTCGGGCGCCAGCCGTTCCGCCGGAGGATCGCGGCGAGGCGGGCGAGCTCCGGGCCGTCGAACTCGTCGATGGCGGCGGCGAAGATGCCCTCGGTGCCGTAGAGGCGCGCGTGACGGGCGAGGCGGTCGACGTTCACGCCGACTCCTCCTCGTCACGCGCTACCCAGCCGTGCGGGCCGACCCTCGCCTCGATCGAGGCTGCCTCGGCCTCGTGGCCTCGGGCTCGAAGAGCTTCAACGAGCAGCTTGTCGGGCATGGCCGCGACCGCGCGCAGCTGGACCTTCTTGGCGAGCGGCCGGTTGCTCGACAAGCGCCGGGCGCAAGTCGGACAACAGCTCGCAGGCTCATCGAAGACCTTCCGCTTGCCCTCGACGTGCAGCGCGTTGGTAGCGCCGCCGTTGCGCACGATGGCGACCGCCTCGCGGACGATCGGAGCCGTCGGCCCATCCCTTCCCTGGTCGGCGGCGATCTCCCGTGCCTCCCTCCACGCCGCCACGATGGCCTCGTGGTCGTCCTTGAGGGGGACTAGCTCACGCGCCTGAGCCTCGTTCGGCGGTGGCTCGTGCAACAGCTGTTGAATCGGCTCCGATACGCGCGCCGCGTCGAGGAGTTGATAACCGCGAGCGGCTGTCTGGCCGAACTCGGCTGTGTAGTAGTCGCCCCACGAGGAGTACCCGAGCGCCTCGTGCGCGCGGCCCTCGTAGAGGCGCAGCAGCTTGGCCCGTAGCACCGCCGCGTCGCGCTTGACCTCCTCGGTGAGAGTGCGCGCGTCGCCGCGCGTCAGCGTGTCGACGACGAGCGCGACGCTCATGCCCCCACCTCCGCGCCGCGCTCATGGGCGCTGATGCAGGCGAAGGAGTAGGTCGCCGATCGCGGCGACCGGCGAGGGAACGGAATGACCTCGGCTAGCTCGCCGTGATCACCTGGAGGTTCGTCTCCTCCCGATCCGGGGTCCTGGCCCGCCCTCCGGCCCGTGGCGCGGCGCGCAGCGGCCCGCCGGACTCGTGAGTGACCAGCGCGAACACGAGCGCCATGCGGCGCTACTGGAACGTCGCGCGCTGGTGGCGCGTAACCCACCCGCTCGGCGAGGCGTTGAGCGGCCTCCCTGGCCCCCTCCGTGCGATGCGCTGTCGATGGCGCTCTGCCCTCAAGATGCGCTGCCGGTACTCGTCGACCGTCCCGTTGAAGCCCTCGGGCGGCGTAAGGACTGGCGGAGGGTCGCGAAGGATGTGCTCGCGCTTGAAGTGGCCTTCAGCCAAGCGCGAGAACCACGCTCCCGCCGCCTCTTCCCTCTCGTAGAACGCGAGATCGAGGAGCGCGTCGCACTCCTCCTCGTCCTCGGGGAGGCTCCCCTTGTTCAGCACGTCGGCGACGCGGTTGAAGGCTTCCTCGTCGTCCAGGCCATGCCTCTGCCCGAGGCGCTTCGTGACTTGAACGATCTGGTGTGGGATGACCCATCCTTGAAGCCCCTCGTCCCACCACTCGGTTGGTGCCGCCAAGAGAAGGACGTCGAGGGCGTCGTCTGAGGGGCTCTGGTGGTGACCGTCGCGAGACAGAATGGCGACGGCTCCCGGCTCGACCACGGCCGGGGCCCACCCCTCTACTCGCTGCCAGCTGCCTCCCGATGGCTCGGGCGGCGCGTCCTGCGCTTCCGTCTCTGTTGAGGCAGCGCTACGGCCGCGGGTGAGGTCGGCCATCGCGCGATTGAGGTAGTGAGCATGCTGAGCGTGAACTCATCTGCGGCAAGGTAGCCGCTGGCGCGGACAACCCGGTTAGCCCTCAGAAGTGCGAAGGCCCGCCCCGGATGTAGTCCCGGGACGGGCGCCTCGCTCACGCTCAGCCGCACAACCCAAACGGCTTACGGCGCAGGGTAGCCCGCGGAGCGGATGGGTTAGCGAGCGGCGTCGGCGGGGCCCCGGGGTCACGGGGCGGCCGCTATCCAGTCCCGTAGCGGTTCTCGAGCTCGATGAGATGGTTCTCCGCGTCTCTGAGCCTGTCGTGGCCCACTTCGGGCTCCTCGCGCCGATGCCGGTGGGGTCCTCGTGGGTCCAGGTCGACGAGGTAGGCGTACCGCTGCTTCCCCAGGGCCTTTCCGCGCCGCTGGACGCGGAGGCGCGCACCGAACCGCTCGGCCCGCACCTGAAGCTCGTTGACCCGGGCGATCTCCTGGTAGCCGTCCCGCTCAAGGTCCGCCGTGGTGAGGTCTCTGTTCTCCATCCCGTTCCTCCTCCCGTTTGTCGGTCGTCGGGTGGACCATGAGGTCGAGGAGCTGCCCCCGTTCGCGGCTGGAGCAAACCCGGCACCAGCCCCTGCCGAAAAGCGTGGTTTTGATCGTCTTACACCGGGGACTGCCGCTTTGGGCCACGTTGTCTCACGGACGACCCCCTCGCGTGGGGGTTGGACGTGTGAAAATTTGGCCCATGACCTTGTCGCTCGCCGAAGCTCTCGGCTCTCCTCTTTACCGCGGCTGAGTAGACCGCGAGCGCTTCGGCCGGCTGCCGCGCTTCGGCTGCGCCGAGCCGAGCTTCCTGGGTGTCGCGCCCCGGGCACGCTTCGGCTGGCTCGCGCGTCCCTTCTTGGACTTCGTGCTCTTGCGCTTGGGTTGAGTCGATGCCATCAGCTCTTTTCCTTCCGTTGGGTGTCAGGCGGCGTCGTCGAAGCCCAGGCCGGCTGGAAGGCCGTGAAGGAGTAGCTGACGGCGCCACACGCGTTTACCACGTAGGAAGCGTCTGGGAGGATGGGAAGAGACATCCGACCGGAAGGAAACCCCATGGTTTTCGGCGTCATCTACAAGCCGCGACCGGGAGGCGACGAGAAGCGCCAGGAGCGAGCGCTCCAGGTATTCACCGAATGGACACCGCCGGCAGAGATTAGGTTCCGCGCGCACTACTTCAGAGCGGACGGAAACGGTGGGATGGCCATCGTCGAGACAGACGTAGCTACTGCTCTCGGAGCCGCGACGGCGCCCTTCTCGCCGTTCTTCGAGTACGAAGTCGTCCCGTTGATGGAGGTCGACGAGGCGATACCCGTGCTAAAGGACGCGATGGAATGGCGCGAGAGGCGCTGATGAGGGGCGCCTAGTCACCCTGGCCGATGGGGCCCTCTCCGCGAAATTCGCCCTTGTTAGCGTCCGCGCGGCCATGCGGAGACTCGCGCTCATCGTCGGCGGCGCGCTGGGCGTCTTCGGGCTCGCCCTAGTCCTGAGCGCAGCAGGGAGCGAGGTCGGCCTTGGGGTCCCTGAGCTCCTCATCGGTCTGGCCGCCCTCGCCCTAGGCGCCCTTCTCGTGCTCTCGACTGGTCGGCGTCGGTAACGAGGCACGTCACTCACGGACGGCGCGGGCCATGAGGTCGATGACCTCGCCGTCGTCCTCCTCCTCCTCGAGCGCCTGGTGCTCGAGGTCGGCGTCGAGCATCGCGGCGCACTCGACGGTGCCAGCTCGAGCAGGGCTCGTCGGATCGCCTCGACGTCCATACCCGGATGGTGCGGTGGTGTTCGGCGGAACGGATGGCGCACGGGCGGGGGGCAGGAGAATCCCCCGCCCCTACGCGCGTAGGTGGCGCGAGGGCGGGGCGGATTCGTCGGCGCCCCGCCCCCTCGCTGCGGTCGCGCTGACAACGACGACCGCCCTCGGCGGGCAAGGAGACGCCGAAGCGAACCCGCCGAAGTCATGAGCTACGTCCTGTCGGCCACGTCGGGCACCTCGTGAGGGTGGACCTCCGAGAACTTCCCGTCCACCCGGTCGAGGTCGCCGCGCCGCACTTGGAGCGTGGCGCGCGGCCCGTAGCTGATGTTCTTGAACACGACGGTCTCGCGCTCGTGCACCTGCAGATGGACGACCTCGTTCGGGTCTTTGGTCTTAGCCATCGTGGCCTCCTCTAGGCGAGCACGCCGTTGATGCGAACGACGCCGGTCGGGGTCGGGCTGATGAGGTCGGCGCGCAGCTTCGCTCGGATCTCAGCCTGGTCGCTGTTGAACAGTCGCGCCCGGTCGACCTCGAACGTGAACGGCCGCCGGTCGACGAACACGAGCGACTCGATGTCGTAGACGTAGATCGAGTTCGTGAGCGAGCTCGAGCCCTGCGTCTCGGTCGTCGTCAGCTGTGACGTGGAGTAGATCGGGACGCCGAACACGGTCCCCGGCTCGGCCGAGCCAACGTCCTGCCAGAGGTACGAGCCCGCGGTGCTGGCCTTCGCCTTCCGCAGCGCGGCGAGGTTGCGCGGATGCGCGACGATGCGCATGCGCTCCCTCGGCACGTTCACGGCCTCGAGCAGCGCGATCGCGTCGGCGATCATGTCGAACGTCACCGTGGCGCCGTTCGTGCCCGCCGCGAGCGTCTGCTTGCCGCTCAGGTTCAGCAGGCCGCTCGGCTGCGGCGGGGTGCCGGTGCCCTCGAGCAAGCCGGCGTCGACCTTCAACCCGAGCACCTTGAGTAGGTGGTCGCGGAGCGTCTCGACCACGCTCGGGTCGCTGTCCTCGATTAGCTCGTTGCTGACCTGCACGAGCGCCGCCAGTTTGCGCCGGACGGCCGTCACGGTCGAGAACGTCGGGTCGCTCGGCGTGATCGTCGCCGACTCCGAAGTCCAGCTCGGGCTGGCGTCAGCGGTGATGCTCGGGAAGATCGTCGAGTCGCCCTCGATCGACAGCTGACGGATGCCGCTCGCCAGGACGACGCTCGCTGCGCGCAGCCGGTCGAACAGGACGTTCGAGAGCGTGCCCGGCGACGTGGAGACAGCGGTCGAGAGCGCGCGCGTCTCGCCCTTCTTCACGTCGCGGATCGCGTTGGTGAACTCGTGGTCGGTGTCGGGGCTCGAGCCCCGTGGTCATGAGCCTTGCGGTGGAGCGCCGCTCGCCTCCGCTCGCGGCCTGCGCGGCCTGGTCGGCGGCGAGCAGTACGCGCGCCTCGTCGACCTGCGGAGTGAGCCGCTGGAACTCGCGCATGTGCGCGTCCCACTCGCCCTGCTCGGCATCGGTGAGCGAACGCTGCTCGCGCTCCGCTCGCTTGTGGATCTTGAGCGCTTCGTGGTGCGCTTCGTCGCGCTGAGCGACCAGCGCTGCTACGTCATCCCGTCGCATGTTTACCTCCGGGAGTCAGCCCCCCGCTCGGGGGGCGGGTTTCATACTTCGACTCCCGGCGGAAAGCTGCGCCCGTTAGGAAACGGCCACCCGGTCCGTTGCTCCGGGGCAAGGTCGGGGCGGCTCGAACGGCCCGGCGGAACCTACCCTTCGCCTCCGGTGCCTCGAGCTGCGTAGACTGCGGGGGTACTGCTCCGGGCTCGCTACCCGATCCTGCGCCTACAAGCGTACCCGCTCCACTAGACGGCCAGCTAGTTTGATGCCGCCGTCGTGCAGTCGGGGCAGAGCAGGCGCTGCGATACGTAGTCCTGCTCGAGCCGGTGGACGAGCTCCTGCGCCGTAAGCCCAACCTTGTCGGCCAGGGCGAGGTCGTGGACGTTGAGGGTGCGGATCTTGAAGGGCTCGTCGCACCGGGGGCAAACGGTGCCGAGATTCAGGCTCGGCAGGTCGTCGGTCGTGGGCTCGTCGGGCATGGGTGCTCCTCTCGTTTGCGTTCTACGGGCCGGGCGATGGGGGCTTCTTCTTTGAGGTTTGGATGCCACGCACCCCGCCAGTCGCCTTTTCTCTCCCCGTCGTCCAGAAGTCGAAGTAAGGCGGCTCTCGGCGGGCGTTTGGGTGGGTTCGAGCCGCTTCAGGGCGCTTTCTGACCCCCTTGCTCTGCGCGCGGGCGTCCGACTTCTGTGGCGGGCCGAAAAAAGCGCGCGCGAGCCAGATTCTCCACGGCCCCGTGGCGAGGTGTCCGGTGGTGAGCCTTCAAAAAAAATCGCCCGCACCTTCCCGCGAGCCGCGAAGATCGGGGGCGCACACTCGCCGCTGATCCCCCGCCATTGCCCATCGACCCGGTCGAGCTTCGTAACAGCGTCGTGTCTGCGCTCGCACATCGCAGCTGGGTGCGGGCGGATGAGCTCGCGCGGTTGGGCTGGGTGTTGACATCACGTCGCTCGTCCCGGTGCTCAGGTTGCTTCCCCTCCAAGACCACGTCGAGGCAGACGGCAAGGCCGGGCTCGCCGCGCTCCCGTCCGGGAGGAGGCGGCTAGCCGAGAGGGAAGGGCCGCTCAACGCGCGCGAAGCCGATGATCGGCCGCTGGCCCGTAACCGCGCAGTTGCGCCCGTCAACAACAAGAGGGAGGGACAATGCCGCTCTATCTCACGAAGTTCAGCTACACGCCGGAGACTTGGGCCAGGCTGATCAGCAACCCAGAGGACCGCAGGAAGGCCGCCCAGTCGTACATCGAGTCCGTCGGCGGGAAGCTCCACGGTTTCTGGTACGCCTTTGGCGCCCACGACGGCTACAACCTTTGGGAAGCCCCCGACAACGTCTCGATGGCTGCCGTTGCGGTGGCGCTTTGCGGTGGCGGTGCGATTAGCTCGCTCGAAACGACAGTCCTCCTGACCGTCGACGAAACGATGGACGCACTGCGCAAGGCCCAAGAGGTCCAGTACCAGCAACCCGGTGCGTAGCGGTCTAGTGCGGGAAGGAAGTACGGCCAGACGGCCCTCGGCGTGGCCCACCCCCCAGTTGGGAACCACGGCGACATGCGCACCTTCGCGCTTGTAATGCAGAACCGAGAGGCGAAGGGTGACGAGCACGGTCATGCCGAACCCGCCTCTTCGTTGCACCTATGGTGTAGTAACTAGCACCCCTCGGGGCCCCTCTTTGGAAATGGGGTGGCCGAGAGCTTGTAGAGATTCGCCATCTTCGGCTGCCGCTCGGTCTCGAGCCAGCCCG
>Ga0126312_10002618_pt1 | contig 12050 bp, 13 predicted proteins | sample Plot104A_FD_92537 | JGI IMG/M metagenome (GOLD analysis project Ga0126312, IMG submission 92537) | Serpentine soil microbial communities from UC McLaughlin Reserve, CA, USA - Plot104A | ecosystem: Environmental > Terrestrial > Soil > Grasslands | place: USA: UC McLaughlin Reserve, Lake County... | reverse complement strand
GTCGACAAGCAGGCATGGGACGACAGCGTCAAGGAATCATTCCGGCACCGGCTATCAGAAGGATCTCGGTGATTATACGGCGACACTTGTCAGGCGCATGATGTGGTTCGACCCGGACCAGACCTGGAAGAAGGTCGACGCAGCGGGCCGTTGACGAATTGGGGAGCGCGGCGATGGGGCTTTGGTGGTTTCCGCCATCCCGATGGTTCGCTGAATACCAGCCATCCTGGCTGCTCAGCGACATCGTCGCTGGAGTAACTCTGGCGGCCTACGCGATTCCGGTTTCCCTTGCCTACGCCGGACTCGCGGGTCTACCCCCGCAAGTCGGCGTCTACGGCTATCTGCTCGGCGGCTTGGGGTACGCCTTGCTCGGATCTTCGCGCCAGCTTGCGATCGGACCGACTTCCGCCATTTCACTCATGATTGCCGGGACGGTGGGGTCAATGGCCGATGGGGACGCGCAGCGTTACTTCCAGATTGCCAGCCTCGCGGGCTTCACGGTTGCGGCCCTCTGCGTGCTAGCCTGGTTGTTCAGATTGAGCGCTCTGGTGAAACTGATCAGCGACAGTGTGCTGCTGGGCTTCAAGGCTGGCGCGGGCATGACCATTGCGATGACCCAGCTGCCAAATCTGTTCGGAGTCGGAGGTGGCGGGCATAACTTTTTTGATAGGGCGTGGATATTTTTCACGCAAATCGGCCAGGCGCAATACGTTGTTCTCATCGTTGGTGTTGTAGCGATCCTGCTGATCGTGCTCGGCGAATGCTTTGCACCGGGAAAGCCCGTTGCACTCGGCGTTGTCGCGCTGGCGATTGTAGCTGCTACGATACTCGGACTTCCGGCGCTCGGCGTGCCCACGACGGGAGAAATCCCGGCCGGCCTGCCGACCCTGAGAGGTCCGGATTTGAGGTTGCGCGATATCGAGGGGATCGTTCCGTTGGCCGCTGGTTGCCTGTTGCTGGCCTACATCGAAAGCGTCTCGGCTGCTCGCACCTTCGCTGCGAAGCACGGATACGCCATCGATCCGAGGCAAGAGCTTCTCGGCATCGGCGCAGCCAATCTCGCCGCGGCCATGGGGCATGGCTATCCCGTTGCCGGCGGCCTTTCGCAATCGGCGGTGAACGACAAGGCTGGCGCGCGCACGCCGCTGGCGCTGGTCTTTGCATCGATTACGCTCGCGCTGTGCCTGCTCTTCCTGACGGGCCTGCTTGAAAACCTTCCAAAAGCGGTGCTGGCGGCCGTGGTGTTGACCGCGGTCTATGGCCTGGTGGATTTCCCGGCCTTGCTTCGGATGTGGCGATTGAGCCGACTGGACTTTTACGCGGCGGTGATATCGCTCGTCGCCGTGTTGCTCCTTGGAATTCTTCAGGGGATCCTGCTTGCTGCACTAGCCTCGATACTGTTGCTACTCGCCCGGGTGTCGCGTCCGCATGTCGCCTTTCTCGGCCGTATTCCCGGCACCAATAACTATTCCGACCTTGAGCGCCATCCCGAGAACGAACCGATGCCGGGCGCGATCATTTTTCGCCCGGAAGCGTCCCTGATCTACGTCAATGCTGACGCAGTCATGGAAGCCGTCGCGAGCCGTCTTCGGGGAACTGACGCACCCGCCATCCGTCTGGCCATCTGCGACCTCTCCGCCTCGCCATACATGGACCTGACGGGAGCGCAAATGCTGCACATGCTCCATGCCGACCTTGCCGGCCGCGACATCACCCTGCGCATCGTCGGAGCACATGGATTCGTGCGCGAATTGTTGCGAGCCGACGGCGTCGATCACAAGGTTGGCGGAGTTGATCGGGCCACGACGCTCGACACCGTGCTCGGCAACGATGTCCAGCAGCCTTAAAAAGGGCCGCGTGCCGATTGATATAGATCAAAGGCAGAGGCGCGTGAGGCCGCTTGGTGATGACATCGCGTGAACCGGAAAGCTGGACCAAGGGAGTTGCGTCATGCAACGGGCCGCCAAGGTTTCAAGGGACGAGACTGACGACTGCTGGCGAGGCTTCAAGCCGGGCAGTTGGTGCCATTCCATTGATTTGCGTGATTTCATTGTCAGCAATGTTAGGCCGTCGTGACGGCCGGAAACATCGTCGGTGGTTCGCTCATGCTAGCGGCTGCTTATTGGTTCGTTTATCTGCGAAACAGGCCGGCCGCAGCAAATCGAGTTGCATAGGCCGCTTTTGCGACAATGCCGACTACGCGCTAGGCGGAAAGGAGGATAAGTAGGGGCAGAGCGTAGGAGAGGGGATTTGCCTGCTGGCAGGTCGGCCACTTCTGGACATGCGGCCTGGCCGCATAGCGTGACCGCGACCCATGACATGGAGCGGAGCGAAGACGCTCGCGTGTGGATCATGCATTGTTGCGTTGTATCCGGCCTGTATCGGCTTCGCTAACGCCTAAGCCAGAGTGCTGCCTCTGGATTGTATTGTAACGATGGAGTAATTTTCAGTTGGTTGTTGTGAATCGCAAGCGGTACTTCAAGGTTTCGTAAAACTGCTGGCGTCCCTTTTCGCCTGGAGATCCCAAGATGATCGCGCAGCTCACAAAAAACGAACGGCAACTTGCGCTCATCATTCTACTCGCGATTTCTATATGTGGACTCGCGATTGCGGTTGCCGGGCGCGGCGACCCGCTAGGCGTTCATGGCGCCATCGTACTGCTTGCAGGCATTGCCGGTTTGTTCGGCGTCATTTCCGGCTACTACGACCCAGAACCCAGCGACGACCGGCTGGACCGATATTTCGACGATCCCAGCCGGATGGGCATTATCCTGGCGATGGTCTGGGTGGTGGCGGGACTTTTTGTCGGCGACTGGATCGCGTGGCAACTCGCCTATCCGGACCTGACGTTCGATGCCGCCTGGTCTAGCTTTGGACGCCTCCGTCCGGTGCACACCTCCGGCGTGATTTTCGGCTTCGGCGGGAACGCGCTGATTGCGACGTCATTCTATGTCTTGCAACGCACGACGCGCGCGCGGCTTCCCGACCAGTTGAGCCCGTGGTTCGTGCTCCTCGGCTACAACCTGTTCTGCGTCATCGCCGCGACCGGCTATCTCATGGGCGTCACGCAGTCGAAGGAATATGCCGAGCCGGAATGGTACGCGGACATCTGGCTGGTCATCGTGTGGGTGACCTACTTCATTATCTATTTGCGCACGTTGGTTCGCCGCAAGGAGCCGCACATCTACGTTTCGAATTGGTACTACATGGCCTTCATTCTGGTCGTGGCGATCCTGCACATCGTCAACAATCTGGCGATTCCGGTCTCGCTCGGCCATGCCAAGAGTTACTCTGCATTCTCCGGCGTGCAAGATGCGATGACGCAGTGGTGGTACGGGCACAACGCCGTCGCGTTCTTCCTGACCGCCGGTTTCCTCGGCATGATGTATTACTACTTGCCGGTCCGCGCCGGCCGCCCGATCTTCTCCTATCGGCTGTCGATCATCAGTTTCTGGGGCATCACCTTCATGTACATGTGGGCGGGCTCGCATCATCTGCATTACACGGCGTTGCCGCAGTGGGTACAGACGCTCGGCATGACGTTCTCGATCATGCTACTTGTGCCGTCATGGGCGTCGGCCGGCAACGCCCTGCTCACGCTGAACGGCGCCTGGCACAAGGTTCGCGACGACGCGGTCCTCCGCTTCATGATGGTCGCGGCGGTGTTTTACGGCCTTGCCACGTTCGAAGGCTCGTTTATGGCCATCCGTTCCGTGAACTCGCTGTCGCACTACACGGACTGGACCGTCGGGCACGTGCATGCGGGCGCGCTCGGCTGGGTCGCGATGATTACGTTCGGCGCGATCTATGCATCTGTGCCGTGGCTCTGGAACCGCAAGCGGATGTATTCCGGCAGGCTGGTGGAAGTGCACTTCTGGCTCGCAGTCGCTGGAACGGTAATCTACGTTTTTGCGATGTGGAATTCCGGCATCATCCAGGGATTGATGTGGCGGACCTACAATGAAGGCGGAACGCTCGCTTATTCATTCGTCGAAACGGTAGTTGCGATGCATCCCTATTATATTGCTCGCGCCGTCGGCGGCCTGTTATTCCTGATCGGCGCGATAGTCGGTAGTTACAACATCTGGATGACGATACGGACGGCCGATCAGCCGGCCGACCAGCGTTTTGCCGATCGTCCCGTCCCCGCGCTCGCAGGCCCTACCGCGCCACAACCGGCGGAGTGAGCGCATGTTCAACCTGCATTACCAGCTTGAGCGCAAGACCATCGGCTTTCTGCTCGCCATCGTCGGCGTGGCCAGCATCGGCGGTGCGGTCGAGATTATTCCTCTCTTCACGATCCATCAGACCGTCGAGGACGCGCCGGATATGCGGGTCTATACCCCGCTCGAAATCGCAGGCCGCAATATCTACATCCGCGAAGGCTGTTACGCCTGCCACTCGCAGATGATCCGGACGCTTCGCGATGAGGTCGAACGCTACGGGCCGTATTCGCTCGCCGTCGAATCCAAATACGATCATCCGATGCTTTGGGGATCGAAGCGGACAGGCCCCGACCTGGCGCGCATGGGGAACAAGTATTCGGACGAATGGCACGTACGGCATCTCAACAATCCACGCGAGGTCGTCCCGCAATCGGTGATGCCGCATTACTCATGGCTAGGGCGAACGGAACTTCGGAGTGACGACCTCGGCTCGCATTTGGCGGCGCTGCGCAAGGTGGGCGTGCCCTATACCGACGACATGATCACCAATGCGAGTTCCGATGCCTACGGACAGGCAGCGCCCGATTCGCCCCACGCCGAAGGGGTCACGAAACGGTACGGCGCGGCCACGAACGTACGGGCATTTGACGGTAAGCCAGGTTTACTCACCGAACTCGATGCCTTGGTCGCCTATCTGCAGATTCTCGGCAAACTGACTGACGCTGCGCATAAACCGGTCGCCGCGGCGGGAGGCTGACCATGGATAATGACCTTGTCGTCTGGTTCTCCAAGTCATTCGGACTATTCTATCTGATCGGTCTCTCGATCATAATCGTCGTCTACGCATACTGGCCGTCGAACAAGAAGCAGTTCGACGAGGCCGCCCGATCGATCCTCAACCATGAGGACAAGCCGCACAGGGATCAGCCATGGCGGTAGATGAGCGCGATCCCCATACCGGCTACATGACCACCGGTCACGAATGGAACGGCATCAAGGAATTGAATACGCCGGTACCCCGGCCGGTCTATTTCTTCCTGATTGTAACCGCCGTATTCTCCGTCATGTACTGGGTGCTGATGCCCGCATGGCCGCTCGGCGTGACCTACACCAAAGGTCTTCTCGGTATCGACCAGCGCAACATCGTCACTGAAAGCGTGAAGCAGGCCGCTCTCGAACGCGGCGTGTGGAGCAAGGGCATCGAGGTCGAGAGCTTTAAGGACATTCAGGCCGATCCCAGATTGATGGAACGGGTGCGGCAGACCGGCCGCACGCTGTTCGGCGACAACTGTGCGGCATGCCATGGATCGAATGCACAGGGCGGCCACGGATTTCCAAACCTGACGACGGCGTCGTGGCTTTGGGGCGGCAATACCGAAAACATCGCGGAAACCATCCGGGTCGGCATCAATTCGGCGCATCCGCAGACCAGGACGTCGCAAATGATGGCGTTCGGGCGCGATCGGATGCTCAAGAAGGACGAACTTGAAAACGTCGTGAGCTATGTGCGCAGCCTTTCCGACCGGGCTGTCGCAAAAAAAGATGTGCCCGCGGCGAAAATCGACGCCGGCAGGGTTGTCTTCGCTGCAAATTGCGTCACCTGCCATGGTGATGACGCCAAGGGCAAAGCCGATCTTGGTGGACCGGATCTGACGGATCGATTCTGGATCTACGGCGGCGATGCCGAGTCGATCTACACTACGGTGTGGGGCGGCCGGCAAGGCCAGATGCCAAGCTGGGAGGGAAGACTTTCGCCGCTCGACCGCAAGATTCTCGCGCTCTATCTGTTCGATCTCCGTCGGGGGGAACGATGAGGGGCGCGAGCGCAGCGACGAAACAGCCATGGACAAAGGCCGTTCTTTGGGTCGTGATCGCCGCCGGGTTGCTACTGGTGCTGATCGCCAATTCGCACCTGGTCTATACGGCGGTCGTATCGCAACCGGAATGCGTTGCCCACGTGCGCCAGGGCGATGGTCCTCAGAAGGACGGTAAGTTCAGCGCCGCTAGGTCGTCATGCACATCGCGATGACATTGCAGGGAGACCGACAATGATTTCGATACCGGCAGTTGTTCCGCCTCTGCCGCGAGAGCAGACCTGGAAGCGAAACGTTTCTCCCGCCGCCGCCTTTGGCTGGCTCTCGGCCGGCTGGCGCGATTTCAAGATCCAGCCTGCGGCCAGCATCAGTTACGGGGTGCTTGTATTTCTGGTCTCGGTCGTCACCGTCGTCGGCCTATTTGTCCTGCACCTCGACTATATCCTGTTTCCCGCGTTTGCGGGTTTCATGGTGGCTGGGCCGGTGATTGGAATCGGACTTTACGAAAAAAGCCGGCGCATTGAGGAAGGCAAACCCGTCAGCCTGTGGCGGATGATCTTCGTCAAGCCGGAATCGGGCGGTCAGATTCTGTTCGCTGGCGTGCTGCTTCTTGGGCTGATGCTGCTGTGGATGCGTGCTGCGGTCATCCTGTATGCGCTGTTTTTCGGCATGCAACCGTTCCCCGGCCTCGACCGCATCGTACCGATGCTGTTCACGACGGAGATCGGCTGGGCGATGCTGGTGGTCGGCAGCGCGGTGGGCGGCGTGTTTGCGGCTTTCGCATTCGCCATCAGCGCCTTTTCCATCCCGATGCTGCTAACGGAGCGCAAAGACGCTTTGACCGCCATGGGCACCAGCATGGCGCTGGTCTGGCACAATCTGCCCGTCATGTTGACCTGGGCAGCCATCATGCTGGTGCTGATTGTTATCGGCATCGCGACCGGACTTTTGGGAATGATCGTCGTTTTCCCGGTGCTGGGACACGGAAGCTGGCACGCGTATCGGACGATGCGGCCTGTGTCATAGCGCGAGGCACTTGGAGTACTCTCCGATGGATTGTTGCGGTTCGGGAGCAGAATTGACGGCGGCGCTGACGCCGGCGGCGCGCTCAAGCGACGGGGAGGTCTTGCTCGCGAGTCGCATCGTATCTGACGGCATGCGCCAGACCGACCTGTCGGTGCCCACGATGCATTGCGGCGCATGCGTTCGGACGATCGAGAAGGCGCTTGGCGGGCTTGCGGGCGTCCAAAGCGCCCGGGCCAACCTTTCGACCAAACGCGTGACGGTCAGGTGGCACTTCGACGGCGGCCCGCCCCCGTTTGTCGAGACGTTAAGCCGGGCGGGCTTCGAGGCTCATTTGTTCGACGTTGAGTCGGATGAGGACGGCGCGCCGTCCGAATTGATACGAGCCCTTGCCGTCGCGGGCTTTGCTTCAAGCAATATCATGCTGCTTTCGGTGTCGATCTGGTCAGGCGCCGAAGCGGAAACTCGAGACCTCTTTCACTGGTTGTCTATGACGATTGCGCTGCCCGCGCTGGCTTATTCCGGTCGGATATTTTTCCGGTCAGGTTGGCGAGCCCTTAGGCACGGGCGGACGAACATGGACGTTCCGATCTCGCTAGGTGTGTTGCTCGCCTTCGGCATGAGCATCTACGAGACGGTGCAACATGGCCCGCACGCCTATTTCGATGCCTCGATTTCGCTGCTATTCTTTTTGCTGATTGGCCGTACGCTTGACTACATGATGCGCGAACGAGCCCGGCTGGCCGTCAAGAGTCTGGTCCGGCTCGCGGCACGAGGTGCTTTCGTGGTGCAGGCGGACGGCACGCAAGTTTATCTTGCTGTCGAGCAGATCGCGCCCGGCATGAGCGTTAGACTCGGCGCTGGTGAACGTGTGCCCGTGGATGCGACCGTGAGCAAGGGTGACTCCGAACTTGACGTTTCGCTGGTATCTGGTGAGAGCGTACCGCTGCATGTGAGTATGGGATCGACAGTACGCGCGGGTACTCTGAATCTAACGAGCCCGCTAATGCTCATCGCGACGGCGACCGCCGAAAATTCATTCCTCGCTGAAATGGTACGGATGATGGAAGCAGCCGAGGAAGGTCGCTCTGGTTATCGGCGTATCGCTGACCGCGCAGCGGCGCTTTACGCGCCAGTCGTGCATGTCACTGCGTTTCTTACATTCATGGGCTGGATGTTCGCGACAGGCGATCTGCATAACGCCATCACCATCGCCATCGCAGTTCTCATCATTACCTGCCCTTGCGCGCTTGGACTTGCGGTACCGATTGTGCAGGTGATAGCCGCCCAACGGTTGTTCAAGAATGGCATTATGGTCAAGGACGGCTCCTCGTTTGAACGCCTCGCAGAGATCGATACGGTCGTATTTGACAAGACGGGAACGCTGACTTCGGCCACGCCGCGCTTGGCTTCAGCGGAAAACATCGACGGAGCGTCTCTGAGTCTCTCGGCCGCTCTCGCCCTGCATTCCCGGCACCCCCATTCACAGGCGCTCGTCGAAGCTGCCTCTGGCCTCACGCGGTCACCGGTCGTGTTCGACGACATCACAGAACAGGCGGGCTTTGGGTTGCAGGCGCGATCAGGCGCGACGATCTATCGGCTGGGCAGGCCTTCGTGGGCGGTCGCGAATCCGGACGTTACCGTCGGAGGCGCGTCGGTTGTGCTGACAGTGAATGGCCAGTGGATGACGGGTTTCTGCTTTGAAGACAAACTACGAACGGACGCGGCCGAGACCGTAGCGAAGCTGAAGCAAAGCGGACTACGTGTAGAGATCGTTTCTGGCGACCGCAACGAATCGGTCCAGCTTGTTGCCTCCGCGCTTGACGTTCCATATCGCAGCGATGTGACGCCCAACGAAAAGGTTGCACGCATCAAATCACTCTCTGCCGCTGGTGAAAGGGTTCTTATGGTCGGAGACGGACTTAATGACACGCCGGCGCTCGCTGCTGCCCATGCATCTATGGCTCCAGCCTCAGCCTCGGATGTCGGACGTTGCGCGGCCGACCTTGTGTTCCTGCGACAAAGTCTGCTCGCAGTACCTCTCGCGGTGTCGATCGCGCGCGAGGCCAGGCGTTTGATTCGGCAAAACTTTGCGCTCGCGATCGTCTACAACGTCGTGGCGGTGCCGATCGCAATCATGGGCCTCGTGACCCCGCTTATCGCTGCCGTCGCGATGTCGGGATCATCAATTCTGGTTGTCGCCAACGCGCTTCGTTTCAAAGGCGGACAGAGGATTCCGACCAGCGCCGCCCCGGACGATGCGCGCTCGGCCGCTGCCATTTTGGAGGTCGCCGAATGAAAGATTACTTCTACCTGATACTGATCGCGCTCGGTCTCGGCCTCACGGCTCTCACAGCCTTCATGTGGTCGCTTAGAGCCGGACAGTACGACGATCTTGACGGAGCTGCCGAACGAATCCTCCATGAGGAAACGGACGCTCCTATCCGAACTACTCAGCCCAGGCGCTGATGCCGGCGCCGAAAGCGCGGTATGGGACCAAAATGGGTTCAGACCGCGCCGGGCAGGGCGGAATAACTTGCTGTGGCTGTATGCTCCGCTGGAGCCTCATCACTACACCTACATTGGTACGATTCTAAGGGTGGAATCGGTCCGCAGGAGTTCGCCAATATGACGGTCGAACTGTTTCTCCACGGGTTCGCGCCCACCCAGTGGGGCTTCCGCGGCCCAATCTCTCCCCGAATGACCTTTGAGATTCCCTGTTACCTCGTGACAATACCCTGTTTCCCCGAAATATTTCGGCCGCCTCAATCTCGATCGGAACGCACAAGCTTCAGCTTTTTAGGAGCCAGCGTGCGTCGATCGCGCGCTCGGCTCCTTTGACTGCTTCAGCCTTCGTCGTGGCTTGGCCCGTCTTAATGGACTCATCAATCGAGAAAGACCATTTCCATAGCTGCCGTGCGATGCCCTGGACGACAGTGTATTCGACATCTCGGTATTTCATTTCGAATTCCCTTCACTTTCAACGCACCGGCCCCGTTGCGTCCTTTGGATATCGAACGCAACGCCTTCAGACGCGCCCTTCCAAGTGCTTTGAATCACAGTGCGAAATCATTCGCCTTCACCAGTCCTGAACCGTTATTCCGAGAAGCGAGGCGCGCTTTCGGACGGCCGATGGACTGCGATGGAGGTCGTGTGCCATCTCGAAAGGGCCCGAGCCCGACGCTGCCATCTCTCGCAACTGATCATCGTCCGCCGGTGTCCATACCTCGGCGCTCGATTCGCGGGCGCTCATTTTTTCTGCTTCTTCGGCCGTATCAGCAACGGAAGAATTTGGCGGCGCCGCCGGATCCGGATTGTCTCCGGCCGGCTCACGGTTCATGTACCGGCTAAATCGAAGACCGATAAAACCCGCCACCACCAACCAGGCCCCGGCTACCATCAGCCAATGAGGATACTCCATCTCGGAGAGCCACGTCATTTACCCTTGGCCTTCATGCTAAACCGCGACCCGCCAAGCGAAATCCGTAGGATCCCGGCGCGATCTCACCGCTGACAGGGTCTGCGCTAACTGGGTGGCGATCTCGACCGCTGGGGCATTCGAGATGATCAAACGACAAGCGATCGGCTTGGCCTGTCAGCTTCCCGATAACGCGGAAGATGCGCGCGCGATCCTTCGTGAAGTGCAGGACCTCGTTGATAGGCGGCGGCATGTTGAGGAGCCAGCACCGTTCAGGTGGTGAGCCTAGTCCGCGATCCGGCCTGAAAAGAAGCGGCCCCAGCACCAGGGGGGACCTGGGGGCTGGGGCCGCTTGAATAGATGCCGACTTGGGCGGATCGGCATACCTAGCCTAACAATCCTGCGCGTTGACGGTTCCAATCCAGGTGGCCTGTTTCGCCCATCTTCGCCGGCTCAAACAGCGACCGAATATCAGCGCCCCGCCGCCCGCAGGCCTGACAAAACGAATAGCGGCTCTATATCGGATAGTCGGATATGATCAGGCCATCGGTCGCTGCTGATCTTTGTCGAATGGCTGCATTTAAAATCGGAACAGTAAACGAGCAGGCCGCGCACGCCTGACGATCGCATCTCGCCAAAGGTTATTTTTTGCGGACGTGTCACCACCTATCCTTGACCGATCCAGCGATGGATGGCTGCGATTCTTGACTTTAATCCAATCCGGCGACCGTCCAGCGCGGTACGGCCGATCGCGCCGCTTGGACACCATGCCCTCTAGGCCGAATTTGCAGGCCTGCAGGAATAGTTCAGGTCCGATCTCGCCCTGTTCGAAATCAGACACGAATATTCCTTCCGGCCGTTTGGCCAAAAGCCGAGCCAATTTTTCCTTGCGAACATGCAGCGGCAGGCTTCGCAAATCGTCGTCGTTAAGCGCCAGGATGTCAAAGGCGTATAGTTTGACCCGATCATTGTGCCGGCGCGAATGCAGCCCGTTGAAATCGGAGACGCCATCTTCGCCCAGCAGGACGGCTTCGCCATCAATGACGAAGCGCTGCTGCTTGTTTTTCAGCGCCGCCTCAACGATCAGCGGAAAGCGATCGCTCCAATCGTGGCCGTTCCGTGTGAATAGCCGGACGCGGCCGCCCTCGCGCTGGACGATCAGGCGGTAGCCGTCGTGTTTGATTTCGTGAAGCCAGTCCGGCCCGGCTGGCACAAAGGTGCCGCGTGTCGGGATGCAGGGCAAAAACTCAAACTTACGCATTTGGCAAATTTAGGAGACGGCCGGCGAAATTGCGAATCTTCAGCGAACGCGATCGCCACCCTCATGGCGCAAAACAAACTCCTGGATGCTCTCTGGCACCTCGCGCAACTGAAGATCGCAACGCCGACGTACTTCCTGGGCAACATCTGCCGAGACATCACGCGACCAGCCTTGGGCGGTGTTGAAGCTGACGACGCGGATCGGGTTGCTATACTGGCCGGTGATCAGGTCCTGGATAACGGTTTCCAAATCGGTGGCCTCGAATTCGGTCTCTCGCCAGATCCGGCCGTGTCGGCCGAGATCGTCCGCCACCAGGTATACGTCCTGATCGGCACCGGGAACAATGGATGGGGAATTATGCATTGACT
>Ga0126312_10002616_pt1 | contig 12053 bp, 10 predicted proteins | sample Plot104A_FD_92537 | JGI IMG/M metagenome (GOLD analysis project Ga0126312, IMG submission 92537) | Serpentine soil microbial communities from UC McLaughlin Reserve, CA, USA - Plot104A | ecosystem: Environmental > Terrestrial > Soil > Grasslands | place: USA: UC McLaughlin Reserve, Lake County... | reverse complement strand
GGAGCGGCGGCGGAGGGAAGGCACGCTCAGGGAACGAACACTGGTGATTACGTTCGATGATGGATTCGCCTCCACATTGGCGGCCAAGCCGATTCTCGACGCAGCCAACTTCCCCGCAACCGTTTACGTACCGACCGGATTCCTCGCCAACGGCGATCTCTTGTCCTACGCAGAACCCGACGGGAAAGGGGGCCACGCTGATGAGCTCCGCCCACTTAGTTGGCAAGAGCTGGCGCTACTCTCTGACGCCGGTTGGGAGATCGGATCCCACACTGTGACTCACCCGAAGCTTCCCGAGCTGAACGACGCCGACCTTTTGCGTGAGCTCGAGGAATCGAGGGAGACGATTCGCGAACGCCTCGGCCGCTGCGAGACTGTGGCTTATCCGTACGGCCTTGCCGATGCTCGTGTGTCGGAGGCCGCGCGCCGCGCCGGCTATCTCGCGGGCTGCACGCTGACTGCGTCCCACCGCATCGACGAGCAGTTTCGCCGACCACGCGTCGGCCTGTACCCCGCAGACACCGGCCTTCGGCTCCGGGCGAAGGTATCGCCCACCCTGGGAGCGCTGCGTCGGACATGGCTCGCGGATCTCGCTGACGGCACGCGGTGGCGGTTTTCAGGATCCCGCACGAGCTGATGTCCATCCGCGCGAGAAGCCGACGTCTCGATCACGTCTAGCGTGTGGCCAAGAGAGTGGAAGCGAGCCCATCAGATGTTGCGCCCAAGAGCCCCCCAGAAGGCGTAGCTGCCGCACCTATCAGCCCTGAGCTCGTACTCGTGGATCCCGAGCTCGCTGCGGCAGCTCGCGCGTCGCTCTCCGTCGAAGCCCCCGAAGTGCGAGGTGGCCCCAGTCATCGGCCGGACAGAGTTCCTCTCGCCGCAGTGGCCGAACTCGGCCCCTCGCGGGACGCCGACGACGACCGGTGGGAGTACGGTCCATCGCGGCGACGACGATGGGTTCGTGGCGCAGTCGTCTTCGTCGGCGGATGCGCATTGGTTGCTGCAGCCGCGTTCTATGGCAACGGGCTTGTCGCAATCGAGCCGGCCATCGACGCAGTCGTCGAACCTCCAGCCTCCAAGAGCGCAGAACCCGCCAACGAGCCGGTGCCGCCCGTCATTTCGCCGCGCCCACGCCGCCGATCAGCGGCAGCGAAACGCGAGCAGGGCAAGCACGCGGGGCAGACGAGGCCGCTGAAGCCCCCGGCGCCGGCGCCGAAGCGCGCTGCGCCGTCGCCACCCCGCCGCCGGCCGAACAACCCTGCGCCGCGTTCCACTGGGTCGAGCGCACGTCGCCCGAGCAACGTCCTAGGCGTCGTGGTCTCCGTCCGAGGACGTGCCGTCGTCCTCGAGTGGCAGCGCCCGAAGGCGGCGAGGGGCGTCATGATCCGTCGGCGGCCCGGGCGCGGCTCGAGTGAGTCGACGGTCTACGAGGGAAACGGCACCTCGTACGCAGACCGCACCGTCCGCAAAGGGGTTACTTACCACTACCTCATCATCACGAAAGGCAGGCAGGGCAATCTCTCGACGGGCGTGGCGGCGGTAGTCAAGCCGGGCGTCGCCACGTAGAAGGGGCGCCCCGGTGGGGCGGAGCGATGCTTCATGCAGTTCGCAGCACGCTGCATTACGCCGATGGAGGCGACGTCGGCAGTTTCCGGAGCAGCCTCCGCGCGGCGCGTTGGGCGCGATCTCGAACGCCGGGTGGAAGCGCCCGGGACGCGCGGCGCAGCCCTACATCCGCCGCGGCGAGCGCGGTCGCGGGATGGAGCCGCCGGGAAACCACGATCGTTGTCGTCGCGTGCTCGCTCGTCGCGAACCGGCGCTTGTAACTCTCCGTGCCGGCGAGCAGGTCATAGACCGCAGCACCCTCCTCGCACGCATCACGGACCGTCCGCGCCAGTAGGAGGAGGCCCAGACTGTGACGCGCGAACGAAGGGTCGCGGCCGAATTGGTAATAGGCGTAGCGGTCAGCCACACGCCAACCGAGCCACGCAGCGGCCGGTCTCCCGTCGAGCTCGAGGAACCAGAGCCGAAGCCAGCCCTCGGCGAGAGCGGCCCTTGCGAGCGTTCGGACGAAGTCGCGTGCTCCGGACCCCGCAAGAGTCGAGGCTCCCGGGTCGCTCCAGCGCAGATCGTGCAGCGCAAAGAACGTCGCCAGGTCGTTCTCGAGCGTGTCTTCAGAATCCGTCCGCCGGTAGCGCACCGCGTGCTCGCCGAGGCGGCGCTCCTTGCGGCGTAGGTCTTGACGGAAGTTTCCACTACGACTGGCGAGGTACTCCTCCCAGCTCATGCCGTCCAGAGCGATTTCAAAGTGACCCTCTGCAGGGCGGGTGAAGGTGGTCAGGCCACGGGCGAGGCGGCGCGGCCAACCTTCTTCCGCAGTGATGTTCTCGAGGGCCAGCAGGCTCCATTGAGACCGCCGCTCGTCGAGGAGCGCCGCTGTCGCGGCCGCTACGGCCGCCTCGTCTGCCACGGCAGCCGCCGGGTGGAAGTCGTCACCCAGCGCGGCGCCCGCGAAGCGCAGTGTTCGCGGCCGTCCAGCGGCCATCACCAGCGGGAGCACTCCGCGAAGCCGTTCGTCGCCGTCCCGAACGGCAACGATGAACGGGCGCTCGGACCCAAAGGTCGTGAGCCACGCTTCCGCCCACTGAGGCGAGATGAAGAAATTGCCGCGTCGTTCGGCGAGGCGGCGCCAGTCGGGTCTCAGTGCGGCAATTGCGTCGGGGTGCTCGACGACGTTGGCTCTCATCGGCCGTTGCGTCCGGCGACGGCGGCGGAAACGACGTCACGACGAAGGCTTGGGCTGATCTGTGCGAAACGTCGAGAGGAGGGCAGCAGCGACATCGGGGGCGGCAAGAAGGGAGAAGTTCGCCGCGAATTCTCCTATGGTCTATGGGTGGCGGGGCGAGCAGAGGGACGGGCAAAGCGGTGACTGCCGATTCGACGGATGGGCCGAACGCTCGTTTTTGGGCAGAGCGTCGCGTGTTGGTCACGGGGGCCGCCGGCTTCATCGGCAGCCACACGGTCGAGCGGCTTGTTCGCGAGGGCGCCAATGTCCGAGCATTCGTCCGATACAACTCTCGAAACGACTACGGATGGCTCGAGGAGGGTGCGTTCGACCTCGAGCGAGACCTCGAGATCTTCCGTGGTGACCTCGCCAACCCCGAGGCGGTGGCCGGCGCCGTTCGCGACGTCGACACCGTCATCCACCTCGGGGCGCTGATCCCGATCCCGTACTCCTATCGACACCCGCGAGAGTTCGTTTCCGCGAACGTCGAGGGAACACTCAACGTGCTTGAGGCGTGTCGAGGGCACGAGATACGCCGGCTCGTCCATACCTCGACGAGCGAGGTGTACGGAACGCCGGAGACGGTTCCGATCGCTGAAACCCATCCGCTGCGTCCGCAGTCTCCCTATGCGGCAACAAAGGTCGCTGCGGACCAGATAGCGCTCAGTTACCACCGTTCGTTCGGGCTTTCGCTCGTCGTCGCGAGGCCGTTCAACACGTTCGGTCCAAGGCAGTCAGCCCGCGCTGTGATTCCCACCATACTTTCCCAGGCGCTCACGCGCGACCGAATTGAGCTCGGTTCGCTGGACCCCACCCGCGATTTCGTATATGTGGAAGACACTGTGGCCGGCATTCTCGCGTGCGCCGAGGCGTCTGCCGCGGATGGTGAAGTCGTCAACCTCGGCACCGGCGTAGACGTCTCCGTCGGCGAGCTGGTCGAGCGTGCTTTCAGGCTATTGGAAAGGAGCGTCGAGCTCGCGCTCGACGCTGAGCGGGTTCGTCCACGCACGAGCGAGGTCGAGAGGCTGATCGCCGACGCGACAAAGGCCCGTCTGCTGCTTGGATGGCGTCCGCTTGTCGAGTTCGACGAGGGCCTTCGCCGCACGCTCGAGTGGATCAGCGGTGCCCTCGACGCCTACAAACCGACCCTCTACAACGTCTAGTCCTTGGAGAAAACTCGCCTACGGGCTCGCTGACGCGGACGTGCTTAACGTAGGTTTGAGGTCTCCTGGACGGGGTATTCTGCTCTCTCCCATCGGTTAGCTGCCGAGTTCACTGCGGAGGGAGCAATTCTGCGGCAAGAAGAATGGAGGCACGAGCGGCCACCGGCGCGCCCGGGACAGCCGCAACTGCGCCAGGCGATGGTCGTTCTCGCGTTCCTGAGCGCGGTGGCGTTTCCACCAGCGGCGGTCGCGCAGGCTCCCACGCTACGGGGGGCTGAGGCTGCGCATACGTCGATTCCATCGACGTCGCTCACGATTGCGACGCCACCTGGTGCAGTGCGCGGCGACGTGCTCATTGCCGGGTTGACGGTCCGTGCCCCGGACTTCATACCGCTGATCGCTCCCGAAGGCTGGACGTTGATTCGCCGCGAGAGCAATGACCCGTTGTTTGCCTCCCTCAGCCAGGTCATTTATCTCCACGTCATCGATGGCGCTGAGCCGTCGTCATACACGTGGCAGTGGCCTGCGTCTGTGCCCGCCGCCGGGGGGATTCTCGCCTACGCCGGGGCTGATCCAGCTGAACCGATCGACGGCCACAGCGGCCTGTACCAGAGCTGGTCAAGTGACGTCATTGCGCCCTCCGTGACCGTCGGTCAATCGGAGTCGGTTGTGGTTGCGTTCTTCGGGTACGACGGTGCGAAAGACACGGTGCCGCCGGCCGATATGGTCGAACGCTACGACGTCGCCGCGCCGGAGAGGTATAGCGCCACGTCTGCGGCCGCCGACCGGATCGCTGTGGGGCCCGGCACAACGGCCCCGGCGGTCGCGACGATCGCGGAGGCGAGCAGCAGCACGATCGGCCAGCTCGTCGTCCTTCGGCCGGCAGTTTCCCCACCCTTCAACCTCTCACCGCCGACGACCTCGGGCATCGCGCGAGCCGGTGAACTCCTCACTGTGACCCCGGGTGCGTGGGCGAGCTCGGAGCGTCCAACCTACGCGTACCAATGGCGCCGCTGCAACGCGTTCGGCAGTGATTGCGTTGACATCTCCGGCGCGACACGCGATTCGTATCGACTCACTGGAGACGACGTCGGCGCGACTCTTCGTGCGCTCGTCGTCGCAGCGAACTCGGCCGGATCCGGCTCCGCATTATCGGCACCGACCACCATCGTCGCCCCCGCCATCGATCCTGCGCCGGCGCTCGGCCTCCTCTATGCCGCCACCAGCCCATTCAATCAGCCGGTGCCGTGGGGGGCTCCCACCGACGAGAACTCGGCGACGATGGTCGAAGGTCTCGTTCAGGCGGCCAACAGCGCCGGCGCGCTCATTGTGGTCAAGCGTTTCTCGACCCCGATCTTCTACGCCGACGGATCCACCCCCCGGCACGACGTTCGACTGACCGCACCCTGGCGCGCGAGCGACTCGCTTCTCAACGTTCCGATCCCAGCTGATGCGACTCCAGCTGAAGGAACCGATAAGCACATGGTCGTGATAGACCGGACGACCGGCTGCGAGTACGACTTCTATGACGCCGATCGCGCAGAAGACGGCTGGGAGGCTGACTGGGCCAACGCGCTCCCGATGACCTCGAACGGGATCTACGAAAAAGGGCTGTCCGCTCGTGGATCTGGGTTTGCGCTGGGCGCCGGCCTGATCCGCCCGGAGGAGCTGCGAAATCCCGACGGAACGCCGGGCCGGATCCCGCATGCTCTCGTCTTCAACACGCCCCATGTCAAGGCCGGAGGCCCGGTGCCGCCGGCGACAGAGAGCGATGGGCGTAGCACCAGTGCATACGCGATCCCGGAGGGTGCGCATGTGCAGCTGGACCCGAAGTTCGATGTGAACACGCTCGCGAACCCGTACGAGCGTGTGATCGCACGTGCGCTCAAGGAGTTCGGTGCGTATGTCGCAGATGTCTCGGGCTCGTCGATCGATTTCTACGCCGAGGACCCAAGGGGTCGCGCGTCGAACCCTTATGCCGAGATCTGGGGTGACGAGACGTACGTCCACCTCCCCAACACGCTGATCGAAAACCTCCGGGTCCTCGCGTTGCCGCCGCAGGTCGCTCCGAGCTACAGCATCGTCCCGAACGGGTGCAACAGCTTCCGCTGATCCACCGCGCAGGTCGTGCGGTGGTTGGCGGACGTTTGTCACGACGAAACGGCGAGCTCGTCAGATCGAGACAGGCACAATGCGCCGGTGCTCAGTCCGGCGATCGAGAATCTGGTCGCGCAGCTGACCCGGCTCCCAGGAGTGGGGACGCGTACTGCGCACCGTCTGGCTTTCCACCTCCTGCGTGCGCCGAAGGACGAGGCTCTCGAATTGGCGGGAGCGCTGACGAGCGCGAAGGAGCGCGTCCGGTTCTGCGCTGACTGCGGCAACTGGACGGAGGACGTGACATGCGAGATTTGCCGCGACCAGCGGCGTGACCGCACCGTCATCTGCGTCGTCGAGCAGCCGGCGGACGTCCTCTCGCTGGAGCGCACTCACGAGTACCGTGGCCTGTACCACGTGCTCGGCGGCGCGCTCTCGCCTCTCGACGGTGTGGATCCCGAGGACTTGCGCATCGAGGAGCTGGTCACGCGGGTCGAAGGCGACGGCGTCGTGGAGGTCGTGCTCGCAACGAACCCGAACACGACCGGCGAGGCGACCGCTTCGTTCATCGCCGATCGGCTGCGCAACCGCGTGCGCGTGACGCGTCTGGCCAGCGGTCTCCCGGTAGGAGGGGATCTCGAGTACGCGGACGAGGTGACCCTCGGACGCGCGCTGTCCGGCCGCCGCGAGGTGTAGCCGGCTAGAAGACGATCTTCCGGTGCTCGTGCAGGAGCACGCGGTCGACGAGATGCCACTCGACCGCCCGTGCGAGCACAAGTCGCTCGACGTCTCGCCCCGATTCGCTCGAGCTCCTCGACGCGCTGACGGGAGACCCGAACAACGTCCTGCTCGATGATCGGGAGTGCTGGTCGGAGCTGTGATGTTGGCGCCGCTCTCGGTCAGGAAGCCCGAGACGGCGGCGATGATGCCGTGTCGGTCACGGCCCGACACCAGCAGCCTGGGGTATGTCGCTCGTCCTTGTGCACGCTAGGGGCATACCTACACTTCCGACGTGGCCGCGACCGAGTACGAGAGCGTCCCTGCGCTCGTCGGCGAGGCGCCGCCACGAGCCGGAACGGTCGTGATGAAGTTCGGCGGGACGTCCGTCGCAGACACGGAGCGCCTCTTGGCGGTCGCCCGCCGCCTCGTTGCGGCCCGGGAGGTCGGCAACCGCGTCGTCGCAGTGCTCTCGGCGATGGGCGATACGACTGACGAGCTCCTCCGCCTGGCGAACGAGATGTCGCCGAACCCCGTGCCGAGGGAGCTCGACATGCTGATTTCCGTCGGGGAGCGGGTGTCCTGCGCTTTGGCGGCTATGGCGATCCACGACCTCGGCCACGAGGCGATCTCGTTGACCGGCTCGCAGGCGGGGATCGTCACCGACACCGCCCACGGCAAGGCGAAGATCGTCGACGTCCGGGCGCGGCGGATCCACGAGGCGCTGGACGAGGACCGGATCGTGCTCGTAGCCGGCTTCCAGGGAGTCTCGACCGCACTGGAGGTCACGACCCTGGGCCGCGGCGGCTCCAATCTCACGGCGGTCGTGCTCGCCGCGGCGCTCGGCGCGGATGCCTGCGAGATGTACACGGACGTGGAGGGTGTCTTCACCGCCGACCCGCGGGTGGTCCCGAACGCGCGCAAGCTGCACGCCGTCAGCTACGAGGAGATGCTGGAGATGGCGGCGAGCGGCGCGAAGGTGCTCCAGCTACGCTCGGTCGAGTTCGCGCGCAACCACGGCGTGAAGCTGCACGTCCGCTCGAGCTTCTCAGACGCGGATGGGACGTGGATCCGGGAGGAGGACGAGCGGATGCTCGAGAAGGCGATCATCTCCGGCGTCACCCACACCGTCGAGGAGGCGATCTACCGGGTCGACGGCGCGAAGGCGTCCGAGCTCTTCGACGCGCTCGCCGCGGCGGGAGCCAGCGTCGACACGATCATCCAGACCGGCCCTGAGATCGTCTTCTCAGCCCCGTTCTCCGACACGGCCGAGGTGACGCAGACGCTCGAGTCGCTGGGCGTGCGCTGGAGCTCGCGTGACGATCTCGGCAAGGTCAGCCTTGTCGGAGCCGGAATGCGCACGCACCCCGGTGTCGCGGGAAGGACATTCTCGACCCTCGCGGAAATCGGGATCGAGCCGCAGATCGTGAACACCTCGCCGATCAAGATCGCCTGCTTCGTCCCACGGGGCGACGTCGAGCGCGCCGTGCAAGCGCTCCACGAGGCCTTCGAGCTCGACACTGAAGAAGCGGCGCGGCGTCATGAGTAGGCTCGGCGTCGTCGGCGCCACCGGCGCCGTGGGAACGGTGACGCTGGACCTGCTTGCCCAGCGCGGGTACGACGACGTGCATGCGTTCGCCTCTGCGCGCTCGGCGGGGACGGAGCTCGCGTTCGGCGATGGGATGCTGACCGTCGCCGAGGCGACGCCGGACAACCTCGCCGGGGCCGGACTCGACCTCTGCTTCTTCTCCGTGGGCACGGGGCCGAGCTCCGAGCTCGTGCCGCCCACGGCGGAAGCGGGCACGATCTGCGTGGACAAGTCGGATGCGTTCCGGCTGGCCGACGACGTTCCGCTGATCGTGGCGGGCGTCAACGACGACGCGTTGGACGACGGCCGCATCGTCGCGAATCCGAACTGCTCGGCGATCCAGCTCACGTGCGTCCTCAAGCCGCTGCACGACGCGGCGGGCCTGCGCCGCGTGAGGCTTGCGACCTACCAGTCGATGTCGGGCGCGGGCGATGCCGGGATCGAGCGGCTGCGCGCGGTCAAGCCCATGGAGGCGGACCTCGCAATGGACTGGCAGCTCGAGGGTGAAGAGTTCGACGAGGAGTTCAAGCTGCGCGCCGAGACGCGCAAGATCCTCGGCCTGCCCGAGCTAGCGGTGCAGGCGACGTGCGTCCGCGTCCCTGTGCTCGTCGGCCACGCGCAGGCGATCTGGGTGGAGACCGAGGACGAGCTCTCGCCCGACGAGGCGCGCGAGCTGCTGGGCTCGGCGGCGCACCTGCGCCTCGACGACTTTCCGACGCCCGGCTCGGCCGCCGGAAAAGACGAGGTATTCGTTGGACGCATCCGACGGGACTCCACCGAGCCGAAGGGTCTGGTGCTCTGGGCGGTGAACGACAACCTCCGCAAGGGCGCGGCACTGAATGCGATCCAGATCGCGGAGCTGATCCTCGCCCGCGAGCCCGTCTCCGCCTAGGCGCGGAAGGCCAGGAACCGTGCTGGCGGGCCGCGTTCAGGTGCCAGGCACGCCGACACGGCCGGGCGGGCCGGTGCTCACGGACGCCGGGGCACGGGCGCGAGCTCCGGCTCCAGCAGCTCCCGCACCTGCTGCACGAGCTTCTCGCGACGATTCTCTGCCACCGGCTGCAGTCCCCCCAGCTCGAGCCGCGCCAGTTCGACGCGTCCGGCGCGCCGGACGGTCCTGAAGCCGAAGTCCGCGAGGAAGTCGCTGGGGAAGACTGTGCGGTGCACCAGGAACCGCTCCTCCGCGGACTCGCTCTCGCGATAGCGGTACGCAAAGGCCTCCAATGCCTTGCCGCCACGCTCCTTGACGTCGGCAATCGCCGAGAGGAAGAGCGATTGCATCACCCACTGCGCGGAGCCCTCGATGAGGTAGGCACACGTCACGAGCACCGCATCGTCGGAAGGCGGCCCCGCCGGAAGGTCGTCGGCCCGCGGGAACAGCGCCGCCGGCCCGTACTGCATCGAACCGAGCACGCGACCGTCGTCGTCGACGTATAGCGTCCCCCACGCTCCCCAGTCGTCCTCGGCCTTTTCGATCCACTTCCGCTTCGACGCCCGCTTGCCGATCTTGGACTGCCAGAAGACGCAGTCGTGGCAGACTGTCGGCGCAGACGGAAGCGTCGCGCCGGTGAGACCCCGAAGCCGTGTGGTCATGCTTCCGAGTGTAGGACGAGCTCGTAGGCGGCAGGCCGCGCGAAGAAGCGAAACGGCACAAATGTCGTCCCGAGCCCGGCCGAGAGGTGCAACACGCCACCGGGCCGCTCGTAGAGTCCTTTCACGTACGTCCAGCGGATGTGCGTGAGCCGAAGTCTCCCCCCGGGATACGGCAAGCAGATCTGACCGGCGTGGAGATGCCCCGCAAGGACGAGATCGAAGGCACCTGACTTCAGGCGGTCGATCACCTGCGGGAAATGGCAGAGCAGAATGCGCAGATCAGCGTCGGCATCCGCCAGCCGCTCGGGCTTCGCTCGGCCGGCGCGATAAGAGCGAGGATCGACTCCCACGATCTGCACCTTCCGCCCGCGCAGCTCGATCGTCTCCGTGTCGTCGAACAGCAGCCGCGCCGGCTTCAGCTCCTCGAGCTCGCTCGCCCGCGAGAACGGATCGCGCGAGATCGCCAGGTCGTGGTTGCCGACCACGGCGTAGCAGTGCGGCAGGCGCTCGACGAGCCCGCGCAGCTTCCCCTCGCCTCGCGGCCGCGACAGCAGGTCGCCCGTGAGTGCGGTGAGATCCGGCTGCCGCTCCTCGACCCACTCGACGGCGCGCCGCACAGCGGCCTCGCCGCGGGACGGCAGGCCGAGATGGAAGTCCGACAGGTGCGCGACGCGCAGACCGTCCAGCTCGGGAGGCAGCCGCCGCAGCGGAACGTCGACGCTCTCCAGCCGCACCCAGCCCGCCTCGAACCACGCATAGCCGGCCGCGGCAGCAGCGGCCGCCGCTAGGGCCGGCGCGATCAGACCTCGAGCTTCTCGATCACGGGCGTCACCGGCACGACGTGACGCTTGAACCTGAGCTCCGACTCCTCGAGTCCCGCGGCGACCCCGATCAGCTGCGACAGGTGCAGGATCGGCATCTGGAACGCGCGTCCGGTCGAAGCCTCGAGCTTCTGCTGCCACGCGTCGAGCGAGAGGTGGCAGAGCGGGCAGGGCGTGACCATTGCGTCCGCTCCGGCCTCCATCGCCTGCTCGATCGGCTGGATCAGCTCGCCGAGCGCCGTCTCCTCGCGAGCCTGGATGATCGGGAACCCGCAGCACTTGATCTTCGCGGGGTAGTCGACGGCTTCGCCGCCACATGCTTCGATGATCGCCTCGAGCGACCACGGCCGGTCGGGATCCTCGAAGCCCAGGATCTTCGAAGGGCGCAGGATCTGGCAGCCGTAGAACGGCGCCACCCGCAGCCCCTTCAGACCCTTGTGGGCCGCGACCTTGAGCCGCTCGTAGCCGTCGCCCTCGGCGATCAGCCAGAGCAGGTGCTTGACCTCGATGCCGCCGTTGTAGGCCGGCACCCCGACGGTCTCGAGGTTCGCATTCACCCGCGCGCGAAGCTCCTCGTCGTTCTGCAGCTGCAGGTTCGCCTGCCGAAGGTTGAGCGTGCAGACGTTGCAGACCGTCATGAGAGTGTCGGAGCCCGTCGCCTCCCCGTAGGCCAGGATCCGCGCGTTCAGGTGGAGGTAGTAGTCAGGCTCGGCCTCGTGGATGTCGCCGGCGCCGCAGCAGGTGACCGATTCAAGCTCGTCGAGCTCGATCCCGACGCGCGGCGCGAGCGCCTTCGTGGAGATGTCCAGCTCCTTCGCCGACAGTGCGGCAAGGCAGCCCTTGTAGTAGGCGACCCTCATTGCCGGCTCTGCTCGGGGGCGACGCGGCTGGCAGGGGCCTCGTCGGGATCCTGTCCTTGCTCGATCCGGGCGAGAGCCCGCTCACCCTGGACGATCCCCAGTGCCCCCTGCCGATCCTGGGCGCGGACGAGCTCGTGGAGCGCGCGCGCCTCGTTGACCTCCTCCGCGACGTGCGGCGGGACGGGCAGCGGCACCTTGCCGTGGCGGAAGAGCTTCAAGGCGAACTTGACCTCCTTGATCGCGGAGATGACTCCCTGGGTCTTCGGGACGAGCTCGGTCTCGCGGAGCCAGCCCGTCGTCTCCGCCGATTTGACGAACCACTTCGCGTGCTTCGCGCCCATGTCGTGGTCGATGCCGTGCTTGATCGACTCGGCGCCCAACTTGGCGATCGCGTCACGGGGGTCGACGCCTTTGGGGCAGCGCTCGTTGCAG
>Ga0126312_10002615_pt1 | contig 12054 bp, 11 predicted proteins | sample Plot104A_FD_92537 | JGI IMG/M metagenome (GOLD analysis project Ga0126312, IMG submission 92537) | Serpentine soil microbial communities from UC McLaughlin Reserve, CA, USA - Plot104A | ecosystem: Environmental > Terrestrial > Soil > Grasslands | place: USA: UC McLaughlin Reserve, Lake County... | reverse complement strand
TCAGAGGCCGAGGCGGCGGCACTCCTGGATTCCTACGTGGCAGCGCAGCGTCGAAGCGCCGCCGATGCGGCTCGGCGGGCTGGCACTGGGGAACCAACTGGGGAACCGTTGGGGAACGAAGCCGAGAAACCGCTTGTCTAAGCCATCGAACCCGGCGCCCCTGAAGGTCCTCGCGATCTTCGGCCCGACGGGGGTCGGGAAGACGGCGGTGGCGATCGCCGTCGCCCAGCTCCTGCGTGCGCGCGGCGAGGAGCCCGTGGCAGTCTCGTGCGACGCGATCCAGGTCTACCGGGGCCTCGAGACGCTGAGCGGGGCGGCGACGCCGGACGAACGGGCCAGGCTCGAGCATCGGCTGGTCGGCTTCGTGGAGGTCACCGGGGAGTTCAGCGCGGGCCGCTTCGCGACCCTCGCACACGCCGAGATCGATCAGCTTCTGTCCGAGGGCCGCCGTCCCCTGCTCGTCGGCGGAACCGGCCTCTATCTGCGCGCGGCGCTCGCCGACCTGCAGCTGCGGCCGCCGGTCTCCGTCGAGCTGCGCGCCGAGGTCGAGCGCGAGCTCGCCGAGCGGGGCCCGGAATCACTCCATTCCGAGCTCGATCCCGATCTCGCGGCAACGGTGCACCGGCGAGACCGCAAGCGGATTGCGCGCCTTATCGAGCTCCAGCGGGCAGGGATCGATCCACCGTCAGGGAGCGCGCAGCTATGGACTGCCAAGCTGCGTCGTCCCACGGTCCTCGTCGGGTTGACGATGGACCGTGAGGAGCTGAGGCGCCGCATCGGCGGCCGGGTGGAGGTGATGGTGGCGGCGGGGGGCATCAAGGAGGCGAGAAGTGCGGCCGAGGCCGGAGCCTCCCGCACGGCGCGCGCGGCCCTCGGCTTCGAGGAGCTCCTCGCGGGCGACACGGAGGCGGCGAAGCGAGCGCACCGCGACTACGCCCGCCGCCAGCTCACCTGGATGCGCAAGATGCCGGGCGTTCACCTGATTGACCGCACGGGCCGAGATGACGGGGACGTGGCCGCCGAGATCGCCTCGATGCTGTAAAGCAGCGGCGATGAGATTCGAGAAATGGCAGTCGCTGGGAAACGACTACGTGATCGTGGAGCGCGACGCCCTGCCGTGGGATCTGACGGCGGAACGGATCCGGCGGATCTGCGAGACCCACTTCGGGCTGGGATCCGACGGGATCCTGCTGCTTTCGCGCGCCGACGATCCCGCCTATGTCGCCGAGCTCGAGATCTTCAACCCGGACGGCTCCGAGGCGGAGCTATCCGGCAACGGCGCTCGTCAGGCCGCCCTCTATCTGCGCCGCTCGGGCTGGGTGGACGAGGACGAATTCGCGATCCTCACCCGGGCCGGGAAGATCCGCCCGGTGATCGCCGCGCCCGATGCGGCGACCCTGGACATGGGGAGGGCGTCGCTGACATCGGGCGACTTCCCCTCCGGCGGCCCGGAGGGAACCGGCGCGCTGTTCGCCGGCGGGCGTGAGTGGCGCTTTCGGCACGTCTCGATCGGCAATCCCCAGTGCGTGATCGACGCCGGGGACGAGGTCGAGGAGCTAGACGTGGGCGCGATCGGGCCGGAGGTGGAGCGCTCTGACCTGTTTCCAAACCGCACCAACGTCTCATTCATCCGAGTGGATGGCGCAAGCGTCAGGGCGCGCATCTTCGAGCGCGGGGTGGGGGAGACGCTCTCCTCGGGAACCGGGGCCAGCGGCGCGGCCGTCGCCGCTTTCCTTAGGGGCTCACCGAGTCCCATCACGGTCAGGCTCGATGGCGGCGAGCTGATCGTGGAGGTCGACGACGATCTCGGCATCCGGCTGACCGGCACCGCCGAGCGCATCCTGGGCGGCGAGCTCTCGCCGGAGCTCGTGCGGTCCCTGGAGAGCGCCTGAGCGCCGCGCGCGGCTGGGGCATACCCTTTCGCCTTCCATGGGCACGCCGGAGGTATCCAAGCCCGCACTCACCCGGCCCTCGCGGCGCCTCGAGGCCGTACCGGCGTACATGTTCGCGGAGCTCGAGCGACGCGTCGCCGAGAAGCGCGCGGCGGGCATCGACGTGATCAGCCTTGGGATCGGAGATCCGGATCGGCCCACCTATCCACATATCGTCGAGGCGATGCAGGCCGCGGTCGCCGACCCCGCCAACCACCGATACCCGACGAACCGCGGCCGGGCGGAGTTCCGGCGCGCTTTCGCCGACTTCTACGAGGAACGCTTCGGCGTCTCGATCGATCCCGAGTCCGAGGTGATACCCGCGATCGGAGCGAAGGAGTGCATCTGCAACCTCTGCTTCTCGTTCCTCGATCCCGGGGACGCCGCGCTCGCCACTGACCCGGGCTACCCCGTCTACGTCGGAGGACCCGCGCTCGCGGGCGCCGAGGCCGTGCTCTTACCGCTGCGCCGCGAGCGCGGCTTTCTGCCCGACCTCGCGGCCATCCCGTCCGACGCTCTGGCCCGCGCCCGGCTGCTCTTCATCAACTACCCGAACAACCCGACCGGGGCGGTCGTCTCGGACGGCTTCTTCGAGGAGGTCGTCGAGCTCGCTACCGCGTACGGGATCCTGGTGGTCCACGACAACGCCTACTCGGAGACGACGTTCGACGGCTACGTCGCGCCGAGCTTCCTCGCGACTCCAGGGGCCAGGGAGGTGGGCGTCGAGATCTTCTCGCTCTCCAAGGGGTTCAACATGACGGGCTGGCGCTGCGCGGCGATCCTGGGCAACGCGGAGGCGATCGCCTCTTACTGGCGGCTCAAGACCAACGTCGACTCCGGCTTGTTCGAGGCAGTGCAGGTGGCCGCCGCCGCGGCGCTCGCGGGACCGCGGGGGCCGATCGAGGAGATGAACGCGACGTACGCCCGCCGACGCGACCTCGTCGTCGAAGCGCTGCGCGAGATCGGGGTCAACGTGGAGCCGCCGGAGGGGACGATCTACGTCTGGGCGCCGGTGCCGAGGGGTCACAGCTCGGCGTCGTTTGCCGAGCTGGTGCTCGAGGAGGCCGCCGTGGTGGTCTCGCCCGGCTCGATGTACGGGCCGAGTGGCGAGGGCTTCTTCCGCATCTCGGTGACCGCCCCCGACGACCGCATCGCCGAGGCCGTTACCAGGATGCGAGAGCACCTGCCTTAACCCCAGCTCAACATTCCCGGCGTGGTCGACCAGTAGGTTGCGGGGTTCCTCAAGGTCTCCTCCGGGTACCCGTCGAAGGACCTACAGATGCTCGAACTCGGAATCCTGCTCGCGCTCGCCTGCGCCCTCGGCACCAACGTTGCGTTGCTGTGCAAGCATCGTGGCGCCGTCGCCACGCCCGCCGTGTGCCTGAGCCGGCCACTCTGGAGCGCCGCGGCGCTGTTTCGCTCGCCGTGGTGGACGATCGGCTTCGGGATCGCGGTAGGGGCGTGGGGGCTGCATGTGGCGGCCCTGGCGCTCGCTCCGCTCTCGCTGGTGGAGACGACGATCTCCGGCGCGCTCGTGCTTTTAGCGTGGATCGCGGAGCGGTGGTTCGGCGTTCGTGTCGGCGTTCGGGAGTGGCTCGGCCTCGGCCTCTGCGCGGCAGGGCTGTCCCTACTTGCGATCACCTCGGTGGGAGCCGGCGACGGAAGCGCGAGCTATTCGGTGGGCGCGATGGTCTCCTTCGAAGCCGGGGCGGTGGGTATCGGCGCGCTGCTTCTCCTCTCAGGGAGCGCCGGCACGGCCGGCCGCGGCACGGGACCACTGCTCGCCGCCGCCTCTGGGCTCTTGCTCGGGGTGGCGAACGTCTCGGTGAAGGCCCTCACCGGAACGGTTCCCGCGGACCTCTTGAGCATCGTCAGTCCCTGGACCGTGGCGGCCGCCGTAGCGGGGGTAGGGGCCTTCTTCGGGCTGGCGCGAGGATTGCAGACGGGGCAGGCGGTTCCGGTGATCGCGATCACGTCGGTGACCGCGAACTGCGCCTCGATCCTCGGTGGCATTCTCGTCTTCGGCGACCCAGTGGGCAGCGACCCGCTTTCGGTCGTTGCGCGCGGCGCAGCCTTCGCCGCCGTGATCGCGGCGGTGGCGCTGATGCCCGCGCCCCGGCGGGCATCGCACGCATACGCATAGCGCTGGCCGGCCGGACTCAGCCCTTCACGACGCCGATGGGACGAAGCTGCGCCACACGGGCGGCGAGCCCGGCGCGCTCGACCACCTCGACGACGGCATCCACCTCCTTGTAGGCGAAGGGGGCCTCCTCGGTGAGCCCGCGGTTGGACGGGCAGCGGACGGTGACCCCATCGGCTTCGAGCTGGCGCCGAAGCTCGGCGCCCCGGATTCGCTTGCGCGCCTGCGTCCGGCTCATCCGCCGCCCGGCGCCGTGACACGTCGTGCCGAACGAGCGCTCCATCGAGCCGGGGCGGCCAGCGAGCACGAAGCTCGAGGTTCCCATCGAGCCCGGGATGAAGACGGGCTGGCCGGCGTCGCGGTAGGCGGCGGGGATCTCCGGATTTCCGGGTGGAAAGGCCCGCGTGGCCCCCTTGCGGTGGACGCAGACCTCACGGCCCCCGTAGCGCTCGAGCTTGGCGACGTTGTGGGCGACGTCGTAGACCTGGCGGGTGGCCCTGGCCGCCTCGGCTCCGAGCACGGCGCGGACGGCCTCGCGCACGGCGTCGGCGATGGCGGCTCGGTTTGCCCAGGCGAAGTTCGCGGCGGCCGCCATTGCGCCGAGGTAGTGCCGGGCCTCCGGGGATGAAAGCGGCGCGCACGCGAGCTGGCGGTCCGGCAGCTCGATCCCATAGCGTGCGAGAGCCGCGTCCATCCGCTTCACGGAGTCCGTGCACACCTGGTGCCCGAGGCCCCGCGAGCCGGAATGGATGAGGACCGTGATCCGTCCGGACTCCAGGCCGTAGGCCCGGGCGGCCGCCTCGTCGAAGACCCGCTCGACCCGCTGGACCTCAATGAAGTGATTTCCGGATCCGACCGTGCCGAGCTGCCCGCCCCCGCGTTCGCGGGCCCGCTGGGAGACGCACCGCGGGTCGGCGCCCTCGAGGCGCCCAAGGGACTCGGTCCGCTCGAGGTCCTGAGAGGCACCGATACCGCGGAGCTCGAGCAGCGCGGACGGACCCTCCCGGAGCACGCGGTCAAGCTCGGCTCCGCGGAGCCTCACGCGGCCCTCGCGGCCCGCTCCCGACGGGGCCCGCCGGGCGATCTCGTGGACCAGCGATTCCTTGCGGCTGCCGAGCTCGGCGGCGGTCAGCGGCACCGCCAACAGCCTGACCCCGCAGTTGATGTCGTAGCCGACCCCGCCGGGGGAGACGACGCCGTCTGGTAGCTCCGTGGACGCGACCCCACCGACCGGAAACCCGTAGCCCTGATGGATGTCCGGCATCGCCAGCGCCGCCTCCACCACGCCGGGCAGCGTGGCGACGTTCTGGAGCTGCTCCAGCGAGCGATCGGAGCGGATCGCCTCGAGCAGCTCCGGGTCCGCGAACACTCGCGCGGGGACGCGCATATCCGCCCGCTCGCTGGCCGGGATCTCCCAAAGCGTCTCATCGACCTGGCGTATCTGCGGCATTCCTCTCTGCGTCTCGGTCGGGAAGGCGCGCGCGGGTCTTGAATCGGTTGCGGCGTCTTACCCGCTCTGGGCGGGTCTAGACGTCAAGCACGACCCGCGCGCGCCAAGTCTCGTCCTCCTCCGTCATCTCGAGTCGATGGTATGTCACCGCCTTGACCAGATGCGGTGGAGTGGAGAGTCGGCCGCTGACAGTCGCCTCGAGGCTCTCCTCCGACAGATCGAGGCGCTCGGCTCGTTCCGGGATCAGGCCCTGGTCCTCGACCAGGTAGAGGAGCTCGCTCAGCAACTCGGCCAATAGAGTCGCTCGGTCTGGCGCCGAGACCGTCACCTCGAAGCTCGCCATCGCCCCGCCGCCGTCCACCTCGGTGCGTTCCGCGAGCAGCTCCCCGAGCGCGGCTACCGCCTGCTCGAACACCGCCCGCTGGCTGGAGGCCTCGATCTCCAGCTCGAGCTCTCCGGTGTGGTCCACCCAGCGGTACACATCCACAATTTTCACCCCGGGCGCCGCACCTTGCCCGCTCACCTTGCTTATGCGGTGCGCGAGATGAGCGCGAGCGGGATCCGCAAAGCGCCCGAGAGGTCCCGGGCACGCGCTAGGCGGTGACCGGGACCTTGCCCTCGGCGGCGAGCACGTCGCGCACGCCCCCGCTCGAGGCCGCGCGAGGGCTTACCTTATCCACCTACACTTGAGCGAGTGCAGCGAACGCGCCAAGGCCGCGCCGCCGAGAGCCGCTACGGGCCGGACGGCGCAGGCGTCGAAAACCCGCGGGCGCGCCAGCGCGCGATGGCCGTCTCCGTTCTCGCCGAGAGGCCACCCGACGGAGATCCGCTCGCGGAGTTGAAGGAGCTTCTGCGAACCGCCGGGGTGGCGACCGCCGGCGAGCTGGTCCAAGTCCGGGAGCGCCCGGATCCCCACCGGTACCTGGGTCGGGGCAAGCTCGCGGAGCTCAGGGCCGAGATCGCCCGCCGCGACGCAAACCTAGTCGCCTGCGACGACGAACTCGTGCCGCGCCAGGAGCGCAACCTGGAGGCGGCGCTTGGCGTCCCCGTGATCGACCGCACCGCGGTGATCCTCGACATCTTCGCCGACCACGCGCATACGGCCGAGGGAAAGCTCCAGGTCGAGCTCGCCCAGCTCGAGTACAACCTCGCGCGGATGCGCGGCCTGTGGACCCACCTCGAGCGCCTGGGCGGCGGAATCGGCACCCGGGGGCCGGGTGAGGCCCAAATCGAGACCGACCGCCGTCTTGCCCGCGACCGGATCGCGAACCTGCGCCGTCGCCTCGAGCGCACGGAGCGAAACCGCGAGGTGATGCGCGCCCGCCGGCGCGACTCCGCCCTGCCGGACGTTGCCCTTGCCGGCTACACGAACGCCGGCAAGTCGACACTCCTGAACGCGCTCACCGGGGCCCGGGTGGGCGTGGGGGAGAGGCTCTTCCACACGCTGGATCCGACCACCCGCGCCTACAGTCACCGCGGCAGGCGCTATCTGATCACGGACACCGTGGGCTTCATCCGCAAGCTCCCGCATCAGCTCGTCGAGGCGTTCAAGGCAACGCTCGAGGAGACGGTGCTAGCCGACCTAATCCTGCACGTGGTCGACGCCTCGGAGGCTGACAGCTCACGCCGTCATGCCATCGCCGCCGTCAACTCGGTGCTCGAAGAGATCGGCGCCGGCTCGACTCCCCGGCTGCTCGTCTACAACAAGCTCGATCTTCTCGACCCTGATGAGGCGAAGGAGGTCGTGATCCGCGATCCCGACGCTGTCGCGATCTCGGCCGCCACCGGCGAGGGACTCGACGGGCTCCGCGACCGCGTGAAGCAGGCGTTCGAGGAGGCGCTGCATTCCATGGAGCTTCTGCTTCCGTACTCGGAGGGAGCCACCCTCGCAGAGCTCCACGACCTCGCAGGCGACCTCGAGCGGGAAGACCGGCCGGAGGGGGTCCTGGTGAAGGCCCGGATCCCGAGATCGCTGTCTCATCGCTTCGACGAGTTCTCGGTGAACGGGGCCCGGCGCTAGTGGAGCTCCGTGTCAGGCGGGTGCGAGACGGCGTCAAGCTCCCGTCCCGGACCCACCCGGGCGACGCCGGCCTCGACCTCCACGCCGCGGAGGCCGCGACGCTGGCGCCCGGAGAGCGGGCAAGCGTCGGCACCGGGATCGCAGTGGAGATCCCGCCTGGCCATGCGGGCCTCGTGCTACCGCGTTCGGGACTCGCCGCGCGTCACGGGATTGCCCTGGTGAATGCGCCCGGCCTGATCGACTCCGGCTATCGCGGGGAGATCCACGTCCTGCTCCTGAACACGGATCCGGAACGGGCCTTCGTCGTCCAGCCGGGCGACCGCATCGCGCAGCTTCTGCTCACCGCGGTAACCGAAGCTGAGCCGACCGAGGCCACGGAGCTCGCGGCCAGCACGCGCGCCGAGGGCGGCTTCGGCTCCACCGGGCGCTGAGCTGGTCCGGCATCCCCTTCGAGAGCCCACAAGTGAAGCATTGACCTTCCTATGGGGAGTCAATGCTTCAGAAGCTTGGAGGCCGCTCTCTGGGGTCTGACGGCACCGAGCATTCTTCCTAACCCCGAAGCGTCGCGCGGCGGGCGGATTCGTGCGCGGCCGCCTCGAGCGAGTCCTCTAGCGGCGCCAGCTCCGGCTCGCATCCGTAGCGCCGGGCGAGCGCGAGCTGGACCAATCGGTCGGCGAGCCAGGCGTTCTTCGGCAGCAGCGGCCCGTGCAGGTAGGTGCCGAGCATGTTCCGCCGGCGGACCCCCTCGAACCCGTCCCTACCGTTGTTCCCGAAGCCGCGGATGACTCGCCCCAGGGGCTCGGCGCCGGCGCCGAGATAGGTGCGCCCGCCGTGGTTCTCGAATCCCGCCAGCTTTCTCGGGCCGCCTCCGAGATCAACCTCGATCTCGACGTTGCCGATCAGCCGTCGCCCCGGCTCGCGGACGGTCTCCAGATCGGCTAGGCCGAGCCCAGGGATCCTTTCCGCGCCGAGCTGGTAGCTGTGCCCGAGTAGCTGGTAGCCGCCGCAGACCGCCAGCACGACGGCTCCATCCTCCACAGCGGGGGCAAGGGCGTCGCGCTTTGACCGCACCATGTCGTAGGCGACGATTCGCTGGTCGCGGTCTTGGCCGCCCCCGACGTAGACCAGGTCGTGGCCTTCGGGATCGAATGAAGCGCCGGGCCCCGAGGCCGCGTACCGGAAGCCGACCCCCCGCCACTCGCACCGCCTGCGTAGGAACAGGATGTTGCCGCGGTCGGCGTAGATGTTCATCTGCTCCGGGTAGAGCGCCAGCAGGCGAAGCTCCATCAGGGCCTCTCGACGACCACGGCAGTCGCGCCGAGGTACCCGTCCTGGGCGGGGATCGGCAGCCGTTCCGCCGGGCGCAGTCCAGCCGCCTCGGCCTCGGCCTCGAGCATCGCGGGGTCCAGCAGGTGGAGCGTCTCCGTGTGATGGTCTTCCAGCAAGGAGCCGTCCGGCGCAACGCTCTGACGAATGCGGTGGACGTGGATCCTCCGTTCGGCGATCCTCACGGCAACCGGCAGGCTGGAATAGACCCAGCCGCCGAGCTCACGGACGTCGGGAACGGGAGCGGGCGCGCTTGCAGTCAGGGAGTCCGCGTCGGCGATCGCAATGGCGAACCTGCCGCGGGCGTGCAGGTGCGAGGCGACGCGCCGCAGGGTCGCCCCGCGCCTCGCTTCGCTCCCGAGGACCTGCATGAGCTGCATCGGCGCAAGGACCAGCGCGAAGTCGCGCTCGAGTTGAAGGCGTCCCGCCTCGGAGCGAACCGGGTGGACCGCAAGACTCTCGGAGGCCGCCCGCTCCCCCAGTTGGTCGACGAGCTCCGCGTCCGCGTCGACGGCCCACACCTCGTGGCCCCGGCGCGCCAGATGGAGGGCGACGCGCCCGACCCCGCAGCCTAGCTCGAGCAGTGGCTCGCGCTCGGCGTCGGCGAGGCGCTCCCAGACCGGGAGATCAGCGGAGTAGCCGCCATACTCGACCTCCTGCCAGATGGTGCTCGCGCTCATGCCCAGTAGGCGCGGGCCACGCCGCGCCTGGCGAGCAGGGTGCGCAGCTCGAGCAGCGCGGTGTAAGTGGGGAGGGCGAACAGCCGCCCGTTGGAGCTCGACACCGCCCGGTCCAGGGAGCGGTCGATCGCCTCCTCGATCTCTATCGCGGCTTGGTCGACGCCCGCGTACTTGAGGCGGACGGCCATCTCGGGGGCGCGCGTGCCGGCGCACGTGACTCGCCGCACTCGACCGGCGAGCAGCTCGAAGTCCGCGTCCCAGACCCATGAGATGTCGCGCCCGTCGGCGATGCGATCGTTGAGAGCCACCCAGAGGTCGAGCCGCGCCCCACTCCCGTCGCGGTTTGCCTCGAGCAGCAGCGTTCGGAGCACCTCGTTCGCCCCGGCCGGGTTCTTGATCAGGAGGATCGAGACCGCCGTGCCGTCGACGGCGATTGTCTCTACGCGGCCGAATACCGCCTCCACGGATGCAAGCGAGCGCGCCGCGGCACCTAGCCCGATCCCGAGCCGCAGCGCGGCCGTCAGCGCGGCGAGGGCGTTATAGACGTTGTAGAGCCCGGGAAGAGGCAGGCGCAGCTCGACCTCGCCCTCGGGGACTAGGACACCACCGTTCGCGCTCTTGGCTCGGACGGTGACGCGCGAGCCGCTCATTCCCTCGAGCTCGATCCGGGTGGCGGCGAGGTCCGGAGAGGGGCGATCGGCGCCGCAACTTGGGCACGAGTATTGCCCCAGGTGGCCGACGAAAGCCCGCTCGTACGCGTACAGGGCGCCGCAGCGGCGGCAGTGCTTGGCGTCGAACGCGTGCTGGAGCTCGGGCAGCGCCTGGGCAGGGTCCTCGATCCCGAAATAGGTGATGCCGGGGCGGCGCGCGAGGTCGCGGTCGCGGCCCGCGTCGGCGATCAACGGATCGTCGGCGTTCAGGGCAAACTCGGTGATCCCCGTCCGCCCGGCCACCAGCTCCGCCCACTCGTCGGCGAGGCGCTCAAGCTCGCCGTAGCGATCGAGCTGATCGCGAAACAGGTTGCCGAGCACGATCAGCCGCGGCTCGAGTTCCGCAGCGACCTGCGGCAACCACGCCTCGTCGACCTCGAACAGGCCCTCGTCGCCCTTTTGTTCGAGAAGCGCGGTTGCGACGCCCCACGTCATGTTCGACCCCGCTCGGTTATGCACCGGGACGCGGTCAGCAGCCCGCAACGAGGCAGCGATCATTCCCGCGGTCGTCGTCTTCCCATTCGTGGCGCTGATGATCGTCGACGAGCCGGGAAGGCCCGCTCCTAGCCTGGAGATCGCGTCCGGCGCCATCCGGAGCAGCAGGCGGCCGGGCAGCGTAGTGCCGCCGCCCCGCCCGGTGCGCCGGCTCAGCGCGCCCGCCGCTCGCGCCATGGCGAGCTTGGGGCCGAACAGGCGGCTCACGGCCCTGGCGTTGGAGCGATCACCTTCAGCGCCCGCGGTAGGACGCGAACGGTGGCGGGCAAGCTGGCGAGGTGGTCCCCGTCCGCGTACACCGCGAAGTCGCGATCGGCGCGGATCTCGACCTCGCTTCCGCGCAGGACCGTCACCTCGTCGTTTCGGACGTGGCGGCCCTTGAACACCTTGGGCAGGTTAGCCAGGAAGTGGAGCTTCGAGGTCTGACGCGTCCAGACCACGTCGAGCTTCCCGTCATCGAGCTCGGCGTCGGGCGCGACGAACATCCCGCCCCCGTACGACTTGCTGTTGGCGGCTGCAATCGAATAGCCCACGAACTCGTGGCGCTTGCCGTCGAGCAGGATCTCGAAGCATGCCGGTCTCCACCCAGCCAGTGCACGCAGTGCGGCATAGAGGTACACCACGTTTCCCGGCACCAGCCGCGCCTCGTTGGCGATCCGGTTCGCGTCCGAGTCGAATCCGCAGCTCGCGATGCAGAGGAAGCGGCGGCCGTTGACCTCGCCCACGTCGATCGTCCTCGTGGTGCCTGCCGCAAGCAGGTCGGCGGCGAGCGGGATGTCCGTTGGGATCCCGACAACGCGCGCGAAATCGTTCCCCCGCCCGGCGGGGATGACGCCAAGCGGCACGTCGCCTCCGGCGAGGGCGCCCCCGACCTTTCCAATGAGGCCGTCGCCGCCGACCACCACGGGGATCTCGGCCCCTGCCGCCGCGTGGAGGGCCTCGCGGCGTCCGTGCTCGACGCTGGTCGTGCGGACGAGGCGGTGGGCGATCCGCCGCTCTTGTAGCGCCCGCTCTACTTGCGAGAGGACCTGCCCGACGCGCCCGCCTCCGGCGGTGGGATTGACCAGAACGAGGTGCCGCCGCTCAGAGCTCACCCGACGAACCTAGCCATCGCCCGGCTTTCGCCCTACCCAGTAGGTTCCGGAGGCGGCCTCGCCGCTCGACTCGGGTTCGATGCCACGCTTCGCAAAGCCCCAGTCCAGAACGGAGTTGGGCGTGTGGAATGGGGTGGCCGGCCCCCAGCTCGCCGCCACGATGACCTGCCCGGCCGGCCGGAGAACCCGATTCACCTCGTCGATGAAC
>Ga0126312_10002613_pt1 | contig 12056 bp, 14 predicted proteins | sample Plot104A_FD_92537 | JGI IMG/M metagenome (GOLD analysis project Ga0126312, IMG submission 92537) | Serpentine soil microbial communities from UC McLaughlin Reserve, CA, USA - Plot104A | ecosystem: Environmental > Terrestrial > Soil > Grasslands | place: USA: UC McLaughlin Reserve, Lake County... | reverse complement strand
GCCGCGCGCTCGCGCTCGCGGGGTCGCTCCGTGAGCTGCACCGGGGCGGCCGAGAGGGCGCGGAGACGCATGTCCGACCAGGTGACGCCCTCGCGCACGAGGGCGGGGACGCCAAGTGCGACCGCGGTGGCGATTTCCACCGCCTGCAGGATCACGCCGTAGGCGAGCGCGTCCGCGGCTGGAACGCCAAAGCCCTTGGTGAGCACGCTGATGATCGCGAGCTGGAAGATCCCGATGTTGGACGGCGTCGCCGGAACGACCGCCGTGACGTTGACCGCGAACAGGCATGCGGCCGCCGCGCCGATCGCGACCTGGTGATCGAGGCCCAGCGCGGCGAAGAGCGCCCAGCAGGCCAGCAGCTGGAGGAACCAGGCCGAAAGCTGAGTGACGGTCGCGAAACTCCCCTTGCGCGGATCCTTGAAGACGACGAGACCCCGGCGCGCCTGCTTGATCGCACCGCGGACGGCGTTCACGGCGCGGGCGATCCTGCCTTGTCCGTTCACCCTCACGAGCGACGGCGCGAGCAGCACGGCGAGCAGGATCAGAAGTGGCGCCATGGAGACCAGGAAGAGCTTCTGGGTGCTGGCCTGGAAGAGATCGGTGGTCGAGATGATGATCCCGCCGAGCAGCATCAGAGCGAAGATGTTGAGCGCCGTCTGCGAGACGAGCGTTCCGATCAGCACCGGGAACGTCTGGCGCATCCGGCCGACGCGGCGGGCCAGGACCATTGCTCTCGCCGGCTCGCCCAAGCGAGCGGGGAGGGTGGCCGACATCAGCACGCCGATCATCGTCGCCGAGGTGACGTCGCGGCGCCTTACCGGTTGGCCCGGCAGGGCGGCGCGGGCGATCGCGACCCAGGATGCGGCGCGCATGAACATCGCGGCGATCATCAGGCTGAGCGCGACGAGCACCCAGGTGATGTCGGAGCGGATGATGTTGGTGGCGACCTGGTCGACGCCGATCCGGCGAGCGGCGAGCGCGGTCAGCCCGAGCCCGAGGATCGCAGCGACGCCGACGGCGACCTTGCGGGCGGCGCGGCGTCGCCTGCCGGTCACCGGCGCCGGCTCGAGTGAAGGCAGGCGGCGCGCCGGTCGGCGGGGACCGCGGTCGAGGCGCATCACACCTGTACGCCTCGCCGCCGCCTCCAGCCTCGTGGCGGGTGCGGCCGCCGGCTCGATCGCGTCCTCATAGACCTTGGTCACCTCGTCGGCGACCACCGGCCAGGCATAGCGCTGAGCACTGCGGCGGCCGGCCGCGCCCATCGCCACCATGCGCTCGGGCTCGTGCGCAAGCAGCTGAAGCTCCTCCGCCAGCCCCTGCGGATCCGCGGGCGGGACGAGGATGCCGTCGACGCCGTTGGTGACGACGTCGCTGTAGCCGGCGATCTTCGATGCGATCACGGCGGTCCCGGAGGCCATGGCCTCGATCAGGACCATCCCGAAGCTCTCGCCTGCGAGCGATGGAGCGCAGAGGACGTCGGCCTCGCCGAGCTGGCGCCAGAGGACGGAATCCGAGACCTTTCCGAGCACGTCGATGTGGGACATGAGCTCCGGATCGGAGACGCGACGGGAGATCTCCTCGGGGTCGGCCCCGACCACGGTCAGCCGCGAGGGAACGTGCTCCACCAGCGCCTGGAAGGCGGCGAGCAGGACGGGGAGCCCCTTGCGCTCCTCGGCGCGCCCGACGAACAGCAGCCGCATCTGGTCGCTCTGGGGCTTCGGCCCGCGCATCGCCGCCTCGATGTCGACGCCGTTGGGGACGATCCGATAGTCGCCGCCGAACCAGCGGCGCCCGGTCCACGCCGCGGCCTCCGACACCGCGATCCGAGCGGAGAGCTGGTTGAAGCGGCGGCGCGCGCCGAGCAGATTCGCCACGTGATTCGGGAAGGCCCTGGTCGAGTACGCGTGGAAGGTCCCCACCACCGGGGTGCCTCGGAATACGGTGGCGTCCCAGCCGACCAGCGGCGCGGCCGGCTCGTGGACATGGACCACGTCGTAGTTGCCGGCGCGCAGCTCGCGGCGGAGCGCGATCGGCCCCTCGGGGAATGAGGAGAGGTTCGAGACCGCGCCGTTGGCCCCCCAGCCAATCGTCCGGCCGAGCGGAACGAGGTAGTCGGGAGCCTCCCGAAGCTCAGGCTCGGACCTGTGAAGGCGTCGGCTCATGAAGTCCGGCGGGTCCCACGGCGCGAGAACCCGGACATGGTCTCCCCGCGCGAGGAACTGCTCCGCCAGCGCCTCCACGTGCCTGTTTACGCCTCCCTGATAGGTCCAGGAATAGGGCGAGACAAGCGCAATGCGCATCGTGCCAGGGTACAGCGCTCGTCTGCCGAGCTTTGTTGCGCTGGTCACATTTGGTCACCTACCCGAATATGCCCAGGCGAAGGCCGCAAACAGGCGCGAGCCTGGCGGCCACTAATCTCTCTCTCGTGGCGGCCCGCACGTTCGTCAAGTTCACGTTCTTCAAGCTCGATCCCGCCTGGCGCAGGCGGAGCGCGGAGGAGCGGGCACAGGACAAGGCCGAGTTCCAGGCGGCCTGCGAGGACTTCGCCGAGGACCGCGCGCTGCGGGCGTATTCGACGGTCGGAACCCGTGGAGATACCGACCTGATGCTGCTCAGCCAGAGCCCAGTCCTGGACGACATCCACACCTTCCAAGTCGTCCTCGGTCAGAGCGGCCTCGCGCGCTGGGCGCGGACCCCCTACTCCTACCTGGCGATGACCAAGCCCTCGCCGTACTCGGAGGAGGAGTCGGTGCGGCCCGAGATCTGCACCACGGAGCGCAAGTACCTGTTCGTCTATCCCTTCGAGAAGAAGCGGGAGTGGTACGGGCTCCCGATCTCCGAGCGGCAGCGGATCATGGCCAACCACATCGAGGTCGGCCGCCGCTATCCGGAGATCACCATCAACACCGCATACTCGTTCGGCCTCGACGACCAGGAGTTCGTCGTCTCCTTCGAGGGCGACGACCCCGGCGAGTTCCTCGACCTGGTCCAGGAGCTCCGCGGAACCGAGTCGAGCGCCTACACACTGCGGGACACCCCGATCTTCACCTGTATCGCGATGTCCCTCAGGCGGGCGCTGGACGCGCTCGACGGCACCGCGGCCACCGCGGTCACCCACGCCTAGTGGCGCTGATCGACCTCTCCGCGCCGATCCGTCAGGACCCGGCCGAGTGGCCGGACGTCCTCCGGACCGACATCGAGTACGAGAGCCACGCCCAGGGAGCGAAGGCGATCGAGGAGATCTTCGGCGTGAAGCCCGAGCTTCTCCGCGATCGCGAGGGCTGGACGACAGAGACCTTCCTTCGCTTCGGCACCCACAACTCCACCCATGTCGACGCGCCCTGGCACTACAACTCGACGATCGGCGGCAAGCCCGCGAAGCCGATCGACGAGCTACCGCTCGAGTGGTTCCTCGCCGCCGGGGTGATCGTCGACGCGACCGACCGCGCGGATGGCGAGGCGCTCTCGGCGGCGGACGTCCAGGAGCGGCTCCCCCGGGAGCTTGCCCCGCTGGACATCGTCCTGGTCAGGACCGGCCGCGACGAGTCCTACGGAAAGCCCGAGTACATCGCGCTCGGGCCGGGCGTGAGCGCCGAAGCGACCCGCTGGCTCTACGAGCAGGGCATTCGCGTCATGGGGATCGACGCTTGGGGCTGGGACAAACCGCTTCATCTCCAAGCCGAGGAGGCGAAGCAATCCGGTAAGGCGGGAGTTTTCTGGGCCGCCCACCAGGTCGACCTCGACTACTGCCAGATCGAGCGCCTCTGCAACCTCGGCGCCCTGCCGGACGAGGGCTTCCAGGTCGCCTGCTTCCCGCTCCGGATCGAGGGCGGCAGCGCAGCGCCGGCGCGGGTCGTGGCGATCGTGCCGTAGGGCCCGGGACCCGAGCCTCTACCCTTCCCGCTCGCTTTGATTGGCACCGAGGACAAGCCCCTGCGCGTCGCGATCGTCGGCTCCGGCCCGGCGGGGTTCTACACGGCCGAGCATGTGCTGAAGCACGACGGGGCTCACGCCGAGGTGGACATGTTCGACCGCCTGCCCACGCCGTACGGCTTGGTCCGGTTCGGGGTCGCGCCCGACCACCCGAAGATCAAGTCGGTGATCCGGGTCTACGAGAAGACCGCGGCCCGTCCAGAGTTCCGCTTCTTCGGCAATGTCGAGGTGGGGACGGACGTCTCGGTGGACGAGCTCCGGAAGCACTACCACGCGGTGGTCTTCGCCTACGGCACGGCCACCGACCGCCACCTCGGGATCCCGGGTGAGGAGCTGCCGGGAAGCCATCCCGCCACGGAATTCGTCAACTGGTACAACGCCCATCCCGATTTCGCCGACTGCGAGTTCGACCTCTCGTGCGAGCGCGTCGTCGTGATCGGCAACGGGAACGTGGCCGCCGACGTCGCTCGGATGCTCGCGCTCACCCGCGAGGAGCTCGAGGAGACCGACACCGCCGACCACGCGATCGAGGTGTTCGCAGGCAGCGGCGTCAAGGAGATCCTGGTCCTCGGGCGCCGCGGCCCGGCGCAGGCCGCGTTCACCAATCCGGAGGTCCGCGAGCTCGGCGAGATGGCCGACGCCGACATCGACGTCGACCCAGCCGAGATGGAGCTCGACGAGCTCAGCCGCGAGTGGCTCGAATCCGACGACGCGGATCCCACCAACCGCCGAAACGTCGAGATCTTCACCGACTTCTCCCAGCGCGAGCCCAAAGGCAAGGGCAAGCGGATCGTGATGCGCTTCCTGCGCTCCCCGGTCGAGATCCAGGGGGACGGGCGCGTGGAGCGAATCGTCGTCGGGCGAAACGAGCTCCAGCGCGACCAGTCGGGGCGGATCCGCGCGGTCGACACCGGCGAGCGCGAGACGATCGAGTGCGGCCTGGTACTCCGCTCGATCGGCTACAAGGGCGTTCCCGTGGACGGCGTCCCCTTCGACGAGGGCCGGGGACTGATCCACAACGACGGCGGCCAGGTGCACGACGGCGAGGGGAATCACGTCCCCGGGCTCTACGCGGTCGGCTGGATCAAGCGCGGGCCATCCGGGGTGATCGGGACGAACAAGAAGGACGCCCAGGAGACGGTCAACAAGCTGTTCGCCGATCTCGAGGCCGGGAACGTTCCCGAGGCCGACATGGCAGCCGATCGGGGCGCGATCGAGACACTGCTCAATGAGCGCAAGCCCGACCACGTCACCTTCGAGGGGTGGCAGGCGATCGATGCCGCCGAGGTCGAGCGGGGCAAGCCGCAGGGCCGCCCCCGGGTCAAGTTCTGCCGGGTCGACGAGCTGGTAGAGGCGTCGAAGGCCAAGGCCCCCGCCTAGAGCATGGCGATCTCCACCGACGAGGTTCGGCTGATGATCGAGGCCTCCCTGCCCGGAGCCGAGGTCGAAGTGATCGACGAGACCGGCACCCAGGACCATCTCCGTGCGACCGTCACCGCTCCCCAGTTCGCGGGCCTCTCCCGGATCGAGCAGCACAAGCTCGTGAAGAAGGCGGTACAGACCCGCTTCGACGACGGCTCGATCCACGCGCTTTCCATCAAGACATCTGTGCCCGGCTAGGGCTACGCGGGACGATGCGTATGATGTTCTGCGAGGGTGCTCCGCAGGCGAAGCCGAGGAGCAACCCGTTTAGTCATGACTGAACCGAGCCTCAGGGACAAGGTCGAGGAGCTGATCCGGGAGAACCAGGTCCTTCTCTTCATGAAGGGCACCCCGGACGCGCCTCAGTGCGGGTTCTCGATGCGGGTCGTCAACGTGCTCGAGACCTACGGGGTCGAGTACGCGGCGCTCGACGTGCTCCCGGCGCTCCAGCCACTGCGCGAGGTGACCGCCGAGATCTCCGACTGGCAGACCTTCCCCCAGCTCTACGTGAACGGCAAGCTGGTGGGCGGCTGCGACATCATCGAGGAGATGGACGAGTCCGGCGAGCTCGCCGGCGTCCTCGGAGCCGAGCAGCCGGAGCGCCCCGCGACGTCGGCCAAGCAGGAGCTACAGGCCGACCCGCAGCAGAGCCCGCCGATCCAGATCGACCGCTAGACGACGCTCAGACCGCGGCGGTCTCTTCGGCGTCTTCCTTCACCTGGAAGGAAGAGCCACAGCCGCAGGCGGCGACGACGTTCGGGTTGTTGACCGCGAAGCCGGCGCCCTGGAGGCCATCGACCCAGTCGACCTCGGAGCCGAAGACGAACTGCATGCTCGTCTTGTCGACGACGACCGCGACGCCCTGATTCTCGAAGCGGTGGTCGTCCTCCTTGGGCGCATCGAAGGCGAGCGCGTACTGGAAGCCGGAGCATCCGCCGCCGCGCACCGCGACGCGAAGGGCCTGCTCGGCCCCCTTCTCCTGCTCGCCGAGCAGTTCCTTGATCTTGGCCGCCGCGTTGTCGGTCAGCTTGATCGGCTGTGTGGTCTCACTCATCGGAAGCCATTGTAGACGGCGCCTCCCCGGACTCGGCCGCATCCGCTTCAGAGCGGGCTTCCTCTCCCCCGCCGTACGCCCAGTCGAGGTATTGCAGGATCCGGCGGGAGTCGTTGACGACCTCGTCGCCGTCGACCAGGACCGGGACGTAGGGCAGCTTGGTGAGCTCCAGGATCTCGGGCCGGTGGGCGCGGCGGCGCCGGACGCGCTCGGTGCGGTAGTCCAGGCCGAGCTTGTTGAGACGCCGGGCAACCGCGCCGCAGGGGCAGAGGTAATTGGTCCGGGTTCCGCAGCGGTAGAGGACCCGGCGGGGTTCGCTCGTCGCCATCAGATGGGGAGTATGCGGGTAGCGGCGCCGGTGATGCGCAGGGCGGCGTCGGTGAGCCGGTATCCCTCGGCGCGCTCGCCGAGCTGGTCAAGCTGCCAGCGGACCGTGTCCTCGAGCGTCTCCTCGTGCGGTCGCGGCTCCCAGCCGAGCTGGGAGACCGCCTTGTCGTTCCGGTAGGTGAACCACTGGGTGCCGGAGCGCACCTCGTCCGCGGAGGTTGGAATTCTCAGCCCGATCAGCTCCATCCCCTCCACTCCGGCGAGGACCAGCCGGCTGCGCATTCGAAGGGGCGGGGGCGGCACGTTCGCGATCCGGCTCAGGTCGGAGAAGAGCCGCTGCAGCGTGAAGTTGCGCCCGGTGAGCAGGTAGCGCTCTCCCTCCTCCCCGCGCTCGTCCGCTAGCAGGTGGCCCTTCGCGACGTCACGGACGTCGACGATGTTGATCGCGCCGTCCAGGTAGCCGGGGATGCGGCGAAGGAGCAGCCGGCGGACCAGGGCGTTCGAGGTCCCGCTCGGGTTCGGGTCATCGGGACCGAGGACGAAGGACGGGTTGACGATCACCACCGGCAGGCCCTTGGCGGCTGCGCGCATGGCGACGAGCTCCGCCTCGTGCTTCGAGTTGATGTAGGCGATCCCAAGCCGGCCGACGGTGAACGGCTGATCCTCGTCGATCGTCCCGCCGGGCTCGGCCGCCCCGACCGCGCTCGAGCTGGAGGTGAGCACCGCCTTGACGACTCCGGCGCGAAGGGCCTCCTCCATCACGTTGCGGGTGCCGCCGACGTTCACCTCGTAGACGCGGTCGCGGCTGCGGGTCTGCATCGAGGTCGTCCCGGCGACGTGGAAGACCCGGTCGACCCCCTTCATCGCCTTCCGAACGGAGTCGCGATCGGTGACGTCCCCCTTGGCGAGCTCCCAGTCGATGCCCTCGAGCGGACCGATGTTGCTCGCCTCCCGGACGAGCAGCCTCAGATCGTCGCCGCGCCGGGCGAGCTCCCTTGCCAGGTGCAGGCCCACAAAGCCCGTCCCGCCGGTGACGAGCGTCTTCGACATCCGCGGGCATGGTAGAACGCGCGAATGCCCTCGACCGCGGTCGTCGCCGACACGACCTCATATCTGCCCATGGAGCTGCTCGCCCGGCACGACGTCCATCTGGTCAGCCTGTACGTCGGTCTAGAGGGAGAGCAGGAGCCCGAATCGGATATCGCGGACCTCCACGCGTTCTACGAGCGGCTGCGGATCACGGACCAGGCCGTGACGACTTCCCAGCCCTCGGTGGGCGACTTCATCGCCGTGTACGAGCCGCTACTCGCCGACGGCAAGGAGATCGTTTCGATCCATCTCTCCGCCGGAATCTCGGGGACCTACGCAAGCGCTATTCAGGCGCGGGAGCGGCTGACGGCGGAGGGAAAGGGCGGCGAGCGAATCTCCATCTGCGACTCGCGCACGGGCGCCGGCGGGATGGGACTGATGATCCTCGGGGCGGCGGACGCGGCGGAAAAGGGAGCGAGCGCGGCGGAGGCGAAGGAGCATGCGGACGCGGTCCGGAAGGAGCTGAAGATCTGGTTTGCGGTCGACACCCTCGACTACCTGCGCCGCGGCGGCAGGATCGGCGCGGCCCGGGCCTGGATCGGCACGACCTTGAAGATCAAGCCGATCCTCACGCTGGAGGAGGAGATCACTCCGATCGAGCGCGTACGGACGAGGAGCAGGGCTTTCGAGCGACTGGTCGGTTACGGGCGCGAGCGCCACGAGGCGGGCGCAGACGCGTGGGTCGTTCAGCATGTCCAAGATCCCGAGAACGCCGCTCGCCTGATCGAGGCGTGCAAGCCGATCTTCGGCTCGGATCCGATCTTCACCTCGGAGGTCGGGCCCGTGATCGGCGCTCACGTCGGACCGGGCCTGTTAGGGATCGGCGGAGTGTCGAGATCGACCCTCGAGTTCTGAGACCGGCTTCCAGCAACCCCGGATCGGCACTCTGAGACGATTCAGGGGATGAGCGGTTCGATCCCCGAGGTCCTCTTCGTATGCGTCCACAACGCCGGGCGCAGCCAAATGGCGGCGGCGCTCCTCGAGCGCAGGGCCGAGGGGCGGGTCCGAGTCCTGTCGGCCGGCAGCGAGCCCGCCGACCGGCTCAACCCGGCGGTGGTCGAGGCAATGGCCGAGCTTGGAATCGACATCTCCGGGGAGCGACCGAAGAAGCTGGAGGATGGGATGGTCCGTGCCTCCGACGTCGTGATCACGATGGGCTGCGGCGACGCCTGCCCGATCTATCCCGGCAAGCGCTACGAGGACTGGGAGCTCGAGGATCCCTCCGGCAAGGACCTGGACACCGTGCGCGGCATCCGGGACGAGATCGGGTCGCGGGTCGACGCGCTTCTCTCGGGCCTCCTCGCCGAGAGGAGCGCGTAGTTCGCACCTTTTGCACCCCCGTGGGTGCAAAAGGTGCGACGTGCGGGATTCTCAGCGCCGTCGGCGGCGGAGCGCGATCACCCCGCCGACCAGGAAGCCGACGACGACGGCGGCGCCGACCGCGAGCTCGGTGCGGTGCTCGCTGATCTGGCGGCGGACGTCGGTCACCTGAACCCAGCGGTTGCGCAGCGCATCCACCGAGCGCGAGAGCTCCTGGCGCTGCTGGACGATGTCGTTCCGAATCTGCTCCGCCGAGCGCGTGCCGGGCGCGGGCGGTGACCAGCGCCCGTTGCCTCGGGTTGGAAGCGTGCGGCCTGCGGGAGTGCTCATGAGGGTTCCTCCCCTCCATCGAAGGCTGACTTGATCTCCTTGGCCTCCTCGATCGCCATGTCCGGGGTGGGTGGTGCGCCGCGCTTGAAGGCGCGGTAGGCGTAGAAGCCGGCTCCGCCCGCGATCAGCAGGAAGCCGGCGGCCTCGATCAGGAAGCCGGCCCAGAAGTCGTTCTCGAAGAACAGGTCGTTCAGGAGCCAGGCGACTCCGTGCATGACCATCACGAGGGCGAGCAGGACGAACACGCCAGCCACGAGGCCGACGACTGAGCCGCGCAGCAGCCGATTGACCTTCTCGGTTACCTCGGTCTTCGCGAGCTCGATCTCCTCGCGGACGAGGACCGAGGCCCGGTCGGAGACCTCGAAGACGAGCTCTCCGACGGTCATCTCCTCAACCGGCTTGTCCCCCTCCGGAGGGGGCTGCGTCTGCTGGGTTCCCTCGCCGTCGCTCACTCGGGCGGTTCCTCGTTGAACATCCGGCGCCAGATCACCTCGGAGAGTCGATGCGCCGCGACGGTGGCGAGCGCGCCCGTCGCCGCCAGCAGCCCCGCCCAGATCAGTCGCCTCACGATTTCGCTCTGCATCCTCGCCCTCCTCGTACCCGGTTCGCGCTACCCGGACTCTTGAGCGGAGTAAACCAACTCGGAGCCCGCGCCGGGGTGTTGCCCAATCGTCCGCTCCGCGTAGGTGGCCCAGCGCTCGAAGAAGGCTCGGTAGACCGCCTGGGTCCAGCGGGGATCAGCCGCCTCGAGCAGCCCGTGGGAGCCCGCCGAGAGGATCCAGACACGGACGAGAGGATTGCCCTTCGCCGCCTCGACGGCCATCCGAGCCTGCTCCACCTTGACGATCTGGTCGTCATTGGGATGCAGGATCAAGAGCGGAACCTCCGAGTTGGGGATCCGGTCGAGGCCGCGTGCGTTCGTCCAGATCTCCTCCGCGTCGAGGCCGTAGTAGGGAGCGGAGACGACCTTCATCGCGCTCATCATGTCTTCCGCTTCCGGCGGCCAACGGCCAGACCGGACCCGGGAAACGAGCGCCGCCTCAAAAGCCCGGTGGAGCGGATAGCGCGGATGTCCGCGCGGGACCGGTTCCGAGAGCCGCTCCCAGGCGAGCTTGGGGACGACCGGCGGCGAGACGGCGAGGAGCCCGCCGTCGAGCGTGGTCGCGGTCTCCTCGTAGTCGCATGCGTTCACGACGGCGCCGCCACCGAGCGAGATCCCGATCGCGCCGACGCTTGTCCCCCCCAACTCCTTCATGTAGCGCGCGAGCGCGAGGATGTCGAGTCCCTCCTTCCAGCCGCCGGTCGAGGGCGCCGGGCTGGTCAGCTCGGTCATCCCGAAGCTCCGCAAGTCGAGGGCGGCGACGTTGAAGCCCCACTCGTAGTAGGCGCGGACGGCGATCTGGCGCACGTAGTCGAAGCGACTCGAGGTGAAGAGGCCGTGGACGACAATCAGCGCGGGGCGCGCCGCCTCCTGGAGCGCGATCGAGGCGGCGATCCGCTCACCGTCGGCCCCCTCGACGATGTGGTCCTTGAACTGCCCCGGATAGCGATACCCGATCACCGCTCCCTCCCGGTGCTGGGCGACGACGAAGTTCGAGATGTCGGCGAAGCCTCGGCGAAGCTCGGCGAAATCGGAGTGGCGCAGGCGGTCGGGGATCGCCTCGAGATCCCGCATGAGCGCGTCCATGGTGCGCTCGCGTTCCGGGGGAACGGGAAGCGGGCGCCTGCCCCGTCGCTCGAGCGCTCTCAGGAAGTCCCGGACCCTGCCGCCGATCAGCTGACCGAACAGCCAGAGCGGCAGCAGGACGATCCCGAGCAGGACGTTCACGGCCTTGGCGGCGCCATGAAGGGCGCGGTCCTGACGCCCGGTCCTGGCCAGCCCCTCCCACACGGTGGCGGCCCCTACCCGGCTACCCGGTCGCCGACCGGCCGCGGTTCGAGACCGCCGCAGATCGTCTCGACCACCAGCTGCTTGGCCTGCTCGTAGTCCTTGTCGGTCGCGGGAACGAGGTCGAAGATCCAACCCGAGAGAAGCTGCTCGATCGCGCCGTAGAAGAGCATTGCGGCGAAGTCCGGGGCGACGTCGTCGCGGAAGTCACCGGTCTCCTGGGCGTCGGAGACGATCCGCGCGACCACGTCGTATGCAGCGCGAATCTCGGGGAGGTGGGTCCGCCCGAAGGAGTTTGCCGCCCTTGTCACCTCGACGATGATCACCTTCATAAGCTCCGGCTCGTGGCGGTAGGACTCGACGATGAACGAGGCGACCCCGCCCAGCTTGTCCCGGGGGGAGGCGTCGCTTCGTTGCATCTCCTGGCTCGCCTCGAGCAGGAGCGCCCAGCGCTCGGAGAAGAGCTCGTTCAGCATCTGCTCCTTCGAGCCGAAGTAGTGGTAGACGAGCCCGTAGGCGACGCCGGCCTCCGCTGCGACGTCTGAGACACGGGCGCTGTGGAATCCCTGACGCGCGAACACGGTGATCGCGGCGTCGAGGATCGCCCGCCGCTTGTCGGGGGCCGGGGCCTGGCTCATCACGGTGCCCCGGTTGAGCTGGCGGGCTGGGCGACGTCCGCTTGCACCGGGTGGC
>Ga0126312_10002612_pt1 | contig 12057 bp, 14 predicted proteins | sample Plot104A_FD_92537 | JGI IMG/M metagenome (GOLD analysis project Ga0126312, IMG submission 92537) | Serpentine soil microbial communities from UC McLaughlin Reserve, CA, USA - Plot104A | ecosystem: Environmental > Terrestrial > Soil > Grasslands | place: USA: UC McLaughlin Reserve, Lake County... | reverse complement strand
TCTTCGCGGCTGGATTGTTGGGGTTGGGTTCGCCCGCCCAACTCGCCTGGCTCGCCGCCGCAGCCTGGTTGGCGCTGCCGATCTGGCCCCTGCTACTAGCCCGCCTCGTCTTCAACAAACCTCCATTGATCAGCTCCTACAAGGAAGGACTTTCATGAGAACCGCTTACAAGGTGCTCGCGTACCTGGTCGCCATCGAGGTGGCCATTCAGGCAATGGTCGTGGTCTGGGCCATGGCCGGTCTTGGCAAATGGATCCAGGGTGGTGGTGTTGCGGACAAGGCGCTGATGGAGAGCGACGCAACGCCCTTCCCCGAGGTGCTCGGGTTCATGGTGCATGGCATTAACGGGATCTTCGTGATCCCCGGGATCACGCTGGTGTTGTTGATCGCCTCGTTCTTCACCAAGGTCCGCGGCGCGATCAAGTGGGCCGTCATCGTTTTTGTGCTCGCAGTCGTGCAGGGGCAGCTCGGCTTCCTCGGACACGAGATACCTGCTATCGGTTTGCTGCACGGCCTCAACGCGCTCGCGTTGTTTAGCGCGGCGATCTACGCCGGTCGCCGGATGCGCACCGCGGTACCGAGCAAAGCGCCGGTAGTTGAAGAGCGGGTCGAAGCGCCGGTCTGAAGAGATCCCGAAGATCAGCGCGAGCCGCAGCGGTGGTGACCTGGATCTACGCCGCAGGCTTCGGCATACCGGCAATTCCCGTAGCGGCGTGCCTGCTGAAAAAGGGGCGGTTGCCGACGTTTTTTGACCTCTTCGAAATGTACGGCGGCCCATGGTTCTTCCGGGTCGAGCCACGAGCGTTCGCCGCGCTACTCACGGCATTCGCTGGTGTTTGCGCGCTGAACGCCTGGTCGGGCTGGTTGCTGTGGCGCGGCAGGAAGGCGGGTGCCGTGCTCAACCTTTCGCTGCTGCCGATTGAGGCAATCTTCTGGCTCGGCTTTGCCTTGCCCTTCCCTTGGTTATGTGGTGCAGTTCGGGTCGTATTGGTGGGCGCTTCATGGAAGTCGCTCGCCGATTTGAGGAGCGCAGCGCCGTCGAGTCGGATTCCACAGTTGGGGCGGTCCGAGCGAATATGAGCTCCATCCTCCGTTCAAAGGCCCTCCGGCTAGTTCTGCCGGTCCTCGCTACCGTCGCTATCCTCGCTCCGCTGGCCTGGCTGTGGCAGGCCAGCCGGGTGCCGGCGGCGTACTCGGTGATGAGCATGGGCTATCTCGACTACGGCGCTGGCACAGAGCCGAACATGGGGCAAGGCCATGATCACCAAGCTGAGCACCACCATGCCGATCATGGCGAGCAACCCAGCCGTTCCATCACCGAACTGATCGCTAACCCAGATCGGCCAGCAGATATCCAAGTGGACTTGGTCGCTCGCCAACAGCCGCTGACCATCGGCAGCCGGTCGATCGCCGGATACTCACTGAACGGCACCTCACCCGGTCCGGAGATTCGGGCAACCCAGGGCCAGCTGGTCGAAGTGCATCTGCGCAACGAGTCGGTGACCGCCGGTGTCACGCTGCATTGGCACGGCCTCGACGTACCGAACGCGATGGACGGTGTTGCCGGGGTGACTCAGGATGCGGTGCCGGGCGGCGGGCAGTTCGTCTACCGTTTCGTCGCAAATCAAGTGGGGTCGTTCTGGTACCACTCCCACCAGGTCTCCAACCCCCAGGTGGCAGGTGGACTGTTCGGGTCACTCGTGGTGATGCCTAAGTCCGGGATCGCCCAGCGGCTCGACGTATCGGCCATGGCTCACACATACGCCGGCGCACGGACCGTCAACGGCAAGGCCGAAGACCTGAGGGTGCCGGCGCGACCCGGCGAGCCGGCCCGCATCCGCGTCACGAACACCGACAACGGTCCCATGGAAGTGTGGTCGAGCGCCGCGTACCGGTTGCTCGCAGTAGATGGCACCGACGTGCATCAACCGACCGAAGTGACGGGGCGTGCACTGACCCTCACTGCCGGCGGACGGGCCGATCTTGAGGTTCGGGCGCCCGAGGACGGTTCGGCGGCGAGAGTCCAGCTGTCAAAGGGAGTTGCCGTGATCATCGGACCGCAAGGTAGCGACGTACCGCTGCCAACGCAGCCCACCGAGAAGCTCGACCTGCTGACCTACGGCTCACCCGCGCCGCTCGGCTTCGACCCGGCCCGCGCGACCCGGAACTTCGACTACGTGATCGGCCGTCGGCCTGGATTCGTACGCGGTCGGCCCGGCATGTGGTGGTCGATCAACGGCCATCTCTATCCGAACATCCCGATGTTCGTGGTACGAGAGGGTGACGTGGCCGTGGTGCACATCGACAACCGCAGCGGGGAGGTGCATCCGATGCATCTTCACGGTCACCACATGGTTGTGCTGGCGCGCAACGGCGTACGCGCGACCGGTAGTCCGTGGTGGGTGGACTCCCTTGACGTCGCCGTCAATGAGAACTATGACGTCGCTTTCCTGGCCAACAACCCCGGCATCTGGATGGACCACTGCCATAATCTGAAGCACGCGGCGCAGGGCATGGTTGCCCATCTCATGTACGAGGGCTTCGATACGCCATATCAGATCTCCGGGCCGGCCGACAATCGTCCTGAGTAGTAGGTGCCCAGAGTAGGCCCACTCGGCATCACTTACTGCGACTTCGCGCCAGCTGCACAGATGATGCGCAGTCCAAGTTGCTGATGCGGAGTGGCGGTAACCCCACAACTTAGTGACCCGCCAACGCGTGTTTGACTGCGGCGATGATGATGCCTAGAGCGAGGACTCCGAGTCCGAAGAGCATCGCGCGAATGCGGCTCTGTCCGGCGCCGCGAGCCACCCCATAACCGGCAACGCCGATGATGGCGGTGCAGGTATAGCGGGCCCAGTCCAGCTCGCTCTCCGGCGGCGCGATCATCACCGGAATGCTGACCACCAACGCGATGATCGCCGCCGCAGCCAGCTGGACCGCCGAAACGATCCGATCACTCCTGGCAAGTCGTCCATCTTGCACCAGTCGGCCGGCGATGCGAAAAGCAAACAGATGCGCAAGTGCGAGACCGACTGTGGTGCCCCACACCAGGCCGAACACCCGACCTGGGACGGCGACGACGCTCTCCAGCGCGGTTAGTCCGGCGAGCAAGCAAACCGTTACATAAAGCCCCATCGTCCAGGCCTCTTTGCGGAGATGATCACGATCTACATGAGCGGCGTCTTCGGTCACAGCCCTGATCGTGGCATTCCGCAGGGCCTCGAGCGCTAAGTCATGGCGATAGCCTGACTCGCACCATGAGCGCACGATCTCCCAACCAGAGTTACGTCCGCGGCATCCGGCGGTCGGTGGGCTGGAAGGCTCTGCAGGAGTACGTCGGTGGAGCGCTGTGGGTGATGCCGAGCATTGCCGCGCTGATCGCGCTTGCTGCCGGCTACCTCCTCTCACAGATCGACGTAGCGCCCGACTCCCGACTGAGCTGGCTCGCTTTCCAGGGCACTGCGGACGATGCGAGGGTGCTCCTCATCTCCATCAGCAGCACCGTCGTGACCGTCATTGCGCTCGTCCTTGGTCTGACTGTGGTCGCACTTCAGCTCTCCTCGACCCAGTTCTCGCCTCGGCTGCTGCGCAACTTTCTCCGTGATCGGCCGACTCAAATTGTCCTCAGCGGATTCCTGGCGACCTTCGTCTACAGCGCGGGCGGTCTGTTCACCGTCGGCTTAGAAGCGGGCGCTCGTACGGAGGTCTATCCCCGATTCGCCGTCAGCGTGGCGATCCTTTTGCTCTTCATGAGTCTCGGCATGGTGATCTACTTCGCGGACCACCTGGCGCACTCCATTCAGATCGACGCCATCAATCGCAGAGTTGAGCGCAATACCCGCCGAGTCATCGCCGAAGAGGCCATAACAGCGGTTGAGGAAACCACCCCGCGTACTCCGGAGTGGGCTGTGCCATTGCTTGCCCGCAAATCCGGTTACATCCAGACCGTTGAGCCACAGCTGCTGCTGCCGCTGGTCAGCGATGCCGATGTCACCATCTGCTTGCGCAAGCGCGTGGGTGAGCATGTTGTGGAGGGAACCGTCCTTGCCTGGGTCTGGGCGCCGTCACCAGAGAATCCGCGGCCTCACACCGAGCCCTATGAGACCGCGGTGGCTGCCGACGTTCGGATTGGCTTCGAGCGCACCATCGAACAAGATGTGGCGTTCGGCATCCGGCAGCAGATTGACATTGGCTGCAAGGCCTTATCACCAGCCGTCAACGACCCCTATACCGCTGCACAAGCGATTGATCATCTTGCCGTAGTTTGCGCCGACCTCGCCGTACGGCCGCTTGGTACCAAGGTGGTGACCGGTTCTGAAGGCAGGGGGCGCGTGATCGTTCCCGGGAACAACTTTGCCGACTACATCTTCTTCATCGGCGGACTGTTCGGACGCTACGGCTCTAGCGATCTCGTTGTCATGTTGGCGTTGATTCGCATGTTCGAGACCTGTGTCGAGATGCTTCCGTCAGGCTCGCCGCGGTTGCCGGTACTGGAAAAGGCAGCCATCGAGGCCCTTGACGATGCGGAACGATCGATGCCGCGCCCACCCAGCGTGGAGCGGCTGCGCGCAGCCGTCAAGGCGCTGCGAATCAAGATCAACTCACGGCGTGGTCCAGTCGATTGAGTTCGTTATTCGTCTGGTATGTCCGGGATAGATCGCCAGCTTCGACGTCACGGTGAAAGGCACCGAATGGGTGCCACGTGAAAGGAGCAGCAGATGAAGTACATGATCTTGAGCAACGCCTCGCAGCAGGACTACGACGGGATGGCCGGTCAGGCGAGTGACCTGCCGGCCTGGTCGCCAGAGGACTTTGCCGCGATGACTGCGTTTATGGAGGCTTTCAACACCGAGCTCGCGGAGTCTGGCGAGCGAGCTCGTCGAGACCCGCGCGCTAGCGGCGCCGGTACACACCAGACGCCTTGGTGCGCGTAATGGTGTTCCGTTCGTCACCGACGGCCCGTACGCCGAGACCCAGGAGGTGCTCGCCGGCTACTGGATCGTCGAATGCGACAGCTTCGATCGGGCGACCGAGATCGCCGGCCGGCTGGCCGGCTGCCCAGCGCCTGAGCACGTCGTTGCTAACGCGTACGCCGATGTACGGCCGATTGTGGAAGCTGCAGTCGACTTGAGCGAATGAAGCGAATCCAATGGCCGGAACCGATGTCGAGAGCCTGCTGCGGGACCTGGCGCCGCAGGTTCTCGGCGCGGTCGTACGCCGCTACGGAAACTTCGACATCGCTGAGGACGCCACCCAGGAGGCGCTGCTGGCCGCTGCCGCCCAGTGGCGACCCGACCGTGTGCCAGACAATCCGAAGGGCTGGCTGATCACGGTCGCAGCTCGTCGGCTGACCGACCTGCTCCGCAGTGAACAGGCACGGCGGCGCCGCGAGAACACGGTTGCTCGCTGGGAGTTACCCAAAGAGCAGGTTGATGGCCCTGGCAGTTCGGCGGACACCGACGACACATTGATCTTGATCTTCATGTGCTGCCACCCAGCGATGTCACCGCCGTCACCGGTCGCGCTCACGCTGCGCGCGGTCGGCGGCCTTACCACAGCTGAGGTCGCTCGCGCTTTTCTGGTCTCGGAGGAAGCCATGACCAGGCGGATAACCCGGGCCAAGCAGCAGATCAGGGACAGCGGAATCTCATTTCGGCTGCCGCCGCCGGCCGAACGCTCAGAGCGCCTAACGGCGGTTCTCCACGTCCTCTATCTGATCCTCACAGAGGGCTACGCCGCCACCAGTGGCCCCAGCCTGCATCGCATCGAGTTGTCGTCTGAAGCCATTCGGCTAACTCGCATGGTCCATCGACTGCTGCCCGACGACAGTGAGGTGGCCGGGCTACTGGCGTTGATGCTGCTGACCGATGCCCGCCGGCCCGCACGCGCCACCGTGAACGGCGAACTGGTGCCGATTGCCGATCAGGACCGAACCCTGTGCGATGCCGCGCGCATCGCCGAGGGGCTCGCCTTGATCACCAAGGCGCTGCCACGCGGGCCGACCGGTCCATACCAGCTGCAGGCGGCGATCGCTGCTGTCCACGACGAGGCACCGAGCGCGGCAGAGACCGACTGGCGGCAGATCAAGGCGCTCTACGTCAGGCTATTGCAGCTCTCAGACAATCCAATCGTTGCGTTGAATCACGTGGTGGCCGTGGCCATGGCTGACGGGCCGGCCGCTGGACTCCGTCAACTTGAAACCATCGCCGATGACAAGCAGCTCACCAAGGACCACCGGCTGTACGCGGTACGCGCCCACCTGCTGGAGATGAGCGGCGATCTGAACGCCGCTCGCGAGGCGTACCGTGCGGCAGCCCGTATGGCGACCAACCTGCCCCAGCAGCGCTACCTGAATCGCCGAGCGTCCGAGCTCGACGACACTGATCCGTCCTGATCATGTCCGATTCTTACCCTCAGCCGCGACGTCTCAGTGAGAGGCGCCGTGGGGCGCCGGTAGGAAAGGTCATGATCATGAAACGGAACCTGCTTGTCTGCGGCCTGATCGCTGGTCCGCTTTTCGTTGCCGCCAGCCTAGGCCAGGAGTTCACCCGCAACGGATTTGATCTTGCTCGACACCCGATCAGCCTGCTAAGCCTAGGCTCGGCAGGCTGGATTCAAATAGCCAACTTCGTAGTTTCAGGAGTGCTGTACGTGCTCGGTGCGGTTGGGCTGCGGTCGGCGTTCAGCTGCTCACTCAACTCGCCCCTCGCAGTGAGGACGGATTCGACGCTCAGGTCGTCGGCTCGTCGGACCAAACGATCGACGCGACCCGGACCGGAGTAGACACGCCGCGCACCTCCACCTCGCGCGCGTCCGTCGTCACCACGTCGTACGTCTCGGCTAAGGCGTCCGCCGAAGCCAGAATCTCGCCGCCATTGGCAAGCGCTGCGATCCGAGCGGCCACGTGCACGCCCACACCGCTGAAGTCGTCGCCACGTTGATTTGCTTCGGCTATGTGCAGCCCGATACGTACCGGTGGTGCAAACCCGCTAGTGATGGCCTGCGACGCGAGCGCTTGCTGGATCGCGATTGCACTGTGGACCGCCTGTCGGGCGGTGTCGAACGTGGCGAAAAACCCGTCGCCGGTGGAGTTGACAATCCGTCCACCACAGCGGGTGACCTCCGCGCGGAGCATCTCGTCGTGCCAATGCAGGAGACGCTCCCAAGCCTGGTTGCCCAGCGCCTCAGCGAGCTTTGTCGATCCGACGATGTCGGTAAACAGGAACGCCATGCGGACCTGCCTCCGGCTCGCGCGACGGTCAGCGAGCTGGGACAGCTCCGCCTCGACCGCGGCCAAGTCCGGCTTGGCGCCCAGGCGCTCGAATTCGTCCCGCGCGGCCCTTAGCTCCAGATCGGCGTCATCCTCATCGCCGCACGCTCGCAGCGCCCGAGCGAGTGCCGCGCGGGTGCGTGCGATCTCGTACGACGATCCGACCTCGCGCCAGAGGCGAAGCGCCGTGCGAAGCTCATCAACCGACGCTGGTATGTCGCCTTCAGTCAGCAACACCCGCCCACGTGCGTACGCCAGACCTGCGCGCTGTGCCGGCGGACTGGCGTCCTCGACAATCTCGCCGAGCTGTGCGACCGCCGTCCGCGCCCGCTCGGTGTCGCCGGTCCTCAAGGCGATCTCCACCTGCGCGCCTAAAAGGCGCAGTCGCGCCATCGCGTCCCACGAGGATTCCGCCAGTGCAGCCTCGATCGCGCCTGCGGCCAACTTCACCTTGCCGGACTCCAGCCGGACAAGGGCCAGCGCGGGCTGCGGGCTGCGGCCCAGTGCGTGCGCCTGACGCAACGCCTCCTCAGCGCCCTCCATATCGCCCTGAAGTCGCCGGATGTCACCGATCGCATAGAGCCCGTCGGCTATGACCGGAATCGCCTCGAACTTCTCTAGCTCCTTGGTAGCCCGCCGCAGCTCCTCCTCGGCCTGTTTCCAGCCGCCATGCAGCGCCGTGATCTCGGCGCGGTGGACCCGGCATACGCCAGGGAACCCGCCGACTGACTGGGTCTCGCACCAGCGGTCAGTCATCTCGATCCACTCACCAGCGCGTCGGTAGTCGGTGAGGTCGCGGCAGGCGGCGATCATCTGGCAGGCGGTGATTCCGGCGATGAGCGGTGACAGCTCGCCATTCACAGCGGCGATTGCGGCCTCTTCGAGGAGTCCGATTCCTTCTCCGATAGCACCCATGGCGATCCGCAGCGTCGCCTGGGCGGTGAGGGCGAACGCATAGAGATCTGGATGGCCGGTGCGTTCCCCAATCGCTGCCGCCTCATCCGCAAGCTGGAGAGCGCCGGGAATGTCTCCGGCGGATTTTGCGAGGTCGGATTGGACGAGGGCGAGAAAACCATGTGCGTAAGACTCGGCATGCCCCGCCAGCAGGCGGGCGGCGCGGCGCGTCCAGGCCGAGGCGATTGACGGCTTGCCGCGAAGCGAGAACGCGCTCGCAACCTCAAGTGCGATGTACGCCGCGCGGATCGCGTCGCCGGCGCGCTGGTAGGCCGCGAAAGCCCGTTCGAGGATTGGCGTACGCAGGTCCGCATGACCGGCGAAGAAGGCTGCCGTAGCGAGCGATTCGAGGTCGGGGCCTTCGAGAATGATGGCGGCATCCGCCGCGCTGAGCTGCTCGTACGCCTCCTGCCACGCGTGCCTGGAGAACGCCTCCCGGGCGGTGCGCAGCACCTCCGGAAGCTCGGCCTCGGCAGGGGACGCAAGCTCGACCATCGGCGCTGATCCTACAACCCGATGCTGGCCCCACGGCTCGCCGCACCTCCGTCGTGCGGCTTGCGAGCTAGCCTCGCCGACATCATGACTGAAACCGAGACGGCAGCAACAGTCCGTGCTACATCGGTGGTGACCCGTGTCCTGCTAGGACTTCTGGCCCTGGCGGAAGCCTTCGTCGGCGTTTGGGCGCTGTTCGCACCGGCCAGCTTCTATCGCAGTTTTCCGGGAGCCGGGCAGGCGTGGGTCTCGCTACTGCCGCCGTACAACGAGCATCTGATCACTGACGTCGGTGAGCTCAGCCTTGCGCTTACGGTTGTACTCGGGGCCGCGGCGCTGACTGGGCGCTGGCTACTCAGTGTGGTGGCGATGATCGCGTTTGCCATTTACACGGTGCCGCACGTGATCTTTCATAGTTTCCATTTAGAAGGCTTCAGTCGCGGGGAAGCAACCGCGCAGACGGTGGGATTCGTCTTTCAGCTGTCGGCTGCTGTTGTGGTGGCCTGGCTGCTCTGGCGGGATCGCCCGCGCCGTCGGTACTGATCAACACCACCGTCGTGTCAGCTGTGATCGCCAGTGCAGCGCGACGGTCCGGATTGCGAAGCGCTTCGCGTAAGCCGGCCAGCGCGGCGCCGCCGCACGGTCCCGCCGGCACGCCGAGCTCGTTGAGTCGCTGCATTGCCGCCCGTGCCTGATCATCGGTGACCGTCACGCTGCCGTCCAGACCATCGCGGATCACTGGCCAGGCGATCATGGAAACGCTGCCGCAGTTGAGCCCAGCCATGATCGTTGGTTCGGAGGTATCAACGCTGACCGGTCTGCCTGCCGCGAGACTGGCCGTGACGCATGCGGCCGTGACCGGCTCCACCGCGAGCACCGCCGGCCGCTCTCGGAGTGCCGGATCGCGGTAGTGCCGCAACGCCGCCTGCAATAGTGAACCCACTCCGGTTGGCACAGCAATGAGATCAGCCGCACGCGCGGCTAGCTGTTCATCGATCTCGCGGAACAAGGTGTCATAGCCGTTGACAATCCACTGCGGGATCTGCTCGTATCCCTCCCACGCGGTGTCTTGAACCAGCAGATCATTGCGGTGGCCGGCGGTCGAGCTGGCGGCCGCCCACACCACCTCGTCGTAGATGAGATCGGTCTGCAGGACGTGGGCGCCTTCACTCGCGATAGCTCCCACGGTGTCCTGAGACGTTCCCGCGGGAACGTAGATGCGTGCTGGCAGCCCGAGCAGCGCGGCGACCCGGGCCAGCGCCCGACCGTGATTGCCGTCCGTCGCCGTCACAAGGGTGACCGGTGCGGCACGTTCCCGCAGCTCCGCAAGACTTTTCGCTGGCACATCGAAGCCACTGCGTTGGCTCAGAGCACAATTGACCGCCCAGGAAGCACCGAGGATCTTGAAGGCCGGCAGGCCGAGGCGATCAGACTCGTCCTTGATCAACACCGCTTCGACGCCGAGCTCAGCCGCGAGTTCTGGAAGTTCGGTTAGCGGGGTCGGCTTATATCCCGGCATTGAGCGATGGAATTCCGTCGCCACGTCAGGAGCATTCGTAGATGTCCAGTTGCGCGCGCCCTCATGGTGCGCCCATCGGATGGATTGCGTTATGCGGCCTGGGCTCTCCGACATGAGCACTCAGTCTGTCGGACAGCGGCCTGGGCCGCTCTGACAGGGGTCGCTGCCGGTGTAAGAGTGAGGGAGGCGTAAGGAGGCGTGCATGCGGGTGACGCTACTTATGGCACTCGAAACGTGAGTGACGAAGGCCGCCCCGCATGCAGATTCTCCACGTGCTCGGTGAAGTTCAGTTGCTCGAACAACGACGTACCGCCCTGGATAGCAGCGCGAATCGCGGCCTCGCGTTGCTGGATCGCGTCGGCCGCCTCCAACGCCTTGTCGAGCTCCTCATCGCTGAGCACCACGATGCCGTCATCGTCGCCGAGCAGAATTTCGCCAGGATTGACCTCAACCTCTCCGACGCGAATCGTCCGCTGAATCAGAGGAGGCTGGTTCGCCCCGACAGCCCGGGGAATCGTACCCAGGGCGTAGATCGGGATTGGCAGCTGGGCGAGGGTGGCGGTGTCTCGGCACAGCCCGTAGACGACGATGCCGGCCATGCCACGCCGTACCGCTTCGGTTGCGAAGAGCTCACCCAACACGGCGTGCTCAGTAGTGCCAGCCTCGATGACGAGGATGTCGCCGGCGTCGCTGTGCTCCAAACCGGCCAATACCGGCACGAGGTCGGCGGATGCGGCAACCGTAACGGCTCGGCCGACCATGCGAATGCCGCGAGCGTACGGGCGCAGCTCGCGTGGCAGGACGCGGAGCGCCTTGTTGGCGTCGGACAGGCTGGCGGCATCGAGTTGCCAGACCTGGGCTGGGATCTCGCGGGAGTTCACTAGCCGATTTCCTTCACGCATGTCCTCCTCGCTGCTGTTTGATCTTGCGCCAGCCACCCGCCCGGTTGTTTGCGATGATCTTGGCGAACATCTCTCCCAGCGCGCGCGTGTTGATCTTCTCATTCTCACGGATCGCGACGGTCCGGCCAGTCGCGTTGTTATGGCCGCCGGTAATGATGCCTTCGGGATCCGGAACGATCCCACCGTCGTAGAGAAATACGTTCACATGATCTTTTGCAGCAAGCAGTGCACAGATGTTTCCGTCCAGCACGAAGTATGGCTGGACCCGCCGCTTGATCGTTTCGGTGACTCCGGGATCGGCCGCATGAACATGATCACGAACCTGCTGGCAGATTTTCTGCTGCCAGCCGGGGAGCGCGTCAATGTAGGCGTCGACTCGTGGATCCTTTTGATACGTCACAGGTTGCACCATATGCTCGAGGGTCAGGAAACCATGCCTGGCGGCACGAGCGATCCCGAGGAAAAATCCCCAGCCACCGCACTCGTTTCTCCGCACAAAGCCACGAATGGGACCCAAAAACCGGGAGATGCGCCTCATTTCTGGACCTGTGCGGAGAAACGGATCAGAGTGCGGAAAATTCTCCCTACATGTCCGCCGGCATTGGCGCATCAAGGAACGAGGTGATCATCGGCAACAGCAGATCGGCTCGGTTCGCCAGCGTCACATGAGACGTACCCGGAAGGATGGCCAGCTGGGAATTCGGCAGACCCGCCGGGGTGTCACCAAAGACGCCGCCGCCGAGTAGCCGGAACATTTCCACCGCGTGCTCCGGTCGCACCAGATCGGAATCGCCGATGATCAATAACGTTGGCGCCTTGATCGCGCTGATCGCCTCCGGTAGCAGATCTTTGATGTGCCGATCCATCTCGGTCTTCTTGGCGAACAGCTTTGGAAAGTCCTCTGGATGCGGCGCGAT
>Ga0126312_10002609_pt1 | contig 12065 bp, 14 predicted proteins | sample Plot104A_FD_92537 | JGI IMG/M metagenome (GOLD analysis project Ga0126312, IMG submission 92537) | Serpentine soil microbial communities from UC McLaughlin Reserve, CA, USA - Plot104A | ecosystem: Environmental > Terrestrial > Soil > Grasslands | place: USA: UC McLaughlin Reserve, Lake County... | reverse complement strand
TCGAGCCCATCAATCCGGCGCGCAAGCTCGAAGTCGCCGGCCCTCGCGTGCCATCCTCGTCTCCGTGCGTATCGCCTCACTCGTTCCATCCGCGACCGAAATGCTGTTCGCGCTCGGACTCGGCGACCGCGTCGCCGCGGTCACCCACGAGTGTGACTACCCGCCCGGCGCGGAAGAACTCCCACACCTCACGCGCAGCGTGCTCCCGGAGGGGCTCGCGGCTGCCGAGATCGATGCCGCGGTGCGCGAGCGCACCGGCCGCGGCGAGGCCCTCTACGAGCTCGACGAGGACACGCTCGAGGAGCTCGGCGTGGACCTGATCGTCACCCAGGCGGTGTGCGAGGTGTGCGCCGTGTCCTTCGACGACGTGCGCGCGGTGGCCGAGCGCCTGCCGACGCAGCCGAGCGTGATCTCGCTCGACCCCTCCACGCTCGGCGAGGTGCTGGCCGACGTGCCGCGGCTCGCCGCGGCGGCGGGCGTCGACGAGGCCGGCGAGCAGCTCGCCGGCGAGGCCGCCGAGCGCATCGAGGCGGTGGAGCACGCGGTCGAGGGCGCGCCGCGTCCGCGCGTGGCCGCGCTCGAGTGGCTCGACCCGCTCTACATCGGCGGCCACTGGGTGCCGCAGATGATCGAGCTCGCCGGCGGCGAGGACGTGCTCGGGCTTCCGGGCGAGAAGTCGCGCACGGCCGGCTGGGATGAGCTCGAGGCAGCCGCGCCGGAGGTGATCGTGTCGATGCCGTGCGGCTACTACGCCGAGCAGGCGGCCGCGGAGACGATGGAGCAGCGCGAGCGGCTCGCCCCGCTCGGCGCGCGCGTGATCGCCGTCGACGCGGCGGCGTACTTCTCGCGCCCGGGGCCGCGCCTCGTCGAGGGCGTCGAGCTGCTCGGCAACCTCCTGCATCCCGAGCTCGTACCGGCTCCGCCCACGCGGCGCTCGATCGAGCTCGCGCCGTAGCGCGAGCGCCGGGCGGCGCCCGGTGCGCAGCGATGCCATCCGGCGGCTAGGCGATCGCGATCGAGCCGGCGACCGCGACGGTGCCGAGCACGACGCAGACCGCCGCGGGCACGTAGCGGGAGACGCGCACCCGCTCGGGCAGGTCCACCAGTGCCAGCGCGCACAGCCCTCCGCCGACCAGCCCGCCGAGGTGGCCGCCGATCGAGATGTTCGGGATCGTGAACGTGATCAGCAGGTTGAGCCCGATCCAGATGCCGAGCCCGCTCTCCATCAGGCTGAAGCCGCGGTTCCGCGCCAGCACCGCCGCGGCGCCCAGCAGCCCGAAGATCGCGCCCGAGGCGCCTACCGTGACGTTGTCCGGCGACATCAGGAGCGCGCCGAACGAGCCGCACAGGAGCGAGACGAGGTAGATCAGCCCGAAGCGCCATCTCCCGAACGCGGGCTCGAGCATGGAGCCGAGGATCCACAGCGAGAGCATGTTGGTGGCGAGGTGGAACAGCCCGACGTGCAGGAACCCCGCGGTCAGGAGCCGCCAGTACTCGCCGTCCGCGATGAAGTGCTGCGAGACGCCGCCGTCGTCCGTGAGCGAGCTGCTGGTGGTCCCGACGCCGCCACCGAGCATCGATCCGATCGCGACAAGGACGTTGATCCCGATCAGCACGTACGTGAGCGCGGGCTCGTCGGTCACCGACCGCATCGTCCGCACCGTCGTGTGGCCCTGCCGCGCGCACTCGGGGCAGCGCATCCCGACGGGCGTGGAGGTCATGCAATCCGGGCAGATCGGCCGCTCGCAGTTGGAGCAGCGGACGCCGGTCTCGCGCTTCGGGTGGCGATAGCAGGTCTCCATCGGCGGAGGCCCACATTAGTCACCGCACTTGGCCGTTCCTTAAAGCGGCACGCTCACGATCGGGTCTTCGCTCGGCACCTGTGCGCCGCCGCGAGCCTCGCGCGTCACGAACACGCCCTTCGCGCCTCCCACGTCGCGCAGCTCGGCCTCGCCGCGGCCGTCGCGGCCTACCTCGAAGGTGCGCGCCGGGACCAGCCGGTCGCCGTGCTGGAGCCAGACCTGGTAGACGCGCGCGGCCCCGAGGTCGGGCATGCCGTGGAGCTCGAGCGTGGCGCTGTCGCCCGCGATCTCGAGCGTTCCGCCCGCGCGCGGCATCGCCTTCGCGACCGTCGCGGTGACCGTGCGCGTCTCGTCGCCGCCGAGCTGCGCGACCCCGAAGCCGATCACGAGGCCGAGCAGGAGCACGGCGGCCACCGCGACGAGCCTCGTCGGGCGCCGCCGCGCGGGGAGGGCCACCACATTGGAGTCGCGGTGCACCTCCGCCATCAGCCTCGCCTTCAGGCCCGGCGGCGGCTCGAGCTGCTCGACCGACCCCGGCAGCGCGTCGGCGGCCGTGCGCAGGCGCTCGACCTCCTCCTGGCACTCGGGGCAGCCGGCGAGGTGGCGCTCGAACTCCCGCCGCTCGCCGTCGTCCAGCGCACCGAGAAGGTACGCGCCGATGTCGTCCTGGTAGCGCGTGTGATCGCTCATGCGACGCCCTCCGCGAGCTGTCGCCTCATCTTGTCGAGTCCAAGTCTCATCCTGCCCTTCACCGTCCCCACCGGCTGGTCGAGCAGCTCCGCGATCTGCGTCTGCGTGAAGCCGCCGAAGTAGGCCAGCTCGATCGTCTGCCGCTGCTCGTCCGGCAGCGTCTCAAGCGCCCCTCGCACGTTGCGCGCCTCCTCGCGGCGCGCCACCTCCACCTCGGTTCGCTCGCGGGCCTCGAAGCGCTCGTCCACCACGTCGAGCGTCTCCCTTCGACGGTCGTGGACCCAGCTGCGGCGCAGCCCGTCGATCGCGCGGTTGTGGACGATCCCGAGGATCCAGGTACGCACGCTGCCGCGCGTCTGGTCGTAGCGCAGCCGGCTCCGCCAGATCGAGAGAAGCGCCTCCTGCACCACGTCCTCCGCCGTCCCCTGCTTACCGACGATCCGGTACGCGAGCGAGTAGGCCGCCCCGCCGTGGCGGTCGTAGAGCAGCTCGAATGCGCGCGGGTCGCCCCGCTGCACCAGCTGCATCACCTCCTCGTCCGCCAGATCGCGAATATCGCCTGCCACTTCTGAGATTCTCTACGCCGGAGAGAGCGTTTCGGATGAAGCCCGTGGAAGAACTGCCTCCGGCCGAGGTGTACGCGCTGGCGATCGGGCTCACGCTCGTGGTGGCCGGGATCGCCGGGTTCTTCTACAGCGCGAGCTTCGCGACGGGCGACGGCACAGAGCGCGATGCCGTGCTCGGCATCCTCGACGTGAACGGCTGGGAGAACCTCCTCCACGTCGCGAGCGGGGCGATCGGCCTGTTCGTCGCGGGCTCGTACCGGGGGGCGCGGGCGTACGCGCTCGGGATCGGTGCGCTCTACCTCGCGGTCGCCGCGCTCGGCTTCGTCGCGGGCGACGGCGACGGGATCCTCGCCCTCATCCCCGTCAACACCGAGGACAACTTCCTGCACCTCTTGATCGGGATCGCCGGCGTGGGCGCCGGGCTCGCGACGCCGGCCCGCGAGCCGCAGCAGCCGCTGGCAGGCCCGGCTGCCCGCTAACCCTCAACCACCCTCAAGGGGTCTGACCCCTTGAGGTTTAGCGTTTGAGGTGCTTCTGGATGTCGTCCGCGACCCCGCGGATCGACTTCTCGAGCGCCGCCAGACCGGTGGCGTGACGCTTCTTCTGCTGCTGGCGGGCGCGCACCAGGACGAGCCCGCCGGCGGCGACGCTGCCCACGACGACCGCGGCCACGGGCCGCGCCCAGTTGCGCGGGTCGCGCATCGCGGACAGCTCCCAGTCGGCGAGCTCGGCCGCGGCGACCTCGGTCAGCTCCAAGAAGCCGCGCTCCAGGCGGTCGCTGAGCGCCTCGGGCGGCTCGACCGGCACGAGCGCCGAACGCAAGAGCTGCTCCACGCGGTCACTCATCGCCGCCGTCCTCCTCGAGGCTCTCCTCCAGCTGCTTGATGGCTCTGTGGATCAACACCTTGGTGGCTCCCTCGGATCGCCCGAGCGCGCGAGCGATCTCGCGGTTGTCCATGTCGAGCGCGAAGCGCATGATCAGCGCCTCGCGGCGGTCGTCCGGGAGCTTCGACACGCCCTCGAGAACCTCCTTCACCTCCTCGCGCTCCTCCACCAGCTGCTCGGTGCCGTGCGGCTCGTGCAGCACGCTCGCGTCCTCGAGCTGCGTCACGGGCCGGCGCGAGCGGTCGCGGTAGAAGTTCGCGGCGAGGTTGTGGGCGATGCGGATCAGCCAGGGCCTGAGCGGCCGGCCGTCCGACTCGCGCTGAGCTCGCTCGAAGTGCCGGTAGGCCTGAAGGAAGGTCTGCTCGGTCAGGTCCTCCGCGTCGTGGTGGTTGCCCACCCGGTAGTACGCGTACGAGTAGACGTCGCGCAGATGTGTCCTGTACAGCTCCGTGAAGTCGCGGTCGAGCCGTTCCTTGTCTGCCGTCGCCTCCACTCGTCACGGAGCCTAACTCCCGGTTCACGCCGCATGGGTGCGGCGCCGCGCGGGCCGCGCGGATCGAACGGTCTCGAGCCACTGCTCGGGCGAGGTCTCGCCGTCGAGCACGCGGCGAAGGCCCGTGGTGATCGGCGCCTCGATCCCCTCGCGCGCGCACGCGTCGGCCAGGAGCGGCACCGTCGCGAGCGACTCGGCGGTCTGGTCCATGGACGCCTCGACCTGGCCGGCGGGCACGCCCGCGCCGACGAGCTCGCCCGCGCGGCGGTTGCGGCTCCCCTCGGCGAGCGCGGTGGCGACGAGGTCGCCCGTGCCGGCGAGCCCGGCGAACGTCTCGCTGCGCGCGCCGCTCGCCACGGCCAGCTCGTAGATCTCCTGGAAGACGCGCCCGGCGGCCGCGCCGGCGAGGTTGGCGCCGCGCAGCGACGCCGCCGCCGTGGCGAGCGCCGCGGCGTTCTTGGCGCAGGCGGCGAGCTCGGCACCGGTCACGTCGTCGGTGGCCTCGACCGTCAGGCCGCCCGCCTCGAGCAGGTCGCGGAGCTGGCGGCGAAGGTCGGCGTCGCGCGTGGCGATCACCACCGAGGCGCCCTGCTCGATCGCCTCGCGCGCGTGCGCGGGGCCGGCGAGCGTCGCGACCGCGCGCGCCCTCACGCGCTCGGATACGAAGGCGGCGGGCGTGGTGCCGAGCGGCGGGACGAGCCCCTTCGAGTCGATCAGCACGGCCGAGCGGTCGCCCACGCGGGCGCCGATCTCCCCGACCGCGGCGGGAAGGCTGGCGCACGGCACGGCCAGGACGACGAGGTCGACTCCGGCGAACTCGATCTCGGGGACCGTCTTGACGTCGATGCTCCCCGCGAGCTCGAGCCCGGGCAGGTAGCGCGTGTTCTCGCGCGCGTAGCGAAGCGATTCGGCCTGGGCGCCCGTCCGGCAGCCGAGCTGCACCTCGAGGCCGGCGCGCTGAAGGACGACGGCCGACGCCGTGCCAATGGACCCGGCGCCCACGACCGCGGCGGTGCGCAGCGGCGGAAGCCCGCCGAGCCACTCCCACTGGAGCTCGACACAGGGCCAGATGCGCTCGGTGACCTCGCCCGCGAGGAACGGCGACGGATCATCGACCCGCGGGAAGGTGAGCGGCGGCCCGCAGCGGATGTGTACCTTGACCGGCTTGACCAGCCAGCCGTCGCGGACGCGCTCCGAGTTCGTCACGGCGATCGGGACGACCGGCTTGCCGCTCTGCAGGGCGAGCCGCCCGACGCCGCGCTTCGGCTTCGCGAGCGAGCCGGTGCGGATGCGCGTGCCCTCGGGGAAGATCACGACCGCCTGGCCGCGCTCGAGGAGCTCCAGAGCAGTGGCCATCGACTCCTCGTCGGAGTGCCCTCGCCTGATGGGGAAAGCGCCGAGGCAGTTGAGGAGCCAGCCGAGCAGCGGGTTCTTGAAGAGCTCGCGCTTCGCAACGAAGTAGATCGGCCGGCCGATGCAGCAGCCGATGGCGAACGGGTCGAGGAAGCTGCGGTGGTTCGAGGCGAGGATCACGCCGCCGTCGGGCACGTGCTCCATGCCGCGCCTGCGGAGGCGGAAGTAGACGAGGATCCCAGCCTTCAGGGCCCAGCGCACGGGCCAGTAGACGAAGGGGTTCACGCCGCGGCGGCGCGTGCGCTCGTGGTAGCGCTCGAGAGGGCGTGAAGCCATTGCCGAGATGTACCCGGGGCCGCCAGTCCCGTTACGCTGGCCCAATGGAGCTTCGGAGACCACTGAACGGCGCCCTGGCGGGGGCTGCGGCTGCGGCGGCCTGGGCCGCGCAGCAGCCGCTCGACAAGCGCGTGTTCGGCTCGCGCTACGACGATGTGGAGCTGCTCGGCAAGCTCGTCACGCGCGGGCCCGGGTGGCCCGCGGCCGGGCTTGGGCTGCACATGGCGAACGGCGCGATGTTCGGAGCCGTCTACGCGCTCGCGCGACCGCTCGTTCCGGGCCCGCCCCTGGTGGCCGGGGTCGGCGCCGCGATGGCGGAGAACTTCGGCTTCTGGCCGCTGGGCGTCCTCGTCGACCGCCACCACCCCGCCCGCGGCGACCTCGAGCCGCTGCACGGCAACCGGCGCGCCTTCGCCCAGGCCGCCTGGCGCCACCTCCTGTTCGGAATCGTGCTGTCCGAGCTGGAGCGCCGGCTGAACGACGAGACCGAGTTCGAGCCCCTGGAGGGCATCCCCGTCTCCTCGAACGGCCACGGCAACATCGAGCACGCGGCGGTGGGGGCAACCGAGGCCTGAGAGCCCGCCGCCGGAATCGAACCGGCAACCTCTTCATTACAAGTGAAGTGCTCTGCCAATTGAGCTAGGCGGGCAGCCTGGCAGAGCATAAGACGACTCGGACCCCGCTTGGCGGGGCCCGTGGTCGGTCAGTCTTTCGGCGGTGCGGCTAGTAGGTTGTGCGCCTGCCGCCCCAGCGGCCTCCGAACCCGAATCCTCCGCTCGGAATGCCGGCGACCAGTACGAGGATCGCCCCGATGATCGCCACGATCGCCGAGCCGGTGATCGCCGCGAGGATCAGGTACACGAGGGCCGCAACAAGAACCGTAAGCAGGATTCCAATCATTCTCTTCCTCCTTGGGTACGCGCCCTCACCGGGCGCCTCGCCACCAGTACCCGGTCGAAAGGCGACGGAAACGGTTTAGGAACTCAATCCCTGATGAACACTGGGGTTCCGAGCGGCACGCGCCGCATCAGAACCTGCAAATCGGCGTCCGCCGCCCGCAGGCAGCCGGCCGAGGCCGCGGCTCCGATCGTGCCCGGCGCGTCCGTCCCGTGGACCGCCAGCCGGCTCCCGCCCGCCCAGCCGGCCGGCAGCTTCGGCTGGTGGCCGTTCAGGGCGAGGATGCAGCAGCCGTAGTAGGGCCCGTAGCGCGAGCCGCTCAGCTTGTCGGTCACGGCGAAGCGGCCGGTCGGCGTCTCCGAGCCCGGCCGCCCTATCGCGACGCCGACGCGGCGGAGCACGCGCCGGCCCTTCCACAGCTCGAGCCGGCGCTCGGAGAGGTCCGCGTGGAGCGTGTACGCGGTGCTCCGCATCTGGATTGCGCGGCTCTCGCCGTCGACCCAGGCGAGCCTGCCGTTCGGAAGCTCAGGGGCGATGACGCCGAGCCAGGCGCCCCGCCGCGCGGCGACGCTCAGCACGCGCCGCCCGCCGAACTCGGTGCGGGCGCCGGCGCGCGCCAGCACGCGGCCTCCGGGGCGCACGCGAAGCGCGACCGTGCCGCGCACGATCGCGACTTGGTGCAGTCCCGCGCGCTTCGGCGCAGGCGCGGGCTCCGCAGCCGGGCGCGCCTGCGACGCGCTCGTCGGCGACCGCTCCGCCGCCCGCGCCTCCTTCACCACCCGCGTGCTCGGCGCCGCATCGCTCCGCGCGAGCAGCGCCGCGAGCGCGGCAAGGACCAGCACCGTGAGAGCGGAGCGGGACGCCATCGTCCCGTTCGCATCGGCCTACCGCGCCACCGTGCCGGGCTTCCCCGTCGCCCGGCTGGACGTTCGTTCTAGAGCTAGAGCAGCACTTCGCGCGAGCTGAGGTGCGCGCCGACCTTCCGCTTCACGCGCTGGAGCGCGTTGTCCACCGTCTTCGTGTCGCACTCGAGGCGCTCCGCGATCGCCTCGTAGCTGTGGCCGTCGAGGTACAGCGACAGCACCGAGCTCTCGAGCTCCGACAGCACGCTCGACAGGCACGCCACCAGGCTGTGGAGCTCTTCGGAGGAGATCACCTGATTGACGGGATCGTGAGCGCTCGGGCCGGGAAGCAGCTCGTCGAGCGTGGGGTCGCCGTCCCCGCCGCCGGCCGCCGGCGTCTGCGAGAACGAGACGTACTCGTTCAGCGGCGTGTGCTTGTTGCGCGTCGAGGTCTTCACCGCCGTGATGATCTGCCGCGTTATGCAGAGCTCGGCGAAGTTCCGGAAACTCGACTCGCGGTCCCAGCGGTAGTCCCGCACCGCCTTGTAGAGGCCCACGAGCCCCTCCTGGATCAGGTCGTCGGCGTCTCCCCCGATCAGGAAGTAGGAGGACGCCTTCAGCCGGACGAAGCCGTAATACCGCTTGACGATGCGGTCGTAGGCGTCCTTCTTGCCCTGCTTCGCCAGCGCGATCAGGTAATGATCATCAAGCTCAACCTGAGTGTGAGACTTGAAGGCGCTGGGCCGGAACGTAGGGGAAGCTGCCATCGAAGGCTCCTTGGCCTCGGTGACGCACTACCTCCCCTGGCGTCAGGTTTCCCTGAGGTCGAGCCAGACCATGTCTAAAGCTCGACTTCAGCCTGATCAACGACCGGGATTATGCTCGGTTATGGAGCCCTGTCAAGGGTTTCCCCTCGAAAATGCAAGATTCCGTACACGAGCGCCGCGGCGGCGGTCGAGACGTTGAGCGAGCCGACCTGGCCCCGGTTCGGCAGCGCGACCAGCTCGTCGCAGCTCTCCGCCACCCGCGGGCGCAGCCCGCGGCCCTCGCTTCCGAGCACCAGCACGACCCGCCCGCGGTAGTCCGGGCGCTCATATGACACCCGCGCGTCCGCGGCCGCGCCGTACACCCACACGTTCTCGCGCTCCTTCGCCGAGACGAGCCAGTCGGCGAGGTTCCGCACGCGCGCGATCGGCAGGTGCTCGACCGCGCCGGCCGAGGCGCGGCAGACCGCCGGCGTGACCTCGGCGGAGCGCCGCTCCGGCAGCACCACCCCCGCGCAGCCCGCCGCCTCCGCCACGCGCGCCACCGCGCCGAGGTTGTGCGGGTCCTGTACCTCGTCGAGGGCGAGGACGAGCGCGTCGTCGCGGTCGAGCAGCGAGTCGGCGTCCACGTACGGGTACGGCCCCGCCTCTGCGCAGATCCCCTGGTGGTCCGGCGAGCCGCAGCGCTCCTCCAGCTGCCAGGGCTCCTCGACGAGCGTCTCGATTCCGCCCAGCCACACCTCCTCGGCGGCGCGCTCGCTCGCGAACACGCGCTGGACCCGGCGCGTGCCGCGCAGCGCCTCGCGCACCGGGTTGCGCCCGTAGACGATCATGGCTGTTTACCGCCGCCCCCCGAGCCACGCTCAGGCGGCGGCGCCCGCACGAGGCGAGCGCCCTCCGGGGTGTCGCGGATCTCCCAGCCCGCCTCGGCGAGCCGGTCGCGGATCTCGTCGGCGCGGCCGAAGTCGCGCGAGGCGCGCGCCTCCGCGCGCTCGGCGGCGAGGCGCCGGAGCTCCTCGGGCGCCTCCTCGTCCTCGGCGTCGAGCAGCGACTCGAGGCCGAGCGCCGCCAGCATCTCGCCCAGCCGCCCGGGGCCGACCGGCTCGCCGGCGTCGATCCGCCGGTTCGCCTCGGCGACCCACTCGAACAGGACCGCCCGCGCCTGCGGCGTGTTGAAGTCGTCCGCCAGCGCGTCGAAGAAGGGCTCGACGTACTGGTCGAGGCCGGCGGCGTCCGGCTCGAGCCGCCGCACCACCTCGCGCACGCGCGCGACCGCACGGGTCGCGTCCTCGAGCGCCTCCGCCGTGTACGCCACCGGCTTGCGGTAGTGGGCGCCGACCATCCACATCACGAACGCGTCGCGCCCGAACTCGTCGAGCGCGCCCTGCAGGAGACGGATGTTGCCGACCGATTTCGCCATCTTCTCCTCGCCCATCTGCACCATGCCGTTGTGCATCCACACGTGGCTGAGCGGCTTCCCGCGCGCGGCCTCCGTCTGGGCGATCTCGTTCTCGTGGTGCGGGAAGACGAGGTCGGAGCCGCCGCCGTGCACCTCGAACGGCACGCCGAGCACCTCCTCCGCCATGGCCGAGCACTCGATGTGCCAGCCGGGGCGGCCGTCGCCCCAGGGCGACTCCCACCAGGTGTCCTCGCCGTCCTTGCGCGCCTTCCAGAGCGCGAAGTCCTGCGGCGCCTCCTTCAGCTCGGCGGCGTCGTCGCCCTCGCCCTGCTGCATCTCCTGTAGCGGGCGGTTCGAGAGCTTGCCGTAGCCGTCGTACGACGCCACGCGGAAGTACACGTCGCCGCCGCGCTCGTAGGCGTGTCCGGAGTCGACAAGGTCGCGGATCAGCGCGACGATCGCGTCGATCGTCTCGGTCGCCTTCGGCTCGTGGTCCGGCCTGCCGAGGCCGAGCCGGTCGGTGTCCTCGACATAGGCGGCGGTCATCTCACCCGCGAGCTCGGCGCTCGGCACCCCGCGCTCGCGCGCCGCGTCGTAGATCTTGTCGTTCACGTCGGTGATGTTCTCGACCAGCGTGGCGTCGTAGCCCTCGTGCTCGAGGAAGCGCTTCAGCAGGGAGAAGACGACGTACGGGCGCGCGTTCCCCACGTGGATCCGGCCGTAGACGGTCGGGCCGCAGGCGTAGATGCCGATCCGGCGACCGTCGCTCGGCTCGACCGGGACGACCGCGCCGCTGAGCGTGTCGTGGATGCGCAGCTGGCGCACGCGCGGGAGGCTACTCAGGCGACAGGCGGCCTACGGTCCGTCCAGCGGAGCTCGGCCTCGAGCTGCGCGGCGAGGCCGAGCAGCGTCGCCTCCTCGCCGTGGCGGCCCACGAGCATCACGCCGATCGGCAGGCCATCCGCGCTCGTGCCGCCGGGCACCGAGACGGCGGGGTGGCCCGTGAGGTTCCACTCGCCGCAGAAGGGATGGACCTGGATCATGCCGAGCAGCGTGCGAGCCGCGCCCAGGCCCTCCCAGCGGCCCGCCCTAACGGGCGGACGGGCGTTCACGGCCGTGAGCAGGACGTCATGGCGCTCGAAGAAGGAGCTGTACCGCGCAGCGCCGTCGTCGCGAAGCGCCCACTCGAGCAGCGGGCCCGGGATCGCGCTGCCGATCTGAGCGAACCCCTTGGTCCGGCGCGCCAGACGATCCGGGCGCTCGACTCGCTCCTCCACGTCCTGCGCGATGCCGGCCAGGTAGCGCGTGAGCGCCGGGCTGACGAGCGGATAGGGCGGATCCTCCTGCTCGACGTCGTGCCCAAGCGCCCGCATGCGCCCGGCCATCTGCTCGACCGCGCCTTTGACGTCCTCGTGGACGCGGACCGGCATCAATGGCCTGGTCGAGACCGCCACGTGCAGGCGCTCGGCCGGCCGCTCGGCTGCGTCGCGAAGCGAGTCGTCCGCGGCGCCGACCGACATGAGGAGAGCGGTGTCGCGCACGCTCCGGGTCTCGAAGCCGACGACGCTGAGGCCGTACCAGTGACCCGCCGGCGCGATCGGGATGCGGTCGCGGGTGGGCTTCAGCCCGACGAGGCCGCAGTTCGCCGCGGGGTGACGAATCGACCCGGTGCCGTCCGACGCGGTCGCCGCGGCGCAGAGACCGGCGGCGACCGCCGCCGCGCTGCCGCCGCTCGACCCCGCCACGCTGCGGTCGGTGTTCCATGGATTCCGGGTGACGCCGAACGCCGGGCCCTCGGTGTCCCCCATGATCGCGAGCTCCGGGAGGTTGGTTTTGCCGACGATGATCGCGCCGGCCGCACGCAGCCGCCGGACGAGCTCGCTGTCGCTCGCCGCGGGCGTCGAGAAGGCATCGGTGCCCCAGCGCGTGACCTCGCCCGTGACGTCCTCGACGTCCTTCACGGCGATCGGCACGCCCAGCAGCGGCCGGTCGTCGCCGGCGCCGTGCCGCCCATCCGCCTGCTGGGCGTCGACAAGCG
>Ga0126312_10002608_pt1 | contig 12067 bp, 11 predicted proteins | sample Plot104A_FD_92537 | JGI IMG/M metagenome (GOLD analysis project Ga0126312, IMG submission 92537) | Serpentine soil microbial communities from UC McLaughlin Reserve, CA, USA - Plot104A | ecosystem: Environmental > Terrestrial > Soil > Grasslands | place: USA: UC McLaughlin Reserve, Lake County... | reverse complement strand
TTAAAACAAGCTAGCGATCGCCATCGGGGCCGCTGACCGGGCGGCAAACAGCTCTCCTCTTCGCTCGGGAAGGCGCGCAGGTAGGCGTCACGGATCTGAACAAAGACGACGCCCAAAAGCTGATCGCCGACATAGAGCGCGAGTACGTTGAGGCTCGGTTCGTGCCAATGGATGTGTCTGAGGTAGAGCTATGCAGGCGCTGATGCTGACGGCGGCCCATGCGATGGGCGCCATAGACGTGATCTTCAACAACGCCGGTGCCCAGCGCTCCAGCACGGTGTCGACTTCGAGAAGGCCGAATGATACTAGCTCATAGCTCTTTTTACACCTCTTGTGAGGTCAGATAGCGGGAGCATCTCCCGGTGCTTCCGGACACCTTCTTCTAGCCGCCTACAACAGACCGCCGTCGATAACGAGTTCTTTGCCGGTCATATAGGAGGACGCATCGGAGGCGAGATACAAAATGCCCGGAGCGATCTCCGCAGGTATTCCTTGGCGCTGGAGAGGCACCGTCTGCTGCACCATCTCTTCCTGTTCTTCGCGCCCGCCCATGAACTCGATCGCCGGCTGGTTGAACGGAGTGTCGATCCATCCCGGGCATACGCAGTTCACCCGGATATTATCCGGAGCTAGTTCTGCGGCGAGGGCTTTCGTAAACGCCACGACTGCTCCCTTCGAAGCAGAGTAGGCGGTCATGCCTGGACCACCTTTCAGACCGGCAATCGAGGACATGTTAACGATCGACCCTCCACCACGCTCCCTCAGGTACGGTACGCCATATTTGGCGCCTAGAAAGCAAGATTTCGGGTTGACGCTCATAAGCAGGTCCCACTCAGCCTCCTCGAAGTCGGTGACCGGACCGGAGCGCTGGGCGCCAGCGTTGTTGAAGATCACGTCTATACCGCCCATCAGTTCCGCCGCATTTCTCATGAGCGCTTCCGTGTCCTCGGCGCGAGAGACGTCGGCGGGGACAAACCAGGCACTGCCGTTCTCGCCGTTGATCGCATCTACCGTCGTCTGAGCGTCGTCCTCATTTACGTCGCCTATAACGACCTTGGCGCCTTCTTGGGCGAATAGCTGCGCCGTTGCCCGCCCGATCCCAGTCGCGGCCCCGGTAATAACGGCGAGTTTTCCTTCAAGCTGCACCTTTCAACCTCCTCCTTATACCTACGGCTAACTGGCGGCAGCGCGCCTGACCTCGTCGTCCTGCCCGACGACACACTCCGCCACATCCACTGCACCTGCGATTCGATTCCCCACGTTGAGAGTTCCGCCACCGGGGAAGGTAATGAGAAGACGCCGGCGGCTCATCTATAGACCAAAAGGGGCTGCTGAAGTTGCGTCATGGGCGCCATTAGACCGTGTTCGTCTTCATCTATCGAGCCGCGCCTGCCTTTGACATCGAGATCTCGATGCTGACTAGCAGCGTACCGCTCTGGCGGAAGAATGTTATAGTTCCCACCCTTCGCTCACGATCCTAATGTTCCAAAAGAGCCGATTCTTTTGCATTTCGTACGGCTGCCCTGGGGCCCTTTGCGCTTGCTCGTAAGTTATGGTCGGCGTTACTGCTCCTCCTTCGGATCGTCTGTGAGGATGGTCGGATTTTCGTTGGTCAGCTCCGCGAAATATCAATCCTCAGGTGTCACTGCTTTACTCCGTACTAGCAATACCTCTCGCCACGAGAGCCCTGTCTCGATCTTTGAAGATGCCAATGGTTTCTCTGGTAAACAAGGCTACCAGGATCGCTCCCAGCACAACCAGCCCTGCCATAAAGTACAGGCTCCAAAGGTATCCTGCTGCGCTTTGGAAGCCCCCACCAATACCAATCAATTGGCCAAGCACTAGGGGCGTTATCGCGCCGCCGATACCTTGACCGACCATCTGCAGGCCATTTGCGGCGCCGGCGGTACCACTAGCGCTCGAATCGGAGGCAAACGTGTACAGTACGGGGAATATGCCGTTTGTCGCCAGACCGGCGAAAAGCTGTATGACGATAAGCACGAAGAGGCTGATAGTAGTGAACTGTAGCAGCACTAGGCCTACGGTCAGCCACACCAAACAGAAGATTAAGGCGTACTTCCTGCCGATCCTATCGGATACTCCTCCCCAAGCTATCTGGCCGACTCCACCGGTGATAGTGAAAACGACGCTAGCCAAAGCCGCAGAGGCCGCAGTATATCCGCCGATGTTGCTCAGGTACAACGGTAGCCAAAACGTTATCCCGGTGTACATTCCAACGCCGATCGCGGAGATGATACCCGCAATTAGCACGTTGGGGGCCAAAAGAGTCCGCTTTACAGCTCCGGGGGTCGTCCCCTCTTCCTCATCCCCCCCGATATCCGCGGGCGTCAAATCCTCCTGTCTTGTGTCCTCGACCATCGCCCTATAGCGCCTACGCGTCGAGAAAAGATAAAAGAATATGAGAGCGGGAACGGTCATCCACGGAAGGATCAGAAACACGTACCGCCAGTTTTCGGGACCGAAATATGCCAAGATTGCTGACACGCCTAACCCCCCCAACAGCGTGCCCCATGGGTACGCTGTGTGGTGCAGACCCTGGGCAAAACCCCTTCGCTCCCATGGCCACCACTCCACCACAGCGGTTACTTCCACAGCTTCTCCGGCGCCACCGAATGCGTTTTTAATGGACTGCAGAATAGTTATGCTAGTCAACGACTGGGTCAAGCCCTTGATGCCCGTCAAAATGGAGAAGACCATGTATCCTAAGGCTAGGGGGACCTCTCTGTACTTACGTGCCCATCCGTGGCCTCCTCTATCCGACCAAGCGGCCGCCGGTAGCACAAGAACGGATTGAGCGAGTGTCATTATGGCCGTGAGAAGGCCCCAGGTTTCGGAGTCGATGCTGAATTCAGTTATGATCGGTGGTCCCACAAGGAAGATAAAATTTCGAAAGTTCGAGTTCGTTGCGTAGACCAGCCACAAGGCTAGCATAGCGATCCACGAGTACATGGAAACGCGCCAGAAGGTTCTCCCCCTGCTTCGGGATTGAGAATTCTCGCCCCTGTTCTCTGCCATAGTATCCTCCTTCCCCACCTATGCCACCTGAAGTGTAGTGTTTCGTATAGAAACACCATTCGTAGCATATGTTAGGTTAACTATCCTTATAATCTGGGTCAAGTTTGGTGGCTTCCGAGAACCCGAGCCTCTCGCTCTCTGAGCTGCGACCGTAAGGTACGGTGGGGCGATTGCGTTGCAATCCGCTACGAGGGCGGATAGTGCACTTATGCGCTGTCCTTAACCGACAAGGGGCGGTCTCGTTGCGGCACTCGCACCCTGTGTAGCCACTACCTGTGCCTTACACCTTAGAGGCTTCGCCAGTAGGCTGGTAATGTTTGGGCCTTGGCTGCTTTCAAAGTTACGGAACAGCCTTCGCACCGCGTCTTGGTACACAAGCTACCCACCTATTGGCGAAAGCTCTATCTTTAAGTTCCTCGAGGGAGCAGGTTTGCCTTTATCTCCAACCGTCAAGGGAAAATTGTGCCACAGTCTCTTCCTCGAATTCGAAGCCGAGCCCGGGTAGACTCGGTAAGATCAATTTGCCTCCGTAAACTTCCATCTGGCGATTTATGAGACGCCGAAAGTTCAACACCTTGTCGTCGGGGAAATACTCGACAAAGAGACCGTTGGGTATGGCTGCAACCAGGTGGGCATGCAGGTCGTGGAACCAGTGTGGGGCGATGGTGACGCCATAGCTGCTCGCGGTCGCCGCGATGCGCCTAAACTCGGTAATTCCTCCACAGACCGCCGCGTCGGTTTGCAGTACAGCCGCCGCGTGCTTATCGAGTATCTCTTTGTGTCGCCAACGTCCGGCTTCTATCTCACCGGTGGTGACCAGGACGGGAGTGCGCTTTGCAAGGCGAGCATGGTTCTCTATATCATCGGGGCTAAACGGTTCCTCGATCCAGTAGGGATCGTACTTCTCCAAACGCTTTATGAACCGCAACGCCGTCGGCAGATCGGCCCAGGCGTTGTTAGCGTCAAGCATCAGCGACACGTCGGGACCCACGCTCTCGCGTGCCGCCGCCACCCTCTTTTCCTCCTCAGGCGGATCTAGGCGTCCAACCTTCATCTTTACGGCCTCAAAGCCCACATCAACGTAGGAGGCCATCTCCTCGCCCAACATCTCCGGAGTCTTGTCCTCAAGGTAGTAGCCGCCGCTGGCGTAAGCGGGGACGCTCTCAGAGTGAAACGCGCCAAGGTACTTGTAGAGTGGCAAGTTCGCGGCCCGAGCGTTATGGTCCCAGATCGCTATGTCGAGCGCGCTCAGGGCTCGCATTACGGAGCCAGCGCGGCCGTGTAGCAAAGCTTCCTGGTACATCTCTTGCCAGAGGCTCTCCACGCAGTAGGGATCTTGATTCTGCAGCAAGGGAGCGAGTAAGTCGCGAACCGCCGCTGTACTGAGGCTGCCGGCGCGGCTACCAGCGTAGCAAAAACCGATGCCCTCAACGCCATCTTCACCGACGAGTTTCACCAAAGTGTAGTCGCGGGCGCTGACGTGTCGTGTCGAGAATGAAGTAGAGCTGTCTAAAGGAACACTAACGGTGCAGGCTAGTATCGACGCGATGCTGGCTCCGTTGATTGTGCTACTTGATTCCACCTTTCCCCCTTGTTCTCGTGTGCCGATGGGTCAGCACCACGCTAGTCACATCTTGGTGCTCCAACCGAGTCCGCCACATAATGTATAGCTTTGCCGCGGAATCCTTGGATCAGCACGTTGAAGATGTACATGAAGCTTCCCTTTCTACATATCTGTTACTGCCGGTCATTAGGCTCGGCTTCGGCGCGGTCCAATGGATATGCAGATCGGCGCTCCTCTCTTCGTCTCGTACTCCTCCGGTTGGCGATCTTGCGAGCCCGCGAGACAACCACGAGTTGCCGGATCCTCGTGCTCTTTGGTCTGTAGCGGATGGGTGATGGTACTCAAGTTAGCGAGGCACCGGAACCAGCAGTAAAGCCACGAGCACGAGGGTCGTGAGAAAGGAGGCAAGGTTGTAAGATTCGAAACTAGGGTGCGGCCGTGGTGGTTAGACGCCCGCGGGCGCTTGTACCCTATACCTCTCGACCACCTCCTCGTTGAGTTCCATGCCGATCCCGGGCTTTTCTGGCACATAGAGGTAGCCGTTTCTGAAGTCCTCAAAGGACTCTTGGGCCAACTGGGTACGTAGAGGGTTTCCCTCCTCGTCCCAGTCGGCGCGCATGTACTCGTAGATTAGGAAGTTTGGCAGGTAGGCAGAGAGCTGAAGGGAAGCCGCCAAGCAGACCAGCGAAGACGTTCCCGTGTGAGGAGCATAGGGTACGTGATAGGCGCTGGCCAGAGCGGCGATCTTCTTACATTCCGTAACTCCTCCGGTGCGGGCGACGTTGGGCTGAACGATACCTATGCCGCCCTTGGTGATCAGATCGCGAAAACCCCAGCGAGTGAACTCCGTCTCGCCCGCAGCAATCGGAACGCTAAGCTTGTCGGACAACCTCCTGTACCCGTCGAGGTTATCTGGCGTAAGCGGTTCCTCAAACCAGTAGACGTCGGCCTCCTCAAGCTTCTTGCCTACCCGCAGCGCCGTGGTAACGTCGTAGCCACAGTTAGCATCGACCATGACTCTTACGTCGGGCCCTACCGTGTCCCTCACGGCCCAGACAAGCTCGATGTCCTGCTCAGGGTCTTCGCCGATCTTTACCTTAAGGGAGTCGTAGCCTGCTTCCACGTAGCCGCGAGCCTCCTCAAGGCTGCTCTCCAAATCCTCCTTCATGAAGATCGACGAGGCGTAGCACTCCAAAGGATTATTGTGCAAGCCCCCCAGCAGCTTGTACAGTGGCACCCCCTCATACTTGGCCATCGCATCCCACAGGGCTATGTCGATCCCACTGATTGCCTCAATGTAGAATCCCTTGTTGTGGCCCCGGTTCATCATGATGCCGTAGAGCATCTCCCAGATGACCTCTACATCCCTGGGGTCGCGGCCAAGGAGCACCGGCTTAATCGTCTCTACAATGTCGCGTGTCGCCGTGGGGGCCAGGCGGGAGATGCACTCCCCGATGCCAGTCACGCCTTCGTCGGTGTGGACCTTAACTACGGTAGTCTGATAGCGGCCGAAGACTACTTCCTTGACTTCCTCGGCGTAAGGCATGCTGACCGGCGAGCCGGGTCTTTCCACGGCTTCCTTCGACCTCTCAACGATCAAGCTGATCGGTTCTACGTCCGTGATTCTCACTTTTCCTCCTTAACGCTTCCCTCATCAGCAATATAACAATCAAACCAAGCGGCGTAAACTTGAGGTCGCACGACCAGTATCCCGCATCGCGCCGTCTCGGTAGTTTGTCGAGGGTCGTAGAAGGCCCACGGCTAGAGAACGTGCTGGTGCCTAATACCTCGATGAGGAGATCTTTGTATCGCCTTCGCGGTGCCTACTACATGAAGGTAGCTCTAAGTTGACCTTTCCCATCCACAGTGCCTAAGCGTAGGGAGGACAGTGCGATCGAGCGAGACGAAACCGAGCAGACCTTGCATGCCCTGATCCTTGAGCGTTAAAGATTCAAGGGGCTTTTGGCACTCCTTTTGTGGAGTGCTCCTTTTGCGTAGTTTAGGCACCACGCCGTTTGCTTGAACAAAGGATGGGGAGTACTTGCCATGGTGCTAAGAGAGCCGGTTTTTGTGGTTTGCTTTGGTGGCAGTTCGTGCCTGTTAGCAAAGAGGAGTTGTGAGGTGATAAGCCCGGAAACGGAATGGAGTTGAACGAGGAGGTGGTTCAAAGATAGCGGGTGCGAGCGCAGGTGGGTGTCTAGCAACCGTAGCTGAAAATCAGATACATCTGCCGTAGCTAGTTCTCGTGGGGTGGGGCACGCGCTATTAGCGCGGCTGGAAAATCTGTCTGGTCGTTCCACCCGTCGAGCTCACGCGTCAACTAACCCGTTACCAGCTAGTGTTCGAGCATTGCTCTATTGGATAAGGTTAGTATCCGCTCCCAATGCTCGCACCGCCCGTTCGGCTGAGACCAAATCGATAACGGTCTCTTCCTCGAAGTCGGCCGAAAGCCGGGCTGATACAGCGGCTGTAAGCTGCCCATGGTGGACTAACCTTCCTTCGCTGAGTCCTAGGAGGCGGTCATGCCCACAGACGATGATGTTCGCGGGATCTTCTGCGGCCAAGCTTCTCAGCCGATCTATGCTCGCCCGGCTTGCAGAGGGATCTAGGGTCATGTCGACCTTCCCGGTTGCCAGCTCTGCCTGATTCTTTGCGGCGTCGCCGGCGAAGATCAACTCGGCACGCTCCCCCTCGGCGACATACGCAAGGTGTCCCGGAGTATGACCCGGGGTGGCCAGCGCCCGAAGCCCTGGCAGGAACTCATCCCCGTCACTAACGCCTACCGCCCTCGGCTCCTCTCCGAGCTTCTCCACGTGGAATTCGGGTATGTGCCAGGTGCCTACCGGCTGCTCGAGCGCCCACTCGAGGTCGTCTGTTGGCACAAAGACCGTGGCATTGGGGAAGAGCGGATAGTTGCAGATGTGATCCCAGTGGCAGTGGGTTAGCACCACGCTTGTCACGTCTTCACGCCCTAGTCCTAAATGGTCGAGCTGCTCAAGCAGAGGGTCACGGTACCCGTAGGAGCCAGTATCTATCAGGATGACCTCACCGTGGCCCCGAAGCAGCGGTACCGTACTCCAACCGAGCCCCCCATGGTGAACCGTCTTTCCTGGATATCCTTGGATTAGTATGTCGAGGGTGTACATGGGGCTTTCCTTTCCGCATTGCTATCGTTGCCGATCGTGAGGTTTCCAGAGTGGTAAGGGAGTATCTTACCTGTAGGGCGGGATAAGCAAAGATTTGGTAGGTACCTTACACTTTCGATACCTCGTAACAGGCTACCTCCTACGAGCTTTCTAGTCGGCCAGGGGATCCCAATTCTTCGCGTTCTTTGGGTTGGAGTGGACGGGTCACAAGTGTCCAGGTGAGCAAGGCACCGATCACGAGCAGTACTACGGCGAGCAAGAACGGGACGGTGAAACTCCCTGTGAATTCCACGAGGAACCCAGTAATGATGGGCGCCAACAATCCGAAAGAGTTGCCGCCTAGAATCAACAACCCGAAGGCTAAGCCGCCTGACGCCTCGTCGACAATGAGATCGCTGGTTAGCGCTATGTTGAGGGTTACCGCGGTGTTGGCCATCGTCAGCGTCCAGGCGAACAACGTCAATACCACCCCGAGGTTCTCTACGAAAGGTACGATGACGAGGGCCGCTGAAAGTACCATCAACAAGATAACAGCCCTCCGACGTTCGCCGCCACTCGCTCGCTCACGCGACACATACCAGTCACTCACACGCGAAATCACGATGCCAAAGACCGCAGCGGCCGTGTAGATGATACCGGTGATCCAACCTGCACTAAGCAACTCCTCGTTGCGTGCCTCGACCATGTAGGTGGGTAGCCATGTTAGGAAGAGGTACAGAGTGTAGACGGCGCATCCCTGGGTGATCAACAGTCCCCACATAGGGGACTGACGGAGCAAGGACGGAAGGGACATGGAAACGACGCCTGCGGAAGTGTCGCTAGGTGCGCTGATTACACTACGATTTTCTAGGATGTATTCGCGCTCCTGCGAGCGTAACCAGCCGGCTTGCTCCGGTCGTTTAATGGTGAGTGCCCAAACGATGGCTATGACAAGTCCTAGACCGCCCAGGATGTAGAAAGATGGTCGCCAGCCGAGTTGCGTTACTAGATAAGCAGCAACCACCGAGCCTACGGCTGGGCCGATCAGGGCACCGGCATTCAGCATGCTGGTAAACAGACCACGCTCCTTGAGCGGGGCCCACTCACGCACCACCATGCTGCCGGATGGGTAGACGGGGGATTCGCCAGCACCGAGTAAGAGCCGGGCCCCCAACATCGTTGAGAACCTGTTTACCAGGCCCGTCGCGATAGCGCCGACCGACCAGATGGCGACCGCCAAGGGTATCATGACGCGTGTTCCGTAACGGTCGGTTAACCACCCCACGGGAACCAGCAGGGCAGTGTAGCTCCAGAAGAAAGCGGAGAAGAGCAGACCCAGGGTTCCAGAGGACAGGCCCAGCTCTTCGCCGATGGGGGGACCAGCAACCGACATATTAACCCGATCGACATAGCCGAGTGTCACCATGAGAAGGAGCATCACGGCGACAAAATAACGACGCCGATGCTTGCCCGCGGCTGACACACCACCAGATTGGTCCATAGATCGCTCCCCGTACCCGGCGCCTAGCAACAACTCTAGCTTTCAGCGCTAACCGTGTCAATCGCGTAACGAGTTGCACATACTCCTGCGCTATGAAACGGAAAGAGTGTTCTATGTATTGCCTACGTTTTCCTTACTTTCTCAAGAAGTCGAGGTCGCAACCTTTATCCGCCTGGAGCACATGCTCCTGGTACAGGCGCGTGTACCCGCGTTCCGCAAGCGTGGGGGGTTCCCAACGTTTTCTCCGGCGCTCCAGCTCTTCATCGTCGATTATTAGCTGTAGGCGGCGAGCGTCGACGTCCAACTCTATCTCGTCTCCCGTCCTCACCAGCGCGAGGGGCCCTCCCACCGCCGCTTCAGGCGCGACATGCAGCACGATCGTACCGGAAGCGGTGCCGCTCATCCGACAGTCGGAGATCCTCACCAGGTCCCGAACTCCCCTCTTTAGCAGCTTTTCGGGGATAGGCAGCAGCCCCGCCTCCGGCATCCCAGGCGCACCGACAGGACCTGCGTTCTGCAAAACCAAAATGTCCCCGTCTTCGACATCCAAGCTGGGGTCGTTCACCCGCTGCTCCATATCCTCCACGCTAGAAAAGACTACTGCCCGTCCCCTGTGTTTCAGAAGATCTGCCGAGGCGGCTCTGGGTTTGATCAGTGCTCCATCAGGAGCCAGGTTACCCCTAAGGACAGCCAAACCACCGTCGTGGTAGAGGGGCTCGTCAACAGGGTAGATTATCTCTCTGTAAGCCGGCGAGACGGCCGCGTCCCCTATGTTCTCGCCAATAGTTTTACCCGTAACTGTCTGCTGGTCCAGGTGGAGCATGTCCCATAGTTCCTTCATCACCGCCGGGGCTCCACCCGCGTGGAAGAACTCCTGCATCTGGTACTTCCCGGCCGGTCGCAGATTAGCCACAACGGGAGTTTCCTTTCCTACCTCATCGAACTTAGCCATAGATAGCTCGATTCCCAATCTTCCAGCAATCGCGATCAGGTGTATCACCGCGTTAGCGGATCCTCCGACGGCCATTAGGATGCGGATCGCGTTCTCAAAAGCCTCCCTAGTCATAATCTGAGAGGGTTTAGTCTCCGCCCGTGCTAGGCGGACTACCTGGCGTCCGGTCTCCTGGGCAGCGGCAAGGCGACGGTTGTCCGTAGCGGGGATGGCCGCGGCTCCCGGGGGCATCATTCCTAAGGCCTCGCTAACAACAGCCATAGTGCTCGCGCTCCCCATCACCATGCAGTGACCGGCCGTAGGAGCCAGCGACGCGTTAATTTCGTCTAGTTCTTCTTCCCCAAGCTCATCGGCTCGGTACTCTTGCCAGTAGTAACGGCAGTCAGAGCAGGCGCCCAAAGTCTTTCCTTCGTACTCCCCATTCGCCATTGGGCCGCCAGTAAACTGTATGGCCGGAATATCTGCGCTTGCTGCTCCCATGAGTTGCGCCGGGACCGTCTTGTCACACCCGCCCATGAGCACGACGCCGTCTAGGGGCTGCGCTCGGATCATCTCCTCGGTATCCATCGCCTCAAGGTTCCGGTATAGCATCGTGGTCGGGCTTGTGAAGATCTCGCCCAAAGAGATGGTTGGGAAACTCAGGGGAATACCACCCTCCATCAGTACTCCCCGCTTCACGGCCTCGACGATCGGGCCGAAGTGGGTGTGACAGCGGTTGATCTCGCTTCTTGTATCACAGATTCCGATAACAGGTTTCTCGTAGTCCTCAGGGCTCATCCCCAGGTGCCGCCCGAAGGCCCTACGAACAAACTGACTGAACCCGGCATCCCCATAAGAGGTTACGCTACTTCTCTGCGGACTCAACAGCTCCTCCTTGTCTTCGCGAGCGCCACTACTCTGGGAATAAACTCGAACAACTTCTTCGATAGATATCTCCCTATCGTTTCTCCACCTAGGGGCAACGGGTGATCCCGTACGATTCTATGATACCGAATCGGGACTCATCTCCATCACAAGCCGAGAGCGAAACCAATCAGTGCCGGAGAGCTTCTCCTCAGATCTGTTGGATAATCTCTGGTCACTCCCAGACACTAACCCTCTGGCTTCTTGGCACAGTCGCCAGGCGCTAACGCCTGCCTGCAGGGACGAGACCAAAGGCGGTGGGGGAGAGAGGCTTTTGAGGCCAATGACAAAGATTAGCGCAGAGAAGAGTGACGAACTATCCCTGTTCACCAGGCTTCCTAGAGAGACTGTCTGGAAAATCGAAATAGGCCCTATTCTGAGGTCCCATGAGCGGGCAGATCAGGATTAGCAAGCTCTATTTAGCCCTCTTGTATAGCCAGAAACCACGTTCAACAAGCCCTCCAGCTATTTTCCAGATAGTCTCTAGAAGAGTTCTTCTCGGAAACCCAGCTTGCATACACTCGCATACCTATACGAGGCCTAGGAGGGCAAACGCAGAGTTAGCCTTGCCTATACACTAGTTTCGGCTTCCGCCTGGTGCCGACGGCGCTTCTCACGAACGCGCTCCAGCTATGCAGTCAATCGCTCGATCAACACAACCAAGAGAGCGATAACTACCGCAATTACCAGGATCCCCAGTACCAGCTCGACATTTCTGTCGTATCTTCGCCTTGGTCGCCTCGGCCCCATCTCTTAGGTTCCTTTCTCACTCAAATCCGAAGAACCTCTTCCACCAGGAGGGGCGCTCCTCCTCCGTAAACGGTCGCTCCGCTCCGGCGGGTGTGTTGCCCCTCTCTGGCTGGGCCGAACCCGTCTCGGGCAATTCTCGCGGCTCTGGAGAAGCCGGTGGAGGGTTCAACGCCTTCAGACCCTCCGACAAAGACAAGAGTACAGCGTCCCTGCGCTGTATCTCGGCGTCTCTGGTG
>Ga0126312_10002606_pt1 | contig 12070 bp, 13 predicted proteins | sample Plot104A_FD_92537 | JGI IMG/M metagenome (GOLD analysis project Ga0126312, IMG submission 92537) | Serpentine soil microbial communities from UC McLaughlin Reserve, CA, USA - Plot104A | ecosystem: Environmental > Terrestrial > Soil > Grasslands | place: USA: UC McLaughlin Reserve, Lake County... | reverse complement strand
AGGTATCTCACGAGTAAATTAAGTGATAACCCCTTAAACTCACTGATAAATGATAATTCCTATAAGTAAACACGTTCCCCACTAATAGATTATCGATAACACGAATAAATTTCTGGAGTTGAACCTTCCTCGTAGAACTTGAATATTTTTACTCTTAAACCTGACCACCCCATCAGTCCAAATTCGTTTTAGCAATTGCAAAAAATAGTTTGCCCTTTCTCCTCTGTATTTGTAAGGTACACCGGAAACTTCATACTCATCTTTTGACCATCCAATTCCTAGACCTGCAATAGCCCGCCCATGCGACAGGACATCGAGTGTTGCAAATCGCCTTGCTAATACTACGGGATTATGAAATGCCATATCAATAAGACAAGTTCCTAAAGAAATTTGGTCGGTATTGCCTGCCAAGTAGGTCAGCGTCTCCAGCGGGTCAGTACATTTTGGTATTCAACTGGAAGAGCACCATCAGGTGTTCTTTCTTTTCTCCTATAATAAAAGTGCCGCTGGATATATTCTTAAATGATAAGGATAGTATTTGTACACGTGTCTTCAAGCGAAATTATAAGTTGTAAGGAATGTGGACGCCATTTTGATACAATAGATGCTCTGAGAGAGCATGAAAAGTCAGAACAAGAAGATAAAGAACTTCAAAATAAAGGACTTTGAAGTACAAAGTAAGTTCATGTAGCACTCCTTCATGTTTACATTGCCGTACTTATTCCAAATGATTTACAATCTAGCGTAGATGAATTGTTATTTAGATTAAAGCACATAGCAAGTTGTGGAAAACAGTAAAGTTGATTCAAGTACGTGCGAACTATGTAGACGGAGATTTTCAGACTTTACAGAGATGCAACAGCATATGACTTTTGATCATATGTAGAAAGAAAATTCTACTAAGATGACCTATGACAAGAATGAGCTAGACAGACACTACTAATGATGATAATAATAATAGCAATTCAACTGATCAATATGAAGACCTATCTCCAATGGAAGAATATGAATTAGATTATAAAAGGCGACGAAAACGTATTGAATTACTGACGGCTTAAGTGAAGAAGGGCTTATAAAAGTAGAGAAGAAATATATGAACTACTGAATCATTCTTATATTGTATTGGTGCAAAGCAGTGCAGACAATCCCTCTTAAACAAATGAAATGCGCCTAATGATTTCCATATATTCATTTATAATTAGTTTGGATCTGCCGCTGATAGAAGAAGAAGCTCGATGTATCCAAAATGACCAAGAACTGAGCCAAAGAAAGCAGACCCAGGGCTTTCCATCGACGGGGATCTGGGCTCTGGCCCCAGAAATCAGTGAGAAAAGGAAACAGAATCCTGTTAGTTGACGACGAGACTGACATTACGACAACGTTAAAAATAGCTTTAGAAGATGCTGGTTTCATAGTTAATCCATACAATGATCCTCTTATTGCTTTGTCCGAGTTCAAACCAGGCTATTATGATCTAGTTATTCTTGACATTAAAATGCAGGAAATGAATGGACTTGAGCTTTATGCCGAGATGCGAAAGGTCGACAACCAAGTCAGGTTCTGTTTTATCACAGCAGGTCAGATGTATTATGATGAAGTCAGGAAAGAAAAACGAGAAGAGGGAGAGGAACCATACTGCAAGTTGAATACAGAACGGTTTTTACAAAAGCCGATTTCAAATGTAGAGCTTCTAGAGACAATAAACAGAGTAATGATGCAAAGATGAGTAAAAGAAGCATACAAACCTCGGGCGCAGCTGCGTGCTGCCCAAGCTCAAAGATAGGCTAACGCTTTAGGACTAACATATTTTCATATTCACTCATGACATCTACTATAAGGCACCGTAGGTGTATGTCGCTTGAAGATTAAATGCATATTGTATTGGTGGATTACCAGTAGTTACATCTGCATAAGTCTCAGCCTTGATTGGATAAGGGAGATTCCTGTTAATCCAAATATGATTATCAACTCCTTTATGATAAGTTAATACAATCGTGTCATAGGTTCCGGCAGGGACTTTTACTCTGGCAGAACCAGAAGGGCCTATTGCAGAACCCCCCAATAGAAGCTATCTTACCCCAGGAGGACGCTGTTAAAGATTGTCCTGGTTTTGGAACAACAGACGCTAGCCATTGGAGTGAATCAGTATAAGCACTTCTATATGGTTTCATTTCAGAAGGAATACTTGAAGTTCCTAATACACTTAGATCTAGCGCACTTAAGTGAAATGTGCCATTAATTACTTTACCCTGGTCATCAACTACATGTACTGGAACTGTCCAATAATTCTCTTTCTTGTTGAAGTCTTTAAAGTATAAAGTTATAGTGAAAGCATCTTGAAGGAAAGCCAAGTTCTGAAAAATTCAATAAGGCAAAGATCAAAGCACGGGATGCTTCGAGAGATCTTCAAAGGGATCTCTAGAGATTTTAGTTTTCTTTGGTATGCCATTAATGCGTACATCCAGGTCTTAGGCTTGAAGAACATAGTTAATCTATCCTTATAGATGGCAATTGCAATGTATGTATATAATAGCAAGAGTAGGGGCAAATTGTCTGGTTCACAGTCATCATATCGTGACAGAATTTATATTGTAAAAGATATTATAATGAAACTAGTAGAACATAATGAGCTAAACCAGACTACTCTTTTGAGCTTTTGTGGATTAAATTTGAAAAAGCACAAGTCAATTCTTGATGAACTAGAATCAAATGGGTTTGTACGTAAATGCGAGTTGCCATTTGGAAAAAGAACCACTTTTGTATATAAATCCACTCCAAAGGGACTAGAGTTTTGCACGACCATTTTGGAACCCTATGAAATGGTATTTCCTAGAAGGAAATCCAAGAACAATAATTATCAAGGCCTAGTACAACAATATGAGCATGTCCAGAAAAAGGATATAGATGAAGTAGAAAGACAAAAAAATATAGTAGAGGTTATGCACAACAGATAATAACTGAACAAGAATAAATATAAATAAAAGATTAGGATGGAATATTTAGACTATTTTTCTCTGGTTTTGCAAAGATTAAAGCTACGTTACTGATCCATAGTTGGAGAGACCAAAACCGTATTCTATGACAATCTTTCTATCCACATCTTCCTTTTCTTTTTTGTACACATTGTATCTTTTTCTCCAAGGGCTTATCGATCTATATTGTCTGATTCCTGATATAAGCCATATAAATGAAATAATGAAAACTGCTCCTAGTAGAATAGTTAATACAGGTCCAAATTCATTTTCAATTTCAAGAACAGCAAAGAATGAAGGATGCAATATCAAATATACTGAAAGCCCAATAGTAAGGGGGGCTAAGAGCAAAGCTGAAATGGAAACTCCAAGTAAAGTCTTTCTTATACTTGTTATTTGTTCAATAAAACTATCCATCAGACTTAAGATATTTGCTCTATATTTCATAGTAGTATTATTATCTGAATGGTTATTTTCACTCAAAAGCATCTCACTGCAAAGGGTTCTTTTAAGTTTCTATCATTGTTCTGCATGGTATACATGAACATAATCTAATATAATAAAGACCTATATAGACAATGATTAACTTTGTTAATTCCTATATTTAAGTATGGATATCTGTTATCAAATATGCGTGCTCAGATAAAACCGCAGGATTTTCAAAGGTAATATCTATGATCCTAGGGACAAAGAAAGCTAGAATTTACAATAGTATTAATACTGCTATCATATCCTGCAATATATCTTAGATACTCAAAGGATGTGTCTTCGTCAGATATTTTTCTATTTCTTCCTTTCTTTTTGTTTGACAAATTGTAGATCCCTACTTATAGTTAATGGATCTACACCTTTTTTCTGCTATTTCTAATTGAGTTAAACCTTGCTGTTATTCCTGCATTGGGGAACTGTGCAAAGGTAAAGACTTAGTGTAAGTTAGAACTGATTTACTTTCACTACCTGGCAACATTGTGCAACATGAATTACTAATTAGGTTAGTCTAAGTTAGTTAGTTACGTGGTTAGTACTTAGGTTATATTTATGGAATTAGAACTTTAGTCTTCCTTAGGAATACCTGTAACATTTACAGAATCGTACTTTGTAGAGTTGAAAGGACCAATATCACAAGATAGTTTGGCCGTCAACTCATTTGTTCCTTCACTTATCAAATGGTACTTACTTGTATAGGTAAAAGTCCATGTTGAATAATCATTACTATTCCTTCCATACTGTGTGAAGTTCAACCCAGCAGGCGTCGCCTTTTGCATAGGTTGTGAGTCATTCCAATCAGTATAAACTGTACAAGCGTTATTGGTAGCCTCATATCTGGCCGTTCCAAATATTGTAAGCTCGCCAACTGAAACCATTTCGCCATCACTAGGATATGTAATTTTTACTCCATAGTTGGAAGTGTCTGGTACTTGGGAAACAGCAAAGGGAGTCGGAACAAAAACGAATATGATTACGAGATAAACAGCAACTATAATGAAGTTAAATCTGGAAAGTCTCAACTATGTAAAGATACACAGACCCAACATTTAATGTATTGTCAAAGTATTTGTGATGGAGCCAAACTCCATATGAGTCTTTTAGGCTATAATGATAAAATAATACTACTTGAGACTTCCTGGATCATCAGACCTTTGATTGCTAACCTCTTCTGTCGCTGTCATGTACCTCATTTTAGGCAAGGAGATATCAGCTAGGCCCAAGCAGTGATTATCCCAAATAATATATAATCACTGTTTCAATTTTCTAGCATACTAAATATTATTACCTTACCAAAGGAAGCGAGGCTATCCATGCCGCTAATTCTCTTCATCAATCCACCTGACGCATTAGTATAGGAAAGATTGGTAATTTAGAGATAATACAACATAGGTCAATTCATTGGTTCCTATCAAATACTTTTTATTAACCACCACATCCAATTATGGAGTAAGATGAGCATAGCTATATCAGATGTGATATCTAGATTTGATAATTTGGAACAAGCATTAAAATCAGTATTTCCAAAAGTTGATCCAAGAACAGTGGTTGGTCTACTTATACGAGAGAAGAAAGAAAAGAACCCACTATATACACTTGAGACAGTTGTGAATCCTGGCCAGAATACTGATGCTATTAGAGAACTTATAATGAGAGAGACGGGAATGGCACCAGGCTTTTACCTTAGTGGAACTAAAGTCGTTGTAACTCACAAGCTTAATTTGGAGTTGTTAAAAAGGATAAATGACATTGATTACGTTGTTTCTATAAAGGCTGCTCCTTATAGTGCTGGTGCATCCTCTGATTTTTGACATGATGGTACAGAGTACATTATTTTGACTATCATTTTCTGGTACTATAATAATCACTTTCTTTTCTACCTAATAATTATAATTGTTAACTACACTACACTATGACCTGCAGTTAACACTTTTTAAAGAACCCGATAAGTGAAGAGCCAGAAATACCAATGTCTATATGCTCTAGATAAGCGATATTGCCTCATATAATTTAATGCTAGAAAACTTGATTTGTTGTTAAGCACGTTTCTCCTGTTTTCTTTTCTTGCTCTTCTGATCTTTATCTTCGTCATAATCTGGCTCATTTGATTCTTCCTTATCTTCATTGCTATTGCCAGCAGATGATTTTAGCTTATCCTTGGACTTACCTGATGATATAAACCTAATAGCATCATCAACTACAGTAGCATTAGTTAATAAATCAAGCTTCATAGAATAGCATTCTTTAGCTAGTGACAATGCCCTGTATCTTTTCGCGTTTGTCATCTGTATTTTGAGATGTGGTTCATGCTTATTTTAGTTCTGCATGATATAGAGCCGCGTTTTGACTGACTAAGTCAGATAGAGAGAAAAGTTGCTATCTTATTCAATTCTCTAAAAATTGTTTAAAGTCATGTACCACATACTTTATTTTAACGATTAAAGGTAGCGCAGACAGCAAACTATATTATATAATGTGCAGCGGCAAACGGAAACAATTGCTGCAAGGTATTTGTCAATGGCTGCCATACTGTGCTTGTTAAAAACTTCGTCAATAAATGATTTGATCAGTTCCTTATTTTCTTCTTCTAACACCAATTATATACCACTACCTCCACCATCTCCACTTTTGCTTATTTTGCCAAAAGGAGCTCAAATATCGCTCATTTTAGTGGAGGTATCATAAGATAGTATCTCCACCGATGTTACAATATCTCTATCCAGTAGGGCCAGCTCACCATATTGGTGGAGGTTCTTGCTCGTGGTGGAGGTTCCATATGATTCAAACAACAATACCTCCACTGATTTTAGACTGAATTTGAGCACGAATTACAGTATGGTGGAGGTAGTGGAGATAGTGGAGGTTTATTTCTGAGTCTTAGTGGTAATAAGCTGACACTATTAGTCTCACTACTACCTTAATGACATCTATTCAATATCACTACCTTCCTCATCGTCAAAAGTTTCGCCTTCATCTTCATCCGCCCATAAAGATATTCTTAGTTGTAAGGTCTGATCCATAAATTAGAATATATGGTTCAAATGCTGCAAGATAATTTGTTATTAATGGCGATTTGGCGGGCTACCCTATACGAGCCACCTCAGCAATTTTATCATGCGACTACGAATATTTCGAAAATTTATGATTGCAATCATGACATTCTCTAGCGATTCATAATTAAGATTGTCCAAAATCAACCCAACTTCATTTCAATAATCCTCTATAGCAATCTATGCTCACTATAGACTTAAGTACTATTCTTATGCAAATAATTGTCAGTGAGTAGTAGGACAAACTCTCTACGACATTCATCATTCTGTATAGTAATAGCACCTTTCTTAGTTGTTGTAGCTAGCGTTTCTATAAATGGTATTGGTTTGAGTCCACCTCCGATCGCATTGGCACAGCAGCAACCTCAAGCTAATCTTACTTTTGTTGAACAACAACAACTGATGGAAGGCATTTCCTTTGAAATTGATAATGTAACCTTTTCACATCATATGGCAACAGTAAATGGTATTCAATTGCACTATGTGATTGGTGGTAATGGAGATCCTGTAATTTTGTTGCATGGATATCCGCAATCATGGTATGAGTGGAGACATATTATGTCGGCATTGGCTAAAAATTATACAGTAATCGTACCTGATCTTCGTGGGTTTGGTGATTCTTCAAAGCCAATCACAGGTTATGATGGCAATACTACTGCAGAAGATATCTACCAATTGGTATCTCAACTGGGATTTAGCAATATTTTCTTGGTGGCACACGATGTAGGAGCACAAACAGCTTATTCGTATGCTTCGGCTCATCCTAACAATGTAAGCAAATTAGTGCTCATGGATTTCCCATTCCCTGGTTTTCTACCTCCAGAGTTTGGTCAGAATGGTCCTTGGTGGTTTGCTTTTTATCAAACACCTGATATACCAGAAACTCTCATAGATGGTAAAGAGCGAGAATATCTATCATGGTTTATGAAAGGATTGGCTTATAATCCATCTGCAATTTCGGAAGAAGATATAGATGTATTTGCAACTCACGCTAAAGCACCTGGTGGATTGCGTGCACAATTTGAACATTTTCGAGCCTTCCCTGTGGATGCAGAGCAAAATAAAGAATCAGCCAAGACTAAGATAACAATGCCTGTATTGGTATTAGGTGGTGACGTATATCCTGCTTTGGGTGGTGATTTTCCAGGGAACTTTGCGCTAAATTCAACGCAAGCATTAGCTGCAAATGTAACTGGCATCACAGTTCCACTTTCGGGGCACTGGATTCCAGAAGAGCAGCCACAATTTGTCATTGAGCAGCTAGCAAAGTTCTTTTTTGGATGAACTTGAATTCTCCATTACCTTTGGATATGTTAAAAGAATTATTTTGAAATTATCCTCATGCTTATTTGCTTCTCTGCTAGCTTTATCTTTTATTGCTTTAACTGTATTCTCAAAATTTTCAAGGGTTCCAGCAATCATGCCTATCCATCCATCCGCATATTTTACAATTCTTCTAAATGCTTTTGGATTAAATGCTCCCATATAGATAGGAGGATGCGGCTTTTGGATGGGCTTGGGCCCTATTTTAGAAGCAGGTATGTTATAATAATCTCCTTTGATTTCTACAACATCATCTGTCCATATCTTTTTTAATAATTGAATATATTCGTCTGCTCTTTTACCTCTATCTTTTAATGATATATTAGAAGCTTGATATTCATCCTTTAACCAACCAATACCAAAACCGCATATAGCCCTTCCTTCTGATAGTATGTCAAGTGTAGCAAATCTTCTTGCTAATATTACAGGATTGTGAAATAGCATGTCTATAACTGAGGTTCCTAATGCAATCTTGTTTATATTTGCGGCTGCAAAAGTAAGGGTTTCTAAGGTATCAAAAACATTCTGAAACTCAGTTGGAAAACTACCGTCAGGAGTTAATGGATATGGTGTTTGTGGCTTTAAAGGGCAGATAAGTCTCTCCCACGTCCATAATGAGTCAAATCCTTCTTCTTCTGCCTGTTTTGCTGCTTGAACTAAATTTTCTCTTGTAGCCTGCTGACCAGCTTCAGGTAAAACCATTCCAACCTTCATGATCATGCTCTATTTGTGTGCCTGTATTTAAGGAAATCAATAATTGACTATGACTACTCTAGCTTGACAAAAAGAGAGAGGGCAAACAAGAAAGAGGCAGTCACAAGTGGATACTTTGGGTTAATGATCCGATAGGTTACAGAACCTGAAAATCAGGTCTGATTCCATTCTACTGTGTAAACAAGTAAAGATATGGATAAAGATAGGTTTGCATGCTTCTCGTTGGAGCTAGTACCTGCTGCTATCCTTGAGCGGCAAATCTAGCATTGATATTGAGTTGGAGCTCACTTTTTGTTAGTCAGTAAGACATGGGCGTGCTAGCTACTTAGTTTTTTTCTCGGGCCTAGGGCCTAACTGGCTTGGTTAGGATTTCCTTTTTCAATAATCCTTTGAACTTGCATACTGTCTATCGCTGTGTTCCTAGAAAGTTCGTCTAGTAGCACCTCCAATACTTTTCTGAGGTCGTAGTTTTCTGGAATCTTATTTGATACCATCCTAGTGGGATTAAAGCAACGGAGCAGAAAAGTCTTGTATGGCGGGGGCTTTGCTGTGGTCATTTTAACCTCTAATACTTTGTAGCCTTTGCGTAGCTCCGCTGTGACTTGCAAGCAAACTGTCTTGCTTATCGACCAAATTTGGTCCCGTCCATTGTTTATATGCTGTACTGTACAGTCATATCCTTTGTTGTGGTGTGAAGTTAATAAAAAGTTAGAGAAATGAGAGTTTTTATTGTGCTGCTGTTGTTGTTGTTCCTGTTGTTGTCGTCGTTGGTGATTTTGCTTCCGCATCAACCGTATATGTATATATGGTCAATGCATAACCACTTCAGCGGTATTGTATTACCATTATTGAAAATCTGCAATCCGTACAAAGCCACCTCTGAAATTTCAGTCATCGTTCAGGACTAATGCCTTCTGTTTAAAATACGCCATTATTTGAACTCAAAAGATCTTCTTTATTCTATCAATATCAAAACCAAATTCTGTCATCAGACACAGTTGTAGAAGCAATTGAAGATCTTTTGTCAATAAACGTAGGTCTTTCTCTTGAACTACTTTATTACCTAAATTTTCAGACCAGTGAGAAAAATAATTTCTCGCATCTTTGACCTTTGTTGCAAATCTTTCTTTATCGTTGAATTTGAAATAAACAGCAGCTACTTCTGAATAATATTCATATACTTCTTTTGCTCTTTTGAAGAACCATTTTCGTTTTTGAGCCTTAGCAATTCTGTGATAAGACTCAAGGGCTTGGGCAAGACCTAAGAATTGAAACTCTGTGTACATTTTAGGATTATACATTACACCAAAATAAAGGTCAAATACAGGCTTGAACCTCTCAGATATCTCAAACCATTTATCCATATAGTTTTCAAGCTGATTAGAATCTTTGAGTTCCTCAAAAAACAAAAGCGGTTGACTTTTTGTGTTAGGTTTTATCATATTGGAGATTGGAGACTTGTAGAATATCCGAATATGCTGTTGTTTAATACTATGATTAGGAGTATGTAGATCACTCTTAGAGGCCTCTGCAATGCCTTCTATTGACTCAATCAATACTTCGTTTGGAATAATAAAGTTCAAAAGATTCTGTATGATGCCATTTAATTTTAAGTACTCGTCAAACGATTTTTCTATCCGTGATTGTAATTCAATACATCTCTTTTCTTTAATGTATCCTTCCCACAATTGAGGAGTTGGGATATGTCCTTCTAAATTAACGACAATGTTAACATGGTATTTATTATCAATCTGCACTTTAATGGGGCTACATTTTTCATAAGTTATTGTAATGCTCTTTTCATCCTCCTTAGAAAAAAATCTCCCATGCATATCATGAAAACTAACCCATTTATCGAAATTCGAAAATGTTACCCATATACAATCAAACCTGATATCTTCGGAGAGTAAAAAATGAGCGCCTATAAAAAAATTTACCTTCATATACGGATATGCTTTTTATACTGGTTTTCAGGGTTAGTGCAACAAGGTTTTAGAGGCTCATATTTTGAGGGTAATGGGTTATAGTTTAGCTTAGCTATCAACCAACTAGATAAATAATGACTTTTTATGTTACTAGATCCTAACTAGCTAACTAACCAACTTCCCATTCTTCTACTTCGTATGTAAAAAGTTGTTCTTCATCTATAGATATGAGTCTATGTCTCTCCTTTTGCGCTTTTTCATCATTACTCCATATCGAATTTATAAAGCCAGCACGTATAAAGCCAGCACGTCGATCATCTATTGATGCGGTTCCCTTTGGATAACGTGTAATAACATACACTTTATTCAGTGACACCATATGATTTAAATTAATTAAAAAATTATAGGCAAATAAATTATTCTTCTGGTTCCGGTGCTTCGTCTGCTGCTCCGTCTGAGCTTCTCTTCTCGCTTCATTTCTTTTCTTTCTCCAAGTCCCATCGCAATACCAATATTATTGCATAAATGATGGTACCTTGGGTTTTTCGACTTCTACAGGTATGAATTCTACTGAATCCAGGACTTTGTGTATTGCTGATAAGTTTTCAGAGAAAACTATTAAGAAAACTATATAAAAAAATGGCGTCCTTCTTGCAAAATATTTTTGTTATTCTCCTTCAGATGCTTGAGCAGTAGTATTAGCAGTAGTAGGAGAAGCACCTGTAGTACCAGTAGTAGTATTGCTAACTATTACTATTGCAGGAGGAGATGATGCTGCATGATGAAGATCTGTTCCATTAAATACTGCAGTTATCGAGGTTGCTCCTTCACTACTTGGTGCTTGTACATCTACTCTAAACTTACCCATAGGATCTATCTTCTGTGGCTGAATTTCCATTAATGAATCAGCTGGAATAGACTGTGATGCTGATTCATAGAAAAAAGATATATTTTTATTACTTATTGGATCAAGAGTTACCTTATCAACTACTTTGCCTGATACAGTGAAATTCTCATTTGGCTTTACAACTGGCCATGGCTGAACTGTAAGTGTTGAAAGCTCAGGAGGATGTTTGATTGCTGTATCAGATCCTATTTGTCCAAATGATGTGCTGTTTTGTAATAGCCCTTGTGTTTTTGATGTAGTAGTAGCATTAGATGATGAAGCATTTTGTTGTTGTTGCTCTTGCTGTTGCTCTTGCTCTTGTGCTAATACCTCTTGAACATTTTCCACTACTCCAACTAATGGTGTTACTAAAACCAGAAATCCTACAACCAGATAGATTAAATTATGTAGAGGCATATCAAGGTCTAGTAAACTACAAACATAATAAGAGTTATATTTAGACGTCAACGGAAAGACTCTCACCAATGTTTTTTGACAATTACATTTAAAGAATGACATGAGAGTAGAACTTTCTTTGTTTGTTTTACCAAGGTAAATTAGGCGGCGTGTAGGAAGTATAGACAGCCCAGCTAGGTTAGGCAAGGCCATTAGTCGAACTACTTACCCAGTTATGTCCAGTGAAGTAGACCTACAAAACGAGCGGCTAAGATGGCTTGTTGAAATGATAAAATATGCAATTGAGAGTACAACTGT
>Ga0126312_10002605_pt1 | contig 12075 bp, 6 predicted proteins | sample Plot104A_FD_92537 | JGI IMG/M metagenome (GOLD analysis project Ga0126312, IMG submission 92537) | Serpentine soil microbial communities from UC McLaughlin Reserve, CA, USA - Plot104A | ecosystem: Environmental > Terrestrial > Soil > Grasslands | place: USA: UC McLaughlin Reserve, Lake County... | reverse complement strand
GTCGATGATCACCTCGAGGTCGATGCCCTCCTCGTCCGAGAGGAAGCCGAGGTCGACCGCGAGCGGCTCGTCGGCGCTCGCCGAACGAAGCCCGACGGTGCCGGCCGACGCGGGCTTCATCGCGTAGGGGCTCAGCTGGACGCGCCACTTGCCCCCGGTGATTCGCTCCCTATCCCGCGCCGACCAGCTCACCAGGTGAATGTCCCAGGTCCCCTCGAGACAATGGCCGCTGCGCGCGCGAGCGATGGTGCCACCGCCCACCATGCGTCCATCGGCCTCCTGGCGGCCGAGCTCCTCCTCGAGCTCGGCACTGGCCCTGAAGACCATGTTGCTGCCGGGGTGGTCCAGGAGATTCGCTCCGACGCCCGGCAGGTCGACGGCCACGGGGATGTCGTAGCCCGCAAGATGGTCGGCGGGCCCGACGCCACTGCGCAGCAGGATCCCCGGCGAGCCGAAGGCGCCGGCGCTGAGCACGACGAGGCCAGCTTCGAGCTCGAGCGTCTCGCCGCCGCGCCGGGCGAGCGCTCCCACCGCACGCCCCCGCTCCGTCAGGATGCGATCGACGAGCACGTCCCCGAGGACGGTGAGGTTGGGCCTTTCGCGAGCTCGGTCGAGGTACGCGAAGGCGCTGTTCCAGCGGGCGAAGCCGTTCACGTTTACCGGTAGGAAGGCGACGCCCTGAGGGCTGGAGAGGTCGTTGAAGTCGTCAAGCGCCGGAATTCCCGCTTCGGTCGCGGCGCGGCGAACGGTGCGTGCCCAGGGTCCGAGCTCCTCGTCGCTCAGCGGGCGGGTGCGGACGGCCCGCTGAGCGGACAGCAGATGGGGCTCGAGCGATGCGTATTCCCAGCCCCGGGCGAACCGTGCCCACTCGTCGTAGTCCCTGCGGTCGCCCAGCGAGACGAAGCAGGCGTTATGGGCAGAGCAGCCGCCGAGCACCCTGGCGCGCGCGAGCGAGAGCTGGGCTCCCGGGTACCAATCGTGGGTGTCGCAAGGGGTACGCGGGTCGACCAGCTCGACCGGCCAGCGCCCCCCTTCGAATGGGCCGTAGTCCGGCCCCGCTTCAAGCAGGCACACCGACTGGTCCGGATCCTCGCTAAGCAGCGCCGCAAGCGCGCACCCGGCCGTGCCCCCACCGAGGATCAGGGTGTCGAACGGGCTTTGGGGCTCGCTCACCTGCGGCGGAGCTCAGCCGCCGCCTCGACGGGGATGCGCGGCTCGGTTTCGGGCTCAGCCCCGGTGCGCTCGCGGACCTCATCGACCTCCCCTTCAGGTTCGCGGCCAGGCTCACGGCCCGGGCGCGTGCGCGCCGGCTCGGGGCCACCCGGGATCAGCTCCGCGCTCAGCTCATCCAGCGGCTCGAGCAGGTCGTGCCTGCCCAGACGGCGAAACGCCTCGCCCGCCAGCGACAGGTAGTCGCCCCCCTTCTCCGGCCTGTAGTCGAGGATCGGGATCGCGCGCTCCGCGGACTCCGCATAGGCGATCGACTGGCGGATCGCCGTCCGGAACACCTTGTCACCGAAGCGCTCCCTCAGCGCCTCGAGCGTCTGGCGCGAGTGGCGGGTTCGCATGTTCGCGATGTTGAGGCAGACGCCCAGCAGCTCGAGCTGGGGGTTGAGGTTGTCGCGCGCCAGGTCGAGCACCTCCACGGCCTGCTCCATCCCCTGAAGCGAGAAGTACTGGGCCTCGCTGGAGAGGATCGCGTGCGTGGCGGCGACGAGCGCGTTGACGGTCAAGAGCCCAAGCGTCGGCGGACAGTCGATCAAAATCAGGTCGCGGTTTCGCTTCAGGTCGCGCAACGCGTTCCTGAGCGTCACCTCGCGCCCGATCTTCCCCGCCAGCGCGAGCTCCGCCTCGGCCAGCTGGAGGTTCGCCGGGATCACGCGACCGTGGACCGCGTCGGCGGCCCGCACCCGCCCCTGGAGCGCGTCGCCGAGGGTGGGATGCGCGTCGGGGGGAGTGTCGAAATAGTCGGAGAGGTTTCCCTGCGGGTCGGCGTCGACGGCGAGCACGTCGAGGCCCAGGCGCTCGCACACGTCCGCCAGGGAGCGCACCAGGGTCGTCTTGCCGGTGCCTCCCTTCTGGGAGAGGACTGCGATCGTCACCGCCACCTGCGGCGCGACTATAAACGGAGCGGCGACCTGGGCCGATGGCCCCGGCCGATGCGGTCCACGAAACCGCTGTTGGCCGCGAAATAGGCGGTCAGAGGCGGATTCATCGCCACCGACGCCTCTCGTGGCGGCCTTCGCAGCATGCAGGGCCCATCCCGCTGAGACCGCAGGTCCGCACGTGTCCCGTCGGGATGGGCCCCTATACTTCCCGCTCCCGTTCACCCCGTCGCGCGCCCGCTCGAAGAAGGCGCGGATCCCGGTAGGTCCGATTGGCTAGTGGCATCAATCATGCGCGGTCGCTGTCCGCGGAGCGGCGTCGCCTATCGCCTGAGGGGGAGTACCGGCCGCGCGTCTCGCCGCCCACGGTCGAGGATCGCGATGCCTGCGCCATCTACGCCTCCGTGCGCAAGGACGCCACCCCGGCCCGCACCCCGCTCGAGCTGGCGCTCGGCAACCTCCAGAAGATGCTCCATCGCGCGGGCAACGTGGATGGAGAGGGCGACGGCTGCGGGATCTTGGTGGACATCCCGCGGAAGGTCTGGGCGGAGCGGATTCGGGCCGGCGGCCACAACCCCGCCCTCGCCCTGGACGAGGCCTTCGCCGTCGCCCACGTCTTCGTCGATCGCTCTCAGGACCTGGACAAGGTGCTGCACGACGCCCACGAGATCCTGGCCCGCGGCGGCGTTCGCATCCTCGCGGAACGGCTGGGAGACGTCGACTCCCAGGCCCTCGGCGCGACCGCGCGAGAGGAGGAGCCCCACTTCTGGCAGGTGGCGGGGTTGCTCCCGGACGCGCGCCGGCGCGATCGCGTCGGCTTCGACCTCACGGTGGCGCTCGAGGCGGAGCTCGACTGCCACGTCGCATCGCTTTCGGCCACGACCTGCGTGTACAAGGTCATGGGGGCCCCGCGGGTGCTCGGCGATTACTACCGGGACCTTCGCGACGAGCGCTTCGAGACGGTCGGCTGCTTCGGCCACAACCGCTACTCCACGAATACCTGGCCGTCGTTCCGGCGCGTGCAGCCGTTCACGGTGCTGGGCCACAACGGCGAGATCAACACGATCGAGCAGCTCCGGCAGGAGGCGGGCATGCTCAACGTGCCGATCCCCCCGGGGGGCTCCGACTCCCAGGACCTGAACCGCGTCGTGGATTTCCTGATCCGGGTGGAGGGCCTGTCGCTCGCGGAGGCGATCGAGCTGGTCGTCCCTCCGATCGTCGACGAGATCCGCTCGCTGCCCTCGGAGCTGCACTCGTTCTACATGTACCTGCGGCAGGCCATGGGCCCCTTCGCTCAGGGGCCGGTGGCCCTGATCGCGCGTCACGGGGACGAGTGCCTGTTCTCGGCCGACGCGCTCGGCCTGCGTCCGCTGTGGAAGCTCGAGACGCGGGACGACTTCGTCTTCAGCTCCGAGCCGGGCGTCGTCAGTTGCCACGAGATGGTCTCTGAGCCGAAGCCGCTAGGGCCGGGCGAGAAGTTCGTGGTCGAGATCGATCGCTCAAAGCGCTCCTCGCGGCTCTCCGAGCACCGGGAGGTGCAAGCAGCCGTCGCGCGCCGCTGGCTCGAGCGGGCGGGCGCGTCCGAGGTCGCACCCTACGACCGCGCGCTTGAGACAGGCGGCCCGCTGGAGGGCCCGGAGATCCCCGGCTACACGTCCGCCGGTCCTTCCGAGCCGGTCAAGGTCTCAGAGCGCATCCTCGCCGGGTTCGGCTGGCAGCGCGACGACGTCAAGCTCTGCCAGCAGATGGCGTCGAACGGCGCGGAGCCAATCGGCTCGCTCGGCTACGACGGCCCGCTCGCCGCGCTCTCCCCGGAGCGTCAGAACCTCGCCGACTACTTCAAGGAGACCGTTGCGGTCGTCACCAACCCGGCGATCGACCGGGAGCGCGAGATCGAGCACTTCTCGACCCGGGCGGTGTTCGGGCGGCGGCCCGGCATCCACAGCCCCGCCACGGACACGCGGACAATCGAGACCTCGTTCCCGGTGATCCTCGGCGGCCACCACGACCTAGCGCCCCTGTCGGACTCCACCTACCGCGAGATCGCCCGCGAGCACCGGACCTACCTGCTCGAGGACCTGTGGGAGGAGTTCCGCGATCGCGCCGCGGCGATCGACATCGCCCTCCTCGAGGCGGAGACCACCCACGGAGCGATCGAGCGGATCAGGCAGGAGGCCGTGAAGCTGGTTCGCCAAGGCGCCGAGCTGCTCGTGCTCACCGACCGCACCGTGTACGACGGCGAGCGCCGCTATCTCGATCCACACCTTGCTACCTCGGCGGTGGATCAGGCGCTGAAGCAACTCAAGTTCGGCCAGACCGGGGAGGAGAACCTGCGCCGCCGCTGCTCGATCGTCCTGCGCTCCGCCGCGATCCGCAACGTTCACGACGTCGCGATGGCGCTCGGGCTCGGGGCGAACGGCGTCTGCCCCTACGTGATGGTCGAGGTGATCTGCGTCGACGACTACGACCAGGACGTCTCCAACCTGTGCGCCGCGCTTCGCAAGGGGGCAGAAAAGGTGATCTCGACGATCGGCATCCACGAGGTGCGCGGCTACGCGCGGCAGTTCTCGTCGATCGGCGTCAAGCCCGAGCTCGCCGAGATCCTCCAGTGCGAGACCTTCTGCGCCTCGGAGGCCGCCGGTGTCGGCTACCCCGATCTCGACGCCGACACGGATGAGCGCTTTCAGATCCTGAAGGGGGACGCCGATGCAAAGCCGGTCAAGACGTTGCGCTTCTATCCCAAGGTCTACAAGGCGGCGATCGCCGCCGCGAACGGCATCGCCTCATACGAGGAGTACTCCCACAAGGTCCGAGAGCTCGAGGCCCAGAGCCCGATCTCGATGCGGCACATCACCCGGCTTCGGTCCGATCGCCCCTCGGTCTCGCCCGAGGACGTCGATGCGTCGATCGGCCACCACGACTATCCGATCGTGATCTCGTCGATGAGCTTCGGGTCTCAGTCGGAGCCGGCGTTCCGCGCCTACGCGGAGGCTGCGAAACAGGTCAACATCCTCTGCATCAACGGTGAGGGCGGCGAGATCCAGGACATGTACGGCAAATACCGCAAGTGGCGCGGGCAGCAGGTCGCCTCAGGGCGGTTCGGGGTCTCGGCCGAGATGCTCAACTCCTCCTACGTCGCCGAGATCAAGATCGGCCAGGGCGCGAAGCCTGGCGAGGGGGGCCACCTCCCGGGTCGCAAGGTCTCCGAGAAGGTCGCGGCGGCTCGCAACGCGTCGCCGGGCACCGACCTGATTTCCCCCTCGAACAACCACGACCTCTACTCGATCGAGGACCTGGCGGAGCTGATCGACGAGCTGAAGACGGTGAACCCGGACCTCCGGGTCTCGGTGAAGGTGCCGGTCGTGCCGAACATCGGGACGATCGGACTCGGGATCGCAAAGGCCGGAGCGGACATCATCACGCTGTCCGGGTTCGAGGGCGGCACGGGCGCCGCACGCCAGCACGCGCTGCGACACGTGGGCCTTCCGTCGGACATCGGCACCCGCGCCGTGCACAGGGCGCTGATGGAGGCCGGGATTCGTAACCGCGTGGAGGTCTGGGCCGACGGCGGCTACCGCCACGCCTACGACATCGTGAAGCTCCACTGCATGGGCGCCAACCGGGTTGCCTTCGGCACCCTGGCGATGGTCTCGCTCGGCTGCACGATCTGCCGGGGCTGCCAGCTCGACACCTGCCACGTCGGGATCGCTACCCAGATCGAGACGGTCGAGCAGGCCCAGGAGCACGGCCTCAAGAAGTTCACTCCGCAACGGGTTGACTCCGCGGCCGAGAGCTGCGCTCGCTTCTTCCGGTCGATGGGTGAGGAGGTGAAGCGGGTCGTCGCCGAGCTCGGACATGTGCGCGCGCAGGACCTCGTCGGGCGCTGCGACCTGCTGGAGCAGGTCTCGCACGCCCACCGGCTCGACCTCGCCGAGCTGCTCACGCCGCTGGAGGAGTTCCTCGATCTCGAGCCGATCGACCTCCCCGTCGGTGAGGAGGAGCTCGTCGCAGCCGAGGCCCGGGCCGAGGCGGGCCTGGTGCGGGCGCGACCGATCCGCATGGAGCCCAAGGAGGCCTCATCGCAGCTCGCCGGGCTCGCGGGCAAGGTGTTCGCCGGAGAGCTGGTGCGCCAGGAGTTCCCGCGGTCCACCGACGCCCACGACCGCGTACTCGGCACCGAGCTCGCCGGCGTTATCTCCCGCGCCCGCATCTACGATGGCGCGCCGGAGGGAGACCCGATGGACGTCCTGGCCGAGCTGAGCTTCAACGGAGGCTCGGTCGCCGGGCAGGGGTTCGGCGCATTCAATGCTTGGGGGCTCGCGGTGCGGGTAGAAGGCGGCGCCCAGGACGGTGTCGGCAAGACGATGCTGGGCGGCACGGTCTCGATCCTCAAGGGTCGCAACTCCGAGGGCCGGCGACTCAACGGCTCGGTCGGCAAGTCGTTCGCCTACGGTGCCCAGCGGGGCCGCCTCTTCGTCCAGGGCTCGGCCGACTCGCGCTTCTGCATCCGGCTCTCCGGCGCGGACGTGGTTCTCGGCGGTGAACCGGAGGAGCCGCTCGACGACGCGCGCGGCTCGATCGTCGACCGCGCCAACGCCAAGGGCTTCGCCTTCGAGTACATGACCGCGGGGCGCGCGGTCGTGCTCGGCGACATCGGGCCCTGGGCATGTGCGGGGATGACCGGCGGGCGCGTGTACGTCCGCGTGAATCCCGAGTGGAACCTGGACCGCGCGGCGATCGACCGCCGCCTCGGGAAGGGCGCCAAGGTCTCGCTCGAGGAGCTCGATGCCGAAGGCGTCCTCGACGTCGATGAGCTGCTCGGCCACTTCGCGAACGAGCTACGCGCGACGGGACAGGACTCCGAGGCGGAGCGTGTTCTGGGCCTGGCCGCCTCCGCCCAGGAAAACTTCCTGATGATCGTCCCGGAGAAGGTCCAGGCGGACCCCAACATCTCGACGGAGTAGCGGACGGATGTCGCCGACGCGGATCCCGCGCGGAGCGAGGGCGATCAGCGTCGTCCCTCCTCCATCCGCAGCCAGCGCCCGAGCGCCATCAGCGGAAAGCTCAGGCGATAGAGGTGGTAATTGATGTAGTAGTCGCCCGGGAAGCCGGTCCCCGTGTACTGCGGCTCGTCCCAGGTGCCGTCCTCGCGCTGGTGCTCGACGAGCCAGCGCAAGCCCCGCTCGACGGCCTCGGTGCGCGCGCCGGCCGCGTGGAGAGCGAGTAGGGCCCAGGCGGTTTGCGATGCCGTGCTTGCCCCGCGCCCGATCCAGGCGGGGTCATCGTAGGACCGGGGGTCCTCGCCCCAGCCGCCGTCGGGATTCTGAATCCGCTCGAGCCACTCCACCGCGCGGCGAACCCGCTCAGCGTCCGTCTGCATCCCGCACGCGACGAGCGCCGGTAGGGCGGCCCCGGTGCCGTAGACGTGGTTGACTCCCCACCGGCCGAACCAGGAGCCCCGGCCTTCCTGCTCCGCCTCCAGCCACGATGCGCCGCGGCGGGCAGCGGGCGAATGCGCCATGCCCTCGGCCGCGAGCATCTCGAGGACGTGCGCGGTCACGTCGGCGCTCGGCTCGTCGATCACCTCGCCGAAGTCGCAGAACGGAAACGCCCGGCACAGCTCCCGCATGTTGTCGGCGTCGAAGGCGCCCCAGCCGCCATTCGAGCTCCGCATGCCGAGCGTCCACTCGAGCGCACGTCGGATCGCGGCTTCGACCCTGTCGGGTTCCGGATGTCTGACGCGGCGCAGCGCCATCACCACCTCGGCCGTGTCGTCGACGTCCGGGTAGTTGTCGTTCTCGAACTCGAACGCCCAGCCGCCCGGCCGGAGGCCCGGGCGTCGGACCGACCAATCGCCGCGCACCGCCACCTCCTGCTCCAAGAGCCAATCGGCGGCGCGCACCAGCGCCTCGTGGTCGGTGGCGAGGCCGGCGTCCGTGAGCGCTAGCACCGCCACCGCCGTATCCCAGACCGGTGACTGACACGCCTCCAGGCGCCGAACGTCTTCCTCGACGATGAGGAAGTGCTCGATGCCGCTGAGTCCCCGCTGCATCGCCGGATGCTCGAGCGGATAGCCGCGAAGCGACAGCGCGATCAGGGAATAGACCCAGGGCGGCTGGATCCCACCCCAAGAGCCGTCGGCCTCCTGACGGTCTAGGATCCACCGCTCGACTCTCCGTACGGCGCGGCGCCTGAGCCAGCGGAGAGGCCGCCGCTCGTAGGCCCTCAGCGCAATGTCCACGCGACCGAGCGCCCAACCGGCGAGGGTGCGGGGCCTCGGCGCAGGCGCCACACGCCCGGTGTGAAGCTCGTCCAGACGGAAGGGCAGCGGCCTGGTGGGTCGCGCCGAGCGAACCACGGTGAGCGCAACGACCGTCTGGCGTGCCCAGCACGCGAAGTCATACGCATTGAGCGGGAACCAGCGCGGCAGGAAGATCAGCTCGGGTGGCAGCGCCGGCACTTCGTCCCACGGCCACAGCCCGAACAGCGCGAGCCATATGTGCGTGAATACGCGCGCCCGCGCGATCCCGCCGGCTTGCACCACGTAGTCCCGAGCCGCTCTCATGTGAGGGTCGTCGATGGAGTCCCCCGCCAGCCGCAGTGCGGCGTAGGCCTCGATCGTCGTGGAGAGGTCCGCCGGGCCGCCGTAGAAGTTCGCCCAGGTTCCGTCACCTCGCTGTCGGGAGCGGATCCAGTTCGCCGCCCGCTCGACGGCGCTGGGGTCAGACACACCGAGGAACTCGCGCAGCAGCAGGTCCTCGGCGTCCATCGTCACGTTCGTCTCGAGCTCTCCCTTCCACCATCCCTCAACGCTCTGCAGGGACAGGAGATGGTCGCGGGCGCGTTGCAGGGCGATTCGGACGTCACTCGCCGAAGCTCTTGCGCCGGAGCCGTCCGAGCGGGTATCGGGGGTTGGGATGTCTGCCGTGGATGCGACTCGCATGGGCTGGCGGCGCTTCGCAGGCACAACCTAACGGTCGGGACGAGTGGGCGTCCAGCGATCGCTCGCGCGGGCCGATCGCGCTACCCCATCCAATTTACGCCCACAAATGTGGGCTCAAATGGGCGGGTACCGAACCGACCGCGATGAGCATGGACGCCCGAGCCGATATTCACGCCCTCTGGGCCACTCCCGATTTGTCAGACAGTTGTCAGACAGATCGGGAGGCGGCCGCTACGCCTCGAGCACGTAGAGGCGGAAACGGCCGATCTCGAGCTCATCGCCGTCGGAGAGCGCCGCCCACTCGACGCGCTCACCGTTGACGAAAAGACCGTTGAGGCTGCGATCATCGAGGGCGCGCAGCTCGTCGTCGCCGGTGCGGACGATGAGCCCGTGGCGCCGGGAGACCGTCACATCGTCGAGGCGGACGTCGGCGGCGCGGCTGCGACCGATGCTCGTCCAGCCGTCCTCGAGGGCGACTACCACCGGCTGGCCGTCCTCGTCGAAAGCGATGTAGCGGCCGCCGGGCTCAAGGTCTGCGCGGACGTCCTCAAGCCAGCTCGGCGGCTCGGCAGCCGGGGAAATCGCGCCGGCGTCCATCGTAGGCGCCTTGAACATCGAGGCGCGGCGGAACTTGTGGCCACCGCAAGCCGGGCAGCGCGGCAGCTCGTCGTCCACGGACAACGAGATCGAGTAGCCGCAACCCAGGCAGACAAGCGAGCCAACCGAGACGAACTCGCCGGTCTCGCCGGTCTCGCGGACGTCTGTCTCTCCGTCCACCGCCGAACCCATCCGAATCTCGTGACGATTTTAACGACGCTTTGTACTACTTGGCACAGATCTGCCCGAAATCTGCGCAATTTGGAAGATTGCTGACGCCGGTCGCCACTAGAATCGCTCGCGCATGGGGCCGATCTCGGTGACGAGGGCGATTGATGCGCCACGCGGAGAGGTCTTCGAATTTCTCAACGATCTCGCGAACCGCCCCGCATTCACCGACCACTTCGTGAGCGAGTTTCGCCTCGAGCGGCTTACGTCAGCCGGCGTCGGCGCCGCGGCGCGGATGCGGATCACGAAGCGGCTGTGGATGGAGACCGTGATCGAGGAGGTCTCCCCGTCGCACCGCATCCTGGAGCGCGGGAAGGGAGGGCGGTTCGACAGGATTCCGATCCTCACGGTCTGGGAGCTGGTCGAGGGGCCAGGAACCGAGGCCTGCGAGGTGACGCTCAGCTTCTTGACAGAGCCGACGCACCCGCTCGATCGATGGCGCGAGAAGCTGGGGGCAGAGCGCTTCTTTCGCCGTCAGTGGTCCGTTGCGCTCACGAGGCTCAAGCACCTGCTCGAGTCCGGCGCACCCGTCCCACGAGTCGTCGTCGCGGGCGCGGATCGCGGACCGGGACCGCTATAGACTTCCGCCGCCATGCGGGCCCCCACGCGTCTTGGTGCCGCCCTCGTGCTGGCCGCTGGACTGGCCTTGGCCGTGGGGCTCTCCGGCTGCGAGTCCAATCCTGAGAGCAGTCTCAGCGCCGGCGAGGGGCAGGGCATGAGGCTGGGAAACCTGCTCTACAACGTTCAGATCTCCCGCTTCCTGAACCCTGCGGACGCTGAGGACAAGGCATACCTGGCGGGACAGCCGACGCCATCGAAGAACGAGTACTACCTCGGCGTCTTCATGCAGATCCAGAACGAGGGCGACGCGCCCCAGAGGATCCCGCGCCGCTTCACGGTGGTCGACACCGGTGGGACGAAGTTCAAGCCGCTAGCGAGCAAGAGCCTGTTCGCGCTCGGCCTGGGCACGATGGTCCCGGCCGGGGACCAGGTGCCGCCGCCCGAGTCGACGGCCGCCAGCGGTCCCATCCAGGGCTCGATGGTCCTCTTCAGGGTCGACGATCAGGCGATCGAGGAGCGCCCGCTGATGCTCCACATCCCGTCTCCGAGCGGACCGGAGGGCGAAGTCGAGCTTGACATCTAGCGTCGCCCTGCGGGTCGCGCTCGCTGCGGGGGGCGTCGCGGCGCTGTTCGTAGTCGTCAACCTCTTCTCGATGGGTTTTCGCGTCTTCTGCCTGCTCGTGATCGCCGCGGCCGCGGTCGCGGTCGCGCCCGTTCGCGCGCAGCGCGGCGGCGGCTGGTGGTGGCTGCTTGCCGGCGGCGCCGCGCTATCGATCACCGGGCGATCATCGCGAAGCCGGTGGCGACGCCGGGAGGGTGGATGGCGCTCATCGGTGGCCTGCTGGTGATCGGCGCTGCGACGATCGGCTTTCCGCGCGACGAAGGCTAGGCAGGACGCGTTCTTCAGCCCGCGACGCCCAAGCCCGCGGCGAGGACCTGCCGGACGATGGGCGCGGCCACGGTGCCCCCGTCCCCGCTGGCGTTCACGACCATCGCCGCCGCCGCCAGCCTCGGATCGCTGGCCGGCGCGAAGGCCGTGAACCAGGCGTCGACCCTCTGCTCTACCTCCGACGACGCACGGCGTGGCTCCACCGTCACCGGGCCGAGCTCCGCCGTCCCCGTCTTTCCCGCGACCTGGATGCCGGGCAGCGCGGCGGCGATGCCGGTGCCGCTCGTCACGACGGCGATCATGAGCGTGCGCAGCGTCGCGGCGACCTTCGCGGAGGTGACGTGCACGGGGCCCCCGTCGGGGCGCAGTGCCCTGTCCGTGACGATAGCGGTGGGGCTCCGGGTGCCGCCGTTGGCGATCGTCTGCGCGATCGATGCCAGCTCGAGCGGCGTGGCGAGCACCCTACCCTGACCGATCGCGCTCACGCCGAGCTCGAGATCGTCGCCGAGCCGGGTGGGAATCGAGCTCTCGGGTGGGTCCACCGCTCGGAGCGCCGCGTCGTCGTAGAGGCTCGGCGGCGAGTTGAAGCCGTAGCGCTCGGCGGTGTCGACGAGCCGCTGCGAGCCGATCTTCGGCCCCAGGGGGACGAAGACGCTGTTGCACGACTCGGCGAAGGCCTGGACGAATGTCCCGCCACAGGCCTCGCCGTGGGCGTTGGCGATCTCGCGTCCGCCCACGACGGTCGAGGTCTG
>Ga0126312_10002604_pt1 | contig 12075 bp, 10 predicted proteins | sample Plot104A_FD_92537 | JGI IMG/M metagenome (GOLD analysis project Ga0126312, IMG submission 92537) | Serpentine soil microbial communities from UC McLaughlin Reserve, CA, USA - Plot104A | ecosystem: Environmental > Terrestrial > Soil > Grasslands | place: USA: UC McLaughlin Reserve, Lake County... | reverse complement strand
ATCGAGGGCCACACGAAGGGCAAGGTCGTGATCGCGACCGTCTTCGGCGACGTGCACGACATCGGCAAGTCGCTCGTCAACACCATTCTCAGCAACAACGGCTACACGGTGGTCGACCTGGGCAAGCAGGTCCCGGTCGACGCGATCATCGACGCCGCGATCGAGCACGAGGCCGACGCGATCGGCCTCTCGGCGCTGCTCGTCTCGACCTCCAAGCAGATGCCCGCCTGCATTCAGGAGCTGCACCAGCGCGAGCTCGGGTTCCCGGTGCTGATCGGCGGCGCCGCGATCAACCGCGACTTCGGCCGCCGCGTGCTCTACCCCCAGGGGGCGGACTCCGACGAGGTCTACGAGCCGGGCGTCTTCTACTGCAAGGACGCCTTCGCCGGGCTCGACACCGTCGACGCCCTGGTCGACGACGAGGCGCGGAACGCGCTGGTGGCGAAGGTCCGCGACGAGGCGCGCAAGCTGCGGGAGCAGCCACGGAAGACAGAGGACGCCCCGCCCACCACGGACGACTCGGCCCGCTCGGCGGCGGCGACCGACGCCCCGGTCCCCGAGCCGCCCTTCTGGGGTGTGCGGGACGTCGAGGTGGACCTCGACGAGGTCTTCCCCTACCTCGACCGCCACGTCCTGTTCAAGCTCCATTGGGGCGGACGCGGGAAGAAGGGCGAGGAGTGGCGCCGGATCGTCGAGGGCCACGATGGCGACGAGGGCTTCGCCCCGAAGCTCGAGCGCATGTGGCGCGAGCAGGACTACCTGCAGCCCCGGGTGCGCCTGGGCTACTTCCCGTGCAACGCCGACGGCAACGAGCTGGTCGTCTTCGACCCCGAGGACCACGACCGCGAGATCGAGCGCCTGGTCTTCCCCCGCCAGCCGCGCCACGACCGCATCTGCCTGGCGGACTTCTTCCGCCCTCTCGATTCAGGCAGGGACGTCGTCGCGCTGCAGGCCGTGACCGTCGGGCCGCAGGTGACCGAGCGCGTCGGCGAGCTCGAGGCCGAGGGGGAGTTCGCCGAGCAGCTCTTCACCCACGGCCTCGGGGTACAGGCGGCGGAGGGCCTCGCCGAGTGGCTGCACGCTCAGGTGCGCAGCGACCTCGGAATCGACCCGGACCAGGGTCGCCGCTACTCCTGGGGCTACCCGGCCTGTCCCGACCAATCCGAGCACGAGAAGGTCGAGCGCCTGTTGCGCTTCGGGGAGATCGGCATCTCGCTGTCGGGCGGCCACGCCCTCGAGCCCGAGCAGTCCACGGCGGCGATCGTCGCCCACCACCCGCAGGCCGTCTACTTCGGCATGAAGTCGGGCTTCATCCCGAAGGAGAAGAAGGGCGACGAGCTGATCGCCGGCACCGAGCGCGGGGGGGACCTGCCTCCCGAGGACGATCCCGAAGCCGACGACGGGACCATCGCATCCGAGGCCGAAGAGCCGGCGGCAGGCGCGGCGCCCACCCGATGAAACGGGCGGTGCTCGCCGCCTGGCCGGGTCGGTAGCCGTTTCGGGCGGCAGGGCCGGGGTAGTGCCAAAACAGGCAGTTCCCGAGGCTGGATTCCCGGGATTGCCTCGACAGGGGCCACGAACAAGGGGGGGCAACTAGGAGGAAAGGATGCCTTATTCCTTACGACGGCCCGCAACCGTTTTGCTGGTCGCATGCTCGCTGTTCCTGGGACTCGCGGCAGGCGCCGAAGCCGGCGTCACCAACAGCGATCTCATGGACAAGCAGGAGAAGATCCTGGAGAAGGTGAAAGCGAACCACGAGCAACTCACCGACCTCGATTCGAAGCTCGACGACGTGAACGCGACGGTTTCGAACCTCACCGGAGCGGTGTCGGATCTCACCGACGACGTCGCGGCTCTCACCACCCTGGTCTCGAACGTGGCGGACGATGTCACCAGCGTCCTCGACGGCCTTGGAGGCCTGACGGATCAGGTCACGGACCTCGCGGGGAACCTCGGGGGGTTGTCGGACCTGACCTGCGCGCTTCTCGGCATCTGCCCGGGCAGCCGCTAGGACACCGATCAGGCGAAAAACCCCATGGGAATGGGCGTCTGACGATCGCGGTTTCGGTTGCGAGCGTGACCCGTTCGCAACCGACCGCGATTTCCTGCGGACGGCGGCGATCGGCCAGCGAGGAACCCACCCCGGCCTGAGCCTCCCCGAGTGGTACCTTCGGGTGGGATCGTGGGCGGCTACGAGCAGGCATGTGCGGAGCACCGCTGGGAGGTGCCCGAGCGCTACAACATCGCCGCCGACGTTTGCGACAGCCGCGATCCCAGCAGGCTGGCGATGGTCCACGAGCGCTTCGACGGTGCTCAGCGCGAGGTTCGCTGGGGTGAGCTCCAGGCGCTCTCGAACCAGGCGGCAAACGTGCTCGCGAGCGCCGGGGTCGTGCGCGGCGACCGGGTTGCGGTGGTCCTGCCACCGACCCCCGAGGCCGCCGCGATCTTCTTCGGCACGTGGAAGCTGGGCGCGATGCTCCTCTCGATGTCAGTGCTCTACGGAGACGACGGCATCCGTCACCGGCTGTCCGACGCCGAGCCAACCGTGCTCGTCACCGATGCCGAAAACGCCGGGCGCTTCGAGAGCGCCGGAGTCGAGCTCATGTTGCTCGACGACTCGCTGCTCGCCGGGGCATCCGAGGCCTTCACGACCGTCGACACGTCCGCCGACGACCCCGCGCAGCTCTATTACACGTCCGGCACCACCGGGATGGCGAAGGGCATCGTCCACGCCCATCGCTACCTGCTGGCGCACCAGGAATTCACGTACTGCCACGAGGTGGAGGACGAGGAGCTTTTTCACGGCATGGGGGAATGGGCTTGGGCGGCCGGGATCGCGCCGCTGCTGGGACACTGGCGCCTCGGCGCGGTCCAGTGCGTGTTCCAGCGGGAGGGCGGTTTCGACCCTCACAAGCAACTCGACTTCCTCAGCCGCCACGAGGTGACCAACGTCTTCACGACGCCGACGGCGATGCGGGCGATGATGGCGGTCGGCGACGCAGGCGAGCGCTACCCGCAGCGCTTCCGGCGCGTCTGCTCGGCGGGCGAGCCCCTGAACCCGGAGGCCATCCGCTGGTTCCGGCACCAGTACGGGGTCACCGTCCTCGACTACTACGGGTTGACCGAGTCGTACCCCCTCTGCGCGAACTTCCCGTTCATGGAGGTCCGGGAGGGCTCGATGGGAAAGCCGATGCCCGGGTGGGAGGTGGCGATCCTCGACGAGGATGAGCGGCCTGTGGAGCGCGGGGACCGAGGCGAGATCTGCCTGCGGGCCCATTCCAATCCGCATTACCCCCTCGGGTACTGGCGCAATGATGAGGCAGCCAGAGAGACCTTCGGCGGCGACTGGTTTCACTCCAAGGACGCTGCCTCGGAGGACGACGACGGCTACTACTGGTACGAGGGCCGCGCCGACGACGTGATCATCGCGGCCGGCTACCGGATCGGGCCGTTCGAGGTCGAGTCCGCGTGCATCGAACATCCCGCGGTTCAGGAGGCGGCTGCGGTCGCCTCGCCCGACGAGATGAAGGGCAACGTGGTGAAGGCATTCATCGTCCTCGCGGACGGCCACGAGCCCACCGACGAGCTTGCCGACGACATCAAGCGCTTCGTCCGGGAACGCCTCTCGGCCTACGCTTATCCCCGGAGGATCGAGTTCACGGACGAGCTCCCGAAGACGCTGACCGGCAAGATCAGGCGCATCGAGCTCCGCCAGGCGGAAGCACAGAACTGAGCGCCGACCGCTTGGCCAGAGCGCAAAAACCGCTCTGGAATGGGCGTCTGACGATCGCGATCTCGGTTGCTAGCGTGACCCGTTCGCAATCGACCGCGATTTCCTGCGGGCGGCGGCGTCCGTCGCCGCGCGTGCAGGGGGAAGGAGCAGGATGGAGACGAACGGCCATGACATCCGTGGCGTGTGGACCCGCGGAGCCGATCCCCAGGAGCTGGTGCTGAGCGACGGCTCGCGGCTGCTGCTCGAGACCGGTCTCGGGGGCAACGGCGAGGCGGGTTGGCATCGCACCGACGGCCGCGACGATACCGCCGGCCACTTGTCGGTGCCCGAGGCGTTCGACCTCGCCGGCGACGCCTACAACGACTACGTCGCCGTGCGCACCCGCGCGGAGGCCGAGTGGCTGCGGGCGATCTCCGAGTGGTGCCGCGCCGAGGCGGGTCGCCTCGAGCACGGGCTGGCCCACGCCGCTTAGCGTGCGGCGCCGCACTTGGGCGAGTACACCGGGTCGGTAATGTCGGAGAGGACTTCCGAGCGATCAAACGACCAAAGGAGCCGAAGATGAGCCTGACCATCGGCGACGAGGCGCCTGACTTCCAGGCGGAGACCACCGAGGGCCCGATCAGCTTCCACGACTGGATCGGGGACTCCTGGGCCGTCTTGTTCTCGCATCCGCGCGACTTCACCCCGGTCTGCACCACCGAGCTGGGCTACATGGCGAACGCGAAGCCGGCGTTCGACGAGCGCGGCGTGAAGATCGTCGGCCTGTCGGTCGATCCCCTCGGCAACCACGAGGAGTGGGCAAAGGACATCGAGGAGACCCAGGGCGCGGCGCCCAACTACCCGATCATCGCCGACCCGGAGTTCGCGGTCTCGAAGGCGTACGGCATGCTCCCCGCCGAGACCTCGGGCGATCCCACCGAGCGCACGCCGGCCGACAACCAGACGGTCCGCAACGTGTTCGTCATCGGCCCCGACAAGAAGATCAAGCTGATCCTCGTCTATCCGATGACGACGGGACGCAACTTCGACGAGGTGCTGCGGGTGATCGACTCGCTTCAGCTCACGGCGAACAAGAAGGTCTCGACGCCGGTCAACTGGAAGCCGGGCGAGGACGTGATCATCGCCGGCTCGGTCTCCGACGACGAGGCCAAGGAGCTGTTCGGCGAATGGGAGTCCCCGAAGCCCTACATCAGGATCGTCCCGCAGCCCTAGCCACCGGCGATGCGAGCGCCGCCGCGGCCGCGGCGGCACGTCTCACGAGCGCGACTTGCCGATTCCGAGGCGGTTGCGGAGCCCGCGGGCGTTGATGAACCGGAAGACGGCAGCCATGATCCGCCTGTCGCGGGCCCTGTGGGGGAACCACATCGGGTCGCGCTTGCCCTGCGGCAGCCGCGGCGAGACGATCGCCTCGGTCCGGCAGAAGCGCTTGATCCCGTACTCGCCGTGGCGGAAGCCGACGCCGGAGCTCTTCCACCCGCCCATCGGCAGGTCCTGGAGGAAGTAGTTGGTGAGGACGTCGTCGATGTTCGCCGCTCCGACCTCGAGCTTGCGGGCCACCCGCTCGGCGTGCTTGGTGTCGCGCGACATCACCGAGGCCGAGAGCCCGTAGCGCGTGTCGTTGGCCATTCGGATCGCCTCATCGGCGTCGGCGACCTTCATCACGCCCAGCACCGGGCCGAACGTCTCGTCGACCATCACCTTCATCGAGTGGTCGGCATCGGCGATCACCGTCGGCTCGTACCAGTTGCCCGGCCCGTCCTTGCGCTGACCCCCCGTCGTGATGCGGGCGCCCTTCTCGCGGGCGTCCTCCACGTGGTCGGACACGATGTCCACCTGCGGCGGGAACGTCATCGCGCCCACGTCCTGCTTGAACGAGCGGTCGTCCACGCCCTGGCGAAGCTCGCGCACCCGCTTCGTGAGCTTGTCGACGAACTCGTCGTAGATCGGCTCCTCGACGTACACGCGCTCGATCGCCATGCAGATCTGCCCGGTGTTGCCGAGGCCGCCAAATGCCGCGGCGTTCGCGGCGCGGTCCACGTTCGCGTCGCGCAGGACGATCATCGGGTCCTTGCCGCCCAGCTCCAGGCTCACGGGCGTGAGCGTGTCGGCGGCGCGCTTCATCACGACCCTGCCGGTCCGGTCAGACCCGGTGAACTGGATGAAGTCGACCTCGTCGATCAGCGCGCCCCCGGTGTCGGCGGTGCCGTTGACGACGTCGATGACGTCCGGGCCGCCGACCTCCTCCTTCCAGGCGCGTGCGATCTCCATCGCGATCAGGGGCGTGACCTCCGAGGGCTTGACGACCACGGCGGCGCCGGCCATCAGCGCCGGGATCGCGTCGTCGAAAGCCAGGATCAGGGGGAAGTTCCAGGGGCTGATCACCCCGACCACCGGGTTGGGCCGGTAGGTGATGCGCAGGCGCTTGACCTTGAACATCGGGTTGTGCGACGAAGGCGTCTCGTCGGCGAGGAACCCGGCGGCGCGCTGCCCCCAGAAGTTGATGGCGTCGCAGATGAAGGGGGCTTCGAGCTCGGCGTCGGCGCGCACCTTGCCGGTCTCGGACTGCATCAGGTCGGCGAGCGCGTCGGCGTTGTCGATCATCCAGTCGCGCAGCCGGCCGAGCCAGCGGTAGCGCTCCTTGAAGCCCATCGCCTCCCACTCCGGCTGAGCCGCGCGCACCCGGGCGACGACCTCGGCCACGCGCTCGGGGCTCGCGACCTCGACGGTCTCGATCACCGAGCCGTCGGCGGGGTTGTGGACGTCGAACGTCTCGGTCGCCGGCGCGGTGCCGTTCCCGGACGCCTCGGCGTCGGTCTTGGTCTTGGCGGCGGTGGGCTCCATCCGCCCGCGAAACCTTACTCCGCGCGAGCGGCCCGGGCGACGCCTACGGCGTCAGCCGGAACAGCTTGCCCGTGGTGATCGAGGTGACGTAGACGTTGTCGTCCGGCGGCCCGCCGTTGATGGAGGTCAGGCGGTCGACCATGACGCCCTCCTTGCGGTCGCCCTTGGCATCGCCGTCCTTGAACTTGAAGCTGCGAAGCCAGCCCTCGCTGTAGTCGCCGTAGAGGTAGCGACCCTCGAGCGAGGTCAGCGCCGGGTCGTACACCCAGACGCCCCCGACCACGACATTGCCCCGGTGGTGCGAGTAGTCGAGCACGGGCGGCTCGTAGTGCTTGCGCGGCCGCGGGGCCTCGTCGTCGCCGGGGTAATGGAGCTTGTGGGTGCCCTCGAAGTGGTCCCAGCCGAAGTTCGCCGCCTTCAGGCTGTTGACGCCCTCGACGTCCACCTCCTCGAACGCGTTCTGCCCCACGTCGCCGATCGCGATGCGGCCGGTCGCGTTGTCGAAGTTGAACCTGAAGGGGTTGCGCAGTCCCAGGGCGTAGATCTCGTCCTCGCCGGGCTTGCCGACGAACGGGTTGCCGGGCGGGCTCGTGTAGTCGCCGTCGCTCGCCCCGTGCGGGTTGATCCGCAGGACCTTGCCGGTGAGCTCGTTGCGGTCCTGGGCGCTCTCGTCGGAGTCGCCGCCGCCACCGCCGTCCCCGACCGCCGCGTAGAGCCGGCCGTCGGGCCCGAACCGGATGGTCCCTCCCTGGTGGTTCTCCTCGTTGGGGTGCGGGATGGTGATGACCTCGCGTCGCGACGCCTCGTTGCCGTCGGTGTCGGAGGTCGCGGTGAACTCGTCGATCTCGATCGTGTGGCTGGAGTCGGTCGTGTAATAGGCGTAGAGGAGGTCGTTCGACGCGTAGCCGGGGTCGAACGCGATCGACAGCAGCCCCCCCTCGCCCGCGGTGGATACGCGGCTCGAGATGTCGAGGAACTCGGTCTTGGCCCCCGTGTCGACGTCCACCGCCTGCACCGTGCCCTCGCGCTCGACGACGTAGACGTAGTCGCTCACGCCCGAGGCCGCCGTGGCATAGATGGGCTGGTTGAGGTTGTCGGCCACGAGCTCCTTGCCGATGCCGCCGCGCTTGTGAGGCGCGCTCGCCCCCGACGCGCCCGGGCCCACGGCGGCCACTGCCGCTGCGGCACCGGCGGCCACGGCGAGCGCGCCCACGAGCCGCCCGGTGGCCCGGGCCCGGCTCATGACGCCGGCTCGAGCGCGGAGACCTCGCCGCTGATCGCGACCGTGTAGATCTGGCCGCCCGCCCCCTCGCCGAAGGAGACGATGTCGTCGGCGGTGAGGTCGAGGTCGGGAGACGCCGTGCCCGAGGGCACCGCGACCGCGCGCAGCCCGTTGTTGCAGAGGTCCGAGAACAGGTACTGCCCGGCCAGCGTCGGCAGGTCCGAGTCGTGCACGACGTAGCCGCCGATGATCGAGCAGAAGTTGTCGGGGTTGCCGTGCGAGAACTCGGCGATCGGCGGCGTGTGTGTGCTGGTGGGGGGATCCTCACCGAAGTCCGTGAGGTGCGTGCCCTCGTAGTCGTGCCAGCCGAAGTTGTCGCCCAGGCCGCCGTCGGCGACGTAGTCGATCTCCTCCCAATCGCTGCCGCCGACGTCGGCGATCGTCAGCGCCGTGCCGGCCGAGTCGAACGAGAAGCGCCACGGGTTGCGCAGGCCGAGCGCGAAGATCTCGTCCTCGCCCTCGGTAGGGCCGGCGTAGGGGTTGGTGCCCGGGACGTCGTAGCCGCCGCCTGGCAGGGGGTCGATCCGCAGGAGCTTGCCGAGCAGGCTGTCGGTGCGCTGGGCGTCGTTCTCGGGGTCCATCTGCGGCCCGCCGTCGCCCGTTCCAGCGTAGAGGAGCCCGTCGGGGCCGAACTGCAGCTGGCCGCCGTTGTGATTTGAGGCTTGGTCGTGGTCGACCTTGATCACCTTCGCCCGCGACGCGGGGTCGGCCCGGGTGGGCTTCGCGCCCCGCTCGAACTGATCGATGCGGATGTCGCCGCCGTTGGTGACGTAATAGACGTAGAAGAGGCCGCTTTCGTCGTAGTCGGGCGCGAAGGCGACCGACAGCAGTCCCTGCTCGCCACCGAACTGCACGACGTCGCGGATGTCGAGGAACGGCCGGCGCTTCTTGCCGCCGTCCTTGACGACGCGGATCCGCCCCGGCTGCTCGACCACGAAGAGGAGGTTCGAATGCACGCCGTCGTCGTCGGCGTAGACCGGGTTGTCGAAGCTTGCGACGTGATCGAGCTCGAGGCCGGCCGACACGCCGGCGCGGGCCGGCGACCCGCCCGCCAGCGCGAGCGTCGTGGCGAAAGCCGCACCGAGGAGTGCCGTTACGAGTCGCGCACGTATCGAGATCCGGATTCCCTGCACTGCGTCTCCCGCTATCGGCAACAGCGGTGCGGCCTGCAGGTGCCGCCCGCGCGGCCCGGCTATCCGTCCGCGTCGAGGCGGTAGACGGGGCCTTCGAGCGAGGTAGCGTAGAGATGTCCGTCGACGTCCTGCCCGAAGGAGCTGAGGCCCTCGACCTCGACGCCGACCGGCCGGTCGTCGCCGGCCTCGCGTCCGGCCCGGGCCGTGAAGCTGCGCAGCTGGCCGGCGCAGTAGTCGCCGTAGAGGTAGCGGCCGTAGAGGGTCGTCAGCGCGGGGTCGCGCACCACGTAGCCGCCGGTCACCGAGCAGCCTTCCTCGTGTCCGTACACGAGCGCCGGCGGGATCGCGTTCGGCGCCTGCTGGTCGTCGTTGAAGCGCTGGTTGCCCTCGAACGCGGACCAGCCGAAGTTCAGCCTGCCGCGGAGATCCGCCCGCGGCGCCGAATCGATCTCCTCCAGCGTGTCCTGGCCGACGTCCCCGATCCATAGGTCGCTCGTCTCGCGGTCGAACGAGAAGCGCCAGGGGTTGCGCAGCCCGTAGGCGAAGATCGCCGGCTCGCTCCGCGGGGACCCGGGCTGGAGGGTCGCGATCTTCCCGAGCAGGGTGGAGAGGTCCTGGCCGTTGCGGTTCGGGTCCCCCGCCGAGCCGCCGTCACCGAGGCCCACGTAGAGCCGGTCGTCGGGGCCGAACAGCAGGAGGCCGCCGTTGTGGTTGGGAAACGGCTGGTCGACGGCCAGCAGCTCGCGCGCGCTTCGCGGGTCGGCGACCGGCGGGTCTGCGTCCGTGCGCTCGTACTCGACGACGCGCGTGTCCCCGCCGGCGTCGGTGTAGTCGACGTACAGCAGTCCCGAGTCGGCGTAGTCGGGCGCGAACGCCACCGACAGCAGGCCCTGCTCGCCGCAGCAGCTGACCTCGTCGGAGAGGTCGAGGAAGACCTCGGGCTCGCCCTCGCCGCCGGGCAGGCGCATCACGCGCCCGGTCTGCTCGACGACGTAGAGGTCGCCGCTGCCGTCGTCGGGCTGCGCGACGTAAAGCGGCTGGTCGAACTCCCCGAGCCCGGTGAGGGTCACGCCGCCCCGGCCGTCGCCCACGGACGGCGGCTTCTCCGCGGTCGTGGACGTTGCCTGGGTTGAGGGGCTGGAGGCGGTGGGGGCCTGCTCGTCGTCGTCGCCGCCGCACCCGGCTGACAGCGCGACCGCGACCCCCAGCAGGGCGGCGCGGCGCACGCTACTTCTCGATCTCGACCTGGCCGTTGGGGGAGACCGTCGCCTTCGGGGGCTTGGTCGAGATCGTGACGACGAACGAGCCCTCGGCGGGGCTGCCATCGGCCGTCGTCGCCTTCGCCTTGCCCGTGAGCCCTGCGGCGATCTGGTAGTTGACCGTGTAGGTGCCGCCGCGCACGGGGGTCACCCGCCACACGGGATCGACGTGGTCGCCGGGCGCGAGCCCGCCGAACGAGAAGGTGTTGGTCTGGGCCGCCTCGGCGCCGGCCGTGGGCTCGTCGTCGAGCTCCTTGGCGGAGACGCCCGGCTCGAGCAGCTTCGGGTAGCCCTCCTCGAGGATCCACACCGGCCGGTTGGGGTTGGAGAGTCCGGCCTGCTCGGAGCGCAGCGAGAACGACCCGTCGGCCTCGCACGAATCGAGGCAGATCGTCACGGCGAGGTCGGGGATCTGCTCGTCGCCGATGTTCTCGACGGAGAGCTCGAGGTCGCTGGTGTCGGCCAGACGCTGGTTGGTCGGGAACTTGGCGGTGGTGACCTCGACCGGGAAGTCCTCCGAGGGCTCGTCGGCGTCCTGGCGTGGCTCGCTGCCCCCGCAGGCGGACAGGGCGACGCCCGTGCCGATGAGGGCAAGGGCTGTCGCGATCCTCGCGGGGGCGCCCGGGATACGCGACCTGGTGGCGCTTTTGCCTCTCTCCCCCAAGGCGCGGGGGAACATACCATCGGCACCCACGCGCTCGGCGCAGTCGAAACGCTGGCTATCCGGCCAGTCGCAGGCGTGACGGTTCTCGGTGGAGATTCCCGGAACCATCGAATACTCTTAGCGCCGAGCCTTCAAGGGGACCCCTGGAGGCAGGAGGAGAGATGGTCAGAGCAGTCGCGGACAGGGCATTCCTTCCGGCCAAGTCGATGTTCGAGGAGGTCGGGAACATGATGATCCTGACCGGAAAGACGATCACGGCAACGGTCCGCCCGCCCTTTCCCTACGGCGGCGAGTTCATCGGGCAGTTCCTGTTCGCCCTCCAGCTCTGCTGGTTCCCGATGATGATCTCCACGATCGCCTTCGGGTTCGGCGCCCCCGGCCTCCAGGCCGCCAACTTCCTCTCGCTGTTCGGCGCGCTCGACCGCCTCGGGGGCTTCTTCATCCTCGCCTCGGTCCGCGAGTTCGCGCCGTTCGTGACCGCCGTGGTCGTCGCAGGCGTCGCCGGCACGGCGATCACCGCCGACCTGGGCGCCCGCAAGATCCGCGAGGAGCTCGACGCCCTCCAGGTGCTGGGCGTCGACCCGATCAAGAACCTCGTCGTCCCGCGCTTCCTGTCCCTGATGCTGATCACGGGGCTGATGGACATCTACGCGCTGCTGTTCGGCATCTCCGGCGGGCTGTTCGCCGAGATCGCCTACGGCCAGCCGCTCGGCGGGTTCTTCGCCACCCTCTTCAACAATGCCTCGGTCACCGACCTATGGGGATCGATCCTCAAGTGCACGATGTTCGGGGCGATCATCGCCGTCGTCTGCTCCTACAAAGGGATGAATGCGTCCGGAGGCGCAGAGGGGGTGGGTAGAGCCGTCAACGAGGCGGTCGTCATCGCCTTCCTCGGCGTGTTCGCGTTCAACTACGTGTTCACCCAAACGCTGCTGGCCACGCACCCCGAGATCTCGGTGATCAAGTGAACGCCCAACGACACACGCCAGTTTCGCGGCTAAGGCCACTCACCTAATGCCTGGGTGGCTCGCGGTACCCCGTGACTGGCTCGACTCGCTCGGCGTGATCGCGCGTTTCAGCGGCCGCACCCTGCTGCTGGTCTACAACGGCCGCGTATTCCGCTTCTTCGGCGAGGCGCTGCGCCAGGCCGGGATCCTGATCCT
>Ga0126312_10002603_pt1 | contig 12080 bp, 10 predicted proteins | sample Plot104A_FD_92537 | JGI IMG/M metagenome (GOLD analysis project Ga0126312, IMG submission 92537) | Serpentine soil microbial communities from UC McLaughlin Reserve, CA, USA - Plot104A | ecosystem: Environmental > Terrestrial > Soil > Grasslands | place: USA: UC McLaughlin Reserve, Lake County... | reverse complement strand
GTACTTCCTTCGGTAGAATCGCCGGTCCACGAACGCCTGGAGGCGGCGTCTCAAAGGGTTGAACAGCGCTGCGATCACAAGGGTAGAGGCGACCACGGCTATTTGGGGCTGCTCCTGTTGGCCGGTGAGCGTGCGGAAGATCGCCTGTGCCCCCGACACACCTCCCAAGTAGGTCGCTGCCAGCAAGGCCGTGAGGGAGACGTAGACCAGCGTGCGGTTTATGATGAGGTCTATGTCGTAGAGGCGGTACTTCAGGACGGCGAAGCCCACGGCGATAGGGACTGCCGTCAAGCTTATCAGCGCCGCATACTGTAGGAGTTCCAACCACAACGGTGTGCTCGCTGCAAACCAGGCGGCCCCCGATGGGACGATGAACGAGCTAACCATGGTGATCAGGTACACCAGGCCCACGAACGAGGCGGCGAAGGCTATCCACTTGATCTGCTGACGCTCCTCACCTCTAGAACGCCGGTAGCGCAATACCAAGCTCAAAGCCGAGGCGAGCATGCACAAGGGCAACAGCAGGATAATGCCTATCTCTGCATTCGCTATCCATGGGTGGCCCTCTAGCCCGAACGGGTTGCGCACCCCCGGATGCTCCTCCAAAGGTCCTGGCGCGATCGTGATGCCCAAGCTGGCTAGGACTATCACCGCTCCCGCCAGCCAGGCAAGGGGACGCCACCTCCTTGAGGGGAGCCCCCCGTCTGGGAAGAGCAAGATCATGTAGATACCGAGCAGGCCCACGGGGGGTATCCACATCCATAGGGTTAGCGCGTCGAGTGTCACCGTAGCCTGAACCGAGCCGAACGTGGCAAGGACGTAGACTTCATACTGGTCATTTACGGCAATAAGCATCCAGATGAGACCAACGACCAGGCAAATCCAACCTATGGGGTTGCGAGGACGCCTTGAGGCGACCAGGGCGCCCACCAGGGGGAAGGCGAGGAAGGGGACGTAGAGCAACAGATCGGCGAGAGCGTCGCTAGTGCCGCCGCTGGGAACCTCCTGCGTGGAGCGGGCGAGGACGTACAGAGCGACGCTGGCTAAGAACAGGGCCGCAGAGAGACCGGCGAGCGACCAGGCCAACCACGAGGCGGCACGGGGGCTCATACTGGTGACCCCCTACGCCGATCCACTTCGCCGGGGGACCGCAGCCAAAGCGAGGCGTGAGCAGGCTGCATCGTATCGCGTACCACACCTACCAGATCGTTGTTCAGCGCCTCCAGGTCTGTCTCATCCCTGAGCTTGGCCGAGAAGGCTTCGAGGGTCTTCCTCGCGTCGTACTTGCTGCGGTAGAAGCGTCTGTCGATGAAGGATTGGATACGTCTTCTCATGGGGGTGAACAGGGCAGCGATGAGCAGGGTGGATGCCACCACCGCGAGCTGGGGCTGCTGCTGTTGGCCTGTGAGCGCTCGGAAGATCGCCTGGGTGGCGGCCACGCTTCCGAAGTACACCAGAGCCAGCATCACCGTAAGCGAGCCGTAGACAAGGGTGCGGTTGATGAGAAGGTCTATGTCGTAGAGCCTATAGCGCAGGATCGCTATCCCTATGGAGATAGGAACCGCTGTACCCGCAGCTGTGAAAATTGCTGTCGCAGCCCACTCGTACCAGCGTGGTGTCTCTATCGCCAAGGGGATGCTGATAAGGATTATGCCTATAGCGTTTCCCGCGGCGGCGTAAGCGAACCACTTGAGCTGCTGGCGCTCTACCCCCATGGCCCGGCGCAGGCGCACAAGCAGAGATAAGGCCACCGCGCCGTACAGAAGAGGGGCCATAGTGTACAAAACCGCTTTGTAGACGTTGGTGAAGCCTTCTATCCCGAGCGGGTTTCTGATCGGGCCGAGAGAGCCGAGGTACGCTCCAGGAGAGAAGGCAGAGAGGATCACTCCCACCGATATAAAAGCCACGGTCAGCCACGCCAGCCACCGCCAGCGTCTGCTGGGCAATCTTCCTGTGGGGAACAGCAGGAGGTAGAACACCGGAAGGCCAGCGTAGATAGGCAGAACCCAGGAAGCGATCCAGGCCAGCGCCTCTCCTGCTGGTAGCGAGCCGGGTTGGGCCAGCAGGGCATAGATAGCATACTGGGAACTGAAGTGGCCCACGCTGACGGCGAGGCCGGAAAGGCACAAGAGCCAGCCCACGGGGTTCTCGGGTCGGCGGGAGGCCACGATGGCGCCCACGGTCACGTCGATCACGATGAGCGAATTGTTGAACCACCACTCGAAGACGTAAGTGTTTGGGTGAGAGAGGTTCAGGGCCAATAGGAGGAGGCCCAGCGCCGTCAGCGCCACGGAGAGTCCCCACAGCGTCCAGGCGAGCCTAGCGGCGGTGCGGCGGCTCATCCCACCGATCCCTTGATCCTGTTCCCTTGCCCCTTGCGTCACTACCCCACTCTACAGGGCTAACGTCTCCCAAGCGTTACGACAACCGTTACGAGGAAGAAGTTCAGAAAGAATCTTCCTTGCCTGCAAGGGCGACCCCGGATCTTAGAGCCGTAGCTCCGAGGCCGCGAAGAGACCGAAAAGTGCTCTGAGTGCTCGCATTAGAGCCTGAACCTCTACCTTAGGACGAGAACGGCGAACTGGTCTCCCAGGATTCCGACCCTAATGGCTTCGCTATGGTGAATTACTAGTACCTGTAACCAGCAACTATCTCCAGCGGACCGTACGCGAGCTTGAGTGGAGCCTAGCTTCGTACGCCTTCAGCGAATAACATGGTCGATAGGGAAGACAGCTACGGTTCGAAGAAGGTAAGCGCGTGTACGAAGAACTGACTTCTGGCAAGGAGGTCGTCGACCTCTCGCCACCACAGGCGATAGACAGAGCCGAATACTTCTTGGTGGGGCAGGGCTACGTCGTGGTGCATCGGACGGTCACCACGCTCACTGTCGAGCGGGAAGGCTCCGAAGGTGCAGCCGGGCAAGAGGTCGCGCCGAAGGTGGTGGTCATGGCCGTGCCTCAGCCCGACGGCGGGGTAAGGATCAAAGTGAGTGGCAACGACCGCGAAGGCGTGCAAGAGCGGCAAGGTCTATGGAAACTGTGGGCCGAGAATCTGCCGAAGAGGCAGCACTAGAAACCGGTGTCAGAACCGAGACTAGCCCAAAGTAAGGCGGACGACTTCGAGTCCAAGCTGGGGGAACGGGTGACGGATAAGCTGACAGCCTATCTGACAGTTTATGACAGTCTATCGTCATGATATGGTCCGCAAGTGGTAACTCAGAAACCGCGTAGAAACGGGCTTTCTTTGAAACCGCAGACGAGCGCAGACGGTTTCCGGGGCCGTGTGTCGCAGGTTCGAATCCTGCCAGGCTCGCTTCCTGGCCCGACTCCATTTACTGCGGGGCTGGGGTAGCTCGTGGCAGCCGTAGGCTGATCCGGATCCTCTGCCTCGACGCAGTTTGTTGAGACCCCGAGTACCATCGCTCGGTTGCCGGTGGAGGCCCTGCCCGTGTCTTGTGGCCAACAAGCGGCGACAAGTACAATCAAGAGATCCAGCTCAAAAGGGGAAAGGAGTTGCGAGATGGACGGAGAGCAGATAGACACTGCTGGGCGGGTGGATCAGATGGGAACACCCTTCGCCTCGAAGTACGGCACGTCCTACGCGCTGAGTGATGAGGCAGCGGACGAGGTAATTTACGCCCTCTTTACCGACGACGACCGGATACGCGAGCGGATCACGGAGCTCATCGGCTCCCGCGTCCAGATCAGGGGGACGAAGCTGCCCGAGGAGCCTGACGATGAGGTAACGAAGATGAACGTCACGGAGATAAACCCGGCTTAAGCGTAGCCACCGCCCTCTCTATCTTCGTTGATCTGAACGCCGCCCTTGTGCCACGGCTGGCGAGAGGTACGCAGCCAACGCTGCCTGAGTCCTCGGGTACAGCACGTGGTGAAAGGTTGCTTCGGCAAGTCGTTGGTGCCGGAGAACACCCAGGTTGATTATGCTGTGGACGATCACCCATCCCCTTCGCAGCCCTCACGAGGCTACCTCGTGAGGGCTGCGAAGGGGACCCGTGGGATACAGCTTCTCGGGGTCGTGGAAGCGATTGAGGCGAGGTCTGCGCGATGGCGGAGTGGATCGAAGGGTTCAGGAGATATCACCTAGAGGAGTGCGCCCGCTTGCTCGTGGCCACCTTCAACGCCGAACCGTGGAACGATGAGTGGACCCTCGACACGGCGAAGAAGGAGCTAACCTGGACCATGGGGGTGCCGGGGTTCGTAGGGTTGGTGTCCCTCGACGAAGGGGTCGTGGCATTCGCCACCGGCTACCGGGAGCCGGATGACAGGCGGGAGGTTTTCTACCTGAAAACCTTCTGCGTAAGGCCGGACGCCCACGGTACGGGCGTCGGCAGCAGGCTTCTGGGGCATCTCAGGGAGCACCTGGATAAGGGCGGCGTAAACACGATCTACCTCATCACCCACAGGGGAACACCGGCGGAGGCTTTCTACAGGAAGAACGGCTACACCGTGAACCCCGAGGACATCGTGATGACCTACGAGTGGTCAGCCTAAGCACAGAATTTGCGGTCTCCCGTGCCTCCGTCCCCCTTTTCCACTTTGCTTATAGGTGTTTATCACGATGCCCTGTAGCTCCTTGGCCTGCTCTGCCAACTTCTCCGGCGGCAATTGGAAGTCGTCAAACACCGGGATTACCACGGCCGGGGCCCGAGAGCCCCGACTTCTTCCTTTGCGGCCCGCGGGCGCAACAGGGCTACGGCCGACCTCAACTCTTCCGTTTTTAGCAGCGCGGTCACCCCGAGATAGGCCGCTAGCGAGGCGCCCCCGACGGAGGCCAAGATCGCCATCCTATCCGAAAGTCCGGATCCCACACCCGTGAGCGAGAGGCCTACTCGGGCGACGGCGTACATGGCGGCCCCGGCCGCGAAGATCTTCGCCAGCGACCGCAGGAGGCGTCTTCCGTCCACGCCCTTTACCTCCCAACGCATCGCCGCGAGGAGGGCTAGGGCGAGGAGCGTGTAGGCCCCGGAGAACGCGAGCGCTACGCCGGTCAGCTCCAGGGTCCGCGACAGCGCGTAGGCGAGCGCGACGTACAGTCCGAGCAGCCCAATGTTCAAGATTGCGGGCGCCCTCGCGTTCTGCCGAGAGTAGAAGGAGCGGGCGAGGACGAAGCAGAGGGCGTAGCCGAGCAGACCAACCGAATAGGCGGCCACCAGCGCCGCGACCTGGGCTGTGGCTTCGCCTGTGAAGCTGCCGCGCTCGTAGAGGAGGCCCACGATCGGCTCGGCGAAGGCGACGAGCACAACAGAGGCCGGAACCGTGACGAAGGCTGTCGTCCGGAGCCCGAAGGAGAGGTGCTCGCGGAAGCCCTCCGGGTCGCCGTGGGCGAAGCGCTCGGAGAGTTCGGGGACGAGGGCTGTGGCGATAGCGACGACGAAGACGCCGTAGGGGAGCTGGAAGACGACGAAGGCGTAGTAGAGCTTCTCGACGCCGCCGAAGCGGGAGCCGAAGAGGTTGACGGCGATCTGGACGCCGACGGTCGCCGCCGTGAAGGCGAGCACTGGGGCGGCCAGCCGAACCGCGGCGACCAGCGCAGGATGTCCGAAGGCCGGGCGGGGCCGGTAGCCGAGCCGCCACGCCGGCGGGACGAGCACGAGCGACATCACAGCGACACCGAGCGTGGTCCCGAAGGCGAGAGCGTAGATCGCCGCCACGGGGGCGCTCCCGACGAGCAGGGCGTAGAGGGCGAAGGAGGCGATGACGAAGAGGTTGTTCAGGACGGGGGCGAAGGTTGGCAGGAAGAAGCGCCTGTGGGAGTTGAGGACGCCGGTGGCGACGGCGCCGACGCCATAGAACAGGACCTGGAGCGCGAAGACCCGAAAAAGCAAGATCGCGAGCGCTGTTGCTTCCCGCGCCTCCTGCCGAGAGAAGTCTCCGCTCGGCTCCCACGCGGTCAAGAGGTTGACGAGCGGTCCGGCGAAGAAGATCGCGAGGAAGACCACGGCACCCAGGAACGGCAGGATCACGGTGAGGAGAGCGTTTGTGAGCCGCCGGGCATCTTCTTCGCCGTGCCGGGTGAGGCGTTCGACGAGGAGCGGGACGAGGATGGAGGAGAGCAGGCCTCCCATGAAGAGCTCGTAGAGCTGGGTCGGAAGCGTGTTCGAGAGGGTGTAGGCGTTCGCCACGGCCCCGGTGCCCAAGACCGCGGCCTGGGTCATCGTCCGGGCGTAGCCGGTGACGCGCGAGAGCGTCGTCGCCGCCGACATGGAGAGCGCAGATCTCAAGATGGCGACCATAGTCGAGGATGTTACATCCGCCGATCCCGGCTTGCCGGACGAGGACCCGAGCGGCTACAGCGGCCGCGGGGGTAGAATGCCGCAACGGAAGACGGGCGATGCGGCCGGAGGAGAACCTTGGGCATCCCGGTACCGGGCAGGAGATGAAAGCCTACCCGATAAAGCTGACCTACCACGTGCGCTCCTACTACTTCGGGGAGCGCCTGATCCCCGACCTCCTCGGCAAGAAGGACGCACCCGAGGGCATCGTCGCCGAGACTTGGGAGATAAGCGACTACAAGGATACGACCGGGAGGGTGACCAACGGCGAGTACGCCGGAAAGACGCTCCACGACCTCGTCGCCGAGTTCCCGGAGGCGCTCGTGGGGGAGAGCTGGAGCGGCCCACACTTCCCACTGCTTGAGAAGTTCCTCGACGCCTCGCACATGCTCCCCATCCACCTCCACGCCGACGACGAGATGGCGCGCGAGAAGCACGGCGAGCCCCACGGCAAGACCGAAGCCTGGCACATCCTCTGGGCCGCCGAAGGGGCGACGATCCTGGCCGGGGTAAAGGATGGCCTGAGGCGGGAAGAACTCTTCGAAGCCTTCAAGGCCGAAGACTACGACGCCGTGATGCCTCGGCGCGAGATAAGAGCGGGGGACACCGTGTATGTGCCGGGCGGGATCATCCACACCTTCGGGCCTGACGCCCTGATCTTCGAGGTTCAGCAGACCTCCGACCTCGGCCAGTTTGTGATGCCCGAGGACCTCTACGGCAACCACCTGAGCGAGGAGGAGTGGGACGCCAACATAGACGCCACCCTCGACGAGCTCAAGACCGACTACCTGCCCTGCCCGAACCCTGGGCTGCCGCTGGTGGATGGGCCGAACCGCCGCGTCATCTGCTGCGCCGGACCGCACTTCGCCCTCGAACGTTGGACGCTGACCGAGTCTTACGCGGAGTTGGCCCACCCCGAACGCTGTCTCACCCTCTCGAGCGTGGGGGACCCGGTCCGGATCGAGCACTCGGGAGGGACCGAGAGACTCGAACGCGCCGAGTCTTGCGTACTGCCGGCCGCCATCGGGGAGGTCCGTCTCGTCCCCGAGGGGGAGGCGAGCTTGATCGCCTGCTTCGTACCGGACCTCGAACGCGACGTCGTCGCGCCCTTGAGGGAGGCCGGCTTCTCCGACGAGGAGATAAGGGCCCTCGGCGAGGTGGGGATCTAACCGCTCATCAAAGCGGAGAGGGGAGCGGAAGGTGGCAAAGATAGTGACCCTTGGCGAGGTCGTCTCGGACATCTACCGGGGCGAGGAGCTCTCGGAGGTCGAGTTGGGGTTCGTCGCCCGGCCCGGCGGCGCGCCAGCTAACGTGGCGGTCGCCGCCTCCAGGATAGGCGCGGGGGCCGCGTTCGTCGGCAGCGTAGGCGAGGACCTCTTCGGGGATTTTATCCTGCGGGCGCTCGAGTCCGAGGGTGTCGAGACGGGGGGCGTGAGCCGCCAGAAGCCGCCCACACGCACCTCGCTGGCCTTCGTAGAGATAGCCGACGACGGCGATCGCGCGTTCACCTTCTACCGCTCCAGCCCAGCCGCCGACGAATTGCTCTCTCCGGACGACGTGACGGAGGATCTGATCTCCGGGGCCTCCTTCGTGAACTTCGGCAGCATCCCCCTTCTCCGGGAGCCCGCCCGCTCGGCGACGCACCGGATCGCAGAGCTCGCGAAGGATTACGACGTCCCGATAGCCTTCGACGTGAACCTCCGCGAGCACCTGTGGGAGAGCGCCGAGGCCGCCCGCCAGGCCGTGGACCCCCTGCTCGACCTCTCGACCATCGTCAAGCTGGGCGACGATGAGCTCTCGCCCCTGCTCGGCACGGAGGACGTCGAAGAGGCGGCAGGGATGCTCCTGGATCGCGGCGTCCCCCTGGTGCTCGTAACCCGGGGATCGGAGGGCGCTTTCTACGCCACCAGGGAATTCAGCGGCCAAGTGCGGACGTTTGAAGTGGACGAGGTCGTGGACGCCACAGGCGCGGGGGACGCCTTCCTCGCGGCGGCCCTAGTGCACCTCTCCGGCGAGCCCTTCGACGAGGAGCGCGTATGCGAGGCCACCCTGAGGGGCTGCGCGGCCGGCGCCCTGGCCTGCACGGACTACGGAGCCATGCGGGCCCTACCCACGAGGGACGAGCTGGAACGGTTCATGGCCGGCGGCAGCTAAGGATCGGTTGGGGGCCGGGAGCAAGAGGAAGATTAATGGAAAAAAGCAAAGCCGCTCGCGCTATTGCATCTACACGATGCGTCATACTGATTAACTGAAAAAGGTATTTGAGAAAGGCGGAAGCGAGACCTTTAAGGAAGGCAAGAGACGGCTCAAGGGTGAGCGGCTGTTCCGTGAATTGCAAACGAAACAATGAAACTAGTGTCCATTCTATTCACTGCGGCGGAGGAAGTTGGTGGCTCACTCTACTACGCGTTACTCGACGCAGTGCGGGTTTATACCAGCCGCGCCTGTTCCGGCAGATCAGGGATATGGGGATGCAGTTTACTGAGGCAGAATAACCGAAGAGTTGTCTTGTTAAGAGGTGCGTTAACAAACAAACCTTTGTCGAGCAACTACATTCGGCCGTATGCTAACAGTTTCACGCCCGACTTATAGCTTGCTGATCAGCGCTAACGCCGAACTTTGCTGACCTCGACCGGCACGTCCACGAGCTCCGCAAGCCGCCGGGCGAGCGGCTTGAGGGAAGGGAGTTCCGTCGCGGCGTGACCGGCGTCGATCGCCGCAAGGCCTAAACAGTGCGCGAGCAGCGCGTCGTGGTAGTCGAGATCACCACTCACGTACGCCTCAGCACCGGAGGCCGCGGCCTCCCGGATGAACGAGCCCCCCGATCCCCCGAGGACCACGACGCGCTCTATCCTCCGCCCGCGACTCGGGTCCGCGACCAGACGCGCCGGGAAGCCCAGAGCGTTCGCCACATGTTCCCGCAGTTCCTCGGGTATCATAGGCTCCGGTAGCGTCCCGACCCTCCCGTAACCGCAGCCCTCCGGGCGGCCTTCGATGGGGTAGATGTCGAAGGCGGCCTCCTCGTAGGGGTGGGCCGCGACCGCCGCCGCGGCGGCGCGCCGCTCGGCGTGGGCCGGGACGACGGTCTCGAGCCGGATCTCCTCCACCCTCTCCAGCTGGCCCTTCCGACCAAGGTACGGGTTCGTCGCGTCGCCGGGGAGGAAGGTGCCCGTCCCTGGCGTCCGGAAGGTACATCTCGTGTATTCCCCGATAACGCCAGCCCCCTCGCGGGCCAGGGCGTCCGCCACGGAGTCCGCGTTCTCCTCGGGGACGAAGATCACCAGCTTGCGCAGGGAGCCCCTGGGGGAGACTACCTCGAAGGGACCTCGCAGCCCGAGCGCCTCCGCCAGGGCCACCGAGACGCCTCCCGGGGCGGCGTCGTAGCTCGTGTGGGCGGCGTAGACCACAAGACCTTGGCGTATGGCCCGCGATACCAGATCACCCGGGTAAGAACCTGTATCCACGCTCCTCAAGGGGTCGAATATTAGGGGATGGTGGAAGAGCAGGAAGTCCGCCTCCGTCTCCTCCGCCTCCTCGAAGACCTCATGCAGCGGCGTGAGCGCGACCAACACCCGGCTAGCCTCCGCAGCTATCCTTCCGACTTGGAGCCCGCAGTTGTCCCAGCCCTCGGAGAGAGGGCTGGGGGCTATCTGCTCCACAGCCTCCGCTATGTCTCGCACGCGCGCCACGCTAGGTCGGCATTGTACAATCCGCGGGGTAGTGAGCCCTGCGCGCAAGCCAGCAGCACTGATCTCCGCCGCCACCCGCCTGCCACTCCTCGCCGTACCGCTCTTTCTCGCTGTCGGAGCGCAGGCCGCCGGATCGCGCGGCCTCCTGTGGGGTCTCCTCTGCCTGTTCCTGACGAGCGGGCTCTCGCTCGTCTACCTCGCGTACCTGGCGCGCTCTGGCAAGGTCCGCGACCCGCGCAGCATCCCCCAATCCGAGCGGGTGCGTCCCCTGCGTGTGGTAGCCGCACTCCACGTCGGAACCTTCGTGATCGTTACCCTCCTCGGCGCCCCCGCTCCGCTGCGCGCCGCCCTCCTCTCCTATGCGCTCGCCACCCTGCTCTTCGCCCTCCTCACGCCCTTTACGAACCTCTCGCTCCACGCCGCCGGCGTCTCCGGCGCGGCGGTATGTCTCATCTACGTCTTCGGAGTCTGGGGGTTGCCCGCCGTAATTTTAGTACCGCTCGTGTGGTGGGCGAGGACGATCCTCGGGCGCCACACGCCGGCAGAACTGGCCGTCGGCGTGCTGGTCGGGGGCGGTGCGACGTTGGCGGCGTTCCAGCTGATTTGAGCTGGTCAGCCACCGATCGGCTTGTCCCTTGAGACTCCAACCCATCTCGGTGTTGGGTGAATAAGGGCTACGAAGTGAGACCCGTCGAGCCTAGGAGCACGCGGTCTTTGCGAACACCTTGTCTTCATCGACGGTGGCTGGATCCGTGTAAGAGATGACCGTCAGCCCCTCTCTGTTCGGGGGCCCTTCAGATATCCCTAGTATCAGCGCTCCGTCCACGGCGTTTATTATCTGGGCCTCGCCGGTCTCAGGTCCGTCGGGCTTGGCTCGGTTCACGAACGAGACCAGGAGGGCGTCATGAAACGCGTAGGATACCTTGAGGTCGCGAGCGACGAGCGTGAGGCCAACCTCGCTGGTGGCCTCGGTATCCACGACCATCTCCAGGACCGGCATGAGATCGTTGCCTGCCATCTCCGCGGAGGTCACCCGGTAGCCTGGCACGTTCTTAGGGTGGCAGAAGTCGCCGACCAGCTCGTCCGTGGTATCGAAGGGAGGCGCTTGTATCACGAGTTCTGGGGTATGTTGGGGCGCGAGCCGAGGCGCGGGTTGAGTCCGCTCGGCCCCTCCCCGCTTCTCGGCCTCTTCCGGCGGAGGGTTCGCCTGCTCGCAACCGGAGAAGGTAAAGAAGACCGCCAGCACCAACAAGACGCGAACCGCCATGTTTTCCTCTCCGGTTAGCTACCACACCCACATCGTAGACGTTATCATCCGTACGCCATTCCATGCTCTAGTCCTTCATACGAATTTCGAAGAGCCCTAGACTTCCCCGACGTTCGTGAATACGACCAATGTCCTAGAGCAAGAGCGGTTCTTCGCCCGATGCGGTCGCCTCGGTCTGCGGCTTTACCGATCGGGTTTGGTACGCGGCGAACGCGCTGATGGCGGACCTGACAAACCGCCACCACCACCACCACGCGCGGGCCGCCTCGGCGGAAGAGCTCGAGCGCAAGATGGGGGAACGCTACCCGGAGGCGGTGGCCGTACTGGAACGCCAGGAGGAGTCGTGGCGGCAGGGCCTTTCTCGCTCGGAATCCGTGCAAAGAAGCGCCCCTCATCCCCGAGGGGGCGAGGTTCGGACTTCCGAGAACCTTAACCTTCTAGGAGGTCGAGTCGATAAAGGGCTCCTAAGCTCCAGATGTAGCGGCCGGTCTGGTTGCTAGCTCACCTTATGACTCGGAACGTAAGATGCGTGACCCCAGCGCCCTCAATCACCCGGGTGCTCTCCAGTTCGATCGGCCCTGCACCCAGATGGTCTAACAACCGGACGCCGTCCCCGAGCAGGACGGGCACCAAGTCTACGTGTATCTCGTCGAGGAGTCCCGCTCTGATGCACTGTTGCGCGATGCTGGCGGCGCCCACGGCGACGTCCTTGTCGGCTGCGACCGCTTTCGCCTGCTCTAGGGCACTTTCGAGGCCGTCCGTGACGAACGTGAACGGCGATCCTTCGTAAACCCACTCTTGTGGGACCGTATGTGTGACGACGAAGGTAGGT
>Ga0126312_10002602_pt1 | contig 12084 bp, 6 predicted proteins | sample Plot104A_FD_92537 | JGI IMG/M metagenome (GOLD analysis project Ga0126312, IMG submission 92537) | Serpentine soil microbial communities from UC McLaughlin Reserve, CA, USA - Plot104A | ecosystem: Environmental > Terrestrial > Soil > Grasslands | place: USA: UC McLaughlin Reserve, Lake County... | reverse complement strand
TGTTCCAGGTTGAGCGATCCACTGAAGCTCCTCACGGGCGGAGCGCGAGATCTCCCCGAGAGGCAAAGAACGTTGAGAGGCGCGATCGCCTGGAGCTACGCCCTGCTCGACGAAGGTGAGCAGGCACTATTCGCGAAGCTCGCTGTCTTCTCTGGTGGGTGCGCCCTCGATGCCGCTGAGGCCATCTGCGACCCCGACGGTGACTCGTCGGTAGATATTCTCGATGGCCTCTCCTCACTCCTGGACAAGAGCCTCCTGAGGCAGGAAGTGGGTGAGGGAGGAGAGCCGCGCTTCGTGATGCTCGAGACTATCCGAGAGTTTGCCCGAGAACGGCTCCAGCTCAGTGGCAACGCTGCAAGGACGAGGAACCTGCACGCCGCGTATTTCCTCGCCCTGGCGGAACAGGGCGAGTCGAAACTGCGAGGACCAGAAGAGGCTATGTGGCTGGAGCGCCTCGACGTAGAGCACGACAACATGAGGGCGGTTCTCACCTGGACGCTAGAGGCCGGGGAGACTGAGTTGGGACTGCGGCTTGCAGGAGCGTTATGGCGGTTCTGGTACGCCAGAGGGCACTACCACGAGGGTAGGAGATGGCTCGAGGAAACGCTGGCCAGGGACGGAGGTGCCTCAGCGGCACGGGTAAAGGCGCTGGAAGCGGTGGGCTGGCTGGCGGATGATCAGGGCGACATCGATCGGGCGGTGGCCGCGGCCGAGGAAGGCCTACAGATAAGTGCCAGAACCAATATCCCGAGCCGGGTTACCGCTTCCTTCCTGCGCATGTTGGGATCGGCGGCCTATGTGCGTGGAGATCACGGGCAGGCAACACAACACTACCAGGAAAGTCTCGCGCTCAGCCGGGAGGCGAGAGATGAGCGGAGCGTGGCCTCGTCCCTGCTTCGGCTGGGGAACGTGTTGAGCGACCAGGGTGACCACGAGAGTGCCAAAGAGTTCTATGAAGAAGGGTTGGCCCTCTCCCGGAAGTTAGACGACCAGGCGCTGCTAGCCTCAGCCTTGATCAGCGTGGGCGCAGAGTTCTTGCTCCAGGGAGATCACGAACGAGGGGCCATGCTAAACGAGGAGGCTGCAGAACTGTATCGGGCCAGCGGGAACACTGGCGGCCTCCAATACACCCTCGACAACCTGGGATGGGCGGCGCTAATGCGTGGGGATCTACAGCAGGCGGAATCCCTGCACCAGGAGAGTCTCGAGCTGAGCCGGCAGCTTGGTGACACTCTGGTCGCCGCGGAAGCCCTGGATGGGCTGGCGTGTTCTGCCAGCGCCAGAGGACAGGCGGAACGGGTGGCGAGGCTGTTCGGGGCGGCCGAGGCCCTGCGGGAGACAGTGGGCTACCAGCAGGAGCCGAGAGAGCTTGCCCTGCGGGAGCCATACTTGGCAGCCGCCCGCCCACGCCTGTCAGAGACAGCATGGAATGCGGCTTGGGGAAAAGGGAGGCGCCTGAGTTTCGAGGAAGCCATCGCCTACGCACTGGAGAAGACCTCGGGCGGCTGACTTGCTGACCAGCGTGGGATAAAGAAGGTCGGAGCCGTCGGAGTTTCCCAGCTCAACCCGGACCCGAGAGTGCTTGCGGCGCGATTCCCGATTCACCCCGAATTCATTCCCGATTCACTACCAATTCATCGTCGCCTGCTAATAGATGGAAGACGTCGGGAACAAGCAGAGGCGGCCCTGGAGGCTACCTCACGTCAGAAAGGATAGTCCGTGGATACCCAGCCTCCACACGTGGCTTTCTTCGACATCGGAAATACCCTCGGGTCCGTTCGTCTCTCCCCCCAACCGCCCCACCGACTCGAGCGGTTGGACGTCTATCCGCAGGTCTCGGACGTGCTCCAGGAGTTGCGCAGCAATGGGGTCAGGCTCGGAATCATATCCAATATTGGTCAGGAGACTGCAGAGAACGTGAGAAGGGTGCTCGAAGAAGGTGGTATCTACGACTACTTCGAGCCGGACTTGCTGATCTACGGCGAAAAAGACTCTCCGGAGATTTTCGGACGCGCCGCCGATCGGGCCGGCAACGCCGAAGCCCCACAACGATGCCTCTTTGTCGGCGAGGATCGGAACGAAAGGGGCTTCGCGTTGGAAGCCGGCTTCCGTGTGGCGCCGCATCCGTGCCTGGTTCTGCAAGTATTGAACGGCGCGCGCCTGAGGTACGTTCGGGCCGCCGTGCCGGCGGACGAAGTTGGTAGCGGTGGGTGGCGTGAAGCTCTTCGGCAGTTGTCCGTGGTCCCCCTACACGTGACCGGCGAGGGCGGAACCACGGTGTACGCGGTCGCCACTTCCGACGCCGCTGCACGGCTCGATGATCTTGGATTCGAGGTGCTCCGTCTCGGGAGCGAGGACCTTCCGCCCGGTACGGAGATGTATCTCTTGCGTGACGACCGGCAAACCCGTTCCGGCTTCCTGGCAGAGGAAGGGGAGTCGACCCGCTTCTTCGACAGGGACGAGGAGTCCAGGATGGTGTTGGCCTCCTCGGAGGGAGGTCTATTCGTCGCCCTGCCCGCCGGCCGCTCGGTCGAGCAGTATCACTTTTCGGAGACCCTCCACGGTCATAACCTGAAGCTTTCGCCCGGTATGGTCTTGCTCGACCCGGCCCAAACGACGAACTCGCTCTCCGCGCTTTCGGCCGAGTCGGTGTTGAGTCAGGAAGAGGTCGGGGCATTACGCTCTGAAATAACCCCCGAATCAGTCGCCTCCTACGTGGACCGTTTTGGTGGGAAGAGCCCGGTCGACGATGCGGGTGAAATCACCATAAGGAGCAGGCACATCCAACACCAGCATAACGCTCTGGCGGTGGCAACGCTGTTACGGGACCTCGAGGGGATAGGTGGCGAGGACTTTTTGGTGAGCCTGCATCGGTTCACCCATGAGGGCCTCGAACTCGACAACGTCGAGGCGGAGTTGGCCGAGAGCGAGCAAGAAGAAATTGTACTGATCACGGCCCATCTGGACTCGACAGCGAGCTCTACAGCGGGGTACGACCCGGAGCGCGACGACGCCCCTGGGGTGGATGACGACGATAGCGGCATGGCGGCAGTACTGGCGGCCGCCCGAGCCATCAAGCTGCTGAGCGCGCTCAAGCGACCCAGGCGGACCATTCGCTTCGTGCTCTTCAACGCCGAAGAGCACGGTCTCGTCGGCAGCCGCGCCTATGCCAGGAACGAGGCCGCGCTGGCGGCGCCCATAGTCGCCGTATACCAGATGGACATGATCGGGTACAACAAGGAGCCTCCCCGCACCTACGAAGTCCATTGCGGCATCAGACAATTCCCCGACGTGGAGAGAAAGTCCCTGGCCCTTGCGCAGAAGATAAGAAGGCTCGCCGCGGAAGTGTCTCCAGATCTTCCCGCTCCCCAGATCTACGACAGCGAGGGTCCGGAAGTGACCGGAGACCCTGCGGCGGGAAGGAGCGACCACTACAGCTTCCAGGTGGTGGGCTACCCTGCTTGCGTATCCACCGAAGACATCTTCCCTGGGATCAACAGGCCGGGCACGAGTGACGCCAATCCGCATTACCACCAGGTGACCGACACAGACATAGACATCGAGTACGCCGCCGAAATAGCCCGCGCTATCGCCGCGGCAGCGTGGGCGACGGCCAATTCGTGATGCGTCGACAGCAGACAACCGGGTAGTGCGAGGAGGTGCGGCAGAACAGAGAGGTACTTACCGTGATGGCGCCAGAAGCTGGGACGCTGAAAACCTGTTGCAAGTAGACCATCAGGAGGAGACTGACTATGCCTTTCGAACTCACGGATAATGTTCACGTCGCCGAAGACGACCAGGGCAACATAAGGCACCTGGAGCATTTTCTGCGGCCGTTTGTGGCGAGCAATACGGTACCGGCGGATAGCAGGCAGGCCGCCGCGCTGGAAGCTACGGACGCCCCCTCGACCGTCGCGCTCACGCCTCAGGCTCTGGCCCAACAGTATTTGCAAGAAGTAGCGCCGGTCTACCAGTTCGACCCCAACATGCTGCCGGAGTCGGGCGGGGCGGAAGCGCGACTGGCGGAACCCGCCGCGGGCAAGCTGGAGCTAACCGAAGAGAACGAGTTGATGGGCACCACCACCATCTCTTACCAGCAGACCTACAGAGGCCTGCCGGTGTGGGAGGCAGGCATCAGCGTCACCATTCAGCCGCAGCCGATGCGCGTCACGGCATCGCAGAGCTCCGTACATTCTGACCTCTCCTTGCCGGAAGACGCGCTCGGGGCCGTTCCTGTCTATCGTCCGGAGGGGATCACCGCGAGCGTCCTGAAAACGCTCCTCGGGCTCACCAACGGGGATACCCCTACCATCAACGGCACGCGACAGCTTATCTACCGCTACGATCCGAACCAGCGCTACGACCCCGAAGCTGGAGCCTCTTCGACGGAGGCACTGCAGGGAAGCCCTCCGACGCTCGACCTCCCGCCCGTGCCCGCTACCATCAGGTCGGGCCAACACTACCCGGTGACCGAAGCGCTGTTTACCCTTCCTGCAGAAGGCTACGGTCCCGTCAACTGGCGGGCGTTCGTTGACACGACAACGGGCGCGGTCCTGTATCTGCGGGCATTTGTTGCCTGCGTCTCGGGCACAGTCTTCCGCACCGACCCCTTGACCGTTGGAGGAGCAGGCGCTCCACCGCCGACCGCAGGGGTGGCTTTGTTGAACCCGTTCCGGTCCGCGGTCACCCTGGACGGGCTAACCAATGGCAGCCCCCAGCCGCTTTCTGGGCAGTTCGTCCAGCTAGTAGATAACGACCCGCCCATGGTCGTTCCGCCCACCCAGCCCAATCCTCCCGCCAACTTCCTCTACGACGCACCGACGAGGGAATTCGCGGCTGTTAACGCCTACCACCACTGCGACTGGCTCTTTCGACACATGCAAGGGATGGGCTTCAACATATCGAGCTACTTCGACGGCACTACCTTCCCCGTGCCAGTGGACCCGTGCGCTTTCAGCGATCAAATCAACGCCCGCGCGCCCGGCAACACTTCTGGAACCGGCTCCGGCGGTTTCCAGTTCGGCCTGGCTGGCACCCCGTTTCCTGCCGTAAGCATTGCGGCGGATTTGCGGGTCGTGCTGCACGAGTTTGGCCATACCCTCCTTGAGGACAGCGTCCACTCGCCTAACTTCAGCTTCGCCCACAGCGCCGGCGATAGCCTGGCAGCCATCCTCCTGGACCCCGAATCCGCGCTGCGGCCGGATCCGGTGCGCCGCTTCCAGACCTTCCCGTGGGTCCTACCAGACCGCAACCACGGCCGAGACGTGGCTACGGGTTGGGGCTGGGGTGGCACCAACGACGTGGGAAGCTACTCCAGCGAGCAGATCCTTTCTACCACCCACTTTAGGCTGTATCGCTCGTTGGGTGGCGACTCCGCCGACGTCAACCGGAGGAAGCTGGCAGCCCGCCAGGCGGTCTACTTGATCTACCGGGCTATCGGATCGCTGGCGACCGATCCGGTGACCCCGACGCCGGATCCCGACATATTCGCCACGGCCTTGATGAACGCCGACATCGGTACTCTCGATTTCGAGGGGCATCTGGGCGGCGCGTTCCAGAAGGTCATCCGCTGGAGCTTTGAGAAGCAGGGCCTGTATCAGCCTCCTGGCGCCCCCCAACCGGTCGTTACCCCGGGTGCGCCGCCAAACGTGGATGTTTACATCAACGACGGGTTGGACTACGAGAACAATCCACGCAATGGTGAGTACGTATTCCAACCCGTTCACTGGGAGTGCACGGATATCTGGAATCGGCTGGACCCGAATACGGGTGGAGGCCCCCCGGCCCACCAGACGCCGGTCGTCGGACAGGTCAACTACGCCTACGTACTCGTGAAAAACCGCGGCACCCAGGACGCCAACAATGTCCTGGTGCGCGGCTACTCTGCGATACCGAGCGTCGGCACCTCATGGCCGGACGACTGGACGCCGATGGAGACGCCGCAGCTCGTGGTGGCGGCTGCCATCCCGCCGGGGGGCAGCGCGGTGGTCGGCCCGTTCCGCTGGAGGCCACGCTCGGTCGGGCACGAATGCATGTTCATGGAGGTCACCACGACCGACGACAGAGACCTGAGCAACATCGACGCGCGAACGTTCTTCCCCTGTGCCGCCGGTCCCACGCCGGACTGGAGGTTGGTGCCTTACGACAACAACATCGCCCAGCGCAACGTCGCGCCGGTGCCGGGGGGCGGTGGCAAGCGAGGACTGCTCTCGGGGTTCCGCCACCGGAGGTTCTGGGTCCATAACCCGGCCGACCAACAGGTAAGGGTGGAGCTCAGGGCCGAGATCCCGCCGTTTTTGGCGGAGCGGGGTTGGCGCGTTAGGCTGAATTCGAAGGAAAGAGTTGCGACTTTCAGCCTGGCTCTCAGTGCCGTCAAGGAAGTCAGGGTAAGCCTCCACCCCGGGGAGACCTTCACCCGCGAGGAGCTGATGCAGATCGCAGGCGGCGTCGCCATCCGCGTCCTCGCCTACGCCGACGGCATGCTGTTCGGCGGCATGACCTATCGGTTGGACCCCGATCTCGATAGCGCGCCCAGTGAGAATATGGACGAGGGGCCCGTCGACCCGAACGATCCCGCCATCGACGCGGAGATCAATGACGCCGAGCTGCTGGAGGAGGAAGAGGAGAGGGGCTTTATGGCTCAGAACGGACCTGCGTAGCCAACAGCGAGGCATTTCCCGGAAGTTTGCAGGCTTTTGATCGGTGGCATCTCATAGGTTCGGGATCAGGCCGTTGCGGAAAGCATCGACGAACAGCCTGTGGTCGTCGCGGGCGATTTCGGCGTATCTGGCGCCGAACTCTGCCATCTCCTGGACGAACTCATCTTCGTTGCCGCTGAGGACCTCCATGATCTCATCCTCGGTCTGGAAACCTACGATGTTCGGGTCGGAGTCTTTGTCAGCGACGCAGTGAACCTTCGCGGTCGCCCGGCCGAGGTAGTCGAGCACCGGCGACATCTGCTCGGGCTCCGTGAGATTCGACCAGTCGAGATCCTCGACGTAGGGCGAGAGCTCGCTGACCACGAACCCGACCCCGTCGACCTCGGTATACCCGAGCCAGGGGTCGGCGTGTGCCTGCAACGCGCGCTGGGAGACCGCCGTGCGATGCCCGTTGTGTTTGAAGTAATCCACTATGTGTTCGTCACGCACGATCCGGCTCGGGGCCGCGACGTTGCCCTGCTTCATCGAGAGCACCACGTCGTTCTCCAGGGCCTGGGTCGGGCCCTCCACCAGGACGTTGTAGGCGGGGAGCCCGGCCGAGCCGATGCCGAAGCCCTGGCGGCCGACGATGTCCTTTACCTGGTAGGTCAGGCTCCGGAAGCGCCTGGTCTCCGGGATCGTCTCCAGATATGCTTCGAAGGCGGCGTGGGCCTTGTCCCGTTCGGCGTCGTCGAGCTCGCGGACCCCGGAACTGAGACGGAACCGCCGCTCGAAGTTCTCGTCGATCAGGGTCATACCGTCGAGCAAATCGACGCGGGTGTTCAGCCTGGTCTCGAGTAGAATCTCCCGGATCTCACCTTCTGTGGTCTCCAGCCGCAGCGCGTACTCGTGGTCGCGGTCGCTCTCGACGAAGAAGCGTACCTGGTCCATGTAGGCCCGGACGTACGTCTCGATCAGGGAAGCTATGTCGGCGTCCGAGATGGCCTTCATCCAGGCCAGCAGGGCCACGCTGGCGACCATCCGCTTGATGTCCCAGGTGAAGTGGCCAAGGTAAGCCTCGTCGAAGTCGTTGACGTCGAAGACGAATACACCGTCGCCGGCCATGTAAGTGCCGAAGTTCTCCGCGTGCAAATCCCCCTGGATCCAGATGCGGCTGGTTCGCTCGTCCGCCCAACGGTCCTCCTCCCCATCCATGTCAGCGTAGAACAGGCAAGCACTGCCACGATAGAAGGCGAAGGGGTCGGCGGCCATCTTCCTGAACTTCTGGCGAAACGCCTCGGGGTCGGCGTCCATGAGCCCGGAGAAAGCATCGACCAGCACGTCGACGATCTTCGTCTGGCGCTCGTCGGAGGAGTCGCGCTGTCGTCCCTGGTCCACTTCTCTGGCCATGGGCATCCTTTCAGAGGGGGTCGCTACCGGCTCATCGTTATCATAATATGACAGTGGCACCTTCCGGCGCAGCAGGAATGTTACACAGAGCAGCCGGCCTTGGATGCGGGTGCCACGTTCTCTAACAGAGTCGGCCACCTCATACGGGCTAGTCCTCGGCTATCATGGTGGCCTTGTAGCGGAGGCCTCTTACCTCCTCTCCTTCTGCCACCTTGATCTGCAGGTCGACCTTCTCCTCATCCTCGCTCCCGGGTGCCTCCTCCGGATAGACCTGGGTGACGATCCGCAGCGGATCGCCGGGGGAGACCTCGCCCCCCACCTGCTTGTCGTCGACGTCTGTGACGTGCGCCTTCGCCTCTCCACGCTCGACCGTTACCGTCGTCTCGAACTCGAAGGTGCCGTTGAGGTCCTCGTCGATCTCGATGATGCTCAGCGATGGCGAACCGCTCACCGTGTCCACGCTTCCGGTGCAGCTAACTTTCTTCGACTCCAGAAGCCCGAAGGTCGCTTCGCAACGCTGCTGCATTCCGCCCAGTGTGCCCGACGTACACCGCACGAGCGAGAGAACCACGCAGCCGGCGAGGAAACACCGCAACGCCAGTCCGGCGAATGTAGGTCGCATCACCCTCGGTCCCATGTCCGCCATTATCCACGATGCGCAAAGAACGGACCACCATTCTCCGCAACGAGAGGATGATGCGCTGCCATGCACAGACTGCTATGCTGCCCAATCAGGAATGCGATGTGCGTGGGACAGGGAACCATAACCCTGGGTGAGATCTCGAAGAGAGTGGGGAGTTGTGCCGCAGCCGGATACCGTGAGGAAGTCAGATGAGTTCTGTCAGGGCAGGTGAACGGTTGCGTCCGGAGGATCTAGGCTTCGGCAAGCTCTTCGAGAGGATCCAGGACGCTGTGATCGTCGCGGATGCAAACTCCCAGCGTATAGTCCTCTGGAACGCGGCGGCCGCGAAGATGTTTGGCCACTCGGCCTCCGAGGCCCTGAAAATGCACGTCGAAGACCTGGTTCCCGAACCTCTCAAGGACGCCCACCGGTCAGGGATAGCCCGCTACGCCAGGACGGGTCAGGGACGCTACATCGACTCCGCCGCACCGCTGGACCTACCCGCGGTGCGTAAGGACGGCGAGGAGATAAACGTCGAGCTGTCCCTGAGCCCCATACGCCCGGTGCATGAGACGGACGACGGCGAAGCCCGGTTCGTGCTCGCCATAATCCGTGACGTCACCGGGCGCACGAGGGCCGAAGAGGCGGTCAGGCAACTCAACAAGGATCTCGAGAACCGTGTCGAGGAGCGCACCTTGCAGCTGGAAGCCTCCGTTGCCCAACTACAGAGCAACCAGGAGAAACTGCGTCAGAGCGAGGAGCGCTTCCGGCTCCTGGTGGAGGGCGTGACGGACTACGCGATCTTCATGCTCGGTCCCGACGGACACATCGTGAGCTGGAACGAAGGAGCCGAGCGCATACAGGGCTACAAGGCGTCGGAGGCCATCGGCGAGCACTTCTCGGTCTTCTACGCCGAGGACGACGTCGACGGTGGTCTCCCTGGGGAGGCGCTACGCGTCGCTGCCATCGAGGGCCGCTTCCAGGAAGAGGGCCTGCGGGTTCGCAAGGACGGCGCGCACTTCCAGGCCGACGTCGTTATCACGGCCCTGAGGGACGAGGACAGCGAGCTCAGAGGGTTCTCCCAGGTCACGCGCGACATTACGGCCCGCAAAGAGGCCGAGGAGGCGTTGCGCGGCTCGCTCCGAAGGATGGCTGACCTGAAGGCCGCCCTGGACGAGTCCGCGATAGTCGCCATCACCGACGGTCACGGCAAGATCACCTACGTCAACGACAGGTTCTGCGAGATCTCGGGATACTACATGGAGGAGTTACTGGGCCAGGATCACCGCATCCTCAACTCCGGCCACCACGACAAAGAACACTTCGAGGACCTGTGGAATACCATCGCCCGTGGCGAGGTCTGGCGGGGTGAGATCAAGAACCAGGCGAGGGAAGGCAGTCCCTACTGGGTCGACATTACTATCGTGCCTTTCCTGAACGAGGCAGGCGAGCCCGATCAATACTTCGCCATCTGCAACGACATCACCAGGTACAAAGTGGCCGATTAGAATTGTACCCGTAAAGAGGGTGCCATTGGTGGATTTGCCCTCGGACTGGCCGGCCTCGACTTCACGGTAACACTGTTGGCCGTCGGCGCTCTGGGACGAAGTCCTCTCCTGGCTATTGTGGCGACATCAGGCTGTGGTCCAGGCTGCTCGCACTTGCCATATCCGCAATAAAAGTCATTGCCGGGCTTGGTGACCCGGGGTATCATATTAGTAACTTTAATAGCTTGAACGAGTACGAATGGTGCAGCAGCGGCATGTACGCCACAGGTTGAGAAGGATCATGCCCGGCAAACCAGCGAGCAGAAAGTGCGGGTGGTCGAAGTGGCGCGCACCGGTCGATAGATTGTGCGTCAACCGGCGCGTGAAGAGTGCGGCCGGGTCCTCACCTCGCGCTTCATCGTGACTCGGTACGTGATGCAGTTGCTGAAAGGTGATAGGTCATAGAGAGATCCCTCATGCAGGGCACACTGGCATTCCGGAGATACACCAGATAGAGGAGGCGTGAAGCATGTTCACGAGGCTAACCGATACGAGCCTGGCGGCCATCTTCTCGGTGCTGGTGCTGTTCATGGCCACCGGAGTAGCGCTGTCGATCAGGCTCCTCGAGCTCACCCCGGGCGCGGGCATGTGGGTTTTGTGGTCATGCACTCCTACCGTGGCGGCGTTGATCATGCTGCTCGTGATCACCAGAGAGGGCTACTCCAGGGAGGGCTGGAAGGTGCTAGGTTTGCACCGGCTGGGCTTGAGCGCCTGGTGGATCGCATTCGGGCTTACCCTGCTCATAACGGTGGCCGCCTCGGCCGTCGTGTGGGCCACCCCGCTCGCCTCTTTCATCGTGCCCGAGGATGGCTTGGTCGACCCTCTCCTCAGCTTCCTCATACAGGTCGTGCTGTTCACATTGACGTTCGCGCTCTTGGAAGAGATTGGGATTCGAGGCTACCTGCTCCCCAAGCTATTGTCTTTGGGCAGGTCGCGCGCCCTGGCGTTGAGTGGACTGGTCTGGGCCACCTGGCACATGCCCCTGATCCTGCTTACCCCTATCTTCCCGGTTGGGAACAAGCTGATCTCGTTGCCCTTGTTCTACGCGACGGTCGTGGCCGCCAGCTTCGTCTACGGATACCTCAGGCTCTACACGGGCAGCGTGTGGCCTGCCTCCCTGGCGCATGCGGTGCACAACGCCGCGTGGGGCATCCTTGGGGTGTTCACCGTGACCTCCTACCCCATATTTGTGAACAAGTATCTGGTAGGAGACTTCGGGGTGCTGATCCTTGTTGGCGCCGTGATCGGAGCGGTGTGGCTCAACCGCAGACTCATGAAGAGTGGGCCGGACGAGCCTCGGCCGACCGTTGCGGGCGGCCAGGCCCCTGCGGTCTAGTTCGCAAGGAGGGAGGTGGTTGCCCTTATCTCAACGTCCGTCATTACCCTCGAAGTCGACGTCCAGGGAGGCGTCGGGCAGATCAACCTGGAAGTGGTCTGAGGCCGCAGCGGTTCTCACCACGTACTCGAAGAAACAGAAGGAGGATTCTCATGGGAGAAACACAGATACGCATTTCCTACCCCACTTCGGACAATCCTCGCCTGCGCATAGCCCTCGGTGCATGCCGGTTCAGGGCCAGGCGGGGCGAGGGCGAAGAATGGGTCGCAGGAACCTACAACGACCCGACAGAAAGGAGACCCCTCAGGATCCTGGAGGAAGATGCGGGCGCCACGATCACCGAGGCGGAGCCCTCCTTCGAGCGTATCCCGGCCGTCTTCGGGGGCGTGCCCCGCTACGAGCTCGAGTTCGGCAAGGAGAAGCCCTTCGCCCTGACGATCGAGACCGGAGCAAGCGACTTCGAACTGGACCTCGGGGGCGTTCCCCTGAGCCGGCTGGCGGTCAGGCAGGGTGCCGGCAAACTCGAGTTGG
>Ga0126312_10002601_pt1 | contig 12088 bp, 12 predicted proteins | sample Plot104A_FD_92537 | JGI IMG/M metagenome (GOLD analysis project Ga0126312, IMG submission 92537) | Serpentine soil microbial communities from UC McLaughlin Reserve, CA, USA - Plot104A | ecosystem: Environmental > Terrestrial > Soil > Grasslands | place: USA: UC McLaughlin Reserve, Lake County... | reverse complement strand
CCTCCGGGCGGTTGCGCGCCGCCGCCTGGCCACCGTGCGCCGCTGCGATCGCCGCGACTATCGCCAGGCCGAGGCCGGCCCCGCCGCGCTGGCGCGCCGGGTCGGCGCGGGTGAAGCGCTGGAAGGCGCTCGGCAGGAACTCCTCGGGGAAGCCCGGGCCCTCGTCGCGCACGTGGAGCTCGACGGCGCCGTCGCGTTCCTCGGCGCCAAGCAGGACCTCGCCCTCACCGTGGCGGAGCGCGTTCTCGACGAGATTCGCAAGCGCCTGGTCGATGCGTGGCCCGTCGACGAGCACGCGCAGGTCGCCGTCGGCTCCCAGGTCGATGGACCCGGCGCGACCTGCGTAGCGGCGGCGCGCTCGGTCGAGAATCTCCTGCGCCTTCACCTCCTCGGTGTGGAGCTGGAGCTCTCCCTGGTCGGAGCGAGCCAGCACGAGCAGGTCCTCCGCGAGCCGGCTCAGGCGGTCGGTCTCCTCGGCCGCCGAGCGCAGGGCGCCCCGGAGCTCCTCCTCGGTCCGGCCTTCGCGAAGCGCGAGCTCAAGCTCGGTTCGCAGGACGGACAGGGGCGTGCGCAGCTCGTGGCTGGCGTCGGCCACGAAGCCGCGCTCGCGCTCGAAGGCGGCCTCGAGCCGTGTGAGCATGTCGTTGAGCGTCTCGCCGAGGCGGCCGATCTCGTCATGCGCCGGCGGCACCGGCAGCCGCCGCCCGGGCTGCCGCACGGACACCTCCGCGGCCTCGCGGCGCATCGACTCGACGGGCCGCAGCGCGGCCGCGGCCACCCCATAGCCCGCCAGCGACGCCAGGAGCAGCGCCACCGGCCCGCCGATCAGCAGCGCCACGAGCAGTCGGTGAAGCGCCTCGTCGCGGTCGTCGAGGAGCGCCCCGACGACCGCCACGACGCGGCCGCGGTCCGTCCGCGACGGCGTCGCCAGCAGCCGTACCGGGGCGTCCACTCCTCGCACATGACGCCGCTCCACGAACATCGTGCCGGCACGGGCGCGTCGCAGCTCGGCCGGCGTAAGGAGCGCGCGGGTCCGATAGCCCGGCGTCCCGTCGATCACACGACCGGCGGGGGAGACGATCTGGGCGAGGTTCTCGCCCCGCTCGGTCAGCGGACTGTGACCCGGCGTGAAGCCCTCGTTGGCGAGAGCGGCTACGTCGTCGCCGCGGGAGCGCAGCCCCGAGTCCACGGTCGTCTCCAGTTCGTTCTTCATCCGCAGGTAGACGAAGGCCCCGGTGGCGGCCAGCACGACCGCCATGGCAGCGGCGAACGCCAGCGTCAGCCGCGCGCGAATGGGTAGACGCCGCAGGGCCTGCACGGGCCCATGATCCTCCCGCGCCCTGATTAAGCGCGGATGAGAGTGCGGTTAGACGCGTCCGGTTGCTGCCCTCTGCTTGCGCGCGATCGCGTCGACGATCACCGCGGCCAGCAGCACGCCGCCCGTGACTATGAACTTCGTCGACGACTCGAGGCCGAGCAGGTCCATCCCGTTCGAGATCGAGCCGATCACGATCGCGCCGAGGAGCGCCGACCAGACGCTGCCGCGGCCACCGAACAAGCTCGTGCCCGCTATCACGGGGCCGGCGATCGCCAGCAGCAGCAGGTCGCTGCCGCCGGAGGTCTGGTTCACCGCGAGCAAACGGGATGCGGCCATGATGCCGCCGATCGCCGCCATGCTCGAGCAGAGCACGAACACGATCACGCGTACCCTCGCGATCGAGATCCCGGCCCGCCGCGCCGCCTCGGTGTTGCCTCCGACCGCATAGATGTGTCGGCCGAAGCGTGTGCGCGTCGTGATGTACTGGAAGACCAGCACGAAGCCGACGAGGATGAGTCCGGCAAGCGGCACGCCGCGATCGGAGTTCAGCACCGCGACCGTGGCAATCACCGCAGCGGCGACGAGCGCAATCCGTATGACGAGAGAGGGCAGCGGCGGAGCCGGCAGGTCCGACCGGAGCCTCCGCTGGCGACCGAGCAGCGTCACCCCGGCGTACGCCGCGATCGCGACGATCGCGATCAGCCATCCCACGGCGTCGCTGTAGAAGGTGCTGGTCAGGCCGGTGATCTTCGAGTCGGTGATATTCACGGTCCCCGTCTCGCCGAGCACCCTGAGCAGGAAGCCATTCCAGGCGAGCAGGCCGGCCAGGGTGACGACGAACGACGGGATCCCGAAGAGGTTGAAGACGAACCCCTGGAAGAAGCCGATCCCGACCCCGACGACCACGGCGGCCGCGATCGCCAGGTAGGGCGACCAGCCGTGCTTCACGTTGAGCACGGCCATCACCGCCGCGCACAGGCCGCTCACCGCCCCCACGGAGAGGTCGATCTCGCCCAGCAGCAGCACTAGCACGACCCCCACCGAGATGAGCCCGACCGCCGTGATCTGAAGAACCAGGTTGGTGAGGTTCCCCGCCGTGAGGAAGCGACTCTCCTGCGCCTGGAAGATCGCCCAGATCAGAGCGATCGCGATGAGGACCCGCAGCTCGCCGAGATCGCCGGACAGGAAGCGCCGCAGCACGTCCATCCGTGGCTGGGGAACCTCAACGGCCTCACCAGCCGCGGCTGAACCTGGTGCCGTGCCGGTGCTCATTGCTCACCCCCTCCTCCGTTGCCTCCCGCCCTGCCGAACTCTGCCCCTGTGATCGCAGCCACGACCTTCTCCTGCGAGGTCTCGCCCACCGCGTAGTCGCCGGCCTTCTTGCCGAGCCGCAGCACGAAGACCCGGTCGGCCACGGCGAATACGTCCACGAGGTTGTGGCTGATCACAAGGACCCCGTGGCCCTGTTCGCGGAGCTGCTTGATCAGCTCCAGCACCTGGGCCGTCTGCCGCACTCCCAGAGCCGCCGTCGGCTCGTCGAGCACCACGACCTTGGGATCGCCGAGCAGCGAGCGCGCGATCGCCACCTGCTGGCGCTGGCCGCCCGACATCGTTCCGACCTCGGCGCGCACGTCGGTGATGGTCACGGCCAGGTTGCCGAGGAGCTCGTGAGAGCGATGCTCCATGTCGACCTCGTCCAGCGAGCGCAGAGCCCCGGTGGGCCCCGAGGCGATCTCCTCCTGGCCGAGAAACAGGTTCTCGACGACGTCGAGGTTGTCGCACAGCGCCAGGTCCTGGTAGACCGTCGCGATCCCGAGCTCCACCGCGTCGGTGGGGCTCGAGATGTTCACCGGCTGGCCGTCGAAGAAGATCTTTCCGGAGTCGGCGGCGTGGATGCCGGCGATGACCTTGACGAGGGTCGACTTGCCGGCCCCGTTGTCGCCGACCAGGGCCACGACTTCGCCGGGGCGAACTTGGAGATCCACCCCCTCGAGCGCCTGGACCGGCCCGAAGCTCTTGCTCACCCCCTCGAGGGCTAGTACAGCGCCGTCCGAGTTCATGGCTGAAGGCTCCTTTCCTTTCGGTGGAGGCCGGCGGCGCTGTGCGCCGCCGGCCTCGCCGATCCCCCTACTCGATGCCGGCCTGCTTGCACGCTGCCGCGTACTTGCTCGTGCACACCTGGGACGCCTTCCAGAAGCCGTCCTTGATCACGGTGTCGTTGATGTTGTCCTTGGTCACAGCAACCGGGGTCAGGATCACCGACGGGACCTTCTTCTTCCCGTTGTCGACCTGCTGGTTGATGAGGCTGCTCGGCGGCTTGTCGCCCTTGACCAGTGGCACGGCGAGCTCAGCGGCCTTCGGCGCCTCTCCCTTTTCCGTTCCGATCGCCTTGTACACGGTCATGAACTGCTCGCCGATCAGGATCCGCTGGATCCCCGCCAGCGTGGCGTCCTGGCCGGTGCTCGGCCGGGTCGACGGTTTGATCCCCGCGCCCTTCATGGCCGCTATCGCGCCGCCCGCCATGTCGTCGTTCGCGCCGTAGACGCCGACGAAGCCGTTCTTGCCGAGCGCGGTGATCGCCTGGTCCGCCTCGGTCTGCGCCTTGCTGCCCAGCCATCCCGGCGTGTCGGACTCCTTGCCGATCTTCAGCTTGCTCGCGGCGAAGGCCTTCTTAGCGCCCTTCTTGAACAGCGCCGCGTTGTTGTCGGCGGGGTCGCCGTTGATCATGAAGATCGTCCCGCTCCCCTTGCCCCCCTGGTCGAGCTTCTTCGTAAGGCTCTTGCCCTGGAGCTCGCCTACCTGCTCGTTGTCGAACGAGATGTAATAGTCGATGTCCGCGTTGGTTACCAGCCGGTCGTAGCTGATCACGGGCACCTTCTGCGCCTTGGCCTTGGACACGATGGCCCCGGCCGAGGCGGCGTCGACCGCGTCGAGCACCAGCACCTTTGCGCCCTTCGTCAGCGCCGCCTCGGCCTGCTGCTGCTGCTTGGCGGCGTCTCCGTCGGCGTTCGAGTAGAGGACGTCGCAACCGGAGCAGAGCTGCTTGACCTTGTTCTCGAAGTGCGGCCGGTCCTGAGACTCGTAGCGGGGGGTCTGCGACTCCGGTAGCAGGAGGGCGATCGTCCCGCTCCCGCCTCCGCCTCCGCCGTTGTCGTCGCCTCCGCAGGCGGCCAACACGAGGCCGGCCAAGAGCATGACGAGGGCGGCCACCGACGCGCTCTTCGCGCGGTGTCTGAGCATCTCTCCTCCTCGGATAGTTGCACCGTTCATAGGAATCGTTCCCGAACCAGGTGCTGGGCTGCGCACAATATGGGAAGAGGGCTTCCAAGTCATTCCGACCCTCTGGCCTAATGGTTCCCGCGACCGGCGTGCGCCAAGCTTGCCTCGATCATGTCCAGCACCCGCACCCCGTCGGCAGCGCTCACTGGCGGTTGCCCGACCTCCCGCAACGCGGCGACCACGCCCTCGTAGAACGCTCCATAGTCGCCGGGCTCGGTCTCGACGCGATGGACCTCGTCACCCGCGCCGAGCGTGCCCCAGGCTTCCGGCGGCTCCCGGCCCCAGCCCGGCTCTCCCGGTTGGGCTCCCGCGCGCAGGGCCGTCTCCTGCATGTCGAGCCCCCACTTCACGTAGGCGGACGTGCCGCCGAGCACACGCATCCGGGGACCCGCCTGGGCGGCAGTCTGGCTCAGCCAGAGATGCGAGCGGACGCCGGACCGGTGAGTGAGCGCCAAGAAGACGTCATCGTCGACCTGCGCGCCCGGTCGTCGCCGATCGATCTCCGCGTAGACCCGCTCGACATCGCCGAACAGCAGGAGCGCCTGGTCGATCAGGTGCGAGCCGAGGTCGTAGAGGACGCCTCCTGCGTCCGCTGGGTCGGGCAGCTCGCGCCACGTGCCAGCCCGCACCTCGGGCCGCAACCGTTCAAAGCGGGACTCGAAGCGGTGGACGTCGCCGAGGGCGCCCTCGTCGATCAGGCGCCGCAGGGTGCGGAAGTCTCCGTCCCAGCGCCGGTTGTGGAAGACCGCGAGCATCAGCGAGCGCGCCTCGGCCTCCTCCATCAGCCTACGGCCGTCCGCCGCGCTCGCGGCCAGCGGCTTGTCCACGACCACCGGCAGGCTCGCCTCGAGGGCGGCGAGCGCGATCGGGGCGTGGGTCCGGTTCGGGGTGGCCACCACGATCAGGTCGTGGCCCTCCCAGAGCTCCTCCACGCGCCCCTTCACCCCCACGCCCGGATAGCGGTCGCGCGCCCGCTCCGCGCGCTCGGGATTCGACGTGACCACCGAGGCCAGCTCAAGCTCGGGTGTCGCGGCGATCAGGGGCGCGTGGAACCACTCGCCCGCCAGGCCGTAGCCGACCAGGCCGACCCTGTACGTCACGCTGTCGCTCCGATGCCCGACGCTGTCATCTTCGATCTCGACGGTCTCCTGCTCGAGTCCGAGCAGGTGTGGAACGCATCCAAGCACCGTCTGACCCAGGAGCGCGGTGGGACCTGGCGGCCGGAGGCTCAGCACGACATGCTCGGCATGAGCTCGACCGAGTGGTCGCGCTACATGCATGACGAGCTCGGCGTATTGCTCGATCCGGATGAGATCTCGTCCGAAGTCGTGAAGCGCATGACCGAGTCGTACTCGGAGGAGCTGCCCTTGCTGCCGGGCGCGGACGAGGCCGTGCGGCGGGTGGGCGCGCGCTGGCCGCTCGGGCTCGCCTCCTCATCCAACCGCGAGATCATCGACACGGTGGTCGAGCGCACCGGCTGGGCAGAGCTGTTCGCCGTCACCGTCTCCTCGGAGGAGGTCGAGCGGGGCAAGCCGGCGCCGGACGTGTACCTCGAGACGGCACGGCGTCTCGGCGTGGCGCCGCGGCGTTCCGTCGCCGTCGAGGACTCGAACGCGGGCATCCGCTCGGCCGTCGCGGCGGGCACGGGCGTGGTCGCCGTGCCCAACCGCGAGTACCCGCCCGACCCCGAGGCTCTGGCGAGCGCGGACGTTGTGCTGGACTCACTGCTGGAGCTCGACGAGCAAGCCATCGAGAGAGGAGCGAAGACGTGAACGGAAAGGTGGCGCTGGTCACCGGGGCGAGCGGCGGCATCGGCGCCTCCGTCGCCCGCAAGTTGCACGACGTTGGCGCCGGGGTGGGGCTGCTATCGCGGCGCGGGGAGGATCTCGGCCTCGAGCGAGGGCTCGGGATCGCCTGCGACGTGCGCGACCGCGCGGCCGTCGCCGACGCCACGGCGGCGGTGGTCGACCGCTTTGGCCGGCTCGACGTCGCCGTCGCCAACGCCGGCGTTGGCGCCTACGGGTCCTTCCTGGACCTCGACCCCGAGCAACTCGAGGCGATGATCGACGTGAACCTGAAAGGCGTCCTCTACACCGCCGCGGCCACGCTGCCTCATTTGATCGCGTCGGGCGAGGGCGACTTCGTCTCGCTGGCGAGCGTGGCGGGCGTGCGGGCCTTTCCTGGCGAGGCCGTCTACAACGCCTCGAAGTTCGGCCAGGTGGGGTTCACGCGGGCGCTGGACCACGAGCTGCGCGAGAAGGGCGTGCGCGCGAGCTGCATTTGCCCCGGCGGCGTCCACACGGAGTTCGCGATCGGAACCGGACGCGAGCACGACGACCCGGAGCTCCCGACGATGCTGACGCCGGACGAGGTGGCGGACGTGGTGCTGTTCACGGTCACCCGCCCGCGCAACATGCGCATCCTCACCACGACCTTCCGGCCGATTGGCGAGGCGTCGTTCGGTTAAGACTCCTCGGACTCGCCGTCGTCTCCCGGCTCCAGCCGTGCCGGCCCCTCCGGCTCCTTCCGCTCGCCCTCTGCGCCGTTGCCCTTGGACTCCAGCAGCGGCCGGAGCAGGTCGAGCGGCAGCGGGAAGACGATCGTCGACGCCTCGTTGGAGCTGATGTCGGACAGCGCCTGTAGGTAGCGCAGCTGGATCGTGATCGGGTTGGGCTCGATCACGTCAGCGGCCTCGGCGAGCCGGGCGGCGGCCTGGAACTCGCCCTCCGAGTTGATCACCTTGGCGCGCCGGTTCCGCTCGGCCTCGGCCTGGCGCGCGAGCGCGTGCTGCATCTGGTCGGGGATCTCCACATCCTTGATCTCGACGATCGTCACCTTGACGCCCCAGGGCTCGGTCTGCTCGTCGATGATCTGCTGGAGGCTCTCGTTGAGCCGCTCGCGCTCGGAGAGGAGCGTGTCAAGGTCGGCCTTGCCGAGCACCGACCGCAACGTAGTCTGGGCGATCTGGAGGGTGGCTGCCATGAACTCCTCGACCTCGAGCACCGAGCGGGTCGGGTCGATGACGCGGAAGTAGGCGACCGCCGCGACCCGCACGGGCACGTTGTCGCGCGTGATGACGTCCTGAGGCGGGATGCGCAGCGTCACGGTCCGCAGGCTCACGCGGACCATGCGATCGACGATCGGGATGAGCAGCACCAGGCCCGGTCCCTTCTGATCGATCACCCGGCCGAGCCGGAACACGACGCCGCGCTCGTACTCCCTGAGGACGCGCACCGACGCGCCCGCCAGCACCAGGCCGGTACAGACGACCACGATCAGGATCACGAACAGGGCGATCAGCACGCCTCCTCCCAGTCCTCGGCCTTGCGCACTCCCAGGGTCAGGCCACTGACGCGCTCGACGACCACGGAGTCGCCCTTGCCGAGCGGCTCGCCGTCGCCTGCCCAGCTGTGCCGGGCCCGCCAGAGCGCGCCGTCGACGAAGACCTGCCCGCCGCCGTTCTCCCAGCTGCGCACCACGCCCATGTGCCCACAGAGCGCCTCCCGCCCGGAAGCGGCCCGCAGCCGCCGTACGGCCAGAGATTTCCGCGTAGCGATCGCCACCCAGACCCCGGCGACCGCCAGGGCCGCCAGCATCGCCGCCAGCACGACCGCGAGGCCGCCGCCGGCGCCCGCGATGGCGAGCGCCACGCCGCCGGCCAGGGACACGGAGCCGGCAACTCCGAGGATGCCGAAGGGCGCGTGAGCCTCGGCCACCAGCAGAGCGGCCCCGACGAGCAGAAGGACGACGCCGACAACGACCATGTGCCTCTGCAATCGATGTTACGCCCCCGCGACCCTCGGCCGCGGCGAACCCGGGAGAAGGCCGCTACATACGCGACGGCATCAGAGACGAACCGGACGGGGTGATCAGGGAGCTTCGGGCCCTTCTGACACGTCCAGAACGACCTTCCCCGTCGCCCGCCGCTCGTCGATGAGGCGCATCGCCTCCGAGCCCCGCTCGAGCGGGAAGCGGGCACCGACGATCGGGCGGACGAAGCCCTCGTCGATCAGCCGGTCGATCTCGGCTGCGACCTGCGCGACCACGTCGGGCTTGGGCATCACGAAGGCGCCCCAGCCCGCTCCCACCACCCCGGTGTTGCGCAGCAGCAGACGGTTGACCTTGACCTCGGGGATCGACCCCTCGGTGAAGCCGACCACCACCAGCCGGCCCTGCTCGCGCAGGCAGCGAAGGCTGTCGAGGAAACGATCGCCGCCGACCGGGTCGATCACGACGTCGACCCCCTCGCCGGTCAGCTCCTTCACCTCGTCGCGCCACGGCCCGTCAGAGCGCACCACCTCGTCGGCGCCCGCGTCGCGCGCCACCTGCTCCTTCTCGTCGGACGAGACGACGGCAACGGTGGAGGCGCCGAGTCCCTTCGCGACCTGGAGGGTGGCGGTGCCCACCCCGCCCGCCGCTCCATGGACCAGCACCCGCTCGCCCTCCACCAGGCGGCCGCGAAGCTTCAGCGAGAAATAGGCCGTGTGGTAGTTCAGGATGAGCGCGGCGCCCTCGGCGAAGTCGAGCGACTCCGCCAGCGGGAAGGTCATGTGCGGTGGCGCTACCGCCCGCTCCGCCCAGCCGCTCAAGCCGGTGAAGGCGGCCACGCGATCGCCGGGAGAGACGGAGGCGGCGTCCGAGGCCGAGCGCACGACGCCCGCCACCTCGGCTCCGGGCACGAACGGCGGATCCGGCTTGAACTGATAGAGGCCGCGGCTTTGGAGCACGTCGGGGAAGGAGACGGCGGCGGCAGCCACGTCGACGACGACGCCCTCGCCGGGGCTGAACATGTGGCTCGGCTCCGGCTCCGGCAGATCGACCAGCTCGACGCCGTCCGGCCCGGAGAGGTCGGTCACCTGGAGCGCGCGCACGGCGCGCGATTCAATCAGTCCAGCCGGTACGCCGCTCGTCCGCGCACCCGAGCGCGGGAGCGGGCCGGGGCGGGCTCCTCCTGCCAGCGCAGGTAGGCGAGGATCCCGACGAGCACGCCCGCGAAGGTGAAGACGCTCCAGAGGGCCCCCTGTGCGAGCTGCGCCACGATCGGCGCCGGGCAGCTGTCGGCCACCGCCCAGCCGACGCCGAAGATCGCCGCGCCGACCACGTGCCGGCGCGCCGGCCGCTCGGCCTCCCAGCCGATCGGCCGCCGGCCGAGGACCGCCCTAACGCCAAGGCGTCGCATCAGGCGGGTACCGAGCAGGCCCACGGCCACGGCCGTTCCCATCATCAGGTATAGGTAGGGATCGCGCAGGAGCAGCATGTCCCTGATCCGGTCGGGGTCGATGAACTGTCCCCACGACATGGCGACGCCGAACACCGCGCCGAGGCCGACTGCTGCGAGGCGCGCCCTCACGCGACCGCCTTCAGCACGAACGTCACGGCGATGGCGGTGGCCATGAAGGTGCCGGTGGCGACGAAGCTCGCAGGCGACAACACGGACGTGCCGCCGATCCCGTTGCCGGACGTACAGCCGCCGGCGTGCTTGGCGCCGAACCCGACCAGCATTCCGGCGGCGAAGAGCGTGCCGCCCACGGCGGCATAGGCGTGCGAGCCGAAGCTGCGGGTGAGCCAGCCGTACCCGTCACCCACGCTCGACGTTCCGGCGAGGAGGCGGAAGACGAGCGCGCCGCCCATCACTCCGAAGAGGAACCACGCCTTCCAGCCGAGGCGGGAGGTGCGGCCGGTCACGCGCTCGACGAGGTTGGAGTAGCCGCCCACCACGCCGACGCGCTGGTTCAGCAAGGCGAACAACGCGACGGTGACCAGACCGACCGCGAGCCCGATCACGTACCACGCAGGCCTGTGTGAGAGTGCTTCGCCCACCACTTCCGGGGTACCCGTTTACGGTGCTTGGCATGTCCCGGTCGGCAATCCCTCGGCTCGCGCTCGCGGCGACGCTGCTAGCCGGATGCGGGAGCGGCGGCGCCGACAACCCGCCGTCCAGCGGGCGCTGGCCGGCGCTCGACCCACCGTCCGGCGAGCGCGCCGTCATCTGGGCGGTCGGCGACGGTGCGGACGGCAGCCCGGCGGCGCGGAAGGTCGCCCGCCGGATCCGGAGAGGCAAGCCGGACTGGTTCCTGTACCTGGGTGACATCTACGAAGGCGACAGCCTGTCCCAGTACCGGCGCCACTACGGCGGGGTCTACGGCCGATTGAACAGGCTCACGGCGCCCACGCCCGGCAACCACGAGTGGCCGGCGCACCGGAGCGGCTACGACCGCTACTGGAGCCGCGCCCGCGGCACTCCCCCGCCGGCGTACTACGCGTTCTCGATCGCGGGCTGGCGCATCCTGAGCCTCAACTCGGAGATCGCGCACGGCCCGGAGTCGCCCCAGCTGCGCTGGCTTGGCAGCGAGCTGCGCCGGCGCCGGAGCAACTGCGCCATCGCCTTCTGGCACCGGCCCCGCTACAGCGCGGGCTTCCACGGCGACCAGAAGGACATCGCACCGGTGTGGCGGACTCTGGAGGGGCACGCCGTGCTGGTGCTGAACGCGCACGACCACGACCTCCAGCGCTTCCGCCGCCGCGACGGCGTCGTCGAGCTCATCGCCGGCGCGGGCGGACACAGGCGCTATCCGGTGGACCACGCGCGCAAGGGCCTCGCCTTCGCCGACGACCGCCATTACGGGGCCCTCAAGCTGGTGCTGCGCCGGGGGCAGGCGGCGTTCGCTTTCGTCAGCGCCTCCGGCGGGCGTCTCGACAGAGGCCGCGTCCGATGCGGTCCCATCCCCGCCGCCTAACCGATACGGTCCCTGCCGTGGCCCCTCCAGGGACGGAGTTCGCCGGGCGGACGGCGGTTGTCACCGGTGCCGGGTCGGGCATCGGCCGCTCCACGGCGCTGCTGCTCGGGCGCCTGGGCGCCGCGGTCCACGTCGCCGACATCGACCGGGAGAGGGCGGAGGCGGCGGCCTCTCAGATCGGGACGGCCAGGGCCCACGCGGTCGACGTGAGCGACGCGGCCGCAGTCGAGGCGTTCGCCACGGAAGTCTTCGACGAGGCCGGCGCCGTCGACGTGCTCCACAACAACGCGGGAATCGGCCACGCCGGACCCGTCGACGAGACGAGCCTGGAGGAGTGGCAGCGGGTGCTCGGCGTGAACCTGATGGGCGTCGTCCACGGCGTCCACTTCTTCGTGCCTCGGATGCTCCGCCAGGGGCGGCGGGGCCACGTGGTCAACACCGCCTCGCTGGCCGGTCTCGTCGCCGTGTCGCAGATGGCGCCCTATTGCACGTCGAAGCACGCGGTGGTCGGCCTGAGCGAAGCGCTCAACGCCGAGCTCGCGCCGCGCGGCGTCCACGTGAGCGCGATCTGCCCGGGCTTCATCAACACGCCGATCATCGACGACGCCTACATGGACGGCGAGATCGGCCAGCAGCGGGACCGGATCAAGCGCTTCTACCAGCGCTTCGGATCGTCCCCCGACGTCGTCGCGGAGGCCGTGGTCGACGCCGTGCGGCGCAAGAAGATGATTCGCACCGTGCCGCGCCATCATGT
>Ga0126312_10002600_pt1 | contig 12089 bp, 8 predicted proteins | sample Plot104A_FD_92537 | JGI IMG/M metagenome (GOLD analysis project Ga0126312, IMG submission 92537) | Serpentine soil microbial communities from UC McLaughlin Reserve, CA, USA - Plot104A | ecosystem: Environmental > Terrestrial > Soil > Grasslands | place: USA: UC McLaughlin Reserve, Lake County... | reverse complement strand
TGACGACCTGCGCCTCGGCCGGGTTCGCCTTCGGGACCTCGACGATCGAGATCTTGTCGTGCGACTGCGGGCCGGTGTTGGCGCAGCGGTAGTTCTGACCGCTCACGTCGTAGGACTGAACGTACACGAGCAGGCGGTTCGCCTCGGGCAGCACGGTGTGCGTGTGCGAACCGCAATCGGTGCGCACGCTCTTGAGCAGCACGGGGGCCGTCGGATCCTTGACGTCCCAGACCTTCAGGCCCTCCCACGTGGTGGGCGCGGTCGGCGTCGACGTCGCCGTGCTGTTGCAGCCGTCGTTCGTGCGCCGCGAGTCCGTCGACGTGATCAGGATCCCGTCGTTGATCGTGACGTCGTTCTGCGAGCCCGGGCAGTGGATCTGGTTGACGAGTGTCGGGTTCTGCGGATCGCGTACGTCCCAGATCGAGACGCCCTCGTAGTTGCCCTGGTACGCGTAGCCGTTCTCGAACGCGAGGTCCGAGTTGAACGGCGCCTCACCGGCGAACGGGCCGGTCTTGGGCTTCGACGCGATCAGCCTGAGGCCGGCCGTGCCGGTCTCGCCCTCGCCGAGCTCGGCGCTCGAATCGTCGTAGCGGCTCGTCACGCCACTGCTCGCGCAGGTGGCCTTCTTCTCCTCCTCGGCGCCCTGCCAGGACGCATATGGCGAGTACCCGCCGTCCATCGAGGCCCAGGCGGCGGCGGTCGAGCAGACCTCGGGGTGACCCGTCGCGGACGGGACGCCGATGGCCAGCGCGGCAACGACTACCAAGCCGGCGAGTACCGGCCCGAATCTCTTGAGCATGATGACTGCTCCCCTGTCGAGCGCCCCCTCCCCAGGTGGGCGCATGTTGCCCTCCATCTAATCAGACGCTCATGGAGTAACGCGTCGCCGCGGCCTGGGTAACGGGAGGGAGTGCCGCCCCGCCCGCATCTCGCGCTCCCCACCCCGGGGAGCAGGCGCGCCGTCGTGGTCGGCGCGGGCTCGTTCGGGACCGCGGTCGCCGTCCTGCTGGCGCGCGGCGGCTTCCGCACGACACTGCAGACCCGAACGCGAGAGCAATGCCGGCAGCTCGAGGCCGATCGCGAGAACAAGACCTACCTCCCCGGCGTGGAGCTGCCGCGCGACCTGCGCATCGAGCCCGCGGCGGAGGGCCTCGCGCGCGCGGACTACGTGTTCCTCGGCGTCCCCTCGCGCGGGCTCGAGGAGGTCATACAGGGCCTCGAGGCGGCCGGGCTCGGCCGCCACACGCCGGTGGTCTCGCTCGCCAAGGGCCTGGTCCCGCCCGACGGGATCGCCCCGACCGTGATGCTGTCGGCCGCGCTCGGGTACGGCCGCGTCGCCTGCGTGGGCGGCCCCGCGCACGCGCGCGAGATGGTGACCGAGGGCGCCGGCCTGGTCGCCGCGTCGCTCGACGAGCGCCTGGCGGGCACGATCGCGAACGTCTTCATGCGCGCGGGCGTGGTCTGCGAGCAGTCCAGCGACCCGATCGGCGTCGAGCTCGCGGGCGTCGCCAAGAACGCGGCCGCGCTGGCCGCGGGGGCGACGGAGGCGGTCGGACTCAACGCGGCGGGCGCCGCCGCCGGCCACATCTTCCAGGAGGTCTGGCGCTACGCCGAGCGCCAGGGCGCGCGGCCGGAGTCGCTGATCGGGCTGGCCGGCACCGGCGACCTCGTCGGCACCGCCCTGGCCCCGCAGAGCCGCAACCGCCGCGCCGGCGAGCTGCTCGGCAAGGGCGTGTCGGCGGAGGAGATCCCCGACCGCATCGGCCAGGCGGTGGAGGCGCTGGACATGGTGCCGCTGCTGGCCGCGGCGCTGGACCGCGCGGGCGTCGAGGCACCCGTCACGGACGCGCTGCGGCGGCTGATCGCGGGCGAGCTGCCGCTCGACGGCTGGGTCGCGCAGGTGCGCGCGACGGTGCCGCCGCCGGCGCGCTTCGGCCCCCGCGGGGCGACGCGGCGCGCGTGGGAGCAGGCTCGCGCGTGGGTCCGCCGCCGCGCTTCGCGACGGCGGACCGCTCCATAAGAGACGCCACAGAAACCTTTAAGCGAGGCCTGAGCGCCGCTTCAGGAAGCCTTGGCGGGGCGGAGATGGAATGGCGGCATGAGATCACCACGCGCCTCCAACTTCCTCTACCTGGTCATGGGCGCGCTCTCGGTCGCCATCGTCGCGACGGTGCTCGTCGCCAGTGGCACCTTCGAGCGCACCGACGCCCGCGCCAGCGCGACCGCCACGCCGGCCTCGAGCACCGCCGCCGTCCCGACGGACGTCTCGGACATCTACCGCGACGTCTCCCCGGGCGTCGTCTACATCGCTTCCACCACCTCCCAGGGCCAGGCCTCCGGCTCGGGCTGGGTGTACTCCTCCGACGGCACGATCGTCACCAACGACCACGTCGTCGAGGGCGCCAGCAAGGTCTCCGTGCGCTTCACCGAGAACGGCGACCCGATCGACGCCCAGGTCGTCGGCACCGACCCGTCGAGCGACATCGCCGTCCTGAAGATCGACCCGTCGAAGGTCGAGGGCGGCGTCAAGCCGCTGCAGCTCGCCGACTCCAAGCAGATCGAGCCGGGCCAGCCGGCGATCGCGATCGGCAGCCCGTTCGGCCTCCAGGGGACCGTGACCAGCGGCATCGTGTCCGCGCTCGGGCGCGAGATCCAGGCCCCCAACGGCTTCACGATCTCCGGCGTCATCCAGACCGACGCCGCGATCAACCCGGGCAACTCGGGCGGCCCGCTGCTCGACGAGAACGGCCGCGTGATCGGCATCAACTCGCAGATCGCCACCAACGGCTCGGACTCCAACTCCGGGGTGGGCTTCGCCGTCCCGATCGACACGGTCAAGCAGGTCGTGCCGCAGCTGAAGGCCGACGGCAAGATCGAGCGCGCCTGGCTCGGCGTCTCGAGCTCCGACGCGGCCCCGCGCGACGGCGCCGTGGTCCAGCAGGTGACCGGCGCTCCGGCCCAGAAGGCGGGTCTGCGACCCGGCGACGTGATCCTCCGCGTCGACGACCGCACCATCACGACGGCGTCGGATCTCGGCCAGGCCGTGAACGCGCACAAGCCCGGCGATACCGTGAAGGTGGAACTGCAGCGCAACGGGAGCCGTGAGACGCTCAACGTCACGCTCGGCACCCGTCCGAGCGAAGCACAGCTACAGGGATGACCGGGTTCGACCGAGGAGACAGCGGCGTGAGTTCTGACGACAGGCGCCTGCGCGCGCTGGACGACGACGAGCAGCGGCGGGAGCGCAACCCCGCCCGCGAGGCCCATGACGCGCTCGAGACGGCGCTGTTCGAGATCAAGCGCGTGATCGTCGGCCAGGAGTCGATGCTCGAGCGGGTGATCGTGGCTCTGCTGGCGGGCGGGCACGTGCTGCTCGAGGGCGTGCCGGGCCTGGCCAAGACGCTCACGGTCAAGACCGTCTCCGACGTGCTCGGCGGCTCGTTCAAGCGCCTGCAGTTCACCCCCGACCTCGTGCCCGCGGACCTCGTGGGCACGAGGATCTACCGCGCCGACACGGGCGGCTTCGACACCGAGCTCGGGCCCGTCTTCTGCAACTTCCTGCTCGCGGACGAGATCAACCGCGCCCCAGCCAAGGTGCAGTCGGCGCTGCTGGAGGTCATGCAGGAGCGCCAGGTCACGATCGGCCACGACAGCCACCGCGTGCCGGCGCCGTTCCTGGTCATGGCGACGCAGAACCCGATCGAGTCCGAGGGCACCTACGCGCTGCCCGAGGCCCAGGTCGACCGCTTCATGTTCAAGCTCGTCGTCGACTACCCCGACACCCGCGACGAGGTCGCGGTCGTCGAGCGCTCGCTCGACACGCACGCGCCCGTGCGCCAGGTGCTCTCGCCCGAGTCGCTGGCCCAGCACCAGCGCGCGGCCGCGCAGTCCTACGTCGACCGGCGCGTGATGGAGTACGCGGTCGCGCTGACCACCGCCACGCGCGAGCCCGGCGAGCACGGCTGGGTCGAGTTCGGCGCCAGCCCGCGCGGCTCGATCAACCTGATCCACGCGGCGCGGGCGCTCGCGCTCCTGCGCGCGCGCGACTACGTGCTGCCCGTCGACGTGCGCGACCTCGCCCGCGACGTGCTGCGCCACCGGATCGTGCTCACCTACGAGGCCCTCGCCTCGGGGGTCGACGCCGACCGCGTGCTCGACGACGTGCTCCGGCGCACGCCGATGCCGCGGATCGAGCTGGCCCACGAGGCCTCGCGCGAGCGGGCGTCGCGCTGAGCGGGGGGCATGGACTTCCGCGAGCCACTGGTGCTGATCGGCCTGGGGCTGCTGCCCCTGGCCGTGCTCGGCTACGTCGCCGCGCAGCAGCGGCGGCGCCGGTACGCGGTCCGCTACACGAACGTCGACATCCTCGCCTCGGTGGCGAAGGCCGGCCCGCTGCGCCACCTGCCCGCGTTGCTCGCGCTGCTCGCGTTCGCGGCGCTGCTGGTCGCGCTCGCCCGCCCCGAGCGCACGGTCGCGGCCAAGCGCGAGGAGGCGACGGTGATCATGGTCACCGACACGTCGGGCTCGATGCTCGCCAAGGACGTGGCGCCTGACCGGCTGACCGCCGCGCGCGAGGCCGCGGCGACGCTCGCCAAGCAGGTGCCGGAGGACTTCCGGATCGGGCTGATCAAGTTCGGCTCGCACGCGGAGCAGATCGTCGAGCCGACGACGGACCGCGGCCGGCTGAACCTTGCGCTGCAGGGCCTGAAGGTCGCCGGCGGCACCGCGATGGGCGACGGCCTCAAGCTCGGCCTCGAGGCGGCGCAGACGCCGATCCCCGACGGCCTCGGCGGCACGCGCAAGCTGCCGACCGCGATCGTGCTGCTCTCCGACGGCGCGAGCACCCGCGGCGAGGACCCGATCGACATCGCCCAGCAGGCCAAGAAGGCCAAGATCCGCGTCTACACCGTCGCGCTCGGCACGCCGAACGGCACGCTGGAGACCACGCGACCCGACGGCACGACCCGCAGCGAGAAGGTGCCGCCGGACACGCTGACGCTGCAGGACATCGCGCGCGACACGGGCGGCCGCTACTTCAACGCACCCGACGCGGACCAGCTCGAGGCGGTCTACGCCGGCCTCGCCACCCGCTTCGCGACGGTCCACGAGAAGCAGGAGATGACCGCGACCTTCGCCGGCGCCGGGCTCGTGCTGCTGCTCGGCGGGCTGGCGTTCTCACTGCTTCGCGGGGGGCGGTTGCCGTGAGCCCGCGCCTGCGCGTCGTACCACCACCGCCCGACCGGTCGCCCGAGCGGCCCGGCCCAGGGCCCGTCCCGCCCCAGGTCCTGCGCTCGCTCGACCTCGCGGTCATGCGCCGCGTCGAGAGCCTGATCCCGGGCGAGCACCTCACCCCCCAGGTCGGCGGCGGCACCGACCTGATGATGATCCGGCCCTACCGGCCGGGCGACGACGTCCGCCACATCGACTGGAACGTGACCGCGCGCATGAGCGAGCCGCACGTGCGCGTGCATGTCGGCGAGCGCGCGCTGACGTGCTGGCTGGTGCTCGACGTGTCCGCCTCCATGAGCTTCGGCACCGCCGACCGGCGCAAGGCCGACGTCGCCGAGGGCGTCGCGCTGGCCGTCGGGCACGTGGCGACCCGGCGCGGCAACCGCCTCGGCGTGCTCGCCTTCGGCGGCGGGGAGCCGCGCGTGCTCAAGCCGCGCCAGGGCCGGCTCGGCCTGCTGGGGCTGCTCAGCGAGCTGCGCCGCGAGCCCGGCGGCGACGGCGCCGGCGGGACGTCGGTCGGCGCCGCCGTCACCAGCGTCGCCGCGCTCGCGCGCAACCGCGGGCTCGTCGTCGTGGTCTCCGACTTCAGGGGCGGCGCCGACTGGGAGGGCCCGCTGCGCTCGCTGCGCGGCCGCCACGGCGTGATGGCGGTGGAGATCCGCGACCCGCGCGAGCAGCAGCTCACCCCGATGGGCGACATCTGGGTGATGGACCCCGAGACCGGCCGCCAGGTGCCGGTCAACACCTCGCGGCGCAAGGTCCGCGAGCGCTTCGCGGCCGCCGCGGCGGCCGAGCGCGAGCAGGTCGCCGCGTCGCTGCGGCGCGCGGGCGCCGACCACGTCGTGCTCTCCACCGAGGGCGACTGGCTGCGCGAGTTCGCCCACCACCTGCGCCGCGGCGAGGCCGCGGTGCGCGCGGGATCCCCGTCGCGCGCCGCCGTCGTCGCGCGCCTGCACGGCGAGGGCACCGTGGCGGCGCCCGGCGTGCCCGGAGCCCCGCACCACCACCCGGACGGCGCCGCATGAGCTTCGGCGAGCCGATCCTCCTGCTCGGCCTCGTGCTCGTGCCGCTGGCCGCGCTGACCTACGCGGCGATGCAGGGGCGCAAGCGCCGCGAGGCCGCGACGTTCGCCAACCCCGCGCTGATGCCGAACCTCGTCACCGCGCGGCCCGGCATGCGCCGCCACCTGCCGCCGCTGCTGCTGATGCTCGCGCTGGCCGCGCTGGTCGTCGCGCTCGCCCGCCCGCAGCGCACCGTCGCCGCGCCCGAGCGCGCCGCGACGGTGATGATGGTCACCGACATCTCCGGCTCGATGAACGCCACCGACGTCGAGCCGAACCGGATCACGGCGGCCGTGAACTCCGCCAAGCGCCTCACCGACGAGCTGCCGGAGACGTTCCGCCTCGGGCTCGTCACCTTCTCCGACTTCGCCGAGCAGCGGGCGGCGCCGACGACCGACCGGGCCGCCGTGCGCGGTGCGCTCGACCGCCTGAGCGCGGTCGGCGGCACGGCGATGGGGCTCGGCCTCGAGCGCGGCCTCGAGGCCGCGAAGCAGCCGGTCGCCAACGCCGACGGCACCGGCACCTCGCGGCTGCCCGCGGTGCTCGTGCTGCTCTCCGACGGCAAGGACACGCAGGGCGGCATCGCGCCGACCGAGGTCGCCCAGAAGGCCCGCGAGGCCGGCATCCCGATCTTCGCGATCGCGCTCGGCACGCCCGACGGCGAGGTCGAGGTGCGCGACTCGTTCGGCATCCCGATGCGGATCCAGGTCCCGCCCGACACCGAGACGCTCAAGGAGATCGCGCGCATCAGCAAGGGCCGCTTCTACGAGGCCGCCGACTCGGCCAAGCTCGAGGAGATCTACGCCGGGCTCGGCACGCGCCTGTCCTCCAAGCAGGTCAAGGAGGAGGTCACCGTGGCCTTCGCCGGCGGCGCGCTGCTGCTCCTGCTGCTCGGCGGCGGACTTTCCATGACCTGGTTCGGCCGGCCGATCTAGCAGCGCCTAGCATCGGATGGCGTGAGCGTCGTCCGGGACATCCAACCGTGGGACGAGCTGCTGCGTGCCGGCCGCGAGGACGAGCGGCTGGTCATGCAGGCGGCCGAGAACCGGCGGCCCGGGAAGGCCGTCGCGCTGCCCGAGGAGCTGCACCCGGACGTCGCCGCGGCGCTCGCCGGGCGCGGGATCGACCGGCTCTACTCGCACCAGGCGCAGGCGCTGCACGCCGCCTGGGCCGGCCCGACGATCGTCACCACCGGCACCGCGTCGGGCAAGTCGCTGTGCTTCCAGCTGCCGACGCTCGACGTGCTCAGCCGCGACGCCAAGGCGCGCGCGCTCTACCTGTACCCCTCGAAGGCGCTCGCCCAGGACCAGGCCCGCTCGCTGCACGCGTTCGGCATGGACCGGGTGCGTCCGGCGATCTACGACGGCGACACGCCGCGCGAGCAGCGCTCCGCGATCCGCCGGCGCTCGAACGTCATCCTCACCAACCCGGACATGCTGCACGTCGGGATCCTGCCCAACCACCGTGCGTGGGGGGACTTCTTCTCCAACCTCGCGCTCGTGGTCGTCGACGAGGCGCACGTCTACCGCGGGGTGTTCGGCTCGCACGTCGGCAACGTGCTGCGGCGCCTGCGCCGCGTCGCCGACGCCTACGGCACGGCACCGCGCTTCGTGATGGCGAGCGCGACGATCGCCAACCCGGAGGAGCTCGCGCAGCGGCTCACCGGGCTCGACGACTTCACCGTCCTCGACGAGGACGGCTCGCCCGGCAACCACCGCACGATCGCGATGTGGAACCCGCCGATCACCGACGAGAAGCTCGCGATCCGGCGCTCGGCGCTGGCGGAGGCGGCCGACCTGCTGGCCGAGCTCGTCGCCCAGGGCGCGCGCACGATCGTGTTCATGAAGTCGCGCAAGGCGGTCGAGCTGATGGCGAAGTTCGCCACGCTCGCGCTCGAGGACATGGGCCAGGGTCAGCTCGCGCAGCGGATCGCGCCCTACCGCGCCGGCTACACGCCCCAGCAGCGGCGCGAGATCGAGCACCGCCTGGTCGAGGGCGACCTGCTGGGCGTGGTCTCGACCGACGCGCTCGAGCTCGGCATCGACATCGGATCGCTCGACGCCGCGATCTGCGTGACCTTCCCCGGGACGGTGGCGTCGCTGAAGCAGATGTGGGGCCGCGCCGGCCGCCGCGGGCGCGGGCTCGCCGTCTACGTCGCCGGCGAGGACGCGCTCGACCAGTTCTTCTGCCGCCATCCGGACGAGTTCCTGGACCGCCCCGTGGAGGCGGCGATCCTCGACCACGAGAACGAGCAGATCCATGCCGCGCACATCCTCTGCGCCGCCCACGAAGGTCCGCTCGACGCGTCCGACGACGCCACGCTCGGCCCGAGCTGGCGACCGACCGCCGAGGTGCTGGTGTCCGCGGGCCAGCTGCGGCAGCGGCCGAACGGCAGCTACGTCCCGCGCGCGACCGACGGCTTCCCGGCCGCCGACGTCGCGCTGCGCTCGGCGAGCCGCGACGGCGTCGTGATCGTCGACACGGGCTCCGGCGAGCTGCTCGGCACGGTCGACCTGGCGCGCGCGATGAACACGACGCACGAGGGCGCGATCTACCTCCACGGCGGGCGCGCCTATGAGGTCTCGGCGCTCGATCTCGAGCAGCGCCGCGCGCTCGTGCACCCGTTCTCCGGCGACTGGTACACGCAGCCCAAGCGCGAGACCTCGACCGACATCGAGCGCCTGCTCGACCGCCGCGAGACGATGGGCGTGACGCTCAGCTTCGGCACCGTCGTCGTCACCGAGCAGGTGCTCGCCTACCAGAAGAAGCGCCTGTCGGACCACGAGGCGATCGACCTCGTCGCGCTCGACCTGCCGCAGACGTCGTTCGTCACGCAGGCGCTCTGGTACGAGCTCGGGCCACAGACCGTCTCCCCGGAGCTGCCGCTGATGGAGCTGCTCGGCGCGCTGCACGCGGCGGAGCACTCGCAGATCGCCGTGCTGCCGCTGCTGGCGATGTGCGACCGCTGGGACATCGGCGGGCTCTCGACCAACCTCCACCCGCAGACGGGCGGGCCGACGATCTTCATCTACGACGGCCATCCGGGCGGGATCGGCATCACCCGCCGCGGCTACCTCGCGTTCGAGGCGCTCGTCGACGACGCCCACCGGCTCGTGAGCGAGTGCCCGTGCGAGAAGGGCTGCCCGTCGTGCGTGCAGTCGCCCAAGTGCGGCAACCTCAACGAGCCGCTGTCGAAGCTCGGGTCGGCCCAGCTGATGGGCCGCATGCTCGCCGCCTGAAGGATTGCGCCCACGAGTGGCGAAAGCCGGCGGGCACGTCGAAGTGCACCCTGAATGCCCTCCCGGCTCGTCCCGCTGGCGGCCGGTGCCCTGCTCGCCGCCTTCCCCGCGCCCGCCATCGCCCAGAGCGGAGGCGCCGCCGCGCCCGATTCGGGCGGCGGCCACGTCTTCGAGCAGCCCTCGCCGAAGCAACCGGCGAAGACCACCGCGCCGCGCCTGCGGGCGACGATCTTCACGGTGTCGGCCGGGAGCGTCGAGCTCGGCGACCCGCTGCGCTTCACCTGGCGCGTCGACGGCCCGGTGCGCACCGTCACCGCGCGCGTGACGCTGGTGCCCGACGGCGGCGGCAAGGCGATCTCGATCGCGCTCGGCAGGCGCCGCGCCGGCACGCGCTCGCTGCGCACGTGGACGCCGCGCGAGGGCCGCGTGCCCGCCGGCCGCTACTCCGCCCGCCTGCAGGCGAGCGGTCCGCGGCGCGCGCGGCTGCGGCGCACGGCGCGCGCCTCGGGGCGCCTGGCGCTGACGGTCACCGCGCCGGCCCCGCCGCCGGCGCCCGCGCCGGTGCCCGCTCCGGCTCCGGCGCTGCTCAGCGGGACCTTCCCCGTGCAGGGCGCCTACAGCTTCGGCGGCGCCGGCGCGCGCTTCGGCGCCGGCCGCACCGGCCACACCCACCAGGGCCAGGACATCATCGCCGCCGAGGGCACGCCGGTCGTCACGCCGGTCGCCGGGATCGTGCACTGGCGCGCCTTCCAGGCCGGAGGGGCCGGCTACTACGTGGTGATCCGCGGCGACGACGGGCGCGACTACGCCTTCATGCACTTCCAGGAGGGCTCGACGCTCGTGGCCAAGGGCCAGCGGGTCGCCGCGGGGCAGCGGATCGCGAGCGTCGGCAACACGGGCGACTCGCAGGGCGCGCACCTGCACTTCGAGATCTGGCCCGACGGCTGGTACGCCTCGGCCGACTCGCACCCGATCGACCCGCTGCCCCAGCTGCTGGCCTGGGCCGCCGCGACCTAGCGCCCAGCCCGCGCGAGTCGGGGTTGGTCCCTAGGACGCCTGCGCGCGGATGACGCGCAGGGAGGGCCGCTCGAGCATCGCCTCGGCGGCCTGCTCGGCCTCGGCGGCGGCGCGCTCGCGCAGCAGCCGGCCGAGGTCGGGTGCGGGCAGCGGGCGCGAGACGTAGAAGCCCTGGGCGAGGTCGCAGCCGAGCTCGGTGAGGTAGGTCCAGGACTGGTGGCTCTCGACGCCCTCGGCCACGACGCGCAGGCCGAGGTTGTGGGCGAGGTCGATGGTGGAGCGCACGATCGCCGCGTCGGAGGCGTCGATCGCCATGTCCATCACGAACGACTTGTCGATCTTGATCACGTCGACGGGCAGGCGCTTGAGGTTGGCCAGCGACGAGTAGCCCGTGCCGAAGTCGTCGACGGAGAGCGTCAGGCCGATCCGGCTGAGGCGCTCGAGCACCGCCTGGGCGCGGCCGGGGTCGAGCATCAGCATGCTCTCGGTGATCTCGAGCTCGAGCAGCCGCGCGTCGACGCCGTGCTTGTCGAGCAGGCGCGGGATCTCGACCGCGAGCTGCGTGTCGAGGAACGAGCGGGCGGAGAGGTTGACCGCGACGCTGAGCTCGCGGCCCTCGTCCCTCCACTCGCGCACCTGGCGCAGCGCCGTGTCGAGCACGTAGGAGGTGAGCGGGGCGATCAGGCCGGTCTGCTCGGCGATCGGCACGAACTCGCTCGGGCCGACGAGCCCGAGCCGCGGGTGCTCCCAGCGCGCGAGCGCCTCGACGCCGACGACGGTGCCCGTGGCGAGCTCGGCCTTGGGCTGGAAGAAGAGCGTGATCTCGTCGTTCTGGATCGCTTGGCGCAGGCCGCCGGCGAGCGAGAGGCGGCGCGGGCTGAAGCGGTCGAGGCGCGGCTCGAACATCGCGTGGCCGCCGCCGCCCTCCTTGGCCGAGTACATCGCGATGTCGGCGCGCTGGATCAGCGTCTCGACGCCGGTGCCGTGGGCCGGGTGGCAGGCCATGCCGATGCTCGCGTCGACCTCGAGCGTGAGGCCCTCGATCGAGAACGGCTCGCGCAGACCGGCCAGCAGCTGGCGGGCGACGACGTTGGCGTCGCCGGGGCGGCGCAGCGCGGGCAGCAGCACGCCGAACTCGTCGCCGCCGAGACGGGCGACGGTGTCGCGGCCGCCGAGCGACGCCTCGAGCCGGTGCGCGACCTCCTCCAGCAGGCGGTCGCCCGCGTGGTGGCCGAGCGTGTCGTTGATCTCCTTGAAGTGGTCGAGGTCGATCAGCATCACGGCCGAGGTGACGTCTGCGCGCCGGCCGGCGGTGATCGCCTGCTCGATGCGGTCGCGAAACAGCGTGCGGTTGGGCAGGCCGGTGAGCGCGTCGTGCAGCGACTGGTGCTCCTTCGCGATCGCCGCGCGGCCGCCGCGATGCACGGCGAGGAACGGGAGCAGCAGGAGCAGCAGCGCCGGCAGGCTGAACTCGGCGGCCAGCACCACGACGGGCGAGAGGCCGAGCAGCAGGCCGGCCGTCGAGGCCTGGAAGAACAGGTCG
>Ga0126312_10002599_pt1 | contig 12091 bp, 10 predicted proteins | sample Plot104A_FD_92537 | JGI IMG/M metagenome (GOLD analysis project Ga0126312, IMG submission 92537) | Serpentine soil microbial communities from UC McLaughlin Reserve, CA, USA - Plot104A | ecosystem: Environmental > Terrestrial > Soil > Grasslands | place: USA: UC McLaughlin Reserve, Lake County... | reverse complement strand
GCGGTCAAGGTCGAGCGCGGCGACACCGTCATCATCTCGGCCAGGCCGATTCCGGGGAACGAGCTTCGGATCCACCACACGATCAACGGCCTGACCAAGCTCGGCGCCGAGGTGCTGCACGAGGAGATCGCGCCGGTGCACGTATCCGGCCACGCGAACGCCGAGGAGCTGCGGACGATCCTCTCGCTGCTTCGCCCCAAGGCCGTCATGCCCGTGCACGGCGAGTACCGGATGCTTGCGGCGCACGCGCGACTAGCGCAGGAGGCCGGCGTCCCCGCAAGCGGGATCGTGCTCGCCGAGAACGGCTCCGTCGTCGAGCTGGACGCGACCGGCGCGCGCGTCGCCGACCAGGTGGAAGCGGGCGTGACGTTCGTCGACGGGCTCGGCGTCGGCGACGTCCACGACGTCGCCTTGCGCGACCGTCGCCACCTGTCGGAGGACGGTGTCCTGATCGTCGTGGCGACGCTCGCGGTCACGAACGGTGCGCTCGCGGCGGCGCCGGAGCTGATCGCGCGCGGGTTCGCCGAGTCCGAGGCGTTGCTCGACGAGATGCGCGAGGAGGCGCGCGGCATCCTCGATCGCTGCCTCAGCGAGCGCGTCGACGAGATCAAGCTCGTGCAGGAGCACCTGCACGACGAGATCGGACAGCTCGTATACGACCGCACGCGCCGCCGTCCGATGATCCTCCCCGTCGTCATCGAGATCTAGTGCAGACGAGGGCCGCCCACTGGAGCGACGCGCTCGCCGAGCAGGGCCTCGACGACGCGACCGTCCGGCACCTCGTCGTGCAGCTGCGCGCCTGCGAGGTCGCCGCGCTCGCGTTCTGCCGCCTGCTCGAGCGCTGGGCGCGCGGCGACGCCGAGCCGTGCACGCCGGGGCGCCGTCAGGCTGCCCTCCGGCGGGCGGCCGACCGCGCCGAGACGGCGCTCGCCGGGCTCGAGCGCCCGCTCGGGCGCTACCTGCTGGAGCTCGAGGCCGACCACGCGGAGGGCCGCTCTTGGTACGGCGAGCCGGGTGCCGCAGAGCTGATCGATTGGGCGCCCGTGCTGACGCGGGCGGGCGTGCACGCCGCTCCGGCTCGCGTCGCTCAGGCGTACCTCGAGCTGGCCGTGCTCGTGCGCGCGCTCGAGGGTCTCAGCTCGGCCGTCGACGTCGATCTTGCGCCCGACCGCAGCTCGCTTTGGGCGGGCCTCTTCGACCTGCGCGAGAACCTGCTCGGCCGGGCTGCTGAGGATCTAAGGGCGCTCGCCGCTTGATGCGGGCCACCGGGGGGAGACGCGCCGCGGTTGCCGCCGCGGGCGCGATCGCAGCCGTCGTCGCCGCTGCCGGAGGCGCCGCGCCGGTCCCCGGCGGGCTCGTGGACCTCCGGACGGACGCGAACGTCACGATCCTCGGTGCCGCGGCCACGGACGAAACGGGCACCTCGGTCGCGCCGGCCGGCGACGTCAACGGCGACGGCCGCGTCGACATCGTCGTCGGAGCCCCCGGCGCGGACGCGAACGGGCGCGCCGACTCAGGCTCGGCGTACGTCCTGTTCGGCGGCTCGCTGCCGACGACTGTCGACCTCGCCGAGCTCGGGTCGCGCGGGTTCCGCATCGACGGTGCCGAGGAGGGCGACACGGCGGGCTACGCAGTCGCCGGCGCGGGCGACGTCAACGGAGACGGGCGGGCCGACGTCGTCGTCGGGGCGCCGGGCGCCGAGGCGAACGATCGCGAGGACGCCGGCGCTGCGTATGTCGTCTTCGGCGGATCGTCGGCGCACGTCGACCTGGGCAGCCTCGGCAGACGGGGCTTTCGCGTCGCCGGCGCCGCAGCCGGCGACTACGCCGGCTTCTCGGTTGCGCGCGCCGGCGACGTGAATCGCGACGGGCGCGTGGACGTCGTCCTCGGAGCACCTGCGCTCGGGCGCCACCGCGGGTATGCCACCGTCGTCTACGGCCGGGCTGCGACGACCGGCGTCGATCTCGCCGCCCTCGGGTCGCGCGGTTTTCGGATCGACGGCGTGAGCGAGCCCGTCGAGACGGAGGGCCGGCTCGTGTACGACGAAACGGGATTGTCCGTCGCGAACGCGGGCGACGTCAACGGTGACGGCCGCACCGACCTCGTCATCGGCTCGCCCGGCCCGGGCGACGGCCTCGTGACCGGGAACGCGTACGTCCTCTTCACGCAGGCCGCGCCGAAGCGGGTCGACCTCGGCGCCCTCGGGACGAGTGGGATCAGGGTGATGGGCGAGCAGGGGTGGGACTTCGCGGGCGAGTCGGTTGCGGCGGCCGGCGACGTCAATCGCGACGGTCTCGCCGACATCGTCACCGGAGCGACCGGCGTCCACGAGCACGGCGTCGAAGCGGGCGCCGCATACGTCGTCTTCGGCCGGCGGACGCCCGGTGTCCTCGACCTCGAGAGTCTCGGTGACGGCGGCTTCCGTATCGACGGAGCCGCCGCAGGCGACCTCGTCGGCTGGGCGGTCGGCGGTGTCGGCAACGTCGGCGGAGACAGCCGTCCCGACGTGATCGTCGGCAGCCCCGAGGCGCTGCGGGACGACCGAGGCGACCCCGGCGCGGCGTTCGTCGTCTTCGGCGAAGGCGCGCGCGCTCCCCTCGACCTGCTCGAGTTCGGTCCGACCGGGTTCCGGATCGACGGCGCGGCCGAAGGAGACGCGGCCGGGGCGGCGGTCGCCACGGCAGGCGATCAGAACGCCGACGGCCAGCCGGATCTCCTGGTCGGTGCTCCTGGAGCCGGTGTCGCCGGGCGCCCTGACGCCGGTGCTGCGTACGTCGTCTTCCCGTCACCGCAGCCGCAGCCGACACCTCCGCCGCCGCCCCCGCCCGTGCGTTCGTGCGTGGTGCCGGGACTCCGTGGCAAGACGCTCGTGGCCGCCCGCACGACGCTCGCGCGCCGCGCCTGCGGGCTCGGCAAGGTCACCCGCGCATTCTCGGCGATCGTCAGAGCGCAGCGGATCATCTCGCAGCGTCCGAAGGCGGGCGCCACGCTGCCGGCGGGTGCGAAGGTCTCGGTCACCGTGAGTCGCGGCCGGCGGCATCGCTAGGGTACGCGCCGATGTTCCTCAGAACGTCGATCTTGCTTGGAGTCACCGCGGCCGCGTTTGCCGCAGCCGGGTGCGGCGGGGCCGGCGGTGACGACAGCGGCAACAGCGGCGGCGACCGGCTCTCGAAGGCCGAGTACGGCACGCGCCTGAGCGCGATCTGCAAGGACTACAACGACTACACGTCCTCCCTCGACGACCCGTCGTCGATGAACGAGATCAAGCCGTGGATCGACAAGGTGGTGCCACGGTTCGAGGATGCGATCTCCGACGCGAAGAAGCTGAACCCGCCGGTGGACCTGCAGGACGAGCACGACGAGTTTCTCTCGGTCGCCGACGACGAAACAGACGTCCTCCAGGACATCGGCGCCGCCGCGGACGCGAACGACCAGAAGAAGCTGCTCGATCTCGAGCAGCAGGGCACGGACCTCGATACGCGGTCGGACAAGCTCGCGCACCAGCTCGGAGCGAACGAGTGCGCCGCCGGCTGACCGCCCTCAGCACACCCCGGTCGTAGCTCGAAGGTTTCGCGGTCTCCGCGTCGAAGGGACGCGCGATGGCGAAGCGCCGCAAGAAACGTGCGCTCAGACCGCGCCTGCCCGCGCGGACGAAGAAGAAGCGCGGCGCGAAGAAGGCGCACGGGCGGCAGCACCCCGAGCTGATCGGGCTCGGGATCGCCGCGTTCGGCGTCTTCCTCGGCATCGTCATGTATGCCGGTTGGAACGGCGGCTACGTCGGCAGCTGGATTGCTGACGGCTTCGAAGCACTGATCGGTGACCTCGCCTACGCGCTGCCAGTCGCGCTCGTGACGATCGGCGGGCTGATGGTGGGGAGGAGCGCGCTGCTCGACGTGCGGCCCTTCCGGACGGGACTCGTCCTGCTGGCGGCGGGCCTGCTGCTGGTGCTCGGGACGGCACACGGCGGCTACTTCGGCGAAGCGCTGGAGGGTGTGTTCACAAAGCTGCTCGGCGACGCCGGCGCGACACTACTCGGCGCGACGACGATCGCGATCGCCGCGCTCCTGCTGTCGGGAGCGTCGGTGGGTGCGCTCCTGCGCCGGTCGTCGGCCTTTGTCCGGAGGGCCGGTGGAGCCACGCGCCGCCGCCTCGAGACACCGCGCCCAGATGCGGCGGCCGCCGCCGCGGCGCCAAGCCCCGCGCGCGCCGCAGCGGCGCCGCTCGTGGATGGGTTCCGCGATTACCCCGATGTGGTCGCCGGCGCGTCAGAATCCGCCCCCACGGGTCCGCCACCGTCGCTGGTCGAGCCGGAGGAGGACGACCAGCCGAGCCTCTTCGACGTCACGCCGCCCCCGAAGGGCGACTCCGCATACACGCTCCCCGATCGAACGCTTCTGCGGCGCTCGGACACCAACGCGCCCACAGGCGCCGATGCGGCGGGCGCGCGCGTGGCCGAGCAGCTCGTCGAGACGCTGCGCAACTTCGGCGTCGAGGCGACGGTGATCGGCCAGATCACCGGTCCGCGCGTCACGCGATTCGAGCTCCAGCTCGCCCCGGGAACGAAGGTGGCGAAGGTCGCAGCGCTCAAGGACGATCTTTCGTATGCGCTCGCGACGACGGAGATCCGGATCCTCGCGCCGATCCCCGGCAAGCAGGCGGTCGGCGTCGAGCTGCCGAACTTCTCGCCAAGCTACGTCCGCCTCGGCGACGTCTTCGACGACCTCCCGCAGACGGCGAGCCCGCTCGCAGTCTGGCTCGGCAAGGACATCTCGGGCGCGCCGGTCTGGACCGACCTCGCGCGGATGCCGCATCTGCTGATCGCCGGCACGACCGGCTCGGGGAAGTCCGGGTGCATCAACACGATCCTGACGTCGATCCTGCTCCGCTCCACGCCCGACGACGTGCGGCTGATCCTGATCGACCCGAAGAAGATCGAGCTCAACTACTACGAGGCGATCCCGCACCTGCTGACCCCGGTCGTGTCGAGCCCCAAGGAAGCGTCCGCGGTGCTCACGAACGTCGTCGCCGAGATGGATCGCCGCTATGAGCGGCTCTCGAGCGTGCGCGCGCGGAACCTGCACGAGGCGAACCGGTCGTTCCGCGGGCGCGGCGAGCCGACGCTGCCGTACCTGCTCGTCGTGATCGACGAGCTCGCGGACCTGATGATGGTCTCGCCGCAGGCGGTCGAGGACTGCGTGATTCGGCTGGCGCAGAAGTCGCGCGCGGTCGGGATCCACCTCGTGCTCGCGACGCAGCGGCCGTCCGTCGACGTCATCACGGGAATGATCAAGGCGAACGTCCCGTCGCGGATCGCGTTTGCCGTCTCGAGCCAGACCGACTCGCGCGTCATTCTCGACCAAGCCGGTGCAGAAAGCCTGCTCGGGCAGGGCGACATGCTGTTCAAGCCGCTCGGGACGTCGCGCCTGCAGCGGCTCCAGGGCGCCTACGTCGCCGAGGAAGAAATCGCGCTCGTCGTCGAGCAGTGCCGGCACCAGCGCGAGCAGGATCTGGACGAGTCGCTGCTCGAGGCGCCCGAGGTGTTCGCCGAGGAGGTCGCCGAGGACGAGGACTTCGATCCCGACGAGGATCCGTTGCTCGAGCGTGCGATCGAGATCGTCGTCCAGACTCAGACGGCGTCCGTCTCGCTGATCCAGCGCCGGTTGCGCGTCGGCTACACGCGCGCCGGCCGGCTGATCGACATGCTCGAGCGACGCGGAATCATCTCAGGCTACGAGGGCTCGAAGCCGCGTCGCGTGCTGGTCGGCGAGGACGAGCTCGACCGCGTGCTCGAAGGCGTCTCGTCGTAGTTCGGTCCTGAGTCCCACCGGCCGGCGGGGTACCATCGCCGCGTGCAGGAAGCGCTGACGATGGGGGCTGCCAAACCCGCCGGCAACGGCCACGCCCGCGCCTCGGTGCTCATCGGGCTCCTCGCGTTCGCGGCGATTCCGCTCGCCATCGCGCTCGCCGCCTATTCGTCGCGGGTGGACTTGATCTACGCGGCCGCCGCGATCCCGGTCGCCGTTGGACTCGGGGCGGTGGCGGTCGTACTCGCGCGCCGGGCACGCCGCCACTCGCAGATCACGCTCGGCCGGATCGGCGGCCGGACGTCAGCGCGCATCGGCTGGGCCCTGGGCATGCTCGGCCTCTACCTGGCGGCGATGGCGCTGCTCTCGATCGCCTTCTTCGGCCTGCTGCTGCTCTTCGACTAAGGCGCTGCGAACGATTGGAACGGGCGGCGCCCTCGTGCTTTTCGTCCGTCGCTCCCCGTACTAGAATCGGCAGCCTTCGATGAGCAAGCCGCTTCGCATCCTCCTGATCGCTCTTGCGGTCGGCGCGGCCGGTTTCGCCGCGGCGTACTTCATCGGGCGCGCGACCAGGAGCGAGGCCTCGAATGATGTGGGTTCGAGTGTCGGCAGCGTGCCGGCGGCCGTCGGCGGAACAGTGTCCGTGACGAAGGTCAATTTCACCAGCGGCAAGGTGCCGAAGCTCGTCGCTCCCCCGCCGCCACCGCCACCCGCCGTCAATCCGCCTCCGCCTCCGCCGCCCGCGGGTGGTCCGCCGCCTCCGCCGCCTCCGCCTCCTCCGCCGCCTCCGCCGCCTCCGCCACCACCACCGCCGCCTCCGCCACCACCACCGCCGCCTCCGCCGCCGCCCGTCATAACGGTGGTCGGGTAGGGGCTGTGTCGGCGTTGCTTCAAAACGGCACCCTCATCGAGGGCTACCGCATCGACCGCCTGATCGGCGAGGGCGGGATGGGGACCGTCTACGCGGCGACCCAGCTCTCGCTCGACCGCAAGGTCGCGCTGAAGCTGCTCTCGGCGGAGCTGAGCGTCGACGCCGGGTTCCGCGAGCGCTTCCGCCATGAGGCGCGCATCCAGGGCGCGCTCGACCATCCGAACATCGTCACCGTCCACGAGGCGGGCGAGAGCGACTATGGCCTCTTCATCGCGATGGAGCTCATCCGCGGCGCGACGCTGAAGGACCTGATCGTCGGCCGCGAGCTCGACGCCGGGCGTACGCTGCGCATCGTCTCGCAGGTCGCCGAGGCGCTCGATAGCGCACACGACGCCGGGCTGATCCACCGCGACATCAAGCCGCACAACATCCTCGTCCGCGCCGGCCGCCGTGATCACGCGTATCTCGCGGACTTCGGGGTCACGAAGGTCCGCGGCGGGACGAACCTGACCAAGACCGGCCACTTCGTCGGCACCGTCGACTACATGGCGCCGGAGCAGATCCGCGGAGAGCCGGCGACCCGCGAAACCGACATCTATGCACTCGGCACCGTCCTGTTCGAGTGCCTGTCCGGCGTCGTGCCGTTCCCGAAGGATTCCGACGTGGCCGTCATGTACGCGCACCTCGCCGATCCGCCGCCGCGGCTGACGGAGGAGCGGCCGGAGCTGCCGCCCGAGCTCGACGCCGTGATCTCGAAGGCGCTGGCGAAGAACCCGGGCGACCGCTACTCGTCGGCGGCGCGGATGATGGAGTCGTTCGAGGAGGCGCTCGGCGACCAGGCGAAGGCTGCGATCACGATCCCGCCCCCCGTCGGCGCGCCGGAGGAGCTCGGGCTCCGCGACGACGGCACCGACCAGGTTGCCCCGCCCATTCCCGAGACGGCACCGACCGCCCCGCCCGCAGACGCGACCCGCGCCGCTCCCGTGCAACCCGTCACCGATCCGGCACGCGAAGCACCGTCCGAGGTCGCTCCGGCCGACGCCGGCCTCGTGCTGCCCGCGGCGGCGACGATCGGATCGGCCACGGTCGCGGCCCCGGGCACGATCGTTCCAGAACCGACGCCCGGTGCGACGCCTCCGCCCGGCCCGCCGCCGGCGGGCGCGCCGACGACCGCGGCCACTCCAGTCCCTCCGACTCCCACGGCTGCGGACGAGCCTCAGCCGACGCCAACTGCTGCCGGCGCGCCGCCGATGCCGACGCCGATTCCCGCTGCTGCCGGGGCGGCCGCGGCCACGGCCGCAGCACCCGTTGCGGTCGCCGAGCCGGCCGCGCCGCCTGCCCGCGCGCGGGCAGGCGAGGGCGGCGCTCCCATCGGCCTCATCGCCGCGATCGCGGCGCTTGTCATCCTCGGTCTCGCCGCTGCAGGGTTTGTGCTGGGCCACCGCGGCGAGGAGGAGGCGACGGCGCCCGCAGCGGGCGACGTCCGTTCCGGAAAGGCTCAGCTTGCCGTCCCGTCAGGCTGGCAGAAGGTCGCCAAGGCGCCGAAGATCCCGGCGTTCCCGCTCAAGAGCGCGGTCGCCGTGGAAGCCGGCTCCGGCGCGAGCAGCGTGCTCGCGCTCGGGACGTCCAACCTGAGCTATCCGACGTTCCGCCCGGACGACGTGCTCGGGCACCAGTACAAGCGTTTGTCCGGCTCGAAGACGGACGCCGTGAAGATCGGCAAGCTCCAGGCGTGGCGGACCTCGAACTTGAAGAACGGAAAGTCGGTCTACACGTTCTTCACGCTGCCACAACCGGGGAATGCGAGCCCGACGGCGGCCGTCTGCGTCTCCAAGACCGGCTCCACGAGCGGGCTTCAGGAGTGTGAAGGCGTCGCCGGCGGCGTCCGGCTCTCGAACGCAATCGTCTACGTGATCTCGCCGTCATCCGCGTACGGATCGAAGCTGAGCTCGCAGCTCAACAGGCTCGCGCAGAAGCGGAACGCCGGCCGCAAGCAGCTCGCAGCCGCCTCCAGTGCGTCCAAGCAGGCGAAAGCGGCCCAGTCGATCGCGGCGGCGTACTCGGCTTCAAAGAGGGGCGCCGCCGGCGCCGGCGCGCCGGCCTACGCGAAGGCCGTCAACACGAAGATCGTGTCCGCGCTCGGCGCCGCCGCGGGTGCGTACCAGTCCCTCGCCTCCGCGGCCCGCGCCCACAGCTCGAGCCGCTACACGGCGGCCAGCCGGAAGGTGCAGCAGACGGAGAAGAGCGTCGACCAAGCGCTCGACCAGCTGCCCCTGCTCGGCTACAACATCTCCTAGCCACCATGTTCGAGATCGGCACCAGCCTCCGCGAAGCGCGAGTGCGGCAGGGCCTCGAGTTCGCCGAGCTCGAGCATGCGACGAAGATCCGCGGCAAGTACCTGCGGGCGCTCGAGGACGAGGAGTTCGAGCTTCTCCCGGCGCAGACGTACGTCAAAGGCTTCCTGCGGACGTACGCGGAGTACCTCGGCCTGGACGGGCAGCTCTACGTCGACGAGTACAACTCGCGCTATGTCGCCGGCGAGGACGAGAACCCCTTGCGGTCGCGCTCGCAGCCGCCGGCGCACGAACGGCGGCTCGCGACGCGGCTCGTGCTCGCGGTCGTCGCCGGCATCGCCGTCGTCGTCGCGCTCGTGATCGCCGCCTGGAAGTTTGGCGGCTCGAACTCGTCGGATCAGCAGGTCGCGCCGAAGACGAAGAAGCACGCGCCCGCGCACAAGCGCAAGGCACCTACTTCGGTTACGCTCGACATCCGAGCGACCCACGGCTACGGGTCGTACCTGGACGTGCACGTCGGCTCGGTGGCCGGCCGCCAGCTCTTCCGCGGGACGCTCGAGCCGGGACAGAAGCAGATCTTCCGTAGCTCGAAGCTGTGGGCGCGGATCGACGCGCCCGGGAACGTGGTCGTGCGCGTGAACGGCGTCCGGCGCGAGCTGCCCGGAGCGGGGCACCCGCGGCTCGTCCTCGCGCTTCCAGGCGGTCGGCTGCGCCTCGCCTCGGCGACCGCTTGAGCGGCGTCCGCGCGGCCGTCGTCGTCACCGGCACCGAGCTCGTCCGTGGTGACCGTCAGGACCGGAACGGGCCGTTTCTCGCCGCCGAGCTCTACCGCCTCGGGCTGGAGGCCGCCCGCGTGACGATCGTCGGCGACCGGCCGGAGGAGCTCGCGGCCGCTCTCGAGGAGGGCCTGCGCGCGGACGTGCTCGTGATCTCGGGCGGACTCGGGCCGACGCACGACGACCGAACGGTCGAGCTCCTCGCGCGGGCGGCAGGTCGCGAGCTGCAGGTCGATCCGGGGCTCGAGGCGGAGATCGAGGGAGTCTCGCGGCGGATCGCGGACCGGCTGCGACGACCCTACGGGGAGTTTGCCGCCGGGGTGCGCAAGCAGGCCTCGCTGCCGCAGGGCGCGAGCTCGCTCGGGCTCGCCGGAACGGCGCCGGGCGTGGTGCTGGACACCGGCAGCTGTGTCGCCGTCGCGCTTCCCGGGCCGCCGCCCGAGCTCCAGCGGCTCTGGCACGCGGCGCTGGAGAGCGAGCCGGTCGGGCGCGTCCTCGCGCGCGTCGAGCCGCCGCAGCGCCGGACGTTGCGCTTCTTCGGGGTGAGCGAGTCGGCGGTCGCACGGGTGTTCGAACAGGCGGGCGGAGAGTCGGATGGCGTGGAGGTGACGATCTGTGCGCGGGACTACGAGGTGCACGTGGATCTCGTCGGCGGCGGCGACGTCGTGGCGGCCGCGCTGCGCACGGAGCTCGGGAGCTACCTCTTCGCGGAGGACGAGCGTCCGATCGCCCAGATCGTGCTCGACCGCTGCCGGGAGGAGGGGTTGACGCTTGCCGCGGGGGAGTCGTGTACCGGCGGGCTGGTGGCGGCGCTCTTGACGGCGGTGGCGGGAGCGAGCGACGTCTTCGTCGGCGGCGTCGTCGCGTACGCGAACGAGGTCAAGCGCGACCAGCTCCACGTCGCCGAGGAGCTGCTCGCGCGGCACGGCGCCGTCTCAGCGGAGGTGGCTGCGGCGATGGCGGTGGGCGCGCGCGAGCGGTTCGATGCGGACGTTGCGGTCGCCGTGACCGGGATCGCGGGACCCGGAGGGGGAACCCCGGAGAAGCCCGTCGGGCTCGTCTACCTCAGTGCGAGCAGCCCGGGCGGCGACCGCGCGCTCGAGTTCGTTGCCCACGGCGATCGCGACGGGATCCGGCGGCGGGCAGCCGTCGCCGCGCTCCATCTCGTGCGGCGTCTTCTGACACACAACGGACACGAAGGCATGTGACCTCCGCTGGTACGTTCGCTCCGGATGAGCGGATCAGGCTCTTTCTCGGGCTTCGGCTTCCGGACGACGCCGTCGACGGCATCGTCGCGTGGCAGGCGCGCGAGCTCGCGGCCGCGCGAGATGTCCGGGTCGTCCCGCCGCAGAACCTTCACGTCACGCTCGCGTTCCTGGGGCACCGGCCGGCAACGGAGGTGGCAGTGATCGCGGGAGGCTTACGCGTAGCCGCCGCTTCGGTGGAGGCACCGCTGCAGCTCTCGCTGCGCCGCTACCGGGAGACGAGGAGCGTCGGCATGCTGGTCTTCGACGACGCCGGCGGTCGCGCATCGACGTTCGCGGGCGATCTGCACGAACGGCTCGAGGAGCTCGGCGTCTACGAGCGGGAGCAGCGGCCGTGGCTTCCGCACGCGACGGTCGTTCGGTTTCGTCAGCCGCCGCGGCTGCGGCCGGCGCTGCCGGACCTCCCTGAGCTGAGTCCGTCCGATGCCGCTGTCTACCATTCCGTGCTGCGTCGGGGCGGGGCGCAGTACGAGGTCCTCGAGTCCGTCCCGCTAGGAGGTTGAACGTGGATCGCGAGCAAGCTCTCGACGTCGCTCTCGGCCAGATCGAGCGCCAGTTCGGCAAGGGCTCCGTCATGAAGATGAGCGACCAAGCCCAGGTCCAGATCGCGGCTGTCTCGACGGGCTCGCTGTCGCTCGACCTCGCGCTCGGGATCGGCGGCCTCCCGCGCGGGCGGATCGTGGAGGTCTTCGGCCCCGAGTCGTCGGGGAAGACTACGCTCGTCTACCACGTGATCGCGGAGGCGCAGCGCCGCGGCGGAATCTGCGCCTTCATCGACGCGGAGCACTCGATGGACCCGCAGTACGCGAAGCGGATCGGCGTCAACATCGACGACCTGCTCGTCTCGCAGCCCGACACGGGCGAGCAGGCACTCGAGATCGCGGAGCTGCTCGTCCGCTCGGGCGCGCTCGACGTGGTCGCGGTCGACTCGGTCGCCGCGCTGACGCCGAAGGCGGAGATCGAGGGCGAGATGGGCGATTCGCATGTCGGCCTCCAGGCGCGGCTGATGAGCCAGGCGCTGCGCAAGCTCGCCGGCACGCTCAACCGCACCGACACGATCTGCCTGTTCACCAACCAGCTC
>Ga0126312_10002598_pt1 | contig 12092 bp, 11 predicted proteins | sample Plot104A_FD_92537 | JGI IMG/M metagenome (GOLD analysis project Ga0126312, IMG submission 92537) | Serpentine soil microbial communities from UC McLaughlin Reserve, CA, USA - Plot104A | ecosystem: Environmental > Terrestrial > Soil > Grasslands | place: USA: UC McLaughlin Reserve, Lake County... | reverse complement strand
GGTCAAGACGAACCCGCCCGAACGGAAGGGATTGCCGGTGATCCAGCCGGCGGCGTCCGCCGGGTGCTGCTAGGCGCCGCTACGCGGCGGCTGCCGATTCCGCGAGCAGTGCGAGCGCGAGCCCTTCGCGGAGGCCGCCGCGTGCGACGACGAGCGGGACGCCGAGGAGCGCCTGGGCCGACGCAAGCAGCACGGCGCCCGCGGCCAGCGTCCTCGCACGGGGCGCCGAGAGGTCGAACGCCTTGGCGAGCCGGCGCGCCGGGCGCTCGGCGAGGATTCGCAACGGCGACCGCAAGCTCCTCAGGCCCGAGATGGTCGCCGACCAGACTCGCGAGGCGCGCGCGCTGCCACCGGTCGCGTGGGCCGCCTGCGGCAGGGGAGGCGTGAGGCTGATGAAACGCAGGCGGACGAGCGCTAGAGCCGCCTCGATCCGTTCAACCGTCGGCGGATCAGCGAATGACGCCCGCCGGGTCACGCGTAGCGACCCGAGGTCGAGCGAACGTGCCCACGCGGGACCGCCGTCGCGCGACCCCACGACGATCTGGGTAGAGCCTCCGCCGACGTCGCACACTGCGACCGTGTCGGGCAGGCCGCTGATGGCTGCAAGCGCACCGTAGTACGCGCAGGCGCCTTCCTGCTCCGCCGGTCAGGACCCGCGTCGTCGCCCCGCGGATCTGCGCCAGCGCCGCGACCAGCTCGCCGGCATTCGCGGCCTGACGACCGGGAGAAGTGACGACGATCTCGACGCGGGAGCACCCAAGCCGTCGCGCGGTCGCCGCTTGCTTGCGAGCCGCGCGACTCGCAGCCTCGATCGCAGCGCGCGGAAACCTGCCGGTCGCCTCGACGTGGTCGCCGAGCCCGAGCCGGACGCGCTCGCGGTGCACGGTCGCGATCTCGTCCGAAGACGCCGCCGCGACGAGCAACCGCAGCGTGTCCGCGCCGACGTCGATGATTCCGACTCGCATCGGCCCGGACGTGGCTGCGCGGTCGACCAGGGAGGTTTCCCACGCAACCGATCATCCCAGCGCTCCGGCTTCAGTTGGGTGAACGGCTGGTGACGATCAGGCTGCCAGCAGCTCCGGGTACAGGCGCTCGCAGAGCTCCCGCGTCTTGCCTCGCTCCGGCGGGACGAGGTCGTCGCCGAACAGCTCCGTCAGCTCCTTCGCAGCCTCGCCGAGCAGGCGCTCGCCGCCTTCTCCTTGCGCCTCGACCTCGAGCCGCGTCTGCGGCGGGCCGGTCGGAAACTCCAGCTCGTCCCAGGTGAGGTCGAGCTTGAGGAGGCCGTGCGCGAAGCGATGCTGCGAGCGGCGGTTGCGGAGCTCGCCGATTGGCTGCGGCGCCACGTCTCCTTCGAGCTCGGTGTAGCGACGGATCACGTCCTCGAGCCGCAGGTCGCGCAGCAGCTGCCACATCGCCACGGCGTCGCCGGGAACCTCTTGGATCTCCACCTCGGTCTCGTGCCGGCGCTTCACATCGCGGTGTTTGCGCGACGGGCCCTTGAACGTGAGCCGAGGACGATCGTGGGCGTCGGACCGCCGCACCCTGAGCGAGCAGCCGGCGCGGCGGAAGTCGAGCGTCTCGGTGTCGAAGTACGTGTCCAGAAGCGCCACGGCGGTCGAGTGGCGCAGCTCGAGATCCGCGAGCCGCGTCGGCACGAGCAGCGGGCCGCGCCCGCGGTAGACGAACTGCAGCTCGACCTCCATGCGGGGGCGGTTCCCCCCGGGCTGACGAGTAATCGCTACGGCACTCAGCTGCGCGCCTCGAATGCGGCGATGAGGTGCCGGTCGCGGTCGTACGTAAGGAGCTGCGCAACCTCCTCGAGCGAGACCCAGCGGACGTCATCGACCTCGTTCGCGGGAGCGAGTTCCCCGTCGACGGGTGTCATCTGCCAGTAGCGCACCATCTTCCGCCGGTTTCGCTTGTCGCGGTACGACGTCGTCCCGTGCTCAGGCCCGAGCCGGCAGCGCAGGCCCGTCTCCTCCTCGACCTCCCGGAGCGCCGCGTCTCGCTCCGTCTCTCCCGCGTGGAGCTTCCCCTTGGGGAACGACCAGTCGTCGTGCTCGGGACGATGCACCAGCACGAGTTCGACGTCGCCGGAGCCGCGCCGGCGCCAGACGAGGCCGCCGGCGGAGCGGACGATCGCTTCGGTCACGCGACAGTCAGGTGTTGCTCGAAGCGCTGAGCGCGCTCCTCGGCGAGCGCCTGGAGGCGCTCGTGTGCATTGACGCCGGCCTTCGTCGGCACCTTTTGCCAGCCGTCGGGCCCAAGCTCCCAGGCGAGGATGTCGTCGGCCAGGTTCACGAACAGGATCTCCTCCAGGCGTTGCGCCAGCTCCGGATCGAGGATCGGCGCGACGCATTCGACGCGTCCGTCGAGGTTCCGCGGCATCAGGTCGGCCGACCCGATGTAGTACCGCGCCCCACGGGTCTCGCTGCCGAACCGAAAGATCCGCGAATGCTCGAGGAAACGGCCGACGATCGAGCGGACGCGGATCCGCTCCGAGAGGTCCTTCACGCCGGGCCGCAGGCAGCAGATCGCCCGCACGATCAAGTCGATCTCGGTCCCCGAGGCGCTCGCGTCGTAGAGCGCGTCGATGATCTCGGGATCCGCGAGGCTGTTCATCTTCATCACGATGCGGCCGTCCGGCGCCTGAGCCTCCTCCCGGATCAGCTCGAGCAGCCGAGGTCGTAGCCCGCCCGGTGCGACGAGGATCCGGCGGAAGCCGTCGCCGTTCGAGTAGCCCGTGAGGCGGTTGAAGAGGTCGCCCACGTCCGAGGCCAGCGCCGGATCGGCCGAGAGCAGCCCAACGTCCTCATACACCGTGGCCGTCGCCGGGTTGTAGTTCCCGCTGCCGACATGGCAGTAGCGCCGGATAGTCTCGCCCTCAAGCCTCACCACGAGGACCGCCTTCGCGTGGGTCTTCAACCCGACGACGCCGTAGACGACGTGGACACCGGCCTTCTCCAGCGTCCTCGCCCAGACGATGTTCGCCTCCTCGTCGCCTCTCGCAGTGAGCTCGACGAGCGCCACCACCTCTTTCCCGTGCTCCGCCGCGCGAACGAGCGAGCGGACGATCGGCGCCTCGCCGTCGTCGGATGTCCGGTAGATCGTCTGCTTGATCGCGAGCACGTCCGGATCATCGGCGGCCTGGTCGACGAGCGCCTCGACCGAGGTCGAGAAACGGTCGTAGGGATGGTGAACGAGCACCGCGCGCGCTCGTAGCGCCGCCAGGACGTCGCGCGGGGCCGTGACCGAGGTGCTGAGCTCCGGCGGGGTGACGCCGAGCCACGGCTTTGCCCGCAGGGCCGGCTTCAGCTCCGTCAGCGACCACAGTGCGCCGAGGTCAAGCAAGCCGTCGATCACGTAGAGGTCGGACGGCGCGAGATTGTGCTCGCGGAGCAGCCGCGTCCGAAGACGCTGCGGCATCGAGTTCTCGACCTCGAGCCGGACCGCCTCGGGGCTGCGCTGGCGGTCCCGAAGCAGCGACTCCAACGCCACGAGGAGATCGTCCGCCTCGTCGACCTCGACCTCGACGTCGGCGTCGCGTGTGACGCGGAACGCGTGCTGCTCGACGATCGTCATGCCCGGGAACAGCCGCTCCAGATTCGCGGCGATCACCTGCTCCGTCACGGCGAAGCGGTGGCCGCTGGAGAGCTTGAGGAACCGCGGCAGGAGCGGCGGGACCTTCACACGCGCGAAGCGGCGCACGCCGCTGACGGGATCGCGAACGACGACCGCAAGGTTCAGCGAGAGGTCGCTGATGAACGGAAATGGATGCGCGGGGTCCACCGCCAGCGGAGTGAGGACGGGGAAGATCCGTTCCTCGAAGACCTGCTGGAGCTCCTCGCGCTGGGGCTGCTTCAGGTCCTCCCAGTCGGTGATCCGAATGCCGCCCGCGTGCAGGAGACGCTTCACGTCCCGTTCGAAGACCTGCATCTGCCGGGCGACCAGCTCCTGTGCGCGGAGGCGGATCGCGTCGAGCTGCTCCCGTGGGCTCAGCCCGTCGGGCGACGTCCCCGCCACGCCGGCGTCGGCCTGCTCGCGCAGGCCCGAGACGCGGATCTGGAAGAACTCGTCGAGATTACGGCTGAAGATGGCGAGAAAGCGCGCCCGGTCGAGCGCCGGGCGCCGAGCGTCCTCGGCGCACGCGAGCACGCGTGCGTTGTACTCGAGCGCCGAGAGCTCGCGGTTGAAGAATCGCGACTGGGCTGCGACCGCCGATTCCTCGTCGGCGTCGTCCATCCCAGCACCGTTCTTGCTGCTCGGGAGGCTGCTCGGGCGCGAGTCCCGCTTGTCCTTGGCCCGATGTGGCTTCGCGGGGGAATTGCGGTTCCTCACGGCGTCGGCCGGCCGTCCGCGCCGGCCTGCATCTGCGCCGCCGTCTCCTTCGCCTTCAGCTTGTCGGAGAAGAACTCGAGCGCCTTCTTGGTCTTCGTCTCCTGCTCGCCTTCCACGTCCACGCCGCGCGCCGTCAGGAATGCCCTCGTCTCCGCGGCGACCTCGAACGCCTCCGGCGGCAGGCATTTCGTCGAGAGCTCGAGGATCCGCGAGTTGTCCGGATACAGCCACATCTCGGCCACCAGCTTGCGATCGAAGTCCTTGGGGGCGAACTTGAGCTTGAGGACGAAGATCGGGCCAAGGACCGACAGGTCGTCCAGCCCGAGGCCGTCGGGAGCGTGGTCGGCGTAGAACGCCCGCTGCGGCTTCGAGAACAGCTTTCGCAGCGGCCGCTTCTCGAGCACCGTCTGCCGGACGTCGGCGCCGGGCGTCCCCTTCATGGAGCCCGAGCAGACGAACCCGCCCGGCATCGCGTCCACCTCGACGCCGAAGTCCGGCGCCGCACGCACTGCATCCGGGAGCTCCGACGGGACCACGGGTCTCAGCTTCACGACCGAGTCGTCCCCCTTCTTCTGCACCCGTCGGGCGCGGACGACGACGCCGTAGTGGTACAGCGTCAGCTCGGGGGTGTCGAAGAAGTAGACCTGGCGGATCTGCGCGTCGAGCGGATCCATCCCGAGCGCCGCGACGCCTGAGATGTGGTCTCCCTGTCGCACCGTGACCTTCAATTCAACGGTGTCGGATTGCTTGATCAGGCCGATGACGCGTGCCAGGTCCTCGTCGGAAAGATGTCGTTCCGTCGTACGGGCTGCAGCCACGTTCCCTCCTCGGTTTTTGCCCTCCTCGCCGCCGCAGCTGGCCGTTTGTGCGTCGGCGCTGCCTGCGACTCGCCGCAGGATCGCACAATGGCATTCGCGGCGATAGGGCCCCGAGGGCGAATCAAGCGCGTGGAGAACGTCGTAGGCGTTGATGTACGTCTACGCCTACATCGATGTACATCTACGCCTACATCTGATCGTGACGAATATGCGCCGCCTCTGCGCCGAGCCGCGCGCAAGCGTCGCGCCTGCTGTCGCCTCGTGAATCAGAGCCCGATCCCGAATCCGATCGTGACGCCGCAGACGCCGCGTGAGAGACTGGCAGACGTGGCCGCAGTCGCGGACGACGTTCGGGCCCGGCTGCTCGACCACCTCGTGGTCGAGCCCGGCAAGCCGGCTGGGATCGCGGCGCGCGATCCCGGGTGGACCGGCGGGCGCGATTTCGAGCACCTCGCCCACGACGAGCTCGAGGAGCGGGCGCGGGGGGCGCTGAAGCGGGGGACCGACGAGCTCTCCGACGCGCAGGAGCTGCTCTGGGCGAGCGACCGCTACTCGCTCCTCGTCGTGCTGCAGGCGATGGACGCGGCCGGCAAGGACTCTGCCATCGAGCACGTGATGAAGGGCGTCAACCCGCAAGGCGTCGACGTGGTCGGGTTCAGAAAGCCGTCGGCGGAAGAGCTCGACCACGACTTCCTGTGGCGCATCTCGAACGCCCTCCCGGAGCGCGGCCGCATCGGCATCTTCAACCGCTCGCACTACGAGGAGGTCGTCGCGCTCAAGGTGCATCCGGAGTGGCTCGAGGCGCAGCGCCTCCCGCCGGACGACCGAGGAGACCGCTTCTGGCAGGAGCGGTACGAGGACATCAACGCGTTCGAGCGCCACCTGGACCGCAACGGGACGCGGATCGTGAAGTTCTTCCTCCACGTGTCGAAGGCCGTGCAGAAGAAGCGCTTCCTCGCCCGGCTCGACACGCCGGGGAAGGAGTGGAAGTTCAACGCCGCCGACGTCCGCGAGCGGGCGCTCTGGGACGACTACATGCGTGCGTTCGACGACGCCTTGACGGCCACCTCGAAGCCGTGGGCGCCGTGGTACGTGATCCCGGCCGACCACAAGTGGCTCGCGCAGGCGCTCGTCGCGCTGGTGCTCGTCGAGACGGTCAAGTCCCTGGACCTGCGCTGGCCCGAGGTCTCCGAAGCGGACCACGTCGCGAACCTCGAGGCTCGCAAGAAGCTCGAGGCCGAAACCGACGGCTGAACGCCACGGTCGACGTGACCTCGGTGGACGCGCCTGAGATCGAGTGGCAGTTCGATGCGCTCGACCTGCGCCCGGTCGTCCGCTGGCTGAGCGATCCCGCTGGCTGGGACGACCTGGCGCCGGTGCGCGTGGTTCCTCGGAAGAGCGACAACCACGTCGACCTCTACCTTGACACCGACGATCGCCGCTTCCATCGAGCGGGGTTCGCGCTGCGGATCAGGCGGCCGGCGCGGGGCAACCGGCGCGGCGAGGCGACGCTGAAAGCTCTCGACGGTCACGCCGCCGACGGCTCTGGCCTCCGAGCGAGGCGCGAGGTGTCGGAGACCCTCGAGCAGCCGGACCCCGCCGCGCTCGCGCAGGCGCCGGGCGCTGTGGGCGAGCGCGTGCGCGCGGTTGCGGGGCCGCAGCCGCTGCGTTCGTTGTTCGAGGTGCGGACGCGCCGTCGCGTGTTCTCGCTCGACGCTGACGGAGCGCCGCGTGCGGAGGTCGGCCTCGACGAGACCGGCATCCGGTCCGCAGACGGAGGTCCGCCGGCGCGGATTCGGCGCGTCGAGGTCGAGCTGCCCGAGGAAGCAATGCCGGCCGTCGAGCCATTCGTCGAGCGGCTTCGGGACGCGTGCGGGCTGCAGCCCGCAGGGCTGAGCAAGTACGAAGCCGGGCTCCTGTCCGCCGACCTCCGGCCGCCGCGCCCGGAGAGCTTCGGGCCCACCCAGTTCGACGCGGACGCGCCGATCGGTGTCGTCGCGATCGCGGTCCTCAGGCGCCACTTCTCGGCGCTGCTCGCAAAGGAGCCGGGCACGCGGCTCGGCGATGACATCGAGGAGCTGCACGACATGCGTGTCGCCACGCGGCGGCTCCGCGCCGCGTTCTCGCTGTTCGCCGACGTGCTGCCTGAGAGCTCGGCCGGGTTCGGCGACGAGCTCGGCTGGCTCGCGCAGGTGCTCGGCGCCGTTCGCGACCTGGACGTGCAGCTCGAACAGCTCGACGGATGGCTGGCGGAGGTTCCGGACGACGACCGCGAGGCGCTCGCGGCTCTGCGCTCGCTGCTCGACAAGGAGCGCGCGCAGGCCCGGGCATCGATGCTCGAGGCGCTCGACTCACGCCGATACGAGGCGTTCGTCTCTCGCTTCGGGCGGTTTCTCCGCGCTCGGTCTCGCCGGCTCTCGGGCGCTGCAGCCGTGCCGGCGCGGGCTGTTGCGCCGGATTTCCTCGAAGCTCGCTTCCAGAAGCTCCGCGCCCGGGGCGACCGCATCGGCCCCGGCTCCGATGCCGCCGACTATCACCGGCTGCGCATCCACGGTAAGCGCTTCCGGTACGCGCTCGAGTTCCTCGGCGACCTCTATCCGGGCGAAACAGGCCCGCTGATCAAGCGCATGGTCGTGCTCCAGGACGTTCTCGGCGTGCACCAGGACGCCGATGTTGCGATCGCGGGGCTTCGCCGCCTCGCCGCGGACCGGGGCGGAGAGCTCCCGCCGTCGACCGTCTTCGCGATGGGCGAGATCGCCGAGCGGTACCGCGCGAGCCTCGGCGGCCTGCGTGCGCAGTTCCCACGCGCGTACGCGCGCGTGACGAAGAAGGCGTGGAGCTCGCTGCGGGAGGTCCTCGAGGAGCAGCGGCCTTCAGAGGCGTCCGAGGTGGCGGCAGACGCCGGCGAGTGATCGACGTCTACCTCGTGCGGCACGCGACCGCGGAGCAGCGGGCTACGTCCGTTGGCCGCAAGACGTCGAGCGGCCCCTCTCGGCGGCCGGTTGGCGCGGTTTCGGAGCGCGGCGCGCGGCTTGCCTTCGCTCGTTTCCCAGGTCGACACCGTGTTCACGAGCCCCTATCTCCGAGCGATGCAGACCGCCGACGCTCGCAGAGGAGTCCGGCTGGCCCGAGGCGCAGCCGTCGGCAGCGCTCGCCGCGAATCATCCGCCCGCGGACGCGCTGCCGCTCCTGCGGACAATGCCCGCTGCGGCCTCGATCGCGCTCGTCGGGCACGAGCCGTACCTCTCGTCGCTTGCGTCGCTGCTCGCCGCGGGGGACGAGAACGCGCTCCGTCTCGAGCCGAAAAAGGGCGGCGTCGTGTCGTTGGGGTGTGACGGGACGCTGACGCCGGGCGCGGCGCTGCTGCGCTGGAGCGTGACCCCGAAGATCCTCCGTCGACTCGAAGGCGCGCGAGGTGGGCGGCCGAGCTAGGCGGGCGGTGGGCTTTCCGCGGTCGCCACCCCTGGTCGCCGCGGGATCCACTGCGCCAGGAACAGCGCGAGGACGGCGAGCACGGCGAGGATCGCAAGCGCAGACTCGAGCCCGTCGAGGCGCGCGTCCTCGTACGCAGCGAGCGCCTCTTCTGTGGCCTCAGGGCTCGCCTGCTGCTCCTCGAGAGCGGTCTCGAGGTCGGCATCGGACACGAACGGGATCCCGCCGGCGAGCTCCACCTGCGCCTGCTGCGTCGCCTCCGCCGGGATCGCCGCGCTGTGCGCGATGTTCGTCAGGAATGCCGACGTCATCGTCGCGATCAGCAACGATCCGGCGAGGGCGGTGCCCAGCGAGGCCCCGAGGTTGGTCATCGTGTTCTGGAGCCCTCCGACCTCCGGGCTGTCCTGGTCCGGGACCGCCGAGACGGTGACCGCCCCGAGCTGCGACGCGAGCGCCCCGATCCCGAGGCCGATCAGGAGCATTGGCACGAACACGATCTCCGGCCCGGCGTCCGGATCGAGCGCTGCCATCAACACGACAGTCCCGGCGAGCAATCCGAACAGCCCGAGCCGGACCACGAGCCGCGGCGAGACGTGCGGGAAAAGGCGCGGGATCCCGATCGCGGCCGCGAGCAGCGTCACCGACAGAGGCAAGAGGCGCACGCCGGTCGCGATCGCCGACAAGCCGAGCGCGACAGACAGGAAGAGGGGCACGACGAAGAAGAACCCGGCCTGCACGAGGAACTGGAAGAAGAACATCGTCAGACCGCCCGAGAGCTGCCGGTTCCGCAGCATCGCCGGACGCACGAGCGGCTCCCGGCCGCTCTCCTCGCGCCGCGCTTGCCAGCGGAAGAACAGCCAGATCACCAGCAGCCCGAAAAGGATCAGCCAGATCGTCGGCGACACCCCGGCCCACGACGGCCCGCCGGACTTGGGATGGATCCATCCCCACTCGCTCGAGCGCAGGACGCCGAAGACGAGCAACCCGAGGCCGAGCGCCGAGAGCACCGCTCCGACCACGTCCAGCTGCGGGCGCTTCTCGACCGGAGCGTCGGCGATTTTCCGCGTCAGCGCCAGGATTGCGAGCACGAGGACGACCTCGCCCGCGAACACCCAGCGCCACGAGAAGTACGTCGTGCAGAAGCCGCCGATCAGCGGGCCGACCGCGACTGCGATCGCGCCCGCCGCCGCCACGAGCCCGTACGCCGCCGGCCGGCGCTCGACCGCGAAGTTGGCGGCGACGAGGGCGACGATCGCCGGCAGGATCAGCGCGGCGCCCACGCCCTCGAGGAAGGACCAGCCGAACAGCAGGATGGGGAGGTTCGGCGCGATCGAGGTCGTGAACGACCCACAGCCGTAGATCACGCAGCCGATCGCGAAGGCGCGCTTGCGGCCGATCATCGCGCCCACCTTCGCGCCGGTGATCATCAGCGCCGCCATCACGAGCGTGTACGCAGTGATCGCGCCTTGGATGCCGGTCACGGTCGTGCCGACGTCCTTGGCAACCGTCGCGATCGAGACGTTCATGACGGAGCTGTCGAGCGTCATCAGGAACTGGCCAGACGCCAGCGTCAAGAGGACCAGCGTCGCGCCCGTTGTGCGGGCGGCCGGCGCGCTCGCGACGGTGCTCACGACTGAGATCCTTTCGAGGCGGACGCCCGTCGCCCGTACCAGGCGACCTCCGTGGACCGGCGCGGCAGGACGACCGTCGACACCATCAGCCCGTCCGCGATCGACATCGCACGAGGTTGCGCGCCATCGAACGTGCCCCCTCCGGCGTTAGCGCAGCGCCCGGTGCTTGAGCAGGTCGAATTCCGATTGCGTGATCGCGCCGGTGTCAAGGAGCTGCTTTCCTGCCTCGATCTCGGCGGCTGCCCCGCTGCCTTCAGCCGTGTCGCGGACGTACTCGTTGAACCTCGAGCGCTGCGCCTGCTCGCGGTCGAGCGTGCGGGTGGTCATCCCCTCACCCTGCGAGATCAGGTAGATGAAGACGCCGAGGAACGGGAGGAGGATCGTGAAGATCAACCAGCCGGCCTTGCCCCAACCGGAGATGTCGTGGCGGCGAAAGACATCGCCCCACACGGTGAAGAGGAGCCAGAACCACGCGATCCACAGGAAGAAGATGAGCATCGTCCACAGCAGGTCGAGGAACGGGTAGTCAGCCGCGAGCATCGCGCCTCCTCATGCGTTGACAAGACTGCGAATTTAGCGAGTGCTGCGGACGGGGCATGGCGGCGACCAGAGCTCGGATGCCGCACGATCGAGTGATCGCTCGGGCGGGGTGATGCCGATTCACCCCGACCGCGGCAGGATCGGAGCATGTCGTTCACGGCGCCAAGCCCCGCCACGACCCCGAACGCGGTCTCGGCGCTGTCGCGGCGACGGGCAATCCTCGTGTGGTCGCTCGTCGTGGCTGCAGCTCTCCTGCTGCTGGTGGCGTCGCTCACGATCTGGGTGAAACGGCAGGCGCTGGACACGGACGCATGGACGAACGTGTCGGGTCAGATGCTCGAGGATCCCCAGATCCAGAGCGCGCTGTCGACCTACCTCGTCAACACGCTCTACGACAACGTCGACGTGACCGCCCGGCTCCGCGACGCGCTTCCCCCCGAGCGCGCCGGGCTCGCGCCGCTCCTCGCCGGCGCGCTCCAGCAGGTGTCGCAGCAAATCGCCAGCCGTGTCCTTGCGAGCCCGCGTTTCCAGGCGCTCTGGGTGGAGGCGAATCGCCGCGCGCACGAAAACCTGCTCGCCGTGCTCGAGGGCGAGGACGTCCGGCGGTTCCAGACCGCGGAGGGAAGCGTCGTTCTCGACCTCAGTCCGCTCGTCGAGCGGTTCGCAAACCGCCTCGGAATCTCCGAACGGCTGCCGGAGGACGCCGGCAAGGTCACGATCCTCGAGTCCGACCAGCTCGACACGGCGCAGACGACGGTCAAGGCGATCAAAGCTCTGTCGGTGCTGATCGGATTCGTCGTCCTCGCGCTGTACGGGCTCGCGATCTTCTTGGCGCATGGTCACAGGCGAAGGATCCTCCGCGCCTCGGCTGCGAGCCTGGTCGTGATTGGCCTGATCGTCCTGATCGTCAGGCGCGCCGGCGGCGACTGGGTTGTCGGCTCGCTCGTGAACGTCGACGCCGTCAGGCCCGCCGCGGACGCGGCCTGGGCGATCGGGACCGATCTGCTTCGCAACATCGGCTTCGCCCTGATCGCCTACGGCCTCGTCGGCGTCGTCGCGGCTTGGCTCGCCGGCCCGACGAGTTGGGCAGTCGACATTCGGAGACGGCTGGCGCCGACGTTCCGCGAGCAGCCCGCGATCATCTTCGGCGGCGTCGCGCTCGCGTACCTGCTCCTGATCCTCTGGGGACCGACGCCTGCCTCCCGTCAGCTGCTCACGATCGTGGTCTTCGGCGTGATCCTCTTCTTCGGCGTCGAGATGCTGCGGCGGCAGACGCTCGCCGAGTTCGAGCCCGTCGCCGTTCAGCGCGTCGAGGTTCCCGGGGCCGGGGCTC
>Ga0126312_10002594_pt1 | contig 12102 bp, 11 predicted proteins | sample Plot104A_FD_92537 | JGI IMG/M metagenome (GOLD analysis project Ga0126312, IMG submission 92537) | Serpentine soil microbial communities from UC McLaughlin Reserve, CA, USA - Plot104A | ecosystem: Environmental > Terrestrial > Soil > Grasslands | place: USA: UC McLaughlin Reserve, Lake County... | reverse complement strand
TGGACCTAAGCAGGCGCATCACGGTCTGGTCCTCGTGCACGCGCGTGACCCGTGCGGCGCCGAGCTCGACGCGCCCGAAGTCCCGGGTGACCCGGACCTCGGCGCCGCCGCTGAGCTCCTTGCCCTCGCCGAGACCACAGCCGGCGAGAGCGACCATTGCGAGGAGAACGGCGACACGCCTCACGGCACCTCCACCGGCGCCGCGAACGAGCGCGCGGCGCCCGGCTTAGCGGCGATACGCCTCACGGCACCTCCACCCGCTCCGGAAACGAGCGCACCAAACCTGGCTTCGCAGCCACAGGCCGGTAGCTGCCGGCTCCGAGCGCAAGGTGGGCGCTTCCGTCCGCGCCGGTCGTGGCGCTGGCGTCGCCCGCGGTCACGTTGGCGCCGTCGATCGGCACGCCGCGACCCTCGTCGTCGTATCCACGAACGGTCGCGAGGAGGCCGCCCGGCTCGGCGGTCGCTCGGAGCTCGAGCGAACGCTGACACCCGCCGTCGCGCAGACGGCAGTAGAACCACGTGACCCGCTGACCCGTGCGCAGTCGGCCGCGTCCGAACGGCCCGCCCGGGTCGGCTGCCCCGGCGGTGGCGCCGCGCCGGCCGACCTTGTACACCCACCCATTCTGGCCACGGTTCCGATCCGGCCCAATCCCCGACACGAAGAGCCCCGCCCCATCCCTCGGACGGCTCGAGCAGGATCCGAAGTCCCTCAGACGGAGCCGCCCCGGCCGACTTCGCACCAGGGCGGCCAGGGCGGTGCCTTCGCCGACGGCGCAACGCTTCCCACCGACCTGGACGAGGACCTGGCGAGCGGCAACGCGCCCGGTGCGCGTCCGGCCGCCGCGGAAGACCACCATCTGCTGGACCACGGGCGCCGCGCTCGCTTCGGCGACCCTGCGCGGTCCGGACAGCGATGACGCGAGCGCCGCACCTCCCGATCGCTGCCCACCGCCCTCCGGCTCCGACCCTTCGGCAGGCACGAGGGTCAAACCGAGCGCCCCTGACGCGACCACCGCTAGCGCTGCGGCCACCCCGGCGCCGAGTGCTCGGGTTCGACCCCTCACGGCACCGGCGCCACAGCGTCGACCTCGACCGGCCCGCGGCCGAGCGAGCGGATCGTCAATGAATGCGAGCCGCTCGGCAGACGATCGCTCGTCCACAGCACGCTTCGGGCCGCCGACCGCCCGCGCACTCTCAGGACACGACTGCGACCGTCGACCGTCGCCCGCAGCCGCCCCTCGCTCGCGAGCTTGCGTCCGATCAGCGCCACCGCGCTCCCGCGGAAACGCAGCCGCGCGGCCGGGCCCGTCTCTCTGGCGCGCATCACGGTGCCGCCCCACGCCGCCTGGGACCGCATCCGCTTCCAACCGCGCGAGAAACGCCACAAGCCGCGATCGCGATCGTCCACCGGAATTACGACAGGCTCGGTCTCGACCGTGGAGCGGTTCGTGGCGCGGTCCGCGGCAGTGACGCGGAACTGATAGGCGTCGCCCGCGTCGCCCCGGAAGTGGACGCCGGTCACGGGCGTCTTGTCGAGCAGCGTGCGCCACTCGGGCGCGGCCTGGCTCGCGCCGGCGCCGTCCGCGAGCTTTCGCACCTCGGCGCTGTAGCTGGCCACCCCGCTGCCGGTCTGGTCGTCGCCCAGCCAGGAGACGAGAATCGTCCGGGATCGACCCCCGTCGCTTGCGAACCTGCCGGGGAGGGAGACACGCAAAGTCGGCGCGGCCTTGTCGGTCGAGGAGCATGGATCGGCGCCGGGCGGGTCCACGCACAGGACGAGCGTGTTAGAGCGGATCGCGTCGGGGCGATCGGCCTTCAGCCGGTAGATGCCTGCCTCGTCGAACCTGAGCTCGGCTCCGCCATCGACTCCGCTCGCGGCCCCGCCGACGCTCGCCCCCGGCTCGGGCGTGCCCTTGTCCCCACCGGTCACTCGCACGGTCACCGGCGATCCGGTCGTAGCCGAGGCCGGCCCGCTCAGCTTCAGCGGCGTGGCGCCGAAGGCCGCGTATGCCCACAGCACCTCGTCGCCCTGAGTCAACCGCTGCTGGCAGCCTCCGATATCCGGCGGTGTGGAGTTGACGAAGAAGCCCCAGAACTTGGCTGCGTTGGTCTGCTCGCCGCCGATCTGGGTGATGAAGAAATCGTCGAAGCCGTCGTTGTAAGGGCCGTCGAAGCCGAACCCGGCAAGCCTTGCGCCGTCATCGAGCGCGGCGGTGGCGGATGGCCCGGCGCTGGGGTTCGCCGGGGGAAAGCCGTTCGTGCCATCGCACTTGTGAGTGCCGCCCGACGGCGTGGTGACGTCGTGGCCGTCGGTCGTGATCGGAGCGTCGAAGAGGGTCGTGGTCGATCCCTCCACACGGAGGTTTACGGAGACGGGAGCCGCGGACGCCGCCGGCGCGAACGCCGCGAGCGCGAGCAGCGCCACCCAGGTCCCGGGTCGAATGCGGTCGGACATGAAGCCACCCTTTCCTCGAGGGTCGTGTTGGCCACGGCCGGAGTCAGGTCTCCTGGCTTCGAGCTCCGCGCCGCGCCTTCCCGGAGAGCCGTCAGCTCCCCAGTGGCCTCATGCGACGCCTCTGCGCCCGTTCACAGTGGCGGGACCGCGCCGGATTCGCACCGGACTTCCCTAAACCACCGGCCGAAATGAACGCCGACAGGATACTCCCACCCCGCGGCAAGCGCAGGCATCATCGCTAAAATCGCCCGCCGACGAGCCGCCATCGTCTAGGGGACTAGGACGCCGCCCTCTCACGGCGGAAACCGGGGTTCGAATCCCCGTGGCGGTACTGCGTGGACCCGCGCTTCGAGCGGTTCTCGTTGTCAGAGCGTGGTCATTGAGAGCGGGTCTTTGGTGAAACCCGCGGGCGAGGCGCGCCTCAGGTGCTCGACGGCCGGCCCCGAGGCGGCGACCTAGTTGGTCTCTGTGACGAACCCCCCACACGTCCGGGTTCGCAGGGGAGAGGGTTGGGGTCAGACGAAGCCCAGCCGGCGCTGGTCCACAAGACATCCAGCTCCGCGCTACTCCCTTACGGCGTCGAGCGCTCGCTTGGCTGGGTAGGACTCGCTTGAGGGGGTCGGCTCGGGCTCCGAGCCGACCCCCTCTGTACGTGGCGCGGCCCCGCACGGCAAGCGTCGGCCTCGGTAACCAGCGCTTCACGATTGCTTCACGGGCCGTTGACAGCGGAAGGCCCCGCAAATCGAACACTTCTTGCCATGGGAACCATGGGGAGGGTGCTCTTCATAGCGGCAGTTACCTGCTACCTGCTGAGCAGGATCTTCGGCGCCGCTGCCACGCCGATCGAGGTCGTCGTCTATGGCGCCACCGCCGCCTTCGGGCTCGAGTCCGTCACGGCGTCGTGGCGGGATCTCTGGCAGCGCGGCGGACGATCTTTCTAACGGGGATCGCGTGCGCTAAATTCGAGGCCCTTGGAAGCCCGCCGTACAGACCTTCTGAAGGCCTCGCCGCGGATGTTCGAGTCGGAAATGCTCGACCGGCTCTCGCGCGTCCATCCAATGGTCCCGCTGATCCTCTTCGGTCCGGCGATCGTCGTGCTGTTCGTGGTCGGCGCGCGCGGAGAGCCGACGACGCTCGAAGCGATCGGCCTCGTGCTCGCGGGGTACCTGTTCTGGACCCTCACGGAGTACTGGATGCACCGGCTCGTCTTCCACTTCGAGCCCGAGGATGGCATCGGCGCCCGCCTCCACTGGATCATCCACGGCGTCCATCACGACCATCCCAACGACCCGCTGCGGCTGGTCATGCCTCCCTCGGTCAGCGTGCCGCTGGCGCTCGCCTTCTATGGCCTGTTCGTGCTGGTGCTCGGCACCCCCTGGGCGAACATCTTCGCCGCCGGGTTCCTCACCGGGTACCTGATGTACGACATGACCCACTACCACGTGCACCATCACCACCCACGCACGCGGCTGGGCAAGATGCTCCGCGAGCTCCACATGCGCCACCACTTCCAGGACGACACACGCGGCTTCGGGGTGAGCGCCCCCTTCTGGGACTACGTGTTCGGCACGCCGCAGCAGCGCCGCGGGCGCGCCTGAGCGCGCGCTTCAATGCCGTTGCCTTGAGGCGCGCCCAGATAGGGCCGCCGCCTGTGCGGCCCGCTCGCGTCACGCCGCCGAACCGTGATAAGGCCCGCTGTATACACTCGAAATCTCGACGCTGCGGGCGTGCTGGAACAGGCAGACAGGCGGCGCTCAGAACGCCGTGCTCGTAAGAGCGTGGAGGTTCGAATCCTCTCGCCCGCATTCGACTACCAGCTCGGCCGCCGAGGTTGCCGAGTCGCGGGTTCTGTCGCGCAAGCAGTCTCCACCGTCTCGTCGGACTGGAGCCAGCGAGCATCGCGGGGCCGTCCATGGAACGAGGAGATGCGGCTGGCCAGAATCCGGCAGACGAGAAGCACCGCATAGAGTCCCTGCGCGCTGCAATCTGTCCGTACGCCGCCGGGGCTAGCGTCGCTTGGGGGCGTCGGTGAAAGGAGAGCCATGCCGTACGAGGTTCCGGCCCTGCCCTATGAGTACGACGCCCTCGAGCCGCATATCGACGAGGCGACCATGCGGGTCCATCACGACAAGCACCACCAGGCCTATGTGGACAAGGTGAATGCGGCTCTCGAGGGTACCGACTGGGCCGACAGGCCGATCGAGGAGGTCATCGAGAACCTCTCCCAGGTGCCCGACGACAAGCGGACCGCCGTCCGGAACAACGGCGGAGGCCACTTCAACCACACGCTCTTCTGGGAGTCGATGTCGCCGAACGGCGGTGGCGAGCCGGACGGCGAGCTGGCCGATGCGATCGCGAGCGCGTTCGGCTCGTTCGGAGACTTCAAGGCGCAGGTGAAGGACGCCGGCGTCAACCAGTTCGGCTCGGGCTGGGCCTGGCTCGTCCACGACGGGTCCGGGCTCGTCGTGGTGTCGAGCGCCAATCAGGACAACCCGCTGAGCGACGGACAGACGCCGCTCGTGGGCGTCGACGTCTGGGAGCACGCCTACTACCTCAAGTACCAGAACCGGCGCCCGGACTACATCGACGCCTGGTGGAACACCGTGGACTGGCCGAAGGTGGCGGAGCGCTTCGGCGCGGTGTCTGGCTGACCGATCCAGGGCGGTCCAAGGGCCGCGCGAAGGTGTCGAGGCCTCGGTTTGTCCGGCCGGTGCCCGGGAAACGCCGTACGGAGAGACGATTCGAGACGAAGGAGGCTGAGATGCCCTGGACCGAGTTGAAGCCGCGCCGCTGGCCTGCCTTCGACAAGGAGCTCGACGGGATCTCCAAGGAGACGATGGAGGACCACTTCAAGCTCTACGAGGGATACGCGAAGAAGGCCAACGAGTGCCGCAAGATCCTGAACGACTTCGACTACTCGAAGATCGAGGGAAATCAGGTCTACTCGCCGTTGCGAGCAGTGTCGGTCGACTACACGTTCGCGCTGCTCGGGTTCAAGAACCACGACCTCTATTTCGGCCACCTGGACGGTGACGGCGGCGAGCCGGACGGCCGCTTCGCGGAGTTGATCGACGAGGAGTTCAACGGCATCGGCAAATGGTTCGACGCCGTGAAGAAGGCCGCCAGCGCGGCCCGCGGCTGGGTGATGGTCGGCTACGACCTGAACGACGGCTCGGTGTTCAACTACATCATGGACACGCAGAACCTGTGGGCCGTCTACAACATGTGCCCGGTGCTCGCCCTCGATGTGTACGAGCACGCCTATGCCCGCGACTACGGCGCCACTCCGGACGGGCGCAAGCAGTACGTCGAGACGTTCTTCCGCAACGTGAACTGGGACCACGTCAACCGCCAGCTCGCCCAGGCGGAAGCCGCGCGTGAGGGCGCTCAGCGCGTGGGTGCGGAGGAGCAGGTCCCGACCGCCTGACGCGCAGCCGCCGTCCCAACCTGCTGACGCGCAGCCGACCCCTCCGGCTGACCCGCAGCGCAGCGGACCGCCCGGCCTCCGGCCGGGCGGTCCGTATCCTTGCCCGGTAGGCCATGAACGACTGGGTGGGATACGCGCATCAAACGCTCGAGCAGGGCGGCTACCGCGTGAGCACGCCGCGCTCCGCCGTGGTCGACGCCCTCGCCGACCTGCGCTGCAGCGTGACCGCAAAAGAGATCTCTCACCGCCTGCGGGGCCGCGGCGAGGACATCGGCGTCGCCAGCATCTACCGGACGCTCGAGCTGCTCGACCGGCTCCACCTCGCCCGCCGGGTCGACGCGGCCGAGGGCGTTGCCCGCTACGAGCCGGTCCACCCCAGCGGCGATCACCATCATCACCTCGTCTGCGAGCGCTGTGGCGAGGTGTCCGCCTTCGAGGACCGGGCGCTCGAGGTCGCCATCGAGCGGCTCGCCGACCGCGTCGACTATGCCATCGACGCGCACGACGTGACGCTCAGGGGCGAGTGCCCCACCTGCCGAGAGCGCGCCTAGCGCGCAGGCTCATCCAGCGGCATCGGGGCCACCCTCGAGGCGCCGCCGCGCATCTACCGCAGACAGAGCTTGCGCCGACCCCCCGCCCGGGGTAACGTCGCAGGAGACCGATGACTGGCCCCCTCTACCGCATCGGCGGATTCTGCGCGCGGCATCACTGGCCCGTCATCGTCGCGTGGGTCGTCCTGGTCGTCGCCGTCGGCTTGGCGGCTGCCGCCTCCGGCGTGCAGAACAGCGACAACCTCACGGTGCCCGGAAGCGGCTCGACGAAGTCACAGGACCTACTTCAGGCGAACCTGGCGAACCAGGCCAACGGCACGAACCCGGTGGTGCTCGAGTCCCAGAGCGGCAAGCTCACCGACCAGAAGAACTCGAAGGCGATCGACCAGACCGTCGACTCGCTGAAGAAGGCGTCCGGGGTGAACCACGTCGTCAGCCCGCTCGGCAAGGCGGGGGGGCCCGCCCTCAGCAAGGACAAGAAGATCGGCTATATCTCGGTGACGCTCGAGGAGGGACCGGCCGATCTCACCCGCGAGGACGCCCAGGACATCATCGACGCGGAGAGTCCCGCAGAGGACGCGGGGCTGACCGTCGCCACCGGCGGCTATCTCGGCAAGGCCGTCTCGAAGGCGGACACGGAGTCGAGCGAGGCGATCGGGCTGACGGCGGCGGTGATCATCCTGCTGTTCGCATTCGGCACCGCAACCGCGATGATGCTGCCGATCATCTCCGCCGTGCTGGGGCTCGCGATGTCGCTTGCGCTCATCCGCCTGCTGGGCCACATCGCGGACGTCCCGAGCGTGGCGCCGACGCTCGCGACGATGATCGGGCTGGGCGTCGGGATCGACTACGCCCTCTTCATCGTCACGCGCCACAAGCTCCAGCTGAAGGACGGCATGGAGGTGCGCGAGTCGGTCGCGCGCGCCACCGCGACCGCCGGCGGGGCGGTCTTCTTCGCCGGATGCACGGTGGTCATTGCGCTGGTCTCGCTGCTCGCCTCCGGCATCCCGCTGGTCGGGACGATGGGCTACAGCGCGGCCGTCGCGGTCGTCGTCGCCGTGCTGGCCGCCATCACCCTGCTGCCGGCCCTGCTCGGGGCGCTCGGGCTCCGCATCAACTCCCTGCGAGTCAAGCTCGGCCGCACGCACCCGGACGACCATCAGCCGCACGGCTGGAGGCGCTGGGCGGGCGGGGTCGCGCGCCGCCCCTGGCGCTCGCTGGTCGCCAGCGTGGCCTTCCTCGTGGTGCTCGCGATCCCGGTGCTGAACCTCGAGCTCGGGTCCTCCGACAACGGCGAGCTGCCGAAGAGCACCACGGCGCGGCAGGCGTTCGACCTGATCGACAAGGGGTTCGGTCCGGGAGCGAACGGTCCGTTCCTCGTGGGCACGAAGCTGAACCCGAAGGCCAAGCCGGATCAGAAGCAGCTGAACCAGATCTCGGATCAGCAGAAGAAGGCGCAGCAGCAGGAGTCGGCCCAGGAGCAGCAGCTGACCGAGCAGCTGATCGCCCAAGGCGTCCCGCAGCAGCAGGCCGAGACGCAGGCGAAGCAGCAGGTGCAGCAGCAGTCGGCGAGCAGCCAGAAGAAACTCAAGCAGCAGAAGAAGCAAGCGGAATCGCCCGCCACCGATCCACGCCTGACGAAGCTCGAGAACGCCGTCAAGGGGGACCACGGGATCAAGTCCGTCACCCCGGCCACGGTCGACAAGGCCGGCACGGTGGCGGTGTTCACGGCCGTCGCTACAACCTCACCGGCGAACCCCACAACCGAGGACACCGTCAAGCGGCTGCGTGACGACGTGATCCCCAAGGCCACGAAGGGCCAGGGCGTGACAGCCTACGTCGGCGGCCAGACCGCCGGCTACATCGACTTGGCAGCCCGCATCGCCGACAAGCTCCCGGAGATGATCCTCCTCGTCGTCGCGCTCAGCTGCGTCGTCCTGCTCGTCGCCTTCCGCTCGATCCTGCTCCCGTTGAAGGCCGCTGTGGCGAACCTCCTCTCCGTGGCCGCCGCCTACGGCGTCGTGACCTTCGTGTTCCAGGAGGGGCACGGAGCGTCGCTCATCGGGCTCGACGGCTCGGTCCCGATAGCGAGCTACGTGCCGCTCTTGATGTTCGCGATCCTGTTCGGCCTATCGATGGACTACGAGGTGTTCCTCCTCACCCAGATCCAGGAGCACTACAAGGAGGAGGGCGACCCCAAGAAGGCCGTTATCGACGGCCTGGCCACCACCGGCCGGGTGATCACCTCGGCCGCCCTGATCATGGTCTGCGTGTTCTCGAGCTTCGTGCTGAACGGGAACGTGGTGGTGAAGGAGTTCGGCGTCGGCCTCGCGGTGGCGATCGCCATCGATGCGACCGTCGTCCGCTGCATGGCGGTGCCCGCCGTCATGACGCTGATGGGGAAGGCGGCCTGGTGGCTCCCCCACTGGCTCGACCGGCTGCTGCCCCGGATCAGCATCGAGGGGGACGACTTCTTCGAACGCCGCGACGCCGAGGCCGCGGCGGCAGCAGCCCTCGCCGCGGCGAATGCCGACGCGGTGCCGGCGACGAAGGCCTGACCGCCCGGCGGCCGCCTCCTCAGCGGCAGCGACAACGCTCGGATGTAGGTCTCACGGCAGACTTCCGCGACCGTGGACGCCCTCCAGCTGATCGCCCTGATCGGGTGGTGCTTCACCGTGGCGCTCGCCGGGGGTCTGGTCGGCCTCGTGCTCGGCAACCTTCGGCTGCCCGCGGTGCTCCTGCTCGCCTCGTCTCCCGCCGCGGGCGCCGGTGCGAACATCGGCGTCTCGAGCGTCGCTGCGGTCGCCGCCGCCACGGCGCACGTCCGTGCGGGGCGCATCAACTGGCGGCTGTTCGCCTGGATGGCCCCACCCTCGATGCTGGGCGCCGTGGCCGGCGGCTACCTCTCGGGCGTCCTCCCGGACACCGCGCTCCTGCTGTTCATCGGCGCCGTCCTCCTCTACTTCGGCGTCGACCTGCTCAGGTCCACCTCCGACGACCCGAGCTCGCAGCCGCATGCGACGACCGAGCGACTGGACATCCGCGCGGCGGTGATCGCCGGCGCCGCGATCGGCCTTCTAGGCGGGATCGTCGGGCTGATCCTCGGCGCGCTCCGGATGCCGGCGCTGCTGCGCTACGTCGGCGAAGTCCCGGCGCGCGCGGTGGGGACCAACCTAGCCGTCGGCGTCTGCGTCGGCCTCGCCGGGGTCGTTGGGCACGCGCCAGACGGAGTGGACTGGGACCTCTTGGCCATCGGCTCGGCGGCCTCGATCCCGGGCGCCGTGCTGGGCGCGCGACTTACCGGTCGCCTTAGCGAGCGGGCGCTGCTCCACGCGATCGGCGCGGTGCTGGTCGTGACCGGCGTGGCCACGGGCGCACAGGCTCTGATCTAGATCGCCGGACAGCCCGCGTGAGATGATCGCCCGCGTGATCTTTCGGCAGATCGTTCACGACGACCTGGGCTGCGCCTCGTACTTCGTCGGGGACCACTCGGCCGGAGTCGCCGCCGTGGTCGACCCGCGCTTCGAGATCGACGAGTACCTCGAGCTGGCCCGCTATCTCGGGGTCAGCATCGAGCACGTGCTCGAGACCCACAACCACGCCGACCACGTCTCCGGACACGGGCGGCTCGCCGCGGCCACCGGGGCGGTCATCCACATTCACCGTCTCGCGAACTCTGACTATGAGCACGACCCGTTCGACGACGCCTGGGAGCTCGAGCTCGGCTCGCTGACCGTACGCGCGATCCACGCCCCCGGACACCGCCCCGAGCACACGGCGTTCGCCCTGATCGACACTTCCCGCGGGGACGACGAGCCCTGGGCGCTGCTGACCGGGGACAGCCTGTTCGTCGGCGACGTCGCGCGACCCGACCTGGCGATCGAGAAGGAGGATGGTGCACGCGACGTCTTTCGGACGCTTCACGGGAGCCTCCTGTCGCTTCCGTCCGAGACCGAGGTCTGGCCCGGCCACCTCGGCGGCTCGCTGTGCGGCGGGCCCGGCATGGACATGAAGGTGTCCTCGACGATCGGCTTCGAGCGCCGTCACAACTCACTCCTCCAGGAGGAAGACGAGGACGTGTTCGTCGAGCAGGCGCTGGCCGAGCTCGGTCCCCAGCCGCCCAACTACCAGGCAGTGGTCGAGCTCAACAAGGGGCCGCTGCTCACGGCCGGCGTCGAGGTCATGCCGCTGACGCCCCGGCAGGTCGAGCAGCGCCGGAGCGACGGCGATCTGATCGTGGACGTCCGCACGGACCTCCAGTTCGACGAGGCGCACATCCCGGGGGCGGTCTGCATCACGATGCTGCGACAGGGCTTCGGCACCAAGCTGTCCTGGGTGGCCGACCGGGAGCAGGAGATCGTGTTCGTGGGCCGCGACGATCGCGACGGCCGCGTGGCGGCCCGCCTTGCGACCGCGGTGGGCATACGCAAGCTCGGTGGGTTCCTCGCCGGCGGAATGACAAGCTGGCGAGCTGAGCGCCGCCCCGTGGAGAGCCTCACACGCTGGACCGTCGAGGAGCTCGCGGACCGCCGTAACGGCACTCAGATCGTCGACGTCCGCGAGCTGTCCGAATGGCGCAGCGGCCACATCCCGGACTCGGTGCACGTCCCCTACCACGACATCCACGCCCTGCCCGAGGGCCTCGACCCGGAGCGCCCGGCGGCGGCCATCTGCGCCTCAGGTCAGCGGAGCGCGACCGCGGCCAGCCTGCTGGCCGCCTACGGCGTGAAGGACGTCATCCACGTCGTGGACGGCGGCGTCCCGCTCTGGGGCCGCCTGGGGCATCCGCTCGAAGGAGACTGAGCGCGCCGCCGGATACCGACCGCACGAACGGTCGCCCGAGCTAGCTGTCGCTCGCCTCGTACGCCTTCGTGGCGACGAGCTCGCGGACCTGGTCGTCGCTCATCTGCGTGTCGGAGTGGACCTCGTCGACATGGTCGCGCGTAGCCTTGTAGAGATCGTCGTCGTTCGCGGCCTGAAGCGTGTGCCCGCAGTCGCAGTCGATGACCTTCATGAGCTCAGCGTACTCCCTTCACGCGGGCGTCTGCCTGCGCTTACCATCGCGCCTGAGTGGACCGTTTCTTCGACGACATCGGGAAGGCCTACGACCACAACATCCAGGCCCCGGGGAAGGAGGTCCACTTCCTGATCCTGGTCGCGTTCCTGTGCTCGTTCGGCTTCATCCGCGGAAGCGCCCACATGATCAAGGCTCAGGTGAGCTGGTGGCCCGGCAACGTCGAGACGAAGGGCGGCACCCACATCCACCACCTGGTGTGGGGGATCTTGCTCATCATGACCATGGGCTATCTCGGCATCGCGCTCGACCCGGACAGCCCCTGGCTCGAGTTGATCGCAATCGTATTCGGCATCGGAATGGGGCTCACGCTCGACGAGTTCGCGCTCTGGCTGAACCTGGAAGACGTCTACTGGTCCCAGAAGGGGCGCGAGTCGATCGACGCGGTAGTCGTCGCCGTCTCCCTGCTCGTGATCACGCTGCTCGGCCTGCAGTTCTGGGTCGACCTCTACCAGGCGCTCCTCATCCTGGTCGGGGTCGGCGCCGACAAGCACCCGATCTTCCTCATTCCCTGGCAGGTGCTCGGCTTGGCGATGACGATCGTGTGCTTCCTGAAGGGCAAGATCTTCACTGGGATCGTGGGCCTCTTCATACC
>Ga0126312_10002593_pt1 | contig 12106 bp, 12 predicted proteins | sample Plot104A_FD_92537 | JGI IMG/M metagenome (GOLD analysis project Ga0126312, IMG submission 92537) | Serpentine soil microbial communities from UC McLaughlin Reserve, CA, USA - Plot104A | ecosystem: Environmental > Terrestrial > Soil > Grasslands | place: USA: UC McLaughlin Reserve, Lake County... | reverse complement strand
GCGACACGCCTCCTCGGTGGCGAAGCGTTCCTGGAACTCCATGATCGTCAGCGGAAAGCCGGGCCGCCCCACCCAGCCAAGCTAGGAATTGGCTCGGACGGAACTAACCGGATACGCACCTGGGGTCTATATGACCCCCAATCACGCATTCGATCGAAATCGGCCCCCCGGCTAGCCCTTATTGCCGACTTTTACCCGCAGCGCCTCGACCCGATCGAGGATCGCATCTGCAACCTCGCGCTTCGGCGCCAGCTCCACGCGCTGCTCCCCCTCGCGATCCACGATCACCACCTCGTTCTGGTCGGAGTCGAACCCGATGTCCGATCGCGACACGTCGTTGAAGACGATCGCATCGAGGCCCTTGCGCTCGAGCTTCGCCCGGGCGCGCTCGATCGCGTCGGCGCCGTGCTCGGCGGCGAAGCCCACCACCGTCTGATCGTCGGTCCGGACCTTCGCCAGATCTGCCAGGACGTCCTCGGTCCGCTCCAGATGTAGCTCCAGCGGCTCGCTGCCCTTCCGCTCGATCTTGCCCGCCGCGACCTTGCCGGCGCGAAAATCCGCGACAGCGGCCGCCATGAGCAACACGTGGCTCCCCTCGAACTCGCTTCTGACCGCAGCCGCGAGCTCCGCGGTCGTCTCGACGTCGATTCTGCGCACTCCCGCGGGCTCCGCCAGGGAGACGTTCGCCGCGACCAGGGCGACGTCCGCGCCGCGCTGGGCGGCCTGTCCCGCGAGTGCGAATCCCATGCGACCGCTCGAGCGGTTGCCGATGAAGCGGACCGAATCGATCGGCTCTCGGGTCCCGCCGGCGCTGACCACCACTCGCATGCCGTCCCATGGGCCGCTCGGCGTTCCCACCAGCGCCTCGATCTCGGCGAGCAGTCGCTCGGGAGACGGGAGCCTGCCGACCCCGTACTCGCCGCGCGACGCGAGCTCGCCCTCCTCGGGATCGATGACGCGTACCCCTCGCTCCCGGAGCACCGCGAGATTCAATTGGGTCGCGCCATTGGCATACATCCGATCGTTCATCGCCGGCGCAACCGCGCGCGGCGCCGTGCAGGCCAGGAACGCCGTCGTAACCATCGAGTCGGCAATTCCCGCGGCGAGCTTGGCCACCGTATTGGCCGAAGCCGGCGCGATGAGGTACGCATCGGCATTGCCGACCACCGCGAGATGACCGATCGGATCGTGCGCGGGGCTTGGATCGCCCGGGAACGCACCTCGCATCGGGTCGCGCTCGAATTCGTCGATGAGGACGGGGCCACCGGCGATCCCCTCGAAGGAGGCCGACCCTACGAACCGCGTGGCGGCTGGGGTCATGATGACGCGGACGGCGTGGCCGGCCCGGATCGCGAGGCGGGCGAGCTCGAGCCCCTTGTACGCGGCGATCCCGCCGGTTACGCCGAGGAGGATGCGGGCCATCGGAGTGGACCCACGCGGGGCGCCGGGCTAGGCGCGGTAGTGGTAGTCGATCTTGCCCGCCGCGAACTCCTCGAGCGCGATCGTGAGGTAGTTGCCCGAGGGCGTGTCGACCATCGGCGGCGTGAATTCCTCGTAGCTGCCCTCGCCGAGAGCGCGGTAGTAGCTGTTCAGCTGACGTGCGCGCTTCGCAGCGACGAGCACGGCCGCGTAGTGGGAGTCGGCTCGATCTAGAAGCTTGTCAACGCGAGGCTTGATCATGCGTTCGGGTTAGCTGCCTTGACACCGACGGACTCTGGTGCCGTCGGAGGCCTGCACCATGTTAGGGGAAGGCCTCCAGCTCGGCTCGCACGATCCGTTCCAGCTCGGCCGCTGCCCGCTCGACCTCGTCGTTTGTCACTACGTGCTGGAACTCTTCCTGGGCCGCCAGCTCGAGCTCGGCGGTCCGCAGGCGCTCGTCTATCTGTTCCGCCGAATCGGTGCCCCGCCCCACGAGGCGCTCGCGCAGGCTTCGCGGAGCGGGCGGTGCGATAAAGACCTGCACCGACTCGGGCATCGCGGCGCGCACCTGGCGAGCCCCCTGCACCTCGATCTCCAGGACGACCGAGACCCCATCGGCGAGTCGGCGCTCGACCTCCGAGCGGAGGGTCCCGTACCGATGGCCGCTGTAGGTCGCGTGCTCCAGGAACTCCCCGTTCTGGGCGCGACGGTCGAACTCCTCGCGATCGAGAAAGTGGTAGTCGCGGCCGTCCACCTCGCCCTCCCGCGGCGGCCTGGTTGTGGCCGATACGGACAGCTCCAGGCCGGGGTTACGCGCAAGAAGCTCGGCGATCAGCGTTCCCTTCCCGACCCCCGACGGTCCGGTGATCACGAAGACCTTGGCCACGAGCCCCAATCCTGATGGAAGCGCAGGACCCATCATCCGCACCAAGTCTTCCGGGCGATCGCATGCCCCGCCCGGGCTGCGCCGTTGTTTTGGGCCGCGACTACCTCCGAAGCTGACCGACCAGCTCGCCGCGCTGGCGCTCCGAAAGGCCGCCGATCGTCTTCGACGGCGAGATCCTGCACTGGGTCAGGATCTTGTTCGCCTTCACCCGCCCGTACTTCGGGACGGCGAGGATCATGTCGAAGGCCTTCGCCGACATCACGTAGTCGGGCGGGTCCAGGAGCAGAGCCTCGATCTTCTTCTTGCCCGCCTTCAGGTCCCGTTTCAGCTGCGCGCGCTTCGATCGGATCTCATTTGCCCTGCGTAGGGCCCGCATCCGCTGCTCATGGCTTCGTTCGGGAACAGCGGTGGCGGTGTCGACGGAGGGGACCATCGGCGGCGGCGATTATATGCCCGCAAACGCTGCGTGCAAGGGGGGTCGGTGCCAATCCGACGAAATTCGCTTCGACCTTAGGTTGAGGTCGATGGCGCCACTTGGCGCGGACGGTCGGGAAGCGAACCGCGCCCGCCCGCGGCCAGTGCGGCCTCGAGTTCGGAGCGGACGCGGGCACCCGCCAGGGGATCTCGAAAGTTGCCGGTGCCGACGGCCACCGCGGCCGCCCCGGCGGCCAGAAACGCCAGCGCGTCCGCCCCGGCCTCGATGCCTCCCATGCCGATGACCGGTATCGAGACCGATGAAGCCACAGATCGGACCTGCTCCAGCGCCACGGCACGTATCGCCGGTCCCGACAGCCCGCCGCGGCCAGCCCCGAGCCACGGCTGGAGCGTCCCTGGATCGATCGCGGTCGCCTTCAGCGTGTTCACGAGCGAGATCGCGTCCGCCCCACCGTGCTCGGCGGCACGCGCGATGCTCGCGGGGTCGGCCACGTTCGGAGACAGCTTCACGATCAGGGGCTTGGAAGTGATCGGCCGAACCGCTTGAAGGAGGGACATCGTCTCGGAGGCCTGCTCGCCGACGATCAGGCCGGACTCGACGTTCGGGCACGACACGTTCAGCTCCAGCGCCGCCACCTCGTGGCGGGAGGCGATCCCCTCGACGAGGCAGCAGAACTCGCCATGACTGGTCGCCATGACCGACACGCACAATGGCACGGGGAGCTCTGATAGCCGAGGGAGGTCGTGCTCCAGGAACCCATCCAGGCCCTTGTTCGGCAAGCCGATCGAGTTGATCATGCTCGCGGGCGTCTCGAAGATCCTGGGTGGCGGATTGCCGGCTCGGGGCTGGGGCGTGATCGTCTTCGAGACGAACATCGAGAAGGGGAAATCGGCGAGCAGCGCGTCGCCGAAGGCACGCCGGGCCGCGATCGCGTCGAACGTGCCGGAGCCATTCAGCACCGGATGCTCGAGCTCGATGCCGGCGATCTCGACGCGCACGTCCATCAGTGCCCAGACCCTGGTACGAGCGCCGTTTCGATTTCCGCGGCGCTGACGACGGGGCCGTCCGTGCATAGGCGCATGTAGCCGCCCGCGGCCAGGGGCACCGCGCAGCCGTAGCAGGCGCCGAAGCCGCACGCCATCGGCGCCTCCATCGCGAGCTCGGCCTCCACCTCCCGCTCGACGCAGAGCGCGCGGACCGCCTCCAGCATCGCCGGCGGCCCGCATGCATACACGGCCGCGGTCCTCGCAGCGTCCCCTTCCAGAAGCACCGCGAGGAGCTCGGTCACGTATCCGCGATGGCCGACGTGTCCGTCCTCGCTCGCCAGCCGGACCTCGCAACAGCCGAAGAGCTCCTCTACCCCGCCCGAGTGCTCTCGGTCGCGAAATCCAACGAGCGTGCGGACCGGCACGCCGCGCTCGACGAGCTGGCGGCGATGAATGGCGAGCGGGGCCAGACCGACCCCGCCGCCGACCAGGATCGCCCCGGCGAGGTCGGATCCGAGCTCTCGCGGGTAGGAGAACGGGCGCCCCAGCGGCCCCGTCACCCAGAGTCCTTCGTCCCGGCGGAGGTCCGCGAGGCGCTCGGTGCCCGGTCCGACGTCCTCGACCAGGAAGTCCAGTCGGACCCCCGCGTCGGCGGCGTGCGCCTCGGCGACCGAGAACGCGCGTGGCAGATAGGGCCTGCCGGAGCGCTGACCCCAGGCGTCGGCCGCCGACAGCATGTAGAACTGGCCGGCCCGCGGTTCGGGACCCGCAGCATCAAGCGCGGAGAAGATGCGATAGCCCCCGGTCTGGCGATTACCTGTGACCTCGCACAGGCGCCTCCCGGGCGGCGCGATCACGCGCGCATCGGCGTCAGACCGCGGCCTGCTGCCGGCTGCCGGTGGCATGAAGCTCCTGAAGCGATCGCGGCTCTGCCCGGCGCCCGCTCTGGGCGAAGATGGCCCGCGCGGCCGCCGAGGCGCCCGTCATCGTCGTGACGCAGGGAATCCCTTGGCGAATCGACGCGGTGCGGATCTCGTAGCCGTCGCTGCGCGCCCCGCTGCCGGTGGGGGTGTTGATGACGAGGTCGACCTCGCCGCTGCGAATGAAGTCGACGACGTGGGGCGAGCCGTCGCCGATCTTGTTGATGGCGGTCACCGGTACGCCCATCCGCGAGATCGCTTGCGCCGTGCCACGCGTCGCGATCACTCGGAAGCCCAGGTCGTGGAACCGCGCGGCCAGTTGCGTGGCCGCGGCCTTGTCGCGATCGGTCACGGTGATGAACACCGTGCCCTCCCCGGGCAGGGATATCCCGGCCGCCGCCTGGGCCTTCCCGAACGCCGTTGGGAAGTCGCCGGCGACGCCCATGACCTCTCCGGTGGACTTCATCTCCGGGCCCAGCACCGAGTCGGCGCCGGCGAATCTGGCGAACGGAAGCACCGCCTCCTTGACGCTCACGTGGCTCGTGGGCGCGGGTGGCAGCTCCTGGTCGGCGAGCGCCTCGCCGAGCATCAACCGGCATGCGATCTTCGCAAGGGGAGCCCCGGTCGCCTTGGAGACGAACGGGACCGTCCGCGAGGCGCGCGGGTTGGCCTCGATCACGTACAGCGTGCCGCCGGCGACCGCGTACTGGACGTTGATCAGGCCGACGACGCCGAGCTCCAGGGCGATCCGCTCCGTGGTCTGCCGGATCTCCTCCAGCATCTCCTCGCCGAGGCTCATCGGCGGCAACACGCACGCGGAATCGCCGGAATGCACCCCGGCTTCCTCGACGTGCTGCATGATCCCGCCGATCCGGACCTCGCTTCCGTCGGCTAGCGCGTCGACATCGACCTCGATTGCGTCCTCGAGGAAACGATCGAGGAGCAGCGGGTGCTCCTGGTCGGCCTTGACGTGTTGCTCCAGGTAGAAGGCGAGCCCCTCCGCCGTGTAGCAGATCTCCATCGCCCTTCCCCCGAGCACGTACGAGGGGCGTACGAGCAACGGAAATCCGACCTCCTCGGCGATCACGACCGCCTCGTCGGCGGAGAGCGCGGTCCCGTACGGCGGATGAGCGATCTCGAGCCGGCGAAGAAGCGCACCGAACCGCCCCCGGTCCTCCGCGAGGTCGATCGCGTCGACAGGAGTGCCGAGTAACGGCGCGCCGGCCTTCTCGAGCGCGTCGGCCAGCTTGAGCGGCGTCTGCCCGCCGAACTGGACGATCACGCCCTCCGGACGCTCGATCTCGATCACGGCGAGCACGTCCTCGGCTGTCAGCGGCTCGAAATACAGCCGGTCCGACGTGTCGTAGTCGGTCGAGACCGTCTCCGGGTTGCAGTTGATCATCACCGCGTCGCGCCCTGATTCCCGCACGGTCATCGCGGCGTGGACGCAGCAGTAGTCGAACTCGATGCCCTGTCCGATCCGGTTGGGCCCCGAGCCCAGGATCACGACCGACGGGTGGTCACCGCGCCTGACCTCCGATTCCGAGGACCGCTCGCAAGCCGAGTAGTAGTACGGCGTCTCGGCCTCGAACTCGGCGGCGCACGTGTCGACGGACTTGAACGTCCGCGCGAGTCCGTCGGTCCCATCGCCCTCGGTGGCGAGGGCGTGCAGCTCGCCCAGGAACCAGGGGTCGATCGCCGTTCGGCGGTGGATCTCATCCGCCTTCACCCCGCGCCCGAAGGCCGCGAAGATCAGGTCGTAGCGGTCCGGGGCGGGAGTAATCAGACGATCGAGGAGCTCGCCTGTGTCGTCCGGCACATCTGGCTCGGAGTCGAGCTCTCGCGAACGCATCGCCTTCGCGAACGACTCTCGGAACGTGCGGCCGATCGCCATCGCCTCGCCCACCGATTTCATGTGGGTCGACAGGCTCCCCTCGGCTCCGGGAAACTTCTCGAACGCAAACCGCGGCACCTTAGTCACGACGTAGTCGATCGTGGGCTCGAACGAGGCCGGCGTCGCCATCGTGATGTCGTTCGGGATCTCCTCCAGCGCGTATCCCACCGCGAGCTTGGCGGCGATCTTGGCGATCGGGAACCCGGTCGCCTTCGAGGCGAGCGCCGACGAGCGGGAGACGCGCGGGTTCATCTCGATGACCACGATCTCGCCCGACGCCGGGTTGACGGCGAACTGGATGTTCGAACCGCCGGTCTCGACGCCGACCGCGCGGATGACGCGAAGCGCTTGATCGCGAAGGTCCTGGTAGGTGCGATCGGTCAGCGTCTGCGCGGGCGCGATGGTCACGCTGTCGCCCGTGTGGACCCCCATCGGGTCGACGTTCTCGATCGAGCAGATGACGACGACGTTGTCGTTGCGGTCGCGCATCACCTCCAGCTCGAACTCGCCCCACCCCAGTACCGACTCCTCCACCAGAACCTGGTTGATCGGGCTCGCGGCCAGTCCTTCGGAGACCACCTGTCGCAGCTCGGTCTCGGTCCTTCCGACGCCGCCGCCCTCACCTCCGAGCGTGTATGCCGGGCGGACGATCACGGGGAGGGCGATCTCCCGCTCGGCGAGGCCTCGCTCGGCATCGCCGACGCTGCGGACGATCTGCGACCACGGGACTCGCAACCCCGCTCCCTCGATCGTCTCGCGGAACACCTCACGATCCTCGGCGCGGCGAATCGCCTCGTAGTTCGCCCCGATCAGCTCGACGCCGAACCGCTCGAGCACGCCCTCCTCGTGAAGTGCCGACGCCAGGTTGAGCGCCGTCTGGCCACCGAGCGTCGGCAGGAGCGCGTCGGGGCGCTCGCGTTCGATTACGGCGGACACCGACTCCACCGTCAGCGGCTCGACGTAGGTGCGGTGAGCGAACTCCGGGTCGGTCATGATCGTTGCCGGGTTCGAGTTGACGAGCACGACCTCATATCCCTCGGCCAGCAGGACCTTGCACGCCTGGGCCCCCGAATAGTCGAACTCGGCGGCCTGGCCGATGACGATCGGGCCGGAGCCGATCAGGAGGACCTTTTGGATGTCATCTCGCCTAGGCATGCGCGGGCTCCCGCGTCAGGCGGCGCTCCAGGTTGGCCCGGACTCGCGGCCACTCGGGGTCAACGATGGAGTAGTAGGCCGGCCACTTCATTCCGTAGCCAACTCCACGAAGCGGTCGAACAGATAGCGGGCGTCGTGCGGGCCTGGGCCAGCCTCGGGGTGGTACTGGACGGTGGCGCCCGGCACGTCCCGCAGCACGAGGCCCTCCACCGTGCGGTCGTAGAGGTTCAGGTGGGAGAGCTCGGCGGTGCCGAAATCGGTCTCCCAGCGCACCGGCTCGTCGGCCTCGATGCGCTCGCCCCCGTCGGGTGGCCTGACTGCGAAGCCGTGGTTCTGGGACGTGATCTCGATCCGCCCCGTCGCCAGGCCCTTGACGGGGTGGTTCGCGCCGCGGTGGCCGAACGGGAGCTTGAAGGTGTCGAGCCCCACCGCCCGGCACAGGAGCTGATGGCCGAGGCAGATGCCCACGACGGGGCGCTTGCCCACCACTTGGCGGACCGTATCGACGACGTATTCCAGCGCAGCAGGGTCACCGGGTCCGTTGGCGAGAAACACCATCTCCGGCTCGCGCTCCAGGATCTCATCGGCGGACGCGGTACACGGAAGCAACGTCAACCGGCAATTCCGCTCGCGGAGTTGCCGAACGATGCTGAGCTTGATCCCCGTATCAACGCCCACGACGTGCGGGCCGTTGCCGTCGAACTCGATGGGCTCCTCCGGAGTCACAGTCTCGGCGAGGTCTGCCCCAGCCATCGTCGGCTCCGCATGGACCCGCTCGCGCGCCTCCGACTGGGGCAGCGAGACACCGAAGATGCCGCCGCGCATGGCCCCGCGGTCGCGAATATGACGGACCAGGGCCCTCGTGTCGATCCCGTCGATCGCGAGGACGCCGCAGTCCCGAAGCCAGTCGATCCAGCCGCCCTCCGCATCGGCCGCGTGCTCGGAGTTCTTGGCCTCGCGCATGATCACGCCACGGGCATGGATTCGATCGGATTCCATCGCCTGTGCGGCGACGCCGTAGTTGCCGATCAGCGGGTAGGTGAAGGTGATGATCTGGCCCGCGTAGGAGGGATCGGTGACCGCCTCCTGGTAGCCGGTCATGGAGGTGTTGAAGACGACCTCGCCGGTGATCCCCGGGAGATCCGTGTCGCCGTGCAGCAGCCCGTCGAATCGCGTCCCGTCCTCTAGCAGGACGTACCCCTGGCTGTTTGATCGCTCGCTCATGCGGGATTCGGCGCGTAGTCGAGGACTACTCGCTGGATCTCCTTGAACTCCTCGGTCCCTGCGCGGCCTACGAGCTCGAACAGCGCGGCCTCGACGTTCGTGATCACCGCACCAGCCCGCCTCGCCTTCTCGATACCAACCGCCTTGCTCTCGGGAAACCGCGATCCGACGGCGTCGAGCGCGACGTGCACCTCGACCCCTTCGTCGAGCAGATCGAGGACCGTCTGGTTGACGCAGACGTGCGCCTCGATGCCGCAGACCAGGGCCTGCTGGCGGCCGCCGAGATCGAAGCCCTCGGCCTCCGGCGCCGAGAAGCACACCTTCTCGATCGGCCGGACGCGCTCCGGTAGGCGATCGGCGACCTCCGGAACCGTTCTTCCGAGACCCTTCGGGTATTGCTCGGTGACCACGACTGGGACATCGACCGCCTCTGCTCCGCGGATCAGCGCGGCCGCGCCCTTCGCGACGTCGTCGAAGCTCGGTACGGCCTTGCGGAACGCCTCCTGCATATCGATCACCACGAGAGCCGCGCAGCGCCGATCGAGCTTCGCAGTGGTCATGCGACGCCCATCGCAAAGCTCCGCTGCCTGTAGACGACCTGGCCGGCCACGACGGTCATCAATACCCGGCCCCGGAGCTTGCGCCCGGCGAAGCAGGAGTTCTCCGAACGGCTCTCCCAGCCGTCAGCTCCCGCCTCCCACTCGGCGTCGGGATCGAACAGGACCGCGCTCGCCTCCGAGCCCACAGCCAGGCTCGGCGGCTCGAATCCGAAGGGCGCCGCGCCGCCGCTCATGCGCTCCACCACGAGGCCGAGCTCGAGAACGCCGGACAGCACGAGCTCCGTGTGGAGTACCGCAACCGCCGTCTCCAGCCCGGTCACACCCATGGCCGCCTCCTCGAATGGCACCTCCTTCTCCTCCGCGGCATGCGGAGCGTGATCGGTTGCGATGCAGTCGATCACCCCGGATCGCAGTCCCTCGATCAGCGCCTGGCGATCGTGCTCGGAGCGCAGCGGCGGGTTCATCTTGAACCGGGAGTCGAGGCTTCGAACCTCCTCGTCGGTGAGTGCGAGGTGATGAGGGGTCGCCTCGCACGTGATGCGAACGCCCGCTTCCTTAGCCGTTGCCACGGCCTCCACCGACTCCTGCGCGGACAGGTGCTGCACGTGGATTCGCGCGTCCTCGTAGGCGGCAAGCGCCGCGTCGCGCGCGATCATGGTCGATTCGGCAACCGACGGGACGCCGGCGAGCCCGAGCGCCGCCGAGACCGCCCCCTCGTGCATCACTCCGCCGAGGTGCGGGGCATGAGCGCCCGCGGGCCGTGACAGGTCGTGATCCTCCTCGTGCAGGGCGATGTTGGCGTCGACGAGGCGCTGATACTGAAGAGCACGCCGCATCAACCTTGCGTTCGCAATCGGCAGGCCGTCGTCGGAGAAGCCCACGGCTCCCGCGTCGCGCAGGTCGACCATCTCGGTGAGCTCACGGCCCTTGAGGCCGCGAGTTACGCAGCCCAGGAACCCCGCTGGGACCGAGCCGTCCTCCGAGGCGCGCTCGCGGAGCGCCAGGATGTCGGAGGCCGAGTCGACCGGCGGGCTGGTGTTCGCCATCGCCAGCAAACCGCAGTAGCCGCCGGCCGCGGCGGCCCGCGTGCCGGTCTCGACGTCCTCCTCGTCCTCGTCTCCCGGCTCGCGCAGATGAACGTGCGGGTCGAAGAACGCCGGGAATACCCGCTTGCCCTCGGCGTCGATCACCTCACCGGAACCCTCGGCGGTTCCGGGGTCGGCCAGGGCGGCGATCTCGCCGTCGCGGATGACCACGTCGTACGTCCCGTCGATGCCCGCGCGGGGGTCGAGGACCCCAGCCCTGGCCAGCACGAGCTCGCCGCCGCGGCCGCCGGCGCCGCGCCAATCGAGGGAGGAGATGGCTCTGGTGGGACTCACGCCGGCTCCTTGATCGGAGTCGGATCGGCCACGTCGTCCGAGTCGCCGGATCGCTCGTCGGGGCGGGGCCGTCCGCCGGTCAGCAGCTCGTAGAGGATCGCCATGCGTACGACCAGCCCGCTCTCCACCTGCTCGGTGATCAGCGAGTTCGGACCGTCGATCACCTCGCCCGACAGCTCGACACCTCGGTTCACGGGCCCAGGATGCATCAGCAGCTGCCTCGGGCTTAGCCGCCGCGAGTCGATTTGATAGCGCGCTGCGTACTCGCGGATCGAGGGCACGAACGATTCCCGCATCCGTTCGCGCTGCATGCGGAGCGCGTAGACGACGTCCGCCTCGTCGAGCCCATCCAGCTCGTATGCGACCCGGCAGTCCAGCGCTTCCGCCACCCCACGCGGGATCAGGGTGGGCGGCCCGCACACCGTCACGTTCGCCCCCATCATCCTGAAGGCGAGGACGTTCGAGCGCGCGACCCTGCTGTGCAGGACGTCCCCGACGATCCAGATCCGCTTGCGCTCCAGCGACCCGAGCCGACGCCGGAGCGTATAGACGTCAAGCAGCGCCTGGCTGGGGTGCTCGTGCTTGCCATCGCCGGCGTTGATGACCGCGGCGTGGCTCCACCGAGCCACGAGGTCGGCGGCCCCCGCATGGGGCGAGCGGATGACGATCGCCTCCGGGCCGTAAGCGCCGAGCGTGGCGATCGTGTCCTTCAGGGACTCCCCCTTGTCGACCGACGACCCGGCCGCTTTGACCGAGACGACATCGGCCGACAGGCGCTTGGCGGCCAGCTCGAACGAGGAGCTCGTGCGGGTGCTCGACTCGTAAAACAGGTTCACGATCGTCCGGCCGCGGAGCGTCGGGACCTTCTTGATATCGCGCCGACCGACCTCCGCGAAGCCCTCGGCACGCTCCATGATCCGCTCGATATCTGAGCGCTTGAGGTCCCCGATCGCCAGGAGGTGCCTCATCGATTCGCCTCCACCGAGCTCGCGATCATGACCTCGTCGAGGTCGTCCAGCTCCTCGAGGCGGACGTACACGCGCTCCGAGCGCGAGGTTGGAAGGTTCTTGCCCACGTAGTCGGGCCGGATGGGAAGCTCGCGGTGCCCGCGGTCGACCAGAACCGCGAGCTGGACGCGCTTGGGGCGGCCATAGTCGAACAGGGCGTCCACCGCCGCTCGGACCGTTCGGCCGGTGAACAGCACGTCGTCGACCAGAACCACCGTCCGGTCGTCGAGGTCGAAGTCG
>Ga0126312_10002592_pt1 | contig 12106 bp, 11 predicted proteins | sample Plot104A_FD_92537 | JGI IMG/M metagenome (GOLD analysis project Ga0126312, IMG submission 92537) | Serpentine soil microbial communities from UC McLaughlin Reserve, CA, USA - Plot104A | ecosystem: Environmental > Terrestrial > Soil > Grasslands | place: USA: UC McLaughlin Reserve, Lake County... | reverse complement strand
CTGCGCGGTGCCCCCGATCCCGAGCGCTACCCGATGCTGGCGGCGGCCGCCGTGGCATGGACGGCCGCGCACGACCGCGACCCGTACCGCGACGATCTCGAGGCGCTCATCGACGCGTTGCTGGATGCGTGCCACTCCTGAGCCTCAGCCGGAGACGAGCCCGCGGCCGGAACGACAGGGCGCAAGCAGTTGATTGCAGTTCTGCATTGCCCCGGGAGGCTGGCGGGCCCACTCGACCCTCGATAAACGAATCCCGCGCACCTCGACTAGCGGTCGTTGGCGACTCGACCTAACGACCTGGGCGGATCCGTCGACGGCGGGACCTGCGCGCTAGTGTCGCGGCGGCTCTGTGTCGTAGACGTCACTCAGCGGCACGGCCGCGGCTCGCTCCCAGCCCGACTGTTGGTAGCGCATCATCGCGGCCAGGGCCGCGACGGCCGCCACGCCGCCAGCAACGAGCGCCGCCGTCAGCGAGTGGTCGGACACGACCGCGGCGAGCAGCCCGGTACCCGAGCCCGCGAGCACCCCCGTGATCACCGCGACCATACCCGCCACCGTTCGGAAATACTGCCGGCGGCCGGCCCACAATCCGAGTACGTTAAGCCGCTCCGGCTCGGGGACGCTCATCAGGTACGGAGTCAGTTCCGGCGCCTCGTCGAAGTAGTAGCCGCGTAGCAGCGCGATCCGACGCGCGTAGCCAAGATCCTCGATTCCGGACTGCAGCACCCGCTCGAACGTCACCAGACCGACAAACGCAAGTGTCGGCAGGAGGACGAGACCGAACGTATAGAAAGCGGTGCCAACCCGGCTCGCGGTCGCGATCAATCCGAGAGCGACAAGGCCGCCGGAGACGGCGCCAAGGAAGATCGTCGCTCGTCCGGTCGACTCGGCGATCGTCGACGCCCGAGCGCCCTGAAGCGTGAAGTGCTCGGTCGTCGCAAACGTCACCGCCGCAGGCCGCGGATCCTCGCGGAGCTGACCGGGCTCGATGCCGGACCCCAGGTCCGCTTGCCCCTTCTCGCTCTCGTCCTCTGGCATGGCGGATACTCTTCGTTTCTTGGCGCCGGTCGGCCGCGGTCCTAGCCGCGCAGCCACGCGATGCAGCTGTCGATGAGCTCCAGGCTGCTCGCCCCGTCGATGTGCCCGAGGCCGGCGCGGACGTTCACACGGACGTCCTCGCCGAGCGCGGCGGCGAAGCGCTGGGCGCCGTCGGGCGGCACGTGCACATCGTCGGCGCCACACTCGAAGAGAATCGCCGGCCCGTGCGCGTAGTTGTCGACGTGTGTCAGGGGGTCGAGGCGGTCGAAGAACCACTGCGCGTAGGCATCCGCGTCGCCCTGCGGCAGCACGCGTGAAGGGTCGCGGATGTCGCGCATCCCGGGGCGGGTCCAGTCCGGCGTGGCGACGATCGCGGCGACGCGGATCACACGGTGATCGATGCCGGCTAGCGCGGCGGCGACGTCGCCCCCCATCGAGGTGCCGCCGGCGACGACGGGCCCGCCGCCGAGGTGGTCGATGACGCGCAGGCAGTCGAGAGTTGTCTGCCCGATGATCGGCCACATATGACGCCGGAAACCGGTGAACACACGCGCGCGAATCTCGTCGGCGGACTCGCTGCCACGCTCGCCGTGCTGCCAGGGATCGAGACTGACGGCGCGAAACCCGGCGCCGGCCAGCGACTCGAGCACCGGGCGCATGTCGTTCTTCGTCATACCCAGCGGCGGTACCCACAACGCCAGCGGCGCCCTCCCGCGCCCGACCGAGATGACCGGGATGTGATCGACCGCCAAGTACGAGACGTGATCCTGCGTCATCGTTCTCTCCTTCCTAGTGCGAATTGGGAGGTCACGAGCCCCGCGCGAGCACGCCGGCAATGGTCATGGTCGGGTCTCCGTTGTAGGCGACGAGGACGCGAACAGCCGATACGACCCCACTTCGCTGGACCCCTGGACAGCGGGCGGGACCTCGCAGCGATCCGCGATCCCGGCCTCGAAGCGCTGGAAGCTTTCGAGCCCCCATAGTCGGCCCTCAGCCTCTTCGGTCTCTTCGGAGATGTGGATGAAGGTGACGCCGTCGGCGAGCCGCAGGACGGCGTGGCCCAGACCCTCGGGTTGGGTCCGTTCGAGCTCGTCGTTGAAGGCACGTATCAGCTCAACGTTGTGCTGGGCTTGCTCGGGCTTGACCTTGTATTGGATGACTACGCGCTTCATGGATTTCTCCTTTGCTGGTTGATGTGCCCGCCAGAGCGGCGGATAGCAGGACCGCCTCAAGTCGTCGACGGCCAGCATGTTTCTCGTCGTGTGACTCATGTTCCGTAGCTCGGGGTGTAGGTGAGGATGACCGAGCCGGCGAGTTTGCGGACATCCGTGAGCGTGAGCTGCACGGACGAGGTGTCGATGTCTTCGAACAGGCGCTGGCCAGTGCCGACCACGACGGGCACGATCCACACGCGGAGCTCGTCGACGAGACGTGCGCGCAGGAGCGTGTCGTCGACGCGGCTCGTGCCGTACTTGATCAGGTCCTTGCCCGGCTCGGTCTTCAGCCGCTCGATCGCGCCGACGATGTCCGGTCCGAGCAGGGTGGCGTTCCAGGTGACCTCGCTAAGCGTCCGGGAGGCGACGTATTTCGGCATCGCGTTGATCCGGTCGACGTAGGGGTCGCCGGTACGGGCACCCCAGAACGCTCGGAGCTGTTCGTAGGTGACCCGGCCCAGGACGAACGCGTCGTACTTTTCCAGTTCCTCCATGGCCAATTGCCTGGACTCCTCGTCGAACGGGGACCAGCGTTCCGGCGACCCCATTACTCCGTCGAGGGAGACGAGGGTGGATTCGATGAGCTTGCGCATGGGTTGTTCCTTCTTGGGTTGCGTGGTTGATTAGCTGGTGGCGGCGAGCGCCGGTTGGGGCTCGCGGCCGCTCGTGTTGGCCGCGGCGGTCGGAACCGTTTCGCGGCGGACGAGCGCGAAGATCGCCGGAATGGCGAGCAGGCCGATCCCGGCGAGCACCCAGAGCGCGTGTTGGAATCCGCCGGTGAGTGCCGCGGGGGCGGCGTGGCCGGCGTGAAGCAGCGTTTGGGTGTGGCTAGCGGCGACGCTGGAGGCGATCGCGATCCCGATCGCGCCGCCGAGCTGCTGGCTGGTGTTCAGCAGTCCGGACGCGAGCCCGGCGTGCTGCTCCTTCACGCCGGCGAGCGCGGCGATCGAGATCGGAATGAACGCGAACGCGGTTCCCGCGCCGGCTACGACCATCGGGCCGGCGAGGTTGGCCAGAAAGTGTCCGTGGACGGGCACCTGGGTGGCCCAGATCGCCCCGGCGCCGATCATGGTCATCCCTGCCGCCATCACGATCTTGGTCCCGCCGCGGGTCACCAGCGCCTGGGAGAGGCCGGCGAGTGCAATCGAGGTCAGCGACGCGGCCAGCCAGGCGAGCCCGGTCTGGAGCGCGCTGTAGTGCAGCACCTGCTGCATGTAGAGAGTGCCGACGAAAATGAACGCGTAGAAGCTGCCGCCCAGCAGCAGGCCCGCGGTGTTCGCTCCGGCGAGCGTGCGCCGCCGGAAGATCGACAGCGGCAGGATCGGATCGGTGACCCGGCGCTCGATCAGCAGGAACGCGGCGAGCAGCACGGCTGCCGCAGCGAGCACGCCGATCGTCCGCGTGGCGCCCCAGCCGTACTGCGGTGCCTGTGAGATAGCGTCCACTAGCAGCACCAGCCCGCCGGTGCTGGCGAGCGCGCCGGCAGCGTCAAACTTGCGCCGCACCGTGTCTAGCCGGCTTTCGGGCACGATCCGTGGCGCCAACAGCAGCGCGACCGCGCCGATCGGGACGTTGAGGTAGAAGATGTACTGCCAGCCGGCGTACCGGGTCAAAAGGCCCCCGGCGATCACTCCGACGGTCGCGCCGCCGGCGCCGAGCCCGCCCCAGATCCCGAGGGCCTTGTTGCGCTCCGCGCCCTCCTGGAACATGGTCATCACGATCGACAGAGCGGCGGGCAGCATGATCGCTGCTCCGATGCCCTGGACCGCCCGGGCTCCGACCATGAAGCCGGCACCGGTTGCCAGCGCAGCGGCCAGCGACGCGGCGCTGAACAGCCCGAGCCCAAGCATCAGGATGCGGCGGCGGCCGAGCAGATCGGCGGCCCGGCCGCCGAGGAGCAAGAACCCGCCGAACGTGAGCGCGTACGCGGTCACGACCCATTGCAGGTTGGTCTGGGAGAAGTGCAGGTCGCGGCCGATCGTCGGCAGCGAGACGTTGACGATCGTCAGATCGATGATCGTCATGAAGAACGACACTGCCAGCAGCGCGAACGCCCGCCAGCGATTGATATGGGTTGATTGGGACCTCATCGGACCTCCAGTGGTCTGTTCGCCGCCCTTTTTGGCTGCTTCACAAAGGACGTCGCAGCACCGCGCCCGATTTGGACAGCCGCGGCGAGAAACCTGGAACGGTCCGCTCGGGAGCCGCGACCGCGTCCGCTCGGGGAGCCGCGACCGGTGTTCGCTCGCGAGCCGCGACCAGCGTTCGCTCGGCGAGCCGCAGCCGTCAGTCGGCGTCGAGCGTCGACAGGCGCCGGTGCAGCTCGGCCCGCTCGACCGCGTTGGCGCTGAACGCGATCGCTCGCTCGTACGCGCGCGCTGCGGCCACTGGGTCACCGGATCGCCGGAGCAGGTCGGCGTGTGCTGCGTGCAGCGGCTGGTAGCGCTCGAGTGCAGGGTCGGCCAGCAGCGGCTCGAGCAGCTCGAGCCCGGCCTTCGGTCCGACGGCGAACCCGACGGCCGCCGCGCGGTTCAGCTCGACGACCGGCGAGGGCGCGACCTCGCCGAGTGCGCGGTACAGCTCCGCGATCTGCTCCCAGTCCGTTGTGCCCGTGTCCGCCCCGCGGACGTGCACGGCTGTGATCGTGGCCTGCAGCTGGTACTGGCCCGGGCGCCGGAACCGCATCGCCCGGTCGAGGGCCTCGAGCCCCTCGCCGAGCCGCTCGCGATCCCACCGCGAGCGGTCCTGCTGGTCGAGCGCGAGGTAGCGTCCGCCGGGCGCCACTCGCGCATCGCGACGAGCGTCGTGCAGGAGCATCAGGGCCAGTAGCCCCCAAACCTCGGCCTCGTCGGGCATCAGCTCGCACAGCAGCCGCGCGAGGCGGATCGCCTCGCCGCACAGCTCGGCCCGCACCAGCTGCTCGCCCGCGGTCGCCGAGTAGCCCTCGTTGAAGATCAGATACAGCACCCGAAGAACGCCGCGCAGCCGGTCGGGCAGCTCCTCGTCGTCGGGCACCCGGTACGCAATCCGGGCGTCGGCGATCTTGCGCTTGGCGCGGACGATCCGCTTGCCCATCGTCGGCTCCGCCACCAGGAACGCGCGCGCGATCTCGCTGGTCGTGAGCCCGCCGAGGGCGCGCAGCGTCAACCCCACCCGCGCCGGCAGGTCGAGCGCCGGATGGCAGCAGGTGAAGATCAGCCGCAGGCGGTCATCGACGATCGCGCTGTCCTCGTCCGCGTCGGGGTGCTCCTGGCGATCGAGCCGCATCAGCTCCGCCAGCCGATCCGCTCGATCCGCCACCGACCGGTTGCGGCGCATCCGATCGATCGCCCGCCGCCGCCCGGCGACCGTGAGCCACGCGCCCGGCCGGGCGGGGACGCCGTCTCGCCGCCACGCGCTGAGCGCGTCGGCGAACGCGTCCTGCACGGCGTCCTCCGCCAGCTGAAAGTCGCCCACATGTCGGATCAACGTCGCCAGCACCGCCGCGCGCTCCGCGCGGAACGCCGCCGCGATCGCGGCGCCGACCGGATCCGGGCTCGCGCGGCGTGGCGGCTCGGCAGAGCTCAAGACGCGCTGGCGCTCCGATCGGGCCGCGGGATCTCGTCGTCGGCCACGATCGGCCGCACCTCGACCGACCCGTAGCGCGCCCACGGCAGCCTCGCAGCGTGCCTGATCGCCTCATCCAGACCGGCGCAATCCAGCACGTAGTAGCCAGCCAGCACCTCCTTCGTCACCGCGAACGGACCATCGGTCAACTCGGTCTCATCACCCCGGACGCGCACCGTCGTGGCGCTCTCGACCGAATGAAGCGGCGCGTGCGCGACCAACACACCCGCGTCCCGCAGACTCGCGTTCACCTGATCCCATAGCGGCATCTCCGCCCACCGCTGCGCCCGCTCAGCCTCATCAGCAGACTCGGACCCATAAAGCAACAACATGTACTCCGGCACGATCTCCTCCTACGGTACGGCCGCACGATACGCGGCCACTACCCCTACGTCGCCACCCACCAGCCGATTTGGACAGCGCCGAGGCAGGTGGAGACGGTCCCGTTCCGATCGCCCTTTGGCATGCAGGAAACAAACCGAACCGAGAGGCATCGATCGATGGCAGCCAGCAGAGATTGAGCGGGACGCGTCGCTGGGCTGTCAAAAAGGCACTCCGCGGTCGATGTCACGTGCGCCGCAGCGCGACAAGTCGTCGCCTGCCCTACTCGACGAGGCCCGCGCGCAGCGACGTTCGCCTGACATCGCCCTTGCAACGTCGTTGCCGAGGACCACTCGGGTCCAGATCCGCGCGAGAGGGGCACAGCAAGAGCGTGATCCCGCCGAACCTGCTCACGTGACTATGCCGCTCGGGACGTCCGGAGCAGCGACGACATCAGGCATGACGACGGCTACTGCTCGCGCGGGGAATGCAGGCGCCCGTGTCCTGCGTTTGGCGACGAGCAGGCCCCTTGTCGCTCGCGTACGCGCCACTGCATTCGCCGTGGCGCCCGTCCGCGGTGGCTGTTCGTCCAGCTGGATCTGGGGCGAGATCGAGATGGGTTAGGCTCGCAATTCGCGGGCTTGGCGCCAACTTCAGATCAACGGAGGCAGCCACGCATGGGCACGATCCCCACGACCGATGGCACGGAGATCTTCTACAAGGATTGGGGCTCGGGCCAACCAATCGTCTTCAGCCATGGCTGGCCCCTTTCGGCCGACGATTGGGACACCCAGCTGCTGTTCTTCCTGCAGCGCGGCTATCGGGTGATCGCCCACGACCGCCGGGGGCACGGACGCTCCACCCAGACCGGCGACGGTCACGACATGGACCACTACGCCGACGACCTGGCGGCGCTGACTGCCCATCTCGATCTCAAGGACGCCGTCCACGTCGGACACTCGACCGGTGGCGGCGAAGTCGTGCACTACATCGCCCGGCACGGTGAGAGCCGCGTAGCCAAAGCCGTCCTGATCAGCGCGGTGCCGCCGCTCATGGTGGAGACCGACGCCAACCCCGGCGGCCTGCCGAAGAGCGTGTTCGACGACCTCCAGGCTCAGCTCGCCGCCAACCGGTCGGTGTTCTACCGGGCCCTGGCGTCCGGCCCCTTCTACGGCTTCAACCGGCCCCGTGCGGAACCCTCGGAAGCAATCATCGAGAACTGGTGGCGACAGGGAATGATGGGCGGAGCCAAGGCCCACTACGACGGCATCGTTGCCTTCTCCCAGACCGATTTCACCGAGGACCTCAAGAAGATCACAGTGCCGGTCCTGGTGATGCACGGCGACGACGACCAGATCGTCCCCTACGCCGATTCCGGACCACTGTCCGCCGAGCTCGTCCAGAACGGAACACTGAAGACGTACAAAGGATTCCCGCACGGCATGCCGACCACGCAGGCCGAAACGATCAACGCTGACCTGCTGGCCTTTCTGCAGTCCTGAGATTTTGGTCTATTGAGACGGCGGGTCAGCCGCGACAGCGCCGGCTATGCGGCTCGGCACCTGCGATGGCGCGGGTCACAGGAGGCAAGGACTGCTTCTCCCGGGCGAGCGGTAGCCAGCGCCGCGGCCGATTCGTCGCTGGCTAGGACGAGATCCAGGCGTCAGCCGGCGCGCGATCAGGCCCCACACCGCACCTGCTCGCGTCGACGAGCAGCACTGCCGGCCTGCGCTCCTGTTCGTCGTCCTGAGCGAGCGGGACGGGTCGCTGGCCGAGGCACTGAAACCGAGCCCGGCATACGGTTGCGGCACGGCGCGAAAGAAGTCTTCGCGAAGAGGCATTCTCGGTGCCGCGGTGCTGGGGTGAGGTTTCGCGCTGGTTTGGCCGTCTGGCGTTATCGTTTTATGGCCTGGGTTGACTTCAGTGTGGGCGTTGAAAGAGACTCGGCGTGGCCCCCTCGCCCGGCACGAAAGCGATCACCGTGCGACCTCTGCGTTCCGCGACCTCGGCGTTGTTGATGTCTGCCGGTTTCACCTTGCGGAAGCGACCGCATCGAGCGATGTTGCTCCTTGCGGTCGTGATCGTTGCGGTGTTCGCACTCCTGATCGGGACGCGTTCGACCGGACGCGCGACGACCGGGTTCGACCCGTACCACGTGCCGGTCGTCAGCGACACGAATCCGGACCCCGACATCGTCGAGACGACGATCGTCGCCGAGGAGGCGACGGTCGATGTCGGCAACGGGGTAATGGCCCACGCGCTGACCTTCAACGGGACGATTCCTGGTCCCGAGTTTCGACTGAAGGTCGGCGACACCGTCATCGTCCACTTCGAAAACCACCTCGACGACGTCACCGGGATCCACTGGCACGGCATCGAGCTGAACAACCAGAGTGACGGGACGCCGGTGACGCAGAACCAGGTTCCTGCGGGAGGAACGCACCTCTACAAGCTCCAGATCACGCGCCCGGGAATGTTCTGGTACCACCCTCACCACCACGCGTCGACCAACCAGGTCTTCAAGGGCCTGATCGGGACGATCATCGTCACCGACCCGAACGAGTCCGCGTTGATCGCGGACGGCGTCATACCGCCGGCTTCAGACGCACTGACGCTCGCGCTCAGCGACACCACCGTCTGCAAGGAGCCTGGCCAAAACGACACGGTCACGTTCGACCCCTCGCTGCCCTGGGTCGGCGGCTCACAGCTGCCGGCCAACCTAGGCCCGACGCCGGCGAAGCTGTGCGACACGCCGATCGACGACGAGGGGGAGTCATTGGGTACGCCGCTGGAGGCAGGCGATATCCCGAACGTCGACCCGTCGCCAAAGGCCACGGTCGGGCCGTTCGTCGAGGGACAGACCGTGCTCACAAACGGCATGAACGTGGGCGGCCGGGCAGGAGATCCCGCCAATCCGGAGGATCTGGCAGCCGGTGCGCAGACGCTCGATGCCAAGGCCGGCCAGGGCCTTCGGATGCGGATCGGTGGCGAGGCGACGACGCGGTTCTTCCGACTCCGCCTGACCGACAACGAGGGGCGGCAAATTCCGCTCGTGCGCATCGGCGGTCAGGGCGGACTGCTCGACAACGCCGTCGTCGAGGGTGGTGTGACGCCGGATGGGTTCGACTTCAAGTACGACCGCGGAGAGCTCCTCGTCGACTCGGGCGATCGCGACGACGTCGTCGCCGCCATCCCGGCCGACGCGACCGGCGTCCTCACGCTGTGGACTGAGGACTTCGCTCGAACCGGCCAGGGATTCGCGAAGATCCCGACCGTCCCGGTGATGCACCTGCGCGTCAACGGGACGGCCGACACGGCCTACACGATCTCCGACGGGACGCCGCTGCGCGCCGCCACCGGCGACCTGGTGCCGGAGCTCGGAGCGCCGACCGGAGGGCTCCTCGACCCGACCGCCTTCCAGAAGAACGGCATGCTGGACCCGGACATCAAGCTGACGGGGACCGGCAGCTCACTGGGCGTCAACGGGGTCCAAGGCTCGCATGACATCATGGGCGACTACGCGAGCGCTCCGCATCCGAATTCGACGCGCTACGCGAAGCTCGGTGACAGCGCTTTCGGTCACGAACACGACCGGTGCGCACCATCCGTTCCACCTGCACGGCTTCTCGATCCAGCCGATCAGCCTCACGAAGTCTGGGTCGCCCGAGTATGTCTTCCCGTACCACGAGTTCCGGGACAACATCGACGTGCCGGCGGGCTACACGCTCCACTTCCGGGTTCGGCTCGAGGACCGACCGCTGATCGACGGCGTGACGCCCGGCGGAGGCCTGGGACGGTGGGTCTTCCACTGCCACATCTTCTTCCACGCAAGCTTCGGGATGATCTCCGAGTTCGACGTGGTGGATCAGGACGGCAACGAACGGCCGTACGTTGACGCGAATACGGGCTCGGTGGAGGTCGACGAGGGCCAGACGGCGACGGCAACCGGCACCTACAGCGACCCGGACGGCGACCCCGTCACGTTGAGCGCCTCACTGGGAACCGTGACCGACAACGGCGACGGCACCTGGTCGTGGAGCTACAAGACGACGGACGGCCCGGACGACAGCCAGCTCGTGTACGTCACCACCACCGACTCCCACGGTCACAAGGGCCAGACGGCGTTCAGCCTGAAGGTCAACAACTTGCCACCGACGCTATCTATTACCAGTCCCGCCGACGGGGCGGTGTTCGGCCCGGTGCCGGTCGGAGCCGCGGTGACGGCGTCGATCACGGATCCGGGCACCGCAGACGTGCTCACGTGCACCTTCGACTTGGACGGGGGCGGCGCGACCTCATCGGCCACCGCCTCCGGCGGCACGTGCAGCAAGGTGAACACGTTCACGCAGGCCGGCGACTACACCGTGACCGTGACGGGCGACGACGGCGACGGCGGTACCAGCTCGGACACCGTCCTGATCGTCGTCTTCGATCCGCACGGATCCGTCGCCGGCGGGGGCACCATCAACTCGCCACCCGGGGCGTACTTCCCGAACCCCGCGCTGACCGGCAAGGCGAGCTTCGACTTCACATCGAAGTACGTGCCGCCGGCCACGCTGCCGATCGGCAAGATTACGTTCAAGTTCAAGGCCGCCAACTTCACGTTAGTCTCGAACGCCTACCAGTACCTCGTCTTCGCCGGAGCGAAGGCACAGTACCAGGGCACCGGAACGGTCAACGGAGGGGGCAACTACGGCTTCCAGGTGACCGCGACCGACGGCCAGCTGCCGGGCGGCGGCGGGATGGACCGGTTCCGCATCAAGATCTGGAACAAGGCCACCGGAAACACGGTCGTCTACGACAACGCGCCGAGCGCGTCCGACGACCTCGACCTGATCACCCCGCAGGCGATCGCCTCAGGAAGCATCCAGATCACGCACTGACCGCCCACGCTGCGTAGGGCGGGGTCGACCCGCCCTGCCCGGCCGTCCGGCGCGGCGCTCTCGCCGGAGACCCCTGGCACTACGAGTGTGCATTAGCCATGTAGTGCGTATCCGGTTGGCTCAGGCTGTCTGGTCGCACCGGATGACTTGGTCGAAGGTCGTGGGCGCGCATAGGGCACTGAGTCCGAGCAGGGTCTGGAAGGCAGCCATCGGTGTGCGGCGGCGGTTGCGACGGAAGACGTACTCGTCGAGGTAGACCTGCAGGTGAGCGTCACCGACGCCGCGGTGGGTCCGTCCATCCAAGCCCTTGAGATTGGAGACGGCGCGGCGGGCACCTGAGAGTAAGTGCTCGCCGGGCTCGGCCCGCTCGCTGCGGGCACGGTGGACGTAGCCTGCCTTGAGAGGCCGTTGTAGCCCGGCCAGCCGTCGGGTATGCACGAGATCGCCCCGCGGCTCCCGTGGACGCGTTCGCGAAGGGCCTCGGCGAGCGCCGAGGCGTCCGGTCGCACCGCGAGACGAATTCGCCCCGAACGGCGCTGTGGCTAAGCTCGACGCGGATGCCCTCGAACTGAGCGAGGGCAAGAACACTGACGCGGCCCAGAAGGTGCGCGACTACGAGAGCCTGCTGAACTCGCTCTCGACCGCGGCTAAGCCGAAGCTCGACCACTCGGTGGCGGAGACCCTCGTCGCCGAAGCGCAAGGGGTGGTCGATTGCATAGTCGCCATCGACACGGGTTGGCAAGCGTCTTCACCTCCAACTTGTGCGAGAACCGGCGAGCGGAAAACCCGGCGGTCTGGACCGCGATCCTCGTCAACCTCCACCCGATCGGAGCCGCACTGCGGGCGCAGGCGGCATAGGCAAAGCGGCCGGAGAGCGGAAGACGTTGGCGTTAGGGCTCGAGGTCGGCGGGAGGGGGTGGCGCGAGCGCGCCTTTCTTCAGCGCTCTCCTATGCGAGCTGCACTCTCGGCGATCGCAGCAAGAATGTCGCTCCTGTGCAAAGCGGGCGTCGCCGCCGAGCCGGCGGTCGCTCCCGCGTCGGACG
>Ga0126312_10002590_pt1 | contig 12107 bp, 12 predicted proteins | sample Plot104A_FD_92537 | JGI IMG/M metagenome (GOLD analysis project Ga0126312, IMG submission 92537) | Serpentine soil microbial communities from UC McLaughlin Reserve, CA, USA - Plot104A | ecosystem: Environmental > Terrestrial > Soil > Grasslands | place: USA: UC McLaughlin Reserve, Lake County... | reverse complement strand
TAACTGTTTTGTTACTACTGAATAAGGATCTTGTCTACACCATCTTCATTAGGATCTAACTGTTAGTTAGAAGACATCCTTTGATTAGAAGTAGGAACTAATAACATGTCTGAAATAAAAAAAGAAGTGATGACACTTGGAATAATAATATTAGTAATCCTTCTCATCCAAGCCCAAATCCATCTTCAACTTCCTCTGTGCAGAAGATTCCAAAGAAAACGTGGCTTACACTTGCTATCTTAGGCTCCTCGCTTCTCATTACCATGTATGGAGAGACTATGCTTCTACCTGCGATTCCTGATATTATTAGAGATTTCAATATAACATATAGCACTTCTTCTTGGATACTAACAGCATACCTTGTGGCAGGTGCTGTTATGACACCAATTGCTGGGAAATTATCTGACATTTACGGAAGAAAGAAAATGGTGGAGTTGACGCTATATCTCGGGACGTATTCCGTTCTGCTTCGGACACACGTCTCCGGTGCTCGTTAGATTCTGATTATCAGAGAGGTAAAGAGAGAGCAAAAAGAAAAGCTACGTACAAATTGTGTTCTGATAAAATTATGTCGGACCTATTGGAAAATGGTCAGTTGACCGTCGAGGAAATGTCTAATAATAAGACTATAATGGATAATCTACATTGGGTTATTCCAATAATGTTAAGAGAAGAATTAATAAAGAAAAATGGGAAGGTAATGAATTTGACTTCAAAGGGTAAAAATCGCCTCAAAAGAACAACGAAACTTATTAGAGAAAAATGGAAGCGTGAACTATCCAGTATAACTTGCAGCTGGATAGCAAAACGTAATTGTTATGATTTTGAATAAGGTCACAGCCATACAGCATTTTCTACAATAAACGATAGCTTTATTGCTACAGATTATTCGCCCTCGCCTTCCTTAGAGTCCGTATCGCCTGTCTCGTCCATGAATTATGAAGAGGGAAAAGAATTTTACATACTGAGCATGAATTTAATGTTGTTATCTAATCCCCTGATCTAACTTCCACTTTCTTGTTATCCTTAACAATAAACCTGATGCTCTTCGGGGTACCTAGCACTTCTATTATTGGCTTTGGAAGATATGTTTGACAACCTCTATGTTCATGGTATGTCACGCTCACCTTGAACTCTCTTTGATCTTTCTTCCATCTCGGCATTTTGTACAATGAAATAAAACTATCCTTATAAATGCCAGGTGGATAACGATAACATTATATATCCACGTGGATACAATAAAATATGGTTATTGATAATTTTGGCCCTATTGCGACTACCATTGGAGGAGGATTCTTTGCAGGAATACTTATCGGTTGGGCCCTGAAGAAAGTAATTAAGTTAGTCGCTATTATGGCAGGACTATTCTTAGCGGGCTTGGCTCTAACGCGTCTAGTGCATTGGTAAGTCTCTGGTCAAATAGGGGGTTTTCTAACTCATCCTGGGTCCTTGTCCTGCTTACAGAAGATCTCAAGCATAAACAAATGAAAGGACCTTGTATATAATGTAGGATGTGTTCTTACATTATCGTATGAGAATGATGGACTTGGTAAACCAAAACTCTTAGTTAAACGATGACGTCAGTTATAACGAATTATCCGGCACAATCTCGATCTCAGACATTAGGTCCCATATTGATTGTTGCCTGTTTTCAGGCTCAAGGTCAATCATCTTTAAGATACATTGCTCCAATTGTGAAGATATTAGTAAATTATATTTTGAAGGAGCTTCCACTGGTGCTCTATTCAAATTAGGGTTACTTGGATCATATGGTGGAGGGCGGCGCCTTGTTAGCATTTCATAGAATATGATTCCGAGAGAAAAGATATCAGTGCGTCCATCAATTAATCTGTCGTTTTTATTAACTGAAGCAAACCATTGTTCTGGAGAACAATAATCAGGAGTTCCACCTATGTTTCCCTCACCTACTACAGCAGTTAGCTCTAATGATTTCCTATCTATGCTGACAGCAGAAGACGAAGCAAAATCGCTGCTGTTTCCATCACCCTTAGAGACGTCTTCGACCTTGACAAGCCCCCAGTCTGTAATCTTAATTGCTGATTTTGTAGCATCAGTAAACATGATATTGCTTGGTTTTAAGTCTCTATGATAAATATTGGAGCTATGTGCTTGTGCTAATGCATTACAAACAGGGAGAATTATCCGATTTATAGTCCATTTTACGTCAAAATAATATTGGTCGTCGCTGTGAAACTTTTCATCCATGTGCTGTCTAAGAGAACCTCCACTCAAATATTCCATTATATAGTAAGGATAAAAATTTGGGGGATCCCCTCCAATGTTCCATTGGATAATTTTAACAATATTTGGATGATTTAACTGCGATAGCACTTCGATTTCTCTTTCAAAACGTTGTTTTGTGATTGTGTCTATATTTGTTAATTCTTTTAATGCATAGACCTTGTCATCATCTTCACTTAATACTTCGTATATAGTTCCAAACGAACCAGTACTTATCTGTCTCTTAATAGTATATTTCAATTTTGACACTTAAATATAGGAAGCGGATGATATAACAATTCATAATTAAATTTAGATCGCCTACTAAGACTTAGGCATGTAATAGGCATGTAATAATTTAATTGCAATTTATCGTAGATTTAATAATAAATAATGTAGTCTATTTAATATATTTAATAAAGAATAAAGGAAGCTTCAGCTTATCTATGTCTCATACCTAATTTTAAACCTAAAAAACTAGACTCTAAGTAAAAGTGTATTCTTATAACCTTTATAGCGTTATAAAATAACTGGGCTGCATATCTACTCATCATGCATAAAGAGCATAGCAAAGTATTCTTACCTCCAGACAATGATAATGCAAAGATATGGCAGTTTATGGATTTTCCAGAGTTTGTTAGTGTATTGGATCAGCATTCTCTATTTTTTTCCAAGGCAGTGAATTTATTTGATCCCTACGAAGGACAGATACCACAGAGGAATAAATTAGCAAAAATCCAATATAATAATAGATCTCACAACCCTTCTGCCCTGAGAGAAAAAACGCACGAAACTCTTAGAAATGTAATTGTAATTAACAGTTGGCATATTAATGAATTGGAATCAGCAGCTATGTGGAACCTGTATTCCCAATTAAAAACAGGAATTTCAATTCTATCTACCTATGATAGATTATGCAGAAGTTTCGACAACAATTTCGACGATGATACTTTCATTGGGAAAGTAAAGTACATCGACTATAATAGAGATTCTATAAATGATTTTGATATGCTTGAATTATTCGTAACAAAAAGGAAACACTTCGAATACGAGGAAGAACTAAGGGTCATCACGACTACAACATTTTCCCGATATGATAATAGAAGGCTTATTCTTGGGGACGCAACAAAGGAGTTGTATAAGATAGAACCCTTTAAACAAAATCGTACTAATCTACTTACAGATGCTGGGAGATACGTTCCAGTGGACTTGGAAGCTTTACTTGATAAGATATTTGTGGCTCCATTATCTGAAGATTGGTATGTTAACTTGGTAAAATCAGTTGTATCTAAATACGGTATCTCACAAGATAAAGTAGTTAAATCTAATCTCTATTCGGCTTAAAGGATATGCTAGGTAAGATAATCTCAGTATCACCATCATAATTTTTTAGATTTCCCCATCTCTACTCCTATAAATTCGGTACGTCATCCACCGATGAGATAACCACAATTCCAACATTTAATCTACTTATCATCTCCGGTATACTGGCCGGTCTCTCTAATATTGTTTACCTCATCTGTATATACACATTTTCTTTTCAAATTAGGAATAAATAAAAAATGGACAAAAGAGAGCTATTGTACTATAATCCTACCTGTCATCCAAGGATGTATAGCACAATAATAGTCCAAAACCCCTGCCTTGTCAAATGTATGACTAAAAGATTTGTCTGCATTAACTATTCCCGAATCAAATATACCGTCGGACCCTTTTTCTGGATTGCCCGATGTTACTGTATGTGGGAGAGCATCGTCATTTGTCCAAGTTACAGTACTTCCGACTGCAACTTTCGCAGGTGATGGTTCATAAAATGCGTCATTACCTGGATTTCCCGATTCAGGTACTATTGAGATACCTTTAGAAGTATCAATGGCAGATAAACTCTGCTGCCGAAGAGCTTCTGCTTCTTCTTCTTCTTCTGCACTAGCCCCATGTTCTGCCTCTTCTATACCACTTTTAGAGATAAGTGGTTTTTGTAATTTCTTTTGCATTTGATATTGCCAATCGATCATTGATACACTCTTATTTGTAACTGGCTCAAGGTAAGAAGAATTTGTTGTTCCTGCTGTCATATATGAGACAGAGTTCCCGCTTTCAGGAATGATATCTATTTCCCCCATATTTCCCCTTTCTTCTTGTATTCCATGGCTATGAACAAAGTAGGTTCCTGGATACTTCCATATCGCTTCCACTATTATAGCATCACCTGGACTTAAGGATATAGTCTGAACATCAATAGGCTCATTTGATATTAGCCCAGAGGGATATACCTTAAATATAGTACTATGTAAATGAAATGGAAATGGTATTGTAGTACCTAGATTAGATACGTAGAACCTAACAAGCTCATTTTGTCTAGCAACTAAAGAATTATTTTCCATATATTGATTTGCATATCCATTTACAGGATAGTATTTCGGTATAAATGAATCTTGATCTTCGGGATCAAATTCACTTAGTACTACTGCATATTCTCTTGCTGGTTTTAATATCTCTGAATCTTTAGAATCTATAATCAATGAACCATACATTCCCATTTTGATATGAAGTGATGTCGGTGGAGCATGACAATGATACAGCATTGAACCAGCAGGTTCTGCTATAAAATTATAATTGTAAGTCTGGTTAGGCAATATCAGAGGAAATGCACCATCATTTTCTGAATCATGGGTTCCATGTAAATGCAATGTATGTGCTGCCGACCCTTTATTTATAAAATGAATGGTAACGTTATCACCTTCTGTAAATCTTAGTGTAGGTCCGGGTACTGTTCCGTTAAAAGTCCAAACCTCTACTCTTTCACCAGGAGATATTTCCATTGTAGCATCTTCTGCTATCATTGTAAATTCTTTGCTGTTGTTGCCATTAGCATTACTAATTATCGTATTTTGTGTTTGCTTTTCCCCTTCTGTTGGATAAGTGTTGGATGAAATAATATTCTTATAATTACTGATATCATTGCCTTCTCTTTCTAGAATTGTTGGACTATGATTTGGTATAATATTATCTTCTCTTGAATATAAGCTGTCGATATTATAGCCGTCTCGCGATGATAAGCCATAGGCTGTAGTTGTAGTTACACTCCCAGTTAAAATGGCGCATAGAGATACAACAATTATAATTTTTTCTTTGTCACTATTTTTTGTAAATTTCAATTATGAATTACCTCTTAATGGTTGTACTGCAATACTCGCATATTAATTGCAGGTAATACATTGCATTGCAGTGCGCTACAGTTGATGTAGCTAAAACTTCTGCTATATAATATGTAGAAGGATACAGGCAAGCAAATACTCAGTAAATTTCTCATATCCCTTTCCGCTCTCCTAGAAATTGACCTGAAGATTAATAGCAGTATTTTAGAGAAAAAGAATTCGACTCTTCTTCTGCGTGAATTTATGTGTTGTTTTTTGGTTGTTGTTGCCGCAGCTCTATTTCTGTGCTCAAAGGGCCCCATTTTTTTCCTTTGTGATTTGTAGTAGTGCTTTTTTTAGCTTTGGTATGCCCTATATTTCTTCTAATAGACCATAATTTGAGCACAAGTTTATTTTGTATATTTTCAGCGTTGGCAAACATAACACAGTGTAATGAAATGTACACACATGGTTTAAGAGGTAATATTGCAAAACTGTTCGGGAGATAAAGAGAAAATAGAGAAATGAGTTTTCCTTACAATAGCGATAAACAGTTTGTTGTTTACCAGCTAAAGTGGATGGGTATATACATTGCGATAGGTTTAGCCTTGTCTTTGGTTCTTCCTTTTCCCATATCTTTGATTGGAGCAGTAGGTGCATTCTTTTTATTAAACTTTATTAGAACAAGAAGAATGCTCAAAAGAGCAGGTATTGATAATATGAAGGGATGGTTTGGATCCTTGTCGTCATCAGCATCATCTTCAATGTATAGTAGAGGATATTCGCCTATAAAGTACTACTGTATGAGCTGTGGCCAAGAACATAGAGAAATAGCATGCCCTAATTGTGGTTCAAAGATGAAAAGAGTAGGTTAATTAGCAATATGAAGATCGGTACTACTGGAGGTGCACAGATAGTTAAGGAAAAAGACTAAAGGATTAATTTTCTGTATGTCTCACCTGTCTTATTCATAAACGATAGGAAGCCAATTTCTGTCTATTTATCCAATTGACATGGGAATACATGAACTTTATGCCTTGTTCAGTGTATAATGGGTGGTATCGAAAAGGGGCCGATTAATAATCACTCAGACATTAACGTTAATGTAGATTGTATTCCTCTAATTTTTGTCATATGTCTCCCTATAGATTCCTTTATTGTGTCCATGTTATTGTCAGATAACTTTACAACAATATCATATGGCCCCGCTACTTTGTTAACTTCTATTACACATGGCAGCCTGCTTAATTGCGTCATAGTTTCATAATCAGGATAATTATAATCAAGTAGAATTAACACATATGCTGTTAGCAATATAATAATATCATATTAGTATTGGAGCATATAAGGTCATAGCCAGGATCAGCCAACTTGCTGCCGTACAATCAAAGGATCCAGACCTAGAAGTCTTGGGTGCCCTAGTTAAGGGGTTTATCACTCCTTTTCTGATAATTTTACCTTCCTTCAGTTTTGCAACATGATGCGTTTGAAAGATATCCATATCAAAAACACTGGCAGAGGTGGCTGAGGTACCTGTGCTGCCAGTTGACCACTAGTAATATATGATGAGCTGACAACAAATATTAGTCATATTGATAATAAACCACTTAATTTTAGCGATTCTTTGCTTCTCATGTTCATTTACAGAATAAACGTACTACTGTACTTCTTTATTATGAAGATTGGTAGCAAAAGGTGGAGTCATCTTGCTACTCTATTTGATATCTCCAAATTAGAATAATACACTAATAGATGGGTCTGCTGAAATAACCTTGTCACAAAACTCCTGAAAGAAAGCTTCTCCCAACTCGTACTAAAAGTACTGCATTATTTTTATATCTATCAAGTATATGTTAAGTTCATGACTGACAACAGTTACCTCGATTTGAACAAGCTATTTCTGAGTCTAAAATCTGAAAATATATCTCTAAATCTATAATACTTTTGCTGTGTATATTACTACAGTTTTCAATGTCAGATACTATCAATTTCAGCTTTAAGTATATAGAATCAGGTGGACTTACCACTCGATACTTATTGGTTTCATTTAATTCCGACATAAATACTCTTCACTATTCTACTGATGCAACTGGTGCTATTACGTCAGAAAAACTTCTCAATGATTCCGATTTGAAGGATTTAAAAGATATAATAATAAGGGAAGGATTCTTTAGTACTCAAACAACGTATTCTCCTAAAGAAAATGAAACCTATGTAGCATCTAACCTTTCAGTTATGATGGGCGATAAGGTACATACTACAACATGGGCTGATACAGCCCCAGAACTGCCAGAAGCATTAAAAAAGATTGCAGATGAGATTAAAAAGTTGATTGCTGATAAACAGTAAATAAGTCCTTTTGAAGATGAAATAATCGATAGAATGATCTTCAAAATATAATGCATAAGTATACATATGCAGTCCTAGAATGTGACTGACCTTACCACAGACAATATGTATATTTGTGGGTATGGGAAGTGGTTTCACTTTACCCACTACTATGTATTAAGAGAAGACCGTGCTCAGTGATAAAGTGTCAATGTATTGACTTTAAGTGTATAACTGTATAATTCCTTCAGCATATAATGAATCCAAAAAACCTAAGTAATGATAATGACCAAAACATGCAGTCTACCATTAGTTTACCTGTATGAAAAGACACTAAATTTGACACTTTTAGATGTATATACTACTATAGGGCGTTGAAGAAAAGTTTGTTCAATCTAATGGTTCTTGACTATAGACATCATCTGAATGGAATAGAAGGTTAACGATTACCTATGCTTAGTTGTGTGACTATTGGATTTAGCCTAATACTATTTGTTTAGCTAAGTCAAAACATGAGAAACTTAATCTAGATGAAACCCAGTGTTAATAATATTAGGGATTAGATACGAACATGAAATATATGATGTTAAAATTAAAAACTCGTGCAAAGGGTAGTAGGAATCTTAGTATCATTATTCAGAGCAATAGCTATAGGTGGAAATGTATCCACTAATGTTTATGGCTCTTCTTAATTATCAAATGGTATTGCGAATCAACAGAAAGTAGTAATCCTTACTTTCGACGATGGCTATAAGAGCCAATATTCTAATGCTAAACCCATCTTGGATAAATATGGTTTTGAGGCTACATTCTCTATCGTGTGCAACTATGTAGGAAGTGGGAATAACAGAATGACTTGGGAAGAAATAAAATCGTTACAACAAGAAGGTCATGATATAGCCTCTCATACAATGAACCATTATGATCTTTCTAAGCTCCCTCTACAAGGGGTTGAATATGAAGTAGCCCAGTCAAAGCAATGTCTTCTTGACCAAGGCATAAATCCTAAGAGTTTTACATATCCTTTCAATGGAGGCTCAGATGAGCCATCCGTAATTAACACTGTGGCAAATTACTATGATCTCGCCAGGACAGGGACAGATCCACTTGCTCTTTTAAGCTGCAATGACAATTGTGCCACAAACAAATATTCTATAATGGGCTGGAGCCACGATGCCGAGAAGAAAAATAATGCTTACAATGATCAACAAATGCTTGAGAGATTTATAAAAGTCGTTAATAGTCAGAGCAAATACAACACACATAATAAATTTAATGCAGTCCCTATACTAATATGGCATAAAATAGATAATACATTAGAAGAGTATTCAACCTCGATTGATCTTTTCGAAGCAGAGATGCGATATTTGTATGAGAATGGATTTACAGTTTTGACAATGGCAGATTTAGTCTCTGACGATGCCAGCAAGTATTTGAAAATAAGTAATGAGAACGATGATGCACATCCACCTATTCTAAACAATCAAAACGATTTTGCAGCAAGGGTAACTGATGTAGAGAAGGATAATAACACTCCATCAACTGAAGAAGAGTCAGATATAGCCAGCGAAGAAGATGTAGAAGCAGATGAAGAGGATGCTACTGCCCAAGAGGACTATAATACGATAAACAACTGGAAGGAGAAAACTGAACTAATTCCTAAATCACAATCAGATTCTGATAACATTGGAGAGCAGAAAGATGAAACAGAAAATAAGATACCATCAGTAATATTTAGTTCCTCGATGAACCCTGATAAGTAATTTCTGCCATTCGATAAAATACTGTAATATAAAAAAGGAGGGGGTAGATTTTCAGTTCATTTCTTAGTTTCTATCCTGGCAGCCTTTGACTAATCCTCACGAGAACATTGACCTGGAAAGTCAGGTCCATCCCCTGGAGGCCATCGTGCTGTTCCAGGTGCATATTGGCAGCGTTTGGTGAAAGTGCCAATGTCTGTTGTTGTCCACTTGCTGATACATGACATATAACTACAAGTTCGTCGTCTCCATCTCCATCGCCAGTTGGACAGTTTTGTGTAGGGTGAAATGATAAAATAATGCTTACAATGATCAACAAATGCTTGATTATAGGGTTAATAAGTTTGCTGCTATATTAGTCATATAAAGTGTAAGGTCAAGTATATTTCAGATTATTTTAAAATTAAATAGTATTTCATGCGGTGAAAAGGGTTTAGAGGTTACACCTGAGTGGACCAGTGTTGTATCTTATTTTCTGTTCAACGACATAGAACGTCTTTGTGTAAAGTTGTTTGAAGGAGATACAAATGATGTAGGAGCAGGAGAAATAGTTTCTATTATAGGTAACCTTGATGTTGCCAAGAAAAATGAAAATTATGGCGGCAAGTATATCACAATATTTTACGCTGAATCCATAGAATATACAAGAAAAGAAAAAAAAGAAGTGCAAGTTAACTATATAACTTTCCAATTTATATAGTTACAAAAGTATAGTTAATAGAGAGGAAAGGTAAAGCAAAAAAATGAAAATAGGAATTATAGGTTCAGGAAACATAGGCGGAACAGCAGCACAGCTCTTTGCTGATGCTGGTCATCAAGTGGCGATTAGCAATTCAAGAGGACCACAATCGCTAAGGGATTTTGAAAAGTCCGGTGGTTCGAATATTAAAGCTATGACTATAGAAGAAGCTATAGCCTTTGGAGACGTTATTCTGCTTGCAATACCATGGATAAAGAGACAGGAGTTACCTTCATCAGGTCTATTAAATGGCAAAATTGTAATCGATGCAATGAATCCTTATTCCGAGAATTTCGAAGTTATCAGTTTAGAGCCAAGTTCATCAAGTGAAGAGGTCGCTAAACAGCTTAAGGGTGCACGCATGGTAAAGGCATTTAATACAATGTATTATCAACATCTTAAAACTAAAGGTAATGCAAAGTTATCTAAAGAAGATCGCACTGTACTTTTCGTTGCAGGAGATGATGCTCAAGCAAAATCTATTGTCTCAAAACTGATAGATGAAATAGGTTTTACACCTGTTGATACTGGGTCACTCAGAGAAGGCGGTCGTAAACAACAACCTGGTTCAGAAATATATAACAATCCTATGACTCTTGAAATAGCACAAAAGAAACTATCTGAAATAGGCTAGCGAGTATATAGAATCCTATATGCTATATCTACCATACATTTTTTATTAAATTTTGCAGTTTTGTAGAAACAAAATCAGAGACTTCAATCCAATTTATTCTTAGCTATTATATGTGGCTAAAGACTTATCATAGTTAAAATGGAACCTACATCAACCAGCAATAATAATAATCCTTCAGTACCATCTTCTTAACAGAATGTGTTCAATAACTACTAAAATTAGAAAAATTTACTTATCTTAGCGACATCTATTAACGACGATTAAGCTTGCGGTATCTTTTTGTGATGGCTCTTATTCTTGCAGCATATCTTTTTTTGTAAGGCATAGTTGATAATACCATATCAACAGCTGCAGGATTGGAGAAGGGAAGTTCATATTCTGCTACTTATCAGGCTTTGCCGTACTATGAATCTCCATCACATATGCCAAGGTATTTTAGCCAGGATTCTATAGAGACTAAGGAGAGCTCAAATAATTACTGAATTCCATAAACGTATATGGAGGAATGTATAACCTTAGTTGCCAGTGCCGTATTCACAGGGCGTAGTCAAGCGCTTCCACATGATTTACTCAAAAGGTATAGAATCGGTTTGGTGTCTGGCTTCTATGCACTTACATCATGTAAATAATAGAATCCCTTGCTTGGACATCATTGAATGTAATTGCACATTAGTATTATCGGAGGAGGTTATTTGTCGAAATTTTTTAATTAAGAAGAAAATACTGGTTAAATATGCCAATATATGATAAAATATTGGACCTTTTACAATCTAAGGTGACTTTTTTTGAGAAAATTTTAGATATAAAGATGTTATTTCACTAACATGAAACTGGAGGAAAGAGACAAGATTCGTCACACTAGAGTTTTGGACAATCCTTCTATAGTTGCTAGGCAAATATTTCACCTAGCCGAAACTTCTTCAGGTTTATCTGTAGTTTCGGTATTCGGAGGACTGCAGTTAATTTATAATAATTTCCTTGACCCGTACAAAAATATTCTTGATAAACACAAAATAGGCGAGGGTAAGGGAATAAAGTGGGCTATTAATATAGAAAAGGAAAGTGTAGAATTAGTAAAAATATTTCTGGACTTAGGTATGCAAATAAAACATGTTAAAAATCTGCCTCCAATAAATTTCACAGTAGGAGATAAGGAAGTCAATGCTACTATAGAAAAAATGGAAGGAGGCAAAATGATTCAGAGTCTTATAACAAGTAATGAACCCACCTACGTTACCCATTTTTATTCTATTTTCGAACAACTATGG